>Ga0073934_10010487_pt1 | contig 11496 bp, 11 predicted proteins | sample LarsenN4metaG_FD_76834 | JGI IMG/M metagenome (GOLD analysis project Ga0073934, IMG submission 76834) | Hot spring sediment bacterial and archeal communities from British Columbia, Canada, to study Microbial Dark Matter (Phase II) - Larsen... ...
CGTGCATTTTGCCCGCCGCGAGGTTTCCATAACCTTCGCGCCGGCCCAAATCCGGCTCAGCCAGGTGGCGGCTCTCCTCGATTCGCTGGGCTACACACCGCGGCTTACTTTTGGGCAACTGGAGAGCGCCGCGTCGTCCCCTTCCGGACGCAAGTCCCAATGGCTGAAAGTGGGGATCGCCGGGTTTGCGTTTGGCAACATCATGCTGTTCAGCCTGCCGTTGTACCTGGGGTTGGACAGCTTTAGCGGCCCGATATTCCGCAAGGTCTTCGGCCTCCTCAGCCTCGCGTTGGCATTGCCAGTCGTGTTGTACAGCGCGTCCGACTACTGGAAATCGGCACTGCTGTCGCTGAAAACCAGAACGCTTACGCTGGATGTTCCGATTGCCCTTGGCCTGGCGGCGCTTTACGCGCAGAGCGCCTGGGAGATCCTGTCCGGCGCTGGCGAAGGCTATCTGGATTCGCTGGCGGGTCTGGTGTTCTTCCTGTTGTGCGGCCGGGCCTTTCAACAGAAGGCTCACGACCGCATCCTGTTTGACCTCGACTACAAAGCCTTTTTTCCTTTGGCAGTCCTGCGCCGCAGAGAGGAGGGAAGCGAGCTGTCAGCTTTCGGGGCTCTGAGCACAGCCGACGGCCCGGCGGCAATTTCCTCTGACCAGGCCCGGTTTGACTTTACTCCGATCTCAGAGGTGCGCGTGGGTGACCGCCTGAAGTTGCGCAATGGCGAGCTGTTGCCCGCGGACGCGATTCTCCTCACCGGCAGCGCTTCGATCGACTATAGCTTCGTCACGGGCGAGGCCGAAGCGGTGCAGCGCGTGGCCGGCCAGCACCTTTACGCGGGTGGCCGGCAGGTTGGCGAGAGCATCGAGGTGCGGGTCGTAAAGCCTGTGTCTCAGAGTTACCTGAGCTCGTTGTGGAGCCACGAGACCTTTGCAAAGCCGAGGGATAACGAATTGAGGACACTCACCAACCGCTACAGCCGGCGATTCACCTGGATAGTGGTGGGTATCGCGGCCGCCTCCGGCTTGCTGTGGACGATGGCAGGCGACCCTGGCCGCGGCCTCAAGGCGTTCACGTCGGTGCTGATCGTTGCCTGCCCGTGCGCCCTGGCGCTCGCCGCACCCTTCACCCTGGGGACGGCTCAGCGGCTCCTTTCCCGGCGCCAGATCTTCCTGAAAGACGGCCACGCCCTGGAGCGCATGGCCGTGGCGAGCAACGTCGTGTTCGACAAAACAGGCACCCTGACTTAGCCGTGGGGCAGCGACGTCGAATTCGTGTCGGATCATCCGCTCAGCGCCTCGGAGCGCCTGGCCATCGCGGCGCTTGCGTCGCACTCCACCCATCCGTTGGCCGCGGCGCTTCGGGACTGGGCGGTGGCCGAGCCTGTCTCGGCCAGGGTGCGCGCTTTTCGGGAGCATCCGGGGCGCGGTCTGGCCGGGGAAATTGGCGGCCAAACGTTCCAAATAGGCTCGGCGCAATGGCTCTCGGATTGTGGCGTCCACCTGGCAACGGATGGGTCTATGCGGGCTTGGCAGGGGCCGGCGGATGTCTTTGTGGCGATCAATGGCCGCCTCCGGGGTTCTTTCCGACTCAAGCACCGCCTCCACCCGGCGGTAAAGGAATTGCTTCCTGAGTTGAACCGGGAATTCAAAACCACGCTTCTGAGCGGTGACAGCGAGCGCGACCACGCCATATTCGTGGGTTTCTTTAACTCCGGCTTGCACTTCAGCCGCAAGCCGGTTGAAAAGCTGGATTTCGTCAAAACCCTTCAGCAAAGCGGAGCTACCGTTCTGATGGTGGGGGATGGCCTGAACGATGCCGGCGCCCTGAAGCAGAGCGACATCGGCGTGGCCGTGGTCGAACGGGCCGGATGTTTTTCGCCCGCAAGCGATGTGATTATTCCCACGGCGGAACTGGGGCGGCTTGCCGCGGTGCTGCGCCTGGCCCGTTCAACCGTTAAAATCGTGCGCTTGAGTTTTGGCATTTCGGCTTTGTACAATGCGGCCGGAATCAGCATTGGCGCTGCCGGTGTTCTTTCGCCGTTAATCTGTGCCGTGTTGATGCCGTTGAGTTCGGTGTCCGTGGTTTTGTTCGCCTGCGGCGCAACCAGACGCGCGGCCGCACGAGCCGGTCTCTTAAGTTGATTACGAGTCGATGGGTGTCATTATTATTTTAATCCTGGCCAGCCTGACCTTGGCGGTGGGATTCCTGGGGTGCTTTGTCTGGGCCGTTCGTTCAGGCCAGTACGAAGACACTCTTACTCCCTCGATGCGGATCATTTCCGAAGACAAGGAACCTCCATTGAAGAACCAGACCAGCAGCAAAGATGAGCTCACCTAGCCAGCCACTCCACACCTCCGCCGCCACTGCCACAGGCGGTGGCCGCGTCCTCGTCGAGACGTTTGCGTACGATAACCACATCGTGCGAGCCTTTGCGATCGCCACAGCCTTCTGGGGGCTGATTGGCACCGCGGCCGGCCTGTTCGTGGCGACGCAGCTTTTTTGGCCGCAACTGAACTTCGACACACCGTTCACGACGTTCGGACGGATTCGGCCGCTGCACACCAACGCCGTCATTTTCGCCTTTGTCGGCAACGGCATGTTCATGGGCATCTATTACTCGCTGCAACGGCTGTGCAAAGCCAGGATGTTCAGCGACGCGCTGAGCTGGCTGAATTTCTGGGGGTGGCAGGCGATCATCGTCGCGGCCGCCATCACGTTGCCGCTGGGACTGACCACCAGCAAGGAGTACGCGGAACTGGAGTGGCCGGTCGATATCGCGATCGCCGTGGTTTGGGTCGCGTTTACCGTGAACCTGCTGGGCACGATCCTGAAACGCCGAGAGAAGCACATGTATGTGGCGATCTGGTTCTACATCTCCACCGCGGTCACCATCGACATGCTGCACATTTTCAACTCGCTGGAGATGCCGGCCTCGGCCATGAAGAGTTACTCCGTCTACGCCGGAGTGCAGGATGCGCTGGTTCAATGGTGGTATGGACACAACGCGGTCGCCTTTTTCCTGACCACGCCATACCTGGGGCTGATGTATTACTTTTTGCCCAAGGCCGCGGAACGGCCGGTTTTCAGCTACCGCCTGTCCATCATCCATTTCTGGGGGCTGATATTCATCTACATCTGGGCCGGCCCGCATCACCTGTTGTACACGGCGCTGCCGGACTGGGCGCAATCGCTGGGCATGGTATTCTCGGTGATGCTGGTCGCCCCGTCCTGGGGCGGCATGCTGAATGGTCTGCTGACCCTGCGCGGCGCCTGGGACAAAGTCCGCCAGGAGCCGATGCTCAAGTTCATGGTGGTGGCGGTGACCGCCTACGGCATGGCGACCCTGGAAGGTCCGACGCTCGCGGTAAAGAGCGTGAATGCGCTCTCTCACTACACCGATTGGACGATCGCTCACGTGCATACGGGGGCGCTTGGCTGGAACGGGTTCCTCACCTTTTCGGTGCTCTATTGGCTGATTCCGCGCCTGTACAACACGTCGCTGTGGTCGGTGAAACTGGCGAACTATCACTTCTGGATCGGCCTCCTGGGAATGATGTTTTATGTCGTGCCGATGTACACCAGCGGCATCACGCAAGGGCTGATGTGGAAGCAGTTTTCCGCCGACGGTTTCCTGCAGTATCCGAATTTCCTGGAGACCGTGATCCGGCTGATCCCAATGTATCAACTGCGCGCAATCGGGGGCACTCTGTATGTTGCCGGTGTGGTGTTGATGATTGTCAACCTGTATCGCACCGCGAAAGCGGGCCGCTTCATTGGCGATCAGGAAGCACAAGCGCCCGCCCTCAGCAGCGCGGCCAAGGAATCGCCTCGCCTGGGACACCGCTGGCTGGAAGGCGTACCCGTCACCTTTACGGTCCTGACCACCGTTGCGGTGGTGATCGGCGGCCTCATCGAAATTGTCCCCATGTTCCTGATTAAGGAAAACGTCCCCACGATCGCCAGCGTCAAGCCCTACACGGCGCTGGAGTGTCTCGGCCGTGACATTTACATCCGTGAAGGCTGCGTGGGTTGTCATTCTCAGATGATCCGTCCGTTCCGGTCGGAAACGGAGCGCTACGGTGAGTACTCAAAGGCGGGAGAATTCGTTTACGATCACCCCTTCCTTTGGGGGTCCAAGCGAACAGGTCCCGACTTGCATCGCGTGGGCGGCAAGTACCCGGACGCCTGGCACTTCAACCACATGGAAAGCCCACGATCGACTTCGCCAGGGTCGATCATGCCCAATTACCCCTGGCTGTTGACCCGGAAGCTCGACACCGGGGTTGTGCAGGACCGAATGCGGGCTCTGCGGAAAGTGGGCGTCCCGTACACGGACGAGGACATCAGGACCGCGCAGCAGAGCATTGAGGCGCAGTCCAAGACCATTGTTGCCAACCTGGCGACCGGTTCGATTACCAATGCTCCTCCGGACCGGGAGATCATCGCGTTGATTGCCTATCTCCAGAGGTTGGGAACGGATATCAAAACCCTTGCTCCCGCGACTAACGCGGTTCAAACGGCGCAGGCGCCCGGTGGCCTATGATCGAGAACGTTCTAAGAAAACTGGGCGGGATAGAAAACTACGGCATCCTCTCGCTCTGCCTGTTTGTTGGGATTTTCACGCTGATCGTCATCTGGGCTGTGCTGCAGAAAAAGGCCCACCTGGATCGTATGGCGAACCTGCCCTTGGAAACCGATTCTGATTCGTCCTTGAGTCCCTAGCCCCTAGCTTGAAACATGAGTAACGAGCCTAAAGACCCGCTGCTGCTCGATCACGAGTACGATGGAATACACGAGTTGGATAACAAACTCCCGCGTTGGTGGGTGTGGCTGTTCAACCTCACGATAGTTTTCGCCGTGTGCTATTTCGGCTACTACCACGTTTTCGCCAAAGGCAAGCTGATGGCAGCCGAGTATGAGCACGAGCTGAAGCTGGGTGAGCAGCTCAAGGCCCGCGCGGTGGCCGAGTTTGAAAACTCCATGGCTGCCCTGCAGCCGAGCCAGGACCCGGCGGTGTTGGCGGAGGGAAAAGAGAAGTTCCTGACACTCTGCGCCCCTTGCCACCGGCCGGACGCCGGCGGCTTGGTTGGTCCCAACCTGACCGACACCTACTGGATCCACGGTTCGAATTACGTGGATAATCTGAAGATCATCTGGAACGGCGTGCCCAGCAAGGGAATGGTCACGTGGAGAGGTGTGCTCAAGCCGTCGGCCATCCAGGCGGTTGGAAGCTACATCTACACGTTGCGGGGAACCAATCCGCAGAACCCGAAACCGCCCGAGAACCAGGTTACGGCGCCAACCGGCCCAAGCGACTTCGAGTGATGGCGGGTCCGGGTTGCGCCGAAAACAGAGGCCGCTGTTGCCGCGGAGTTGCTCCTGCACCGATTTGATCCGCATGTCTGCTCCTCACCCAGAGCCGGTGGTTAAGCCGGATTGGTCGGACTTCCGGGACCACCTTTCCACCGCCGACCAGGAAGGGCGGCGGCAGTGGCTGTATCCCAGGCGGCCGCGCGGGCGGTACTACCGGGCGCGGAGCTGGCTGAGCTTGCTGCTGCTCGGCATCATGTTCGCGGGGCCATTCATCAAGATAAACGGCAACCCGCTGCTCATGATTAACGTGGTGGAGCGCAAGTTTTCGGTCCTGGGGGTAATCTTCTGGCCGCAGGACAACCTGGTCTTTGCGCTCGGTTTCCTGCTTTTCCTGATGGGCATCGCCGTTTTTACGGCCGCTTTCGGCCGCCTTTGGTGCGGCTGGACCTGTCCCCAGACAGTGCTCATGGAGATGGTCTTTCGCCGCATCGAGTATTGGCTCGAAGGAGATGCGCCACAGCAACGGGCGCTGGATGGAGCGCCGTGGTCGGCTCGAAAAATCCTGATCAAAACTTTCAAACACGGAATTTTTCTGGCGCTGTCGTTCGTGATTGGGAACACGCTTCTGGCGTATATCATCGGCATCGACGCGCTCGAGACCCTGGTGACGGACGATCCGCGGCGGCACCTGGCCGGCCTCGGTTTCATGGTCCTCTTCACGCTGGTGTTCTACGGAATATTTGCCCGTTTCAGGGAGCAAGCCTGCACGTTTATCTGCCCGTATGGCCGCCTCCAGTCGACCTTGTTGGACGAGAACAGCATTGTCGTGGCTTACGATTACAAGCGGGGCGAACAGAGAGGAAAATGGCGGCGGCGTGAAACAGTGGAAGCCCGGCGCCAGCGGCAGGCGGGTGATTGCATCGACTGTCACAATTGCGTGACCGTCTGTCCAACCGGCATCGATATCCGGAACGGCACCCAAATGGAATGCGTCAACTGCACGGCGTGCATCGATGCGTGTGACGAGGTCATGGACAGAATTGGCCGCCCCCGCGGGCTCATTCGCTTCGCGTCGCTGAACGGGATCGAACGGGGTGAGCGGTTGCGACTCACCGGGCGCATCGTCGCGTATTGCGGGATCTTGTTGCTGCTGGGGGGCGGCCTGGCCGCGCTGCTGGTGACGCGTTCGGATGTGGATGCAACCCTGCTCCGCGCTCCGGGGTCGCTGTTCCAGGCCACACCCGAAGGCAAAATCAGCAATCTGTACTTGCTCAAGCTGACGAACAAGACTCACCATGACATTCCAGTGGAACTGCGCTTGCTCGGCATCGAGGGCACGTTGAGGGTCCTGGGCGGCCAGTTGCAACTCCCGGCGGAGAAGCAGACGGAGGCATCCGTGCTGGTCGAAATTGCTCCCGGGAAACTGCTGTCCGGCAGCACGCCAATTTCCGTTGGGGTGTTTTCCGGCGACCGCGAATTGGACCGAATCAAAACCGCCTTCATCGGGCCGCGCCGGATGTAACCTCAACTCTGTGATCGTGATTGTCGCCAATGAAGTCCGGTTCCGGGTGAGAGTGCAATGAACTCTGCCATCCCCAGTGCGAACTCTGACGAGAAGAGGCCTCAGGAAGGCAGGCAACTCCTGAAGGGCAGGAACCTCTCCAGCTCAGGTGACCGAAACCTTTGGCCGGGAGCAATCGTTGCGTTCTTTGCCATCGCGATTCTGGGTCTGGCCGGCTTTGTGGTATTCTGTCAACTGCACCCGAGCGAGTTGGTGGCCAATGACTACTATGAACAGGAGATCCGCTACCATGCCGAGATGGAGCGTTTAAAGCGGGCCCACGAAATATCCGAGCACGTTTCGGTGACGTTCGACGTTTCGGCGAGGCGGGTTGTGGTGGCCTTGCCCCGGGAGCATGCCGTCGCCGGCGCAACGGGTGTCATTCAGTTGTATCGGCCTTCGGAGGCCAGGCTGGACCGGTCCTGTGAGTTGCGACTGCGGGATGACGGGACTCAGGACCTGGAAACGGGCACGCTGCGGCCGGGCCTGTGGCGTGTCCGTATCCGATGGGTCCATCAGGGGCAGGAGTACCTGGCGGAAAGAAGGTTGGAGGTTCCCGCATGATCGAGATTGGCGCCGGGCTTGTTGTGGGTCTGGTGGGCAGCCTGCACTGCGCCGGCATGTGCGGGCCGCTTGTGTTGGCGCTTCCGCGCACTGGCAACTCCTGTTGGGAGCATGTTCTTGGCCGTTTCGCCTACAACGCCGGGCGGGTGGCCACTTACTGTGTGCTGGGATTCATTTTCGGGCTGATTGGCAAAACCCTGTTTCTGGCAGGGGTGCAGCGATGGGCTTCCATCTCGCTGGGTGCTCTCCTGCTGGCGGGCTTGTTTGCCTCGAGGCGGCTAAGCGCCTGGAATCCTGTGTTGCCCTGGATTGCCCGGTTGAAATCCGGCATGGCAGGCCTCTTGAAGCAGAAGTCCATCCCTGCATTGGGCCTCCTGGGAATGCTCAATGGGCTGTTGCCTTGCGGCCTTGTCTACGTCGCGTGTGCCGGGGCCGTAGCCACGGGTGGATTGCTCTCCGGTGTGGCTTATATGGCCCTTTTCGGTCTGGGCACGATTCCCATGCTGCTGGTACTAAGCCTGTCGGGGAGCATGATGCCACCGGCAGTGCGGCTGAAATTCCGCAAGGCTGTTCCTGTGGCGGTGGCGGCTCTGGCCGCGCTGCTGATTCTGCGCGGGATGGAGTTGGGCATCCCATTCGTCAGCCCGGTGCTCTCTTCCACCTGCTGCCACTGATCGGAATGGGTCCGGCAGGGACGGGTTCGGACTGAGGCGGCGCGGCCAGCAGATGCGGGGGTATCGCGTCCGGGCACGCTCTCAATCGTCGACCGCCTGCATCACAAGCTGCCTGAACATATCCGCGGTCTTGTCACTCGTTGTGCCCTGGGTTTGCTTCATCAGCACCCCGATCAACTGCTCTTTGGGATCGGCAAAATACGACGTATTGAAGTAACCGCCCCAATCGAATGTTCCGGGTGAGCCTTTGCCGCCGGCAGCGGTTGCCGCCGGGGTAAGCACGCCAAAAGCCAGGCCGTAATAGTGATCGCTGTTCTCACCGCCCATCAGTTTGCCAGTCTGGTTGGCGTTGATCGTGTCGATCGTCGTCCGGCTCAGGATGCGGCGTCCCCCCAGTTCTCCGCCGTTCAGATACATCTGCAGGAATGTCGCGTAGTCCTGCGCCGTGCTCGACAACCCGGCTCCGCCGGAGAAGAAAGTTCGCGCGCCTTTGATTGGGTAATCGGGATCATAGAACGTCACCGGAAATCTGACCCACTTGCCATCCTTGGGAGTCTGCACCGGAACAAGCCGGGACGCCTTGTCCGCCGGCAGGTAAAACCACGTGTCATCCATGCCGAGCGGATCGAAAAGCCGTTTGCGCAGGAACTCGTCGAACTTCATGCCGGAAACGAGCTCGATCATATACCCCAACACGTCGAGTCCCTCGCTATAGGTGAATCGCTCTCCGGGATGATGATGCAACGGCAATTTCGCCAGACGCCGGATGCTCTCGCCGATCGAGACCGGTTCGGTCGTGAACAGGTCGACCACCCCGGCCTTGGCATAGATCTTCTTGAACCGCTCATCTCCATCGATCACGCCGTAGCCGATACCGGAGGTGTGCGTCAGCAAATGACGGATCGTGATTTCCGAACGCGCCGGTTCCGTAGTGTAGGAGCCGTCGGCCTCGTTATAGCTTTTCAGAACCTGCGGCCCCTTGAATTCGGGAATGAACCGCGAAATCGGGTCATCCAGGCGGAACTTGCCCTCTTCCCAGAGGATCATTACGGCAGTTGCCGTAATCGCCTTGGTCTGCGAGGCAATTCGAAAAATGTCGTCCTTTTTCAGCCTGCGGCCGGCCGCCGCGTCGGCCATGCCGAAGGCCTTGTGGTAGACGATGTGTGAACGCCGTGCCACGAGCGCGACGATTCCCGGCACGTCCCCATCCGCCACCGCGGTTTCGCAAAGGTGGTCGATTCGGCTCAGCCGCTCGGCAGACATCCCGGCTTTTTCGGGGGAGGCGGGAGTCAGCGGACGATTTCGCTGGAGGCTCCTGGTCTGCGCGGGCGCGCCAAAACTCAGGACGAGTGTCGCAACGACGAGAATGGTCTGGAGGCTGTGCATAGGTCAAAACGTCAAAACGAATCCTGGCGGCTACCGATCTCCCCCTTCCAACCAGAATGGAGCTGTGGCAAACCACGCCACGGTGGCGAGAAGAAGCGTGAGTTTCATCGGGCCCGCCCCGATAAGCTTAAATGCAAATAGCACCGCCGGAATGATGGTTCCTGCGAGAGCTAACGGCGCAACAATTCTGGAGATGGTCTTCATAAACCTTGGGCGGCAGTGCCAATCCGGGAGCGATCCAGCATTTTTGAAAGCAGGACGTAGAGAACCCCGCAGGCAATCCAGCATGGCAAAGGCAGGAAGAACGGCGGAACATTATAAGCCCGGTAAATCCAAAGCCCTGCCGCCACCGGTATCGCCCAGGCCAGGAGCACGGCCAGATTGAAGCGTGACTTGGTCTGCTCGGCATAGCGTTCCCGGATGCCCAGCCTGCGCGCCAGGTAATGGTCCACGACAATCACCGCACCGATCGGTGAAAGGATGGTGCCGTAGATCCCAACGAAATCCAGCAGTTGCATCGCAAAGGCAGGGAATACTCCGGCGAGGGTGCAGACCAGGCCCGCAATTACGGTGCCGGCTGTCCGGGAGATGCGCGGAAATATCCCCTGAAACGCCAACCCCGCCCGGTAGATTGTGGGATTCGCAGTCGTCCACCCCGCGATCACTACGCAGATTAGACCCGCCATTCCCACCGCATCGTCTACCATCGGACCAGGGGCCACCCCTTTCGTAGGATCGGCTCCCCGCTCCCGGACCCAGTACACCAGCAACAGGGCCGCACAAATCCATGCTACGTAATGGCCCAGAAACATCCCTGCTGCCGATGCCCAGCCGTACCGGGGCTTCCTTGCAAATCGAAAAATCGAGAGGTCCGACATCCCGATGTGCATGGCCGCATTGCAGAACCAGGAGAAAAAGACCACTCCCCAAAATCCGATCCGCGAAGAGGTTGCCGCAGGAGGTTTGATCAACTCCCAGAGGTTTGCGCTGCCGAGCTTCCCCAGCATGACCACCCCGCACGCCAAAAAAATCAGCAGCATCCAGGGCGCCGACAGGTGCCCGACCCGCGCCACAAAGCCGTAGCCACGCACGGCAACGAAGGTCATGGCTGCCCCGATGGCCAGGCAGGTAATGCACCATACCGGTCCGGTCGGCAGCTTGTCCGAAAACGAGGGCATGCGGATGCTGTCGCCAAACGGCACTCCCACGGCAGTTGCCGAGACGGTAACCATCGCACCGGCCAAAAAGCAGAACAGCAAACCGTTGAACAAGTTGTAGAGACTGACGAGATGGCGGCCGCTAATCTTCTCGAGTTGGTAGTAGAGGGTCAGGCGCTGCCGGGTGGCAATCTCGGCAGTTAGAAAACGCCAGGAAAGCACCGCCAGAAGGTTTCCCAGCAAGAGCCCGAAAATGAGGTCGAATGCGCTTGCACCCCAGGCCACGAACAGCGGCCCGATCATGAACTCGGTGCCGGCGGTGTGCTCTCCCGCATACATGCCCCAGAACGCGCTTGGCCCTTTGAGTGCGCTTTCCGGAACGGGGGTGCGCTCGTATTCATCCCCGACTTTCTGAGTCTCGTGCGACATATCCTCTGAGTGATGGGTCCGGTGACGGCTGAGTATGAAGGCAGACGGACGTTTGCCAAGCGTTTCCTCACTGCGCGCCACTGTGGGCCGAGGACCAACGAGGACTAACAGGAACGGCCCTGGGAGAAGCAGGCCATCCTTTGGCCGAGAAAGCGCTTTACACCCAGGCATAGCCATGTCAATCCAAGGCCATGCATGCAGCAAATCGCATTTGGGGTTACCCCAGCGGGGCAGACCTCCGGTCTGCGGGTGGCGGAGACCTCCGGTCCCGCGCGGAGTCGGAGACTGCGCGAACTGGCAGACCGGAGGTCTGCCCCACAGAGGCCAAATTGAAAATCCCCGCGATGCATGCGCGTGGCATCCACTTTCTGTTCCTATACTTGACGCTTGCTGGAATCTCGCTGGGGGCA
>Ga0073934_10010488_pt1 | contig 11494 bp, 9 predicted proteins | sample LarsenN4metaG_FD_76834 | JGI IMG/M metagenome (GOLD analysis project Ga0073934, IMG submission 76834) | Hot spring sediment bacterial and archeal communities from British Columbia, Canada, to study Microbial Dark Matter (Phase II) - Larsen... ...
GGACGCCCCGCCGCTCCAAACACCGACGCGGGCGCCAGCACCGGCAGACCCGCCGCCACCGCCAGCAGGCTGCCGCGCTTCAAGAAGTCCCGCCGGCTTGAGGACGTGTTCCAGGCTCGGGAACAGGGCGGCGCGACGGGCTGGATGCCGCCGCTGGGTATAAGGGGCGAAGTTGACATGGCGCGAACCTAACAACCCCGCTGCGGCGGGCGCAATCTTTCGTTTCGCCCGGAGCGCAGGCCACCGCGGTGAATCTTACATCCCCGCGCAGCGTCACACCTTGACTTATGCGCACCACCATCTACCGATCGGCCGCGTTCGGCGCCTGGGCGCTGGCCGGCCTGGTTGCCAGCAACGCCCTGGCCGCCGAGGAACGTTTGCCCGTGGCCACCCCCGCCGCCGCCCAAATCCTCAGCACCCTGAAAAAAGAACACCCGCGCCTGCTGATGTCGGCCGCGGATTTTGCCCGGCTGCGCGGCCAGACGCGCTCGAATGAAACCCTCCGGGCCTGGGCCGACAAGCTGCGCGGGGAGGGCGAGCGCATCCTGGGCCAGCCTCCCTCGAAGTATGAGATTCCCGACGGGCTCCGCCTCCTCTACACCAGCCGCCGCGTGCTCGGGCGCATGCAAACCCTCGGGCTGCTCTACCGCCTCGAGGGCGACCGCCGTTTTGTGGACCGCGCCTGGAAGGAACTCGAGGCCGCCGCCGCGTTCCAGGACTGGAACCCGCGCCACTTCCTCGACACGGCGGAGATGACCCATGCCTTCGCCATCGCCTACGACTGGCTCTACGACCAATGGACGCCCGACCAGCGCCGCGTTCTCCGCGAGGCCATGCTCGCCAAGGGCATCAAGCTGGCCAACGACATCCATGCCCGGCGCTCGGGCTGGTCCCGCGCCCGCCACAACTGGAACCAGGTCTGCAACGGCGGCATCGGCATGGGCGCCCTGGCCCTGGCCGATGAGGAACCCGCCCCGTGCGGCCAGTTCCTTGAAGCCGCCCTCAAGAGCATCCAGCTCCCCATGGCCGAGTACGGGCCCGACGGGGCCTGGGCCGAGGGCCCGGGTTACTGGAACTACGCCACCAGCTACAACGTCGTCTTCCTGGCGGCCCTCGAGTCGGCCCTGGGCGCCGATTTCGGCCTCTCGGCCATCCCGGGATTCTCCGAGGCCGGCTGGTTCCCCATCCATGCCAGCGGCCCCACTGGCCTGTCCTTCGACTACGCCGACGCCCACGCCTCGGTCATCCGCGCCCCGGAAATGTTCTGGCTGGCCCGCAAGTTCAACCAGCCCGCCTTCGCCGCGTTTGCCCGGCGCAACAACTCCGGCAGCGCGCTTGACCTGGTCTATTACGACCCGCGCGGCGAACAGCCCATGCCCGCCGGCCTGCCGCTCGACAAACATTTCCGCAACGCCGAGGTGGTGATGATGCGCTCGGCCTGGAACGACCCCAACGCCCTCTGGGTGGGGTTCAAGGCGGGTGACAACAAGGCCAACCACAGCAACCTGGACCTCGGTGGTTTTGTCCTCGAGGCCCTCGGCGAGCGCTTCATTGTCGAGCTGGGCGCTGACAACTACAACATGCCCGGCTACTTTGGCAGCCAGCGCTGGAACTATTACCGCCTCCGGCCCGAGGGGCACAACACCCTCGTCATCAATCCCTCCCAGGAGCCCGGCCAGAACCCCCGCGCTGCCGCCCCCATTACCCGCTTCGAGTCCCGCCCGGCCGGCGCCCTGGCCGTCGCTGACCTGACCGCCGCCTACCAGCCGCACGCGCGCAAACTCCACCGCGGCCTGGCCCTGCTCGGACGCCACCGCGTCCTGGTGCAGGACGAGGTCGAGACCGCCGGCGCCGCCGAGGTCTGGTGGTTCCTCCACACCCCGGCGCAGATCACGCTCGAAGAGGGCGGGCGCGCCGCGCGCCTCACCCTCAAAGGCAAGGAACTCACCGCCCGCATCCTCGCCCCCGCTCCGGCCGTTTTCACGGTCATGGACGCCCGACCTCTGCCCACCTCGCCGGCGCCTGAGATGCAGAACCCCAACAAAGGCATCCGAAAGCTGGCCCTGCATCTCGGGGCATTTCAAAGTGGAACCATCGCGGTGCTTCTCACGCCCGGCCAGGGGCGCGGGCCGGCGCCATCGCTCAAGCCGCTGGCGGCCTGGCAACCCGAGTGAGGATGCGCCACGACCCACGCACGGGCGTGGCGATGGCCTTCACCTTCGGCCTCCAGCCAGGCCCGGCCAGCCCCGCACTGAAAGCCAGGCCATGGCGCCCGCAACATTCCATCTGGCCTTTTCCTGACTGGCGTGATTAAGTGACGCGCTGTGGAGCCACGCACGGCACAACTGACGCGCCACACCCAGGAGACGCGCATCGCCCTCCGGCTGAACCTGGACGGCACGGGCCGTTCCTCGGTGCGAACCGGGGTGGCCTTCTTTGACCACATGCTGACCCTCTTCGCGCGGCATGCGGTGGTGGACCTGAACCTGCGCTGCCGGGGCGACCTCGAGGTGGACGCCCACCACACCGTGGAGGACTGCGGCCTGGCCCTGGGCCAGGCGGTCCGGCAGGCGCTGGGGGACAAGAAAGGCATCCGGCGTTACGGGGCGGGGTTCGATCCGCGCAATCCGTGGACAGGCGAGGCGTATGTTCCTATGGACGAATGTCTTGCGAGATGTGTGGTGGATTTCAGCGGGCGGCCCTACCTGGTTTGGCGAGGGTTGAACCACCTGGCCATGAAGCGGGTGGCCGCAGCCGAGAAAACGCAGGACATGTCCAGCGCCTTCCGCTTTGGACTGGCCCGGGAGTTTTTTCAGGCCTTTGCCAATGAAGCGCGGTGCAACCTGCATCTCGAACTGCTCTATGGCGATGAGCCGCACCACATCGTCGAGGCCCTCTTCAAGGCCTTTGCCCGGGCGGTGGACATTGCCAAACAGCGCGACCCGCGCATTGCGGGCCAGCTTCCCAGCACCAAGGGCCTGCTCTAGCAAACTTGTTCCGCATGGCTGAATAGGCTTTCCTACCCCGGCGTCCAACCTCATGGCTGCGAGCAAAGATTACACAAAGCTGAGCGACGAAGCGCTGGTCAAAGCATCGCAGCGGGGCGTGACGAAGGCTTTTGAGGAACTGGTCGCCCGACATCGCGACAAAGTTTATGCCCGGGCCTTCAGTATGATGCGCAATGAGGACGACGCGGTGGATGTCAGTCAGGAAGCCTGGGTGAAGGGCTGGCAACGGCTCAAACAGTTTCAGGGCGATTCGAGCTTCCTGACCTGGATGACACGGATTGTCATCAACCTGTCCCTGGACGCCCTGCGCAAGCAAAAGCGCCAGCGGGCCGAGTCCATCGAGGAACTGGAAGATGAGGCGGGCGGTGTGGAACGGCAGATGCCGGTGGTCACGACCAACCCCACGGCGGGGCTGGAGCGGACCGAGTTGCGGCAGCGGATTGACAAGGCGCTGAGCCAGCTTAGTTATGAGCACCGGACCGTGCTGGTCCTGCATGAATTTGAAGAATTGGAATACAAAGAAATCGCGAAACGCATGCAATGTTCGATCGGGACGGTGATGTCCCGGCTGTTTTACGCGCGACGCAAGATGGCGGCCTTGATGGCCGGCTACAAAAAGAAAGAGTTGGCACCATGAACACTGATTTCAAACTCAAGCTGCAATCCCTGGTGGATGGCGAGCTGGGGGAGAGCGAGGCCCGGGCTCTGGAAGCCCGGCTGGTCGGCGACGCGGAGGCGCAGGCGCTCAAAGCGGAGCTGGAGATGACCCGGCAGGCGCTGCGCGGCAACGAGCTCGAGCGCGCGGTGCCGTTGTCCCGTGAGTTTTATTGGAGCCAGATCGAGCGACGGATCGAGCAGGCCGAACGCCAGGCGGCGCGGTCCTCGTCCGGCCTGGCCGTCTGGCTGGGGCGGTTCTGGCCGCAGTTGGCGGGAGCCACGGCGGCAGCCTGCCTGCTGGCCGTGGTGGCCTTGAACCTGCGCGGGGTCTCCGAGTCGCCCTGGGAAGACATCGAGACTCCTTTGGCCGAGGCCGGGTCGTTCAGTTTCCGCTCTGAGCAACACCGCATGACGCTCGTCTGGGTCTCCTTCGGGGAGCCCTCCAACGAAGGAACCACTGAAGGAACCGTCAATTGAGTAAGCCGATGGGTGCTATGAAGCCGCTTCGCCGTCTGTTGGGGTTAAGCCTGCTATTGGGTCTGTGGATGACCGCAGGAGTCTTGCCCACCCTGGCCGCCGAACGCACGCTCGAAGCCCGGCTCCTGTGGGCCACGGACGACGAAAAATCCCCCGATCCCAGCCATAAGAAGGTCGAGGATGCCCTGGCTCAGAAACTCAAGATCATGCCCTTGAAGTACAAGAACTACTTCGAGGTCACCCGCAAGATCTTCACCATCAACGACGCGAACTACGTCAAGGTGGAAGTCAGCAAGCAGTGCTACATCGAGGTCAAGGACAAGGGCGAGAACCGGGTCACGGTCAAGCTCTACGGTGAAGGCAAACTGACCAAACGGGTGGACAGCGCCCTGCCCAAGGGCGAAACGGTCGCCATTGCCGGGGACGACAAGAACGGCACGGCCTGGCTGGTGGTCGTCTGCCCGGTCGAGGGCAAACCCAAGTAAAAGGCCGGACCGCTCTTCAGGTCCCGAAAGAAACAACCCATCCCACCTCGCCGCTGCGGGGCGCAAGCAAGCGCAGGCGGATCAGTCCGTCTTTTTCCTCCAGGCTGTAGCGTGTGCCGGCGCGTTCGTCCTCGGGCGCAAGCGTCACCCGCGCCGCGCCGGGTTGTCGGCTGCGGAGGATACGCAATTCGCATGGATCATTGGCCACAAGCCGGCTGCGCCCGCGCAGCGTGCTCCGGGTCGCGTCCCATGCTTCCCCGGCCAAATCCAGCATGCCCTGGGTGACGTGCCGCGAAGTGCTCAACACACAGGGTCGGCCCGTGTGGGGGCGGAGCGCGAGCACACGGCACGACTGGGCTGGAACCCGGAGGGTCAACCGTCCCGTGAAGGAGGGCAAAGGGGCGTCGAGCCAGTAGTCGAACACGGCGTGTTCGAGGGCCGCGTCCAGCCCGAGCCGGTCCGAAGGCAGGTCCAGGGGCAATTCCGCATCGGTCCAGTTGAAGAGGCCGAGGACCAGGCGGTGCGCGGCGGCGGGCGGGTTGGTGTCGGCCAGGACCCAGACCCGGGGCGGATCGTTTTCAAACAGGTCCAGGGGACGCGCCAGCCGGCCGTGGGCGGGCATGGTGCGTTTGAGGATCTCGAGGCGCTCGGGTGGCAACCCCGGCAGCCACTCGCTGCTCAGGTTGAGCTGCCCGCTCACCGCCACCCACGAGGCGATCAGCCGGGCATGGTGGAGGGGAAGGTCGGTGCGCGCATAGACGGGGTCGGGGTCGTTGTACCAGACGCGTCCATGCAGGAAATAATGGCGCGAGTCAAAGGTGGGGCCGCGCAGGAGGCTTTTCCAGGCTGGGCCGTTGTCCGGCCCGATGCGCATGGCATCCACCAGGCCGATGGCGGCGGCGTAGGAGCGCATGTTTTGCGGGGCGCAACAGCCGAGGAAGAAGACGTTGCTCCCGGCGGCCTGGCGGACCAGGCGCAGGCCGTCGCGGCAGGCTTCGAGGTTGGTCTTGCGCGGGTCATGGAAAACGGCGTCGCCCATGCCATCGTCCTTGAATCCTGCGTTGATGTATTGCTGGCGGGTGGCGGTGCCGGTCCAGAGGCCGTCCATTTTGAAGTATTGGTAACCCCAGTCGCGGGCCATGCGGCGGGCGTTGGCCGCCAGCCAGTCGCGGGCGCCGGGGTGGGTCATGTCCAGGCACGTGCCGCCCCAGGCCGTTTCATAGGGCGAGCCATCGGGGCGCTTGACGAACCAGTCCTGATGGTCGCGAAAGGCCGGGTCGTAAGACGTGCCGGCAAACGGCATGAACCACAGGCCGGGCACGAGGCCGTGGGCTTTGATCTGGTCGGCAGCGGCCTTCATGCCCGACGGGTAAGGCCCGCCGGGGCGTGCCTGGCTGAAATCGCGCCGGGGGCCATTGGTGGACACCCCCGCCTGCCAGCCATCGTCAATTTGCACGACGGAAAAACCGAAAGGAGCCAGATTGGTGGCGGCGAAGGAGACAAGCGTGGCCAGGCTTTTCTCGTCCGACGCCCCGCCGTGCGGGCGCGAATACCACGTGCAGTAGCCGGTGGGCTGCGGCGGCAGTCGGACGCGGTGGACCCGGGCCACCGCCTCGGCCCAGGCTTCGAGCCCGAACCGCGCGTCGTCGAACCACCCGAGGGCGAGGGTCTCGAGCGGTTCGGTGGTGTCGGGCTCCAGGCGCAGGCGACCGTAGTCGAGGCGGGCCTGCAAGCCGACCTGCTGGTCGCCGAGCGGGGTGAAGAGGACGCCGCTGCCGCGCTCCTGGGTGAGCCAGGCGCAGACCATCCCGCGCCGGCTGGCCGGCTCCACTACAGCCAGCCAGGTGTAGCTGCCGGGATTCTTGTCCACTGCCAACAGCCCCCCTGTGCCAAAGCTCTTGAGCGCCGACGGCTCCGCGCCCCATTCGAGGCGGGCGGAGAGGACTTCGATCTGCCGCACCACCCGCGGTTCTGCGCCGGTGTGCCTCAGGCGCGGCTGCAGCAGGGCAAAGGGCAGGCCGCCAAAAACCATCAGGTCTGCGCCGCTGCCGTCGGGCGCATCCCACGCCAGCCCCTGGCCGCGCCCGAAGACCGGGTGCGCCGGGGAGGGAAGCCGGGAGAGATTCGTGACGCCGCCGGGCAGGGGGGCGATCAGGAAATCACGTCCGGACGCCCTGTGGGTGAGGCGCAGCGTGCGGGCGGACGCGTCGGCGGTGACCCGCAACGATTCGTTTTCAATCGAGAGTGCGGCGCCCATGACGGCGGAAGACGCCAGGAGAAGGACCAGCGCAATGCGAACCGAGGCCATGCCGGGAGTGTGGCAGGGCCGGGCGGTCTAAACAATGGGCAACTTCCCGCTGTCCGTCGCGCTCCTCGATTCCCTCTAGGCGGCGGCGCGGGCGCGGGCGAAGCGTTCCGCCACGAAGTCCCAGTTGATGACGTTGAAGAAGGCCGCCACGTAGTCGGGGCGCCGGTTCTGGTACTTGAGGTAGTAGGCGTGCTCCCACACATCAAGCCCCAGCAACGGCTCGCGTCCCTGCATGAGCGGGGTGTCCTGGTTGGCCGTCTGCTCGATGGTCAATTCGCGTCCGTCCAGAGCGAGCCAGGCCCAGCCGCTGCCAAAGAGCGTGGTGGCGGCTTTGGTGAACTCGGCCTTGAAGCCGTCGAAGGAGTTCCACTTCTTTTCGATGGCCCGGGCCAGCTCGCCGGTGGGGCGCCCGGCCTCGTTCTTTTTCAGGCTGAGCCAGAAGAGGCTGTGGTTGGCATGGCCGCCGCCGTGGTTCTGCACCGTCTTGCGAATGGACTCGGGCAGGGTGTTGAGTTTGCGCGGCAGGCTTTCCACCGGTTGCGTCTCCAGCCCGGGCGAGCCGGCCACGGCTTTGTTGAGGTTGGTGATGTAGGCCAGATGGTGCTTGCCGTGGTGAATCTCCATGGTCCGCGCGTCAATATAGGGCTCGAGGGCGTCCGCCGGGTAAGGCAGGGGAGGCAGGGTAAAGGGCCCGGCGGGCGGCGTGTCGGCGGCGTGGACCGCGGCGGGTCCGGCCAGGGACGCGGCGGCGGCGGTGACGGTGAGAAGCGAGGCTTTCCACAGGGCCTCGCGGCGGGTGATGCGTGTCTCGTTCATCGGATTCGCGTTTTTGTTGTTCAACATTCGGCAACCTAACCCAGGTCCGCCAAAGGGCAAGCGGCCGGCGGGCGGATGGCGGGCAAATCCCGAGGGGGTGGCGGCCGAGTGAACATCCCGGGTCTCCGCGGCGTCGAAACGCAAAATCCGAATCCAATCATGACCACGCCTCGCATCCTGGTTTTCGGGCTGGCTGCGGCCAGCGCCTTTGTCCTCCCCGCCGCCGAGACCGCTCCCGGCGCAAATCCCGCCGACCATCTCCCGGCGCACATCCGCCGGGTCACGTGGTTTGGCGAACGCGCTGACTGGTCGCACGACGGCCAGCGCATTCTTTTTCTGTCCAAGACCTTTGGCGACGCGATGGAACTGGAGGTTGCCAGCGGGCGGATCCGGAATCTGACGGCCCATTACCCCCACCACGGCTACACCCGGGCGCTTTACCTGGCCAACGGGGACATCATCCTCTCGGGTCCGGCGGAATTTGACCCGGCCAAAGCAGGCCAGGCGCGCGTGCAATGCTGGCTGTATGTCCTGCCTCGGGGCGGCGCTCGCCCGGCCGTGCCTTTGGGCACCAAGTGTTCGGAAGGCCCGGCCGTCTCCCGCACGCGATTGCGCGTGGCCTGGACGCACGTCAGCGCCCAATACCCCCAGGAGATGCCGGCGGGCAGCTCCCGCATCCAGGAGGCCGATCTGGTCTATGAGAACGGCCGGCCGCGGCTGGCCAACCAGCGGCTCGTGCTCGACAGCCGCGACCTGCCCTTCCCGTGCACCCTCGAGACGCAGAACTACCGGCCGCCCGCCGAGGGGGAACTGACCTTTAGCGCCTACGGCTACCAGGGGACCGAGGTCATGGGGGTGGACCTGGCGACCAGGAAAGTCACCAACTACTCGCTGGCTCCGGGCCAGTATGACGAGCCGGAGGGCATTTTCCCCGACGGGCAGAGCACCCTGGTGGAATGCGACAAACAAAACCTCAAAGGATCGAACCACATTGATCTGTGGCGCCTGCGGCTGGATGGCAGCGGGGCCACCGAGCGCCTGACCTGGTTCAGCGATTACCCGGGCTACAAGGCGTCGAATCCCGTGGTGAGCGACGATGGCCGTTCTATCGCTTTTCAACTGGCCAAATCCACCGAAGCGGCGGGCGTGGGCCACGGCATTTTCATCCTGGATTTGTCCAAAGCACCGGCCGCGAAGTAACGGCCGGCGTCGGCCCTGAAGTTCGCGGAACGGGGCTTTCGGGACTGGCCGCGCGCTTCCTCAGCGGTCCACGCGCACGACCAGCGAGCGGGTCACCGGCGGCAGGCGCAGGCTGCGGCCGTTCCAGGCGCAGACCCCCCACTGGTGTTTCCAGGGATCATACCAGCGGACGCGGGCGGGCGGCTTCCCGTCCAGCCAGGGGCCAAGGGCGAGTTCCAGTCCGGCGAGCGTTTCCGGCGCGCGGCCTTGTTCGAGCTCGGTTTGCCAGGTGTTGTTGGCGTCGCGGCACCAGAGCAAAACCGTGCGCGGCCCCCGCAAGGCCAGCACCCGCAGGCGATCGTGCGCCAGGGTATCGGGCTGCCAGTGTTCGGCGGGCGGGTCGAGGTCCTTGACCGCCTCGGCAAACCTCCCGAAGTGCCACCAGAGCTGGTTCCGGTCCACATACACATCCCAGTGCCAGATCTGCCCGGCCCCCGCCGCGCCGGCAAAGAAGGGCGCGAACAACACGTCGTGCAGGATGAGGCCGTTGGTGTCGCGGGCGTAGAGCTTGAACGGGCCGGTGTGCCGGGGCTCAACCGCCCCGCTTTCGGCCAGGATCACCGGCCGCCCCGGGCGGCAGGCGAGGATTTCCCGGATGGCGTCGGCGGCCAGCACATCCACGGGCCCGCGGCAGACCTCGAGCGTGGCGCCGAGGTCGAGGTAACGATGCACTTGGGCCAGATCGTTTCCGGGCAGAACACTGTGGCGGCAATAGAGCTCGCGCACGCGCGCGGTGTCATAGCTCCCCAGGCTTTGCAGGGCCAGGTTGCGCGGGAAGAGCCGGTGCAATTCCTCGAGCATGACCGCCGTCCAGGGCAGATAGTGCTGCTCGGAGGCGGTCACGGCGTTGACTTCGTTCCACAGTTCCCAGCCGAAGACCACCGGCTGGCTGCCATAGCGCGCGGCGTACCAGGCCAGTTTTTTGCGGAACTGCGCCCGGCTGGCTTCGCCGGAGAAGAAGTCGGCCATGTTGGTGGCCGCGCCGCCGTTGGCCTGGAGGTGCAAGGGTTTGTTGGCCCAGCGCTGCCGGGGTGTCTCGCTCATCTCGCGAAAATGTTCGAGCGTGAGCTTGAGGCGGATGCCGTGTTTCCGGGCCATGGCCAGGAGGGCGTCAATGCGCCGGGCTTTTTCCTCGTCAAACACACCCGCGCGCTGGTGCTCGACGTCCCAGAAAGGCGAGCTGAGCCAGACGCGGGCGTAGTTGCCCCGTTGGGCGGCGAGGCGGCCGAGCCACTCCTCCATGCGCGCCAGACCCTCGGCATCGCGGGTGTTCGGGGCGATGAGGTTGAGCCCGATGGGCACGTAGGGGCGGCCGTCCGAGAGTTCGAGGTAGCGGACGTCGCGCGGGCTGACCCGCACAAACGCCTCGCCGGCCTCGGCCCCGTCGAGGCCGGCAGCCCCCGGCCCGGAGGCCAGGGCCAGGGTCAGCAGCAACCAACGCAGCGTTTGCATGGCAGCGCTTCAGGCGGCGGTCGCGGGGGCGGGGCCCAGGCGAATTTCGCGGCATTCGATCGTGCCCGCCTTGACCTCGAGGAAGGGTTTGCCGCGGCGGATGCCCACGGTGCCGTAGCCGGTCGCCGTGGCCAGGAAACACCGGAAATCGCCTTTCACCTTCGGGTCCAGGTAGAGCACCTTGTCCACCGCGTCGTAGCGGGCTCCGGTGAGTCCCTGCAACAGTCCGTAACTGGCCATGGCCCGGGCGTACCAGTGGCCGCACTCGTATTCGTTGAAGGGATTGCGCGTCCGGCCATCGTAGCGGGCCCGGCACACGCGCACGATTTCCAGACCTTCCTCGACCGCGCCCATCAGCATCAGGTGGCTGGCCACCTGGTATTCAATGCCGGTCCAGACCTCGTCCGAATAAACAAAGGGCAGGGAGAGCTTGCCGCCTTTGGGCCAGGAGCAGAGGAGCAGCCCGCCTTCGGCCCCGCAGGCGTAGGCCGGGCGCTGGGGGTTGGCATGGGCCGTCAGGTCGCGCTTGAGGTTGTAGCGGTGCACCGCCTTGAGATGGCTGGCGACCTTGCGTCCATCCAGCACGGGTCCCACGCCGCAGACCAGCGCCAGCCACGCGCCGAGCACGCCGTCGGACAAACACCCCTTGCCGTACTGGTACTTGGGCCCTTCCTTGCGCAACAGCTCGAGAGCCTCGGGCGAGTAACCGCCGCCAAAGCTCTTCACGTCCAGCGGGCTCTTGGCCCGCAGACCTTCCCACTGGATTTTCTGGATGAAGTACTCGCCGTCGTAGAGCTCGGTCTCCATGCGCGCCACGCCTTTGCGCAACAGGTCGGCGTAGGCGTCCACATTCTCGCCGAGGGCCCGGCCCATGCGCACCGCCGCCTGGAGCGCGCCCAGGTAGAAGCTGGTGCACATGCCGTCCGGCCCCCAGAACTCGATGTCATAGGTGTTGTGGTGCGGCTCCTCGAGCCAGCCTTTGCGGCCGGGGTCCCAGGTCTCGATGCAGTAGTCGAGGCTCTGGCGGATTTTCGGCCAGAGCCGGCGCAGCC
>Ga0073934_10010489_pt1 | contig 11493 bp, 7 predicted proteins | sample LarsenN4metaG_FD_76834 | JGI IMG/M metagenome (GOLD analysis project Ga0073934, IMG submission 76834) | Hot spring sediment bacterial and archeal communities from British Columbia, Canada, to study Microbial Dark Matter (Phase II) - Larsen... ...
AGCGATCTTCGACATCGACCCAATAGAGAAATGGGTCCATTCTGCATGACACTCCAGAGCCAGTTGCGAGTCGGTGGCAATTCGCAGTTGGCCGGATTATAAGCAAACTTCGCGCTCCGTGCGGCCAAGACGCATCGGTCGTGACTGATTCTTCCAAGGATGCTGTCCGATGTCCGCCCTCCGTCAAACCGATCCGGCCCTGTGGGATGCGATTGAACACGAACGGACCCGCCAGAAGGACGGGCTGGAGCTGATCGCGTCCGAAAACTACACCAGCGCGGCGGTGCTGGAGGCGGTCGGCACGGTCCTCACGAACAAGTACGCCGAAGGTTATCCCGGCCGGCGATATTATGGCGGTTGCGAATACGTCGACGTCGTCGAGTCGCTGGCCCGCGACCGGGCGAAGCAGCTCTTCGGGGCGGAACACGCCAACGTCCAGCCTCACGCCGGGTCGCAGGCCAACATGGCGGTCTACATGTCCGTCCTGCAGCCGGGGGACAAGTTCCTGGCGATGGACCTCGCTCACGGCGGACATCTGACGCACGGCATGTCGCTCAACTTTTCCGGGCAACTGTATCAGCCGATCCACTACGGCGTGCGGGAAAGCGATCACCGGATCGACTTCGACCAGGTCGCGCGACTGGCGAAAGAACACAAGCCGAAGCTGATCGTCACCGGGGCGAGCGCGTATCCGCGGGAGATCGACCACGCGAAGTTCGCCGAGATCGCGAAAGAGGTGGGTGCGCTGTTCATGGTGGACATGGCCCACTACGCCGGTCTGGTGGCGGCGGGCATTCACAACAGCCCGGTGCCGGTGGCGGATTTCGTCACCTCAACGTCGCACAAGACTCTGCGCGGTCCGCGGTCGGGGTTCATTCTTTGCAAGGAAGCTCACGCCAAGGGAGTGGACAAGACCGTGTTCCCCGGCTTGCAGGGAGGGCCGTTGGAACACGTGATCGCCGGCAAAGCGGTCTGTTTCCTCGAAGCGTTGCAGCCGAGCTTCAAGGATTATGCGAAGCAGATCGTGGCCAATGCGAAGACGCTCGCCGAGACGCTGATGGCCGGCGGGGTCAAACTGGCGAGCGGCGGGACCGACAACCACCTCATGCTCGCCGACGTGACTGCCATCGGCCTCACCGGCAAGATCGCCGAGCAGACCCTCGACCGGGCCGGCATCACCGCCAACAAGAACATGATTCCGTACGACCAGCGCAAGCCGCTCGATCCCAGCGGCATCCGTCTCGGCACCGCGGCACTCACCACGCGCGGCATGAAAGAGGCCGAGATGCGGAAGGTGGGGTCCTGGATTCTGACCGTTCTCAAGCACGCCGACGATGCCTCGATCGTCGAGCGGACACGGGCGGAGATCCGCGAGTTCTGCCAGGCTTTCCCGGTGCCGGGGATCGGCCAGGCCGGGTGACCGTTTCCACCGGTTCTGCCGGATTTCACAGCGTTTCCGGTCGTCTGGTGTCAGGGCCGCCAATTGTACGCACTGTGCGTAGCGTGTCGGGGATTCATTCCGCGCGGACGGCTGCGAGACGGGGGATGACCCACCCGGATTCGCCTCGGGCGTGCTCTCTCGGTCCACGGTGATCGCAGAACATGAGCTAAATCATAGGTAGTCTCCTGTATCTGGTGGATGGGGGGCCGGACGCGGTCCGCGCCCGATTCCGGCGGTCGGATACCAATCGCCAGGACGCCGCGGAGGCGGTCCATCTGCGATGGCCCGAGGGACGTATTGTGGTCACGCCGGTCAATTCCGCCCTGGTCGATCAATCCTGGCTGGAGCCCACCTGGGTCCCATCCAGCAACGACCAGGCCCGGACCGGAGAATTCCCGTTCGACGACCTGATTGATCTGGGCGACAGTTACATCGCACCAGATCCGGTCTTGCCGCCGCCACATGCGACCCGGCCGGTGTCGGCCACATCCGCCGGCACTCAGACGCCCGTGCAAATCATCGAAGAGCACGGGATGTCGCAGAATCAGGTGGCATTGCTCCGCTCGCGGCTGACTGCTGCGGCGTGGGTGCTGCTGTCGGCAATGAGTCTGTTGTTTGTATGGCAGGTCGTCTCGTTTGAACCCTCGCCCCCCTGGCTGAGGTCGAGCCTGCTGGTGCTGATGTTGGGGGCCGTCGTGCTGTTGACCGGTCGACGCGTTCTCTCCGAGACCCAGCTCCGGCTGATTGAACTGGCCATGTTCGGCGTGGTGGGCGTGCAGGTGACCACGACTCAGGTCGGCTGGCTGACGCGGGCCGCAGCAGCGCAGGACGCCGTTGCGCTCATGTGGACGTTTGGCGTGGGAACGCTCGCGTTTGCCGTGGTCATGCTGTCGTACGGCATGTTCATGCCGAACAGCTGGCGACGCACCGCCGCCATGCTGGTCGTACCCGCGATGATGCCCGTAGTGACCGTCGGCATGCTTCGCTGGTCCCGGCCGTTCATTGCCGAGATCATTCCCCCCCTGTTGTTATGGGAAACTGCCGCAATTCAGTGTGTGGTGCTGGCGATCGCGGTGTATGGCACGCACATCATCGCCACGTTGCGTCAGGAGGTCCGCCAAGCCAAGCGTTTCGGTCAATACCGCCTGAAAGGTCGGATTGGGCAGGGGGGAATGGGGCAGGTCTACCTGGCGGAACATCGTCTGCTCAAGCGACCGTGTGCCATCAAGCTCATCCGCCCCAACCAGGTGTCCGACCCACAGTCGCTGATCCGTTTTGAACGGGAAGTGCAAACGACGGCGCGGCTGTCACATTGGAACACGATCGAAATCTACGACTACGGCCGCACGGAAGACGGCACATTCTATTATGTGATGGAGTATTTGCCGGGGCTGAATCTGGCAGACCTCGTTCGGCGGTTTGGACCGATGTGTCCTGCGCGGGTCATCCACTTCCTGAAGCAGACCTGCGCCGCCCTGGAGGAAGCCCACATGGCGGGTCTGATTCACCGCGATCTCAAACCGGCCAACATTTTCGCCTCCCAACGTGGGGGCATGTACGACGTCACCAAGCTGTTGGACTTCGGACTGGTGGTGAACGATGCCCGCTCGGACCTGCTGCTGTCCAACGACGTGCGGCGGATCGGACCGTTTGCCGGCTCCCCCCTTTACATGGCGCCCGAGCAGGGAAGCAGCGATTCCCCCCTCGATGCCCGGAGCGACCTGTATTCCCTGGGGGCCACAGGCTACTTCCTGCTGACGGGTCGGCCGCCGTTCGAGGGGACTTCGCCGCTGCGGCTGATGATCGCCCACGCGCGCGAGCCCGTCACGCCTCCATCCCACTGGAATCACGCGATCCCTGAGGATCTCGAACGGATCATTCTCAAGTGCCTGGAGAAATCGCCCAGCCAGCGTTTCGGCTCCGCCAAACAGCTCCGCGAAGCGCTCAACCGGTGTCAGGACGCCAGCGGCTGGACGTTTGAATCGGCCCACCGCTGGTGGCACGAACAGGTCAATCGCGATCCGCTGGCCGACGAACATCCCCTGCCGCGCGACCACGACCACTCTTTCGCGCTGTAGAGATGCCGGTCACGGTCGGCTGACGTTCAACGTCACGAGTGAACGGAAGCTGCCGGAACGAAAGCCTTCCAAATCCACCGTCACCGCACGAAACCCCAACGCCCGCAGCCGGGTCACAATCTGGGACCGGATATCCGGATCGGCAGTTTGGGGCAGCGCCGACAACGGCAATTCGAGCCGTGCCAGCTCCTGCGCCTCGCAGCGTACGCGGAGCTCTTCGACGCCCAATAGCGTTCGCAGAAACTGTTCGGCGGCGTCGACCCGTTGCAGCCGTTCCGGTGTCACCTCCACCCCGTACGCCAACCGGCTCGACAGACAAGGCCCGGCCGGCTTGTCGGCGTTCGGCAACCCCCATCGCTCTGCCAGCGCCCTGACATCGGCCTTCGTGAACCCGGCCTCGATCAGCGGACTGCGGACCTGAAACTCGCCCGCGGCCTGCATGCCGGGGCGGTAATCCCCCTGGTCGTCGAGATTCGCCCCGTTTGCAAGCACATCGACGCCGAGCGACGGCGCGGCCTCGGTCATTCGCTGGTACAGCTCGGTTTTGCAGAAGTAACAGCGATTCACGGGATTGCGGACGTAGTCGGGATTGGCGAACTCCTCGGTCCGCAAAATGACGTGCCGAATACCGATCTGCCGGGCGAGCGCCTCGGCCGCTTCCAACTCCCCCGCAGGCAGGCTGGGACTGACCGCGGTCACCGCCACCGCGTTGTCGCCACAAGCCCGTTGTGCCGCCGCCGCCACGACGGTGCTGTCCACCCCCGCCGAGAACGCAACGGCCACACGGCCGTAGCTGCTGAGGCGGCTCAGAAGTGCGGTTTCAAGCGTGACGAGCGGAGTGGAGTCAGTCATGATCGGGGCTCCGGAAACACGTCGGTCCCTTCACGATACGCGATGCGGCAATCGTTCGTCTGCGCTGAGACTCCCAACCCGAAACCTGTCCGTTTGGGAACATCCCCTCCCCCTTCCGCGTCGATGGTGGATATGATAGGGAAAGCGTTCCGTCCGCTGTGGCGGCACGCGGGGAGCAATCGGCATGGCCAGCACTGTCGACCGGAAACCGGCGGAACAATACGTCGACTTTGAGGAATATGTCGACTATCAGCTCAAGAAGACCCGGCAGCAGATTCGGTCCGCCGACCTGCTGATGGCCGTTACGGTCGCTGCCGTCATCGTGGTTGGCTATTTGCTGGCGTTCGTCATCGCCGACCAGTGGCTGTTGGCTGGAGGGCTGCCGACCACATGGCGGTGGATGGGTCTCCTGGTCTGGCTGGCGGCGCTGGGGGGGTGGCTGTTGTGGCGGTTTGGCGTGCCCCTGATGAATTCCGTCACCGGACTGTTCGCCGCCCAGCAGGTGGAGCGGGCCGAACCGGACTTGAAGAGCAACCTGTTGAACTGGGTCGATCTACAGCGGGCGGGCCGGCCGGTGGACCTGGCGGTGCTGCGGGCGATTGAGCGGCAGGCCGCGGTCCAACTGTCGCAGATGGACGTTTCACAGGCAGTAGATCATCGCCCGCTGCTGCGGTCGGGGTACGCCCTGTTGACGGTGATGGTGCTGTTCTGCCTGTACGCGGTGATTTCGCCGAAGAAGCTGTCCCCGTCGCTGTGGCGGGTCCTGCCGATGGCGGACGTGCCTGTCCCCACGCGGACGGAGATTCGCAAGGTAACGCCCGGGGACGCGGAGGTTCTGGCCCGCACGCTGTTGGAAGTCAGCGTCGATCTCGGGGGAGATATCCCCAAGCAGGTTCGGCTGCTGTACACCACCGCCGATCAGCGATTTCGCGATGAACCCGTGCTCCTGCAGCCGGACGGGGAAGCGGGGACGCGGTTCCGGACGGTGCTCCCCGGGGAAAGTGGGCAGGGGCTCCTCCGCGATCTGACCTACCGCATTGAAGCCGGCGATGCCGTCTCGCCAACGTACCGCGTCAAAGTGGCGCAGCCCCCATCGGCCCGGGTGGAACAGATCCAGATCATTCCGCCGGAGTACACGCAACTTCCGCCGGAAACCATCGCCGGCGGACAGTTCACCGGCTGGGAGGGATCCCGGGTGACCCTCCAAGCGACGGTCAATCTGCCCGTACGGAGCGCCCGGCTGCAATTCCTCGACGAACCAAACGGCCAGCCGACCGGCGAGGAGGTCGCCGTTAGAGTCCAGGACGGCACGTCGCTGTCGGCCGACTGGACGCTGGAACGCCGCGAGCAGGGGGACTATCCGCACTATTACCAGTTGCAATGCCAGACGGAAGACGGCCGGACGGATCCGTCGCCGGTGGTCTATCAGTACACGATCCTGATCGACCAGCCGCCGCGAATTGTGCTGTTGGCCCCGGAGCGTGATCTGACCGTTCCGGCGAACGCCGTCATCCCGCTGCTCGCCGAGGCAAGTGATCCCGACTTCGAGTTGGGACCGGTCACCCTGCAAATCGAAAAGTCCGGCGAGACGCTGAGCCGCGAGATGCTGTTTCCCGGCAAGAAACAGGCCGTGCGGATCGAACACGATCTGGCGCTCAAGCCGTTGGCGCTGAAAACGGGCGACGAGATTTCGTTCTTTCTCGAAGCGCAGGACAACCGCCAACCGCGTCGCAACCGCGTGCAAACCACGCCGCTGCGGATTCGCATCCAGCCCCCGACCGAAGACCGGCAGGTCCAGGAGCAACTCGCCCAGGAGAAAGCCCGGCAACGGGAGCAGATTGCAGAACTCGATCGCCAGAATGCCGATCGCAACCAGCCTCCCGGAGACAACGCTCCCCCCGAGGGGGTGCCGGAAGCGGCGCGAGAACCCCAAACACCAGGCGACATGCCACAAGATGAACCCGGAAAGCAGCCGAAGCCCGGCGAGGCCGCATCGGACGATGAGGCAGGTCAGGGAGGCAAGTCGGGAACAGGGAGCCAGCAACGAGCGGGCAACCAGAATGCGCAATCCGGGACAGAATCCGGCGAGAACGGCAGCCAACCGGAATCGTTCAGCCCAGACGGCCAGAACGATCAGGAACTGCTCCAAAAACTGTTGGAACGGTTCCAGCAAAATGGCCAGAAACCGGCGGGAGACGACGACGAAAAATCTCCCGCCGCTTCGGGCCAGTCGGAAATGGATCGGTCGCAGCAGGGCGACCAACCGGCGGCGCAACAGCCCAATTCGGCTGACAACGGGGCCTCGGCTCCTCAGCCGGGACAATCCCCACCGGGCACTCGGCAGCCAACCGAGGGAACTCCGCCTGCGCCGCAAACCGACGGCAACAAACCTGACCATGATCAGCCGCCATCGGGAGATGCGAGCGTCCCCCCCAAGCCGGGCGACAGCAGCGGGCAAAGGCCTCCGCGCGGCAACGAGGCGCGTTCGCAACAACGCGCGGGAAGTGACCAACAGCCCAAAACTGGCGACGCATCGCAACCGGGCGAGACCGCGCAGAAACCAAGTGACCCCAAGGGGAGCGGGACATCGGGCCGGACCGATCCCATCCAGAAGCCGCCGCAACCACCGGGCCAGACCAGTGGCCAGGCCACCAGCGATCAGTCAAAACCGCAGCCGATGCCTAACGCTCCCGACCAGGACAACGCGAGCCGGCCAGCATCCGCTCAAAAGCCCCCAGAAACTGGTGAAACGCCCAAGGGTTCCGGACAACCCTCCGGCGAGAAACCGCCAACTCCCGGCCAAACGCCAGCCGGACAGGGGGAAACAAATCGGCCGGCAGAAAACCCCGGCAAACCGTCTGAAGCTGGCCAGAAAGGGACCGAGCCGACGGAACCTCAGCCCGCGAATTCCTCGCCGATGACCAAGGGGCAGTCGCCGCCTGCGCCCGATGTCCCATCAAACTCCGGCGAGAAGCAACCAGCGACTCAGAAGACGCAATCGCAGGATGGCGCCCCCAAGGGGACAGATCCCCCTCCCAAAGGGGCCGGCCGCCGCGACGGCCAGCGCTCGGACCAGCCGCAGAACGGCGAAGCGGGGGGTTCTCAGCAGGCGCAAGACGGGAACTTCGGCAGCCGGCAGCGCGGACCAGGGGAATCGACGGGCCGACCCGGAGAGCAGGAAGCCGGCCCTGCCCAGCCCCGCGAGATGCAGTCCAGTGGACAGCAACAGGGCGGGCAGCAGCAGGGCGGACAGCAGCAGGGCGGACAGCAGCAGGGCGGACAACAGCAGGGCGGGCAACAGCAGGGCGGGCAACAGCAGGGCGGACAGCAACAGGGTGGACAGCAGCAGGGCGGACAGCAGCAGGGCGGGCAACAGCAGGGCGGACAGCAAGCCGGGGGACAGCAGGGCACCGGGCAAGGTGGAGGTGGGACTCCCCCCGCGGGGCAGTCGACCGGCCAAGGTGGGTCTGGTGGTTCAGCCCAACCGGGACAGCGCCCCGGGGGTGGAGAACAGTCGAACGAAGTCGGTAAATCTGGTGGTTCGCCCAACTCTGCCCCCCCTGGCGACCCGGCGAATCTCGAGTTCAAAAAGCAGGCAGCAGAACTCGTGCTGCAGCGGTTGAAAGACGGTCTCGAACGGGGGGACGTCGATCCGCAATTGCTCGAAGAACTTGGCTGGACCACGGACGAAATGCAGCGGTTCGTCGACCGACTCAGCCAGGCCTTGCACGGCGGCGAGGGCGACGAATCCCCCGAATCGCGGGCCCGCCGTATCCAGTTCGAGGAAATGCTGCGGAATCTGAATCTCGACCGAAGCGGCGTCCGGAGGTCAGCCGCCAATCAGCCAAGCCGCGAAGTCGACCAGATCGAATCGCGGCGCGCACCGGTACCGGGAGAATACCGCAAGGCTTGGGAACGGTACACGCGGCAACTGTCGAAGCAACCCCCGCAGCCGGCGAAGGCGCCCTGATCGGCCAGGATCAGAAACCGGTCGAGGGGGACGGACCGCCGGGCGACGCACGTCCGGAGGGCGCAGCCGCACCAATCGGCGGCTTCGGAGACACTTTCAGTCGTTCCAGCATCAACGGGACTCGTTCGAGCAGTTTCGCCGAAGAATCGGTCCCCACCGGCGTCACCAGCACCAGCGCCACTTGAACCGGGCCCTGGTAATGTGCGAAGACTTCAAACGTGTACGGCACGTCGTCGATCCGCAGGTTGTCCCCCTCAAACAGGTAGACATCAAAGTTATTGGGCGGAGTATAACCCTGCGACCGCGGATGGGTTTGCCTCTCCGCCGCCGTGGTGAAATCCAGTTGCGGCAACATCAGTTTCTCCGCGATCAACACCAGCAGGTCGCGGGTGAAATCCGGCGCCTTCTCGGATTCGTCGGGTTTGATCAGCATGGAGGTGTTGGAGACGCAATACAGGTACCCCTGGCGGCTGGCTGGCTGGCCATCAATCACGACCGTAAACGGCGCTTCCCAGGCGCCCAACAGTCCCGGAAACGTCAGCGGGACATAGTCCGGTTGCCGCGGGTCGATTTCTTCAACGACCTGTCCCTCTTCATTCTTAACCGGAGGCGGCTGTTTGATCTCGCGGAACTGCAACGGCACCCGCAATTCCTCGACAGGCGGTTGCTTCCAGGGGGGCGCCAGGTTGGCGTCCAGCTTTAGGAGGTACGCAAAATACTTGCCCGACTCGGCCAGTCGCTGCTCGTACGTCTGCTGGCCGCATCCCGCGCCGGCAACGCACGCCGCGACGACCAAGACTCTCTGCCCCAACCGGCGAATTGCAGCACCCATCCCGCGTCCTCTGTCGTGGTCGATCCGCCTCGTCGGGGAAGCCTGACCGACTGGCCGCACCCTGGTGACACCTTCCATGAAAGGCCGCCCCTTCCGGAACGGGTCATTCTGCGGCGGGTCTGCACTGGCGTCAACCGCGCGTCCGCCTCCGGGGTGACGACCCGTCTCCAAGCCAGCGATTCAGTTGGTCCGGATCGTCCAGCACCTGCTCCAATGCCGCGAGATTCTGCTGCCAGGGATCGGTCGCCGCGGCGCGGGTCTGTTCTTCCGCCTGCACTTCGGCAGCCAACTGGTCGACATCAACAGCGCCAAATTCCCGCAGCCACTCGGCAGTGGATCCCGCGGTCGGATCACGGGCCGGAAATGCCGTCTGAGGCGGAGCCAGCGCCTTGCGGGCATCGGGGCGGCTTCGCAGGCGCTCCCAAAAGGGCTCACTATCGACGGGCCGGCCGCCGCGACGTTTGGCCGCCTTGTGCAGCCGGTGATCGGACGAGACGACGATAAGTTGCTTGGCGGCCGGATGCTTCGCAATCAGGCTTTCGATGACGGTGTCGGCATCCTGTCCCGGGGCGGCGAACAGCACCAGAATCTCGTGTTGCCTGGCCTCGCGCTGCACATCCGCCGGGGCGTTCTGGGCGTCAAATACCACCGTACACCGGCTCTGTTCGGCCGGGGTCAACTTTTCGCACAACATCGCCACCAACCGGTGCCGGGCCCGCTCCAGGTCTCCTGGTCCGTATCGTGGCCGAGCCAGCCCCGCGGCATGGAGCAGGTTGTAGCCGTCAATCAGGAGAAACGGGACGCTCATCACTTCATCGTATCCGCCAGACGAACCTGACGGCAGGGGGCAGACCCGCGGCTCCAAAGTACGCGACATCCACCGCCACTCGGGCCCCGGGCGGCACTGCTGTCTCTTCTTCTTGACGCCTGCGCGGTGGCTTGCGACAATCCTATCGGTAATGGTTGATCTCTCGGCTCGGAAAGGAACGACGTCATGCGTTCTCTCGTGTGGTCCGCGGTGAGTGTGTGTCTGTTGGGGTCTGCGACGGTTTCGGCGGGCCAGATTTCTGGCGAGTATCTCGAGGCCCGGACGTGCGACGTGTATACGGGCCCCTGCTTCGCGAACGCGGAAATGGATCTGGCCGGCAAGGAGGCGCTGATGGCCTGGAAAGTGGAGGAGGGGGGCTGGAACAACGTGTCCCTCGCGGGGCTGTCGGTGGCCGTGGTGGCCAATTCGGAAAAGACGATGGGAGACACCGGCGTGTTTCGGATGAAGGCCGGCAGGATCAAGGCCGTCATCCTCGTCGATGAGCGTGCCAACCCCGCGCAGCAGGCGGCACTGGTCGAGTTCGTCAAGGCGACGGCGAAGGAATACACCCAGAACATCGTCAAGGTGCAGCCAGTCGCCATGACGCTGGAGAACGATCACCTGGCTGGCAAGGGCGTATTCGCTGCTGGCGACGTGGCGAAGATCGAAACGCGGGGCCTGCAGAAGGGGGACTGTGTGTGCACCAACGAAATGGTGTTCTACCAGCCGCTGACCAAGGTCGCCGACTTCAGCCCGGCTTACTCCAAGACGCTCAGTTACACTGGCGATGGTCTCGACAACACGTGGACCACACACAACCAGCGCAGCGCTTTCCTGGCGACATTCCGCCGCTGAAGCCGCATGGTGTGAAATAGAACATCCCGCGTGAGAAGCCCACGGACTGCCACCCGTGGGCTTCTGTCATTGTCCGACCCCATCGCCACTCCGCTGCAGCGGCCCGCGCAGGATGTTAGAATGCTGCACCACACGATTGTTGTCCCGAACAGAGGATCGCACTAATGACTCGACTCTGTGGATTTCTCGGACTGTTGCTTGCCGCATCGACCGGCTGGTCGGCCGATGGAAAACTGACCGCGGTGGATGGCCCGCCGGCAGGGGTCAACGACGCGGTGAAGGCCGTGCTCGCCCCCACGGGGCACCAGGTGTCTGCGGACGGATCGGCCATCTGCACCATCTGGCTGGCCAAGTCGCTTGCGGTGAAATCGGATTTCAAACCCTCGCTGAACGTCAAATACCCGTTCATGCCGGGGCAACTCATTGGCGTGATGCGGGTGGACAAGGCCTCGGAGTTCACCGATTTCCGCGGCCAGGAGGTCGCCGCCGGCGTGTACACGCTGCGGTACGGCCAACAGCCGGTGGACGGCAACCATGTCGGCACCAGCGAGTTGTACGACTTTCTGCTGGCCATTCCGGCCGCGAAGGACGCAGATCCGGCCGAGATCAAATCCCTGGAGGAGCTGATCAAGAAGAGCGCCGCCACCGCCGGGTCCA
>Ga0073934_10010490_pt1 | contig 11492 bp, 10 predicted proteins | sample LarsenN4metaG_FD_76834 | JGI IMG/M metagenome (GOLD analysis project Ga0073934, IMG submission 76834) | Hot spring sediment bacterial and archeal communities from British Columbia, Canada, to study Microbial Dark Matter (Phase II) - Larsen... ...
GCGGGCGCGGCGCCAGCGGCCGCGGCGGAGGCCTCCTCGTGAGGCGCTGTCTGACGGGGGTCCGACGGCTCGTCGTGAAGGTCGGGAGCGGGCTCATTGCCGAACCCGGCCGCGGACCCGATCCCGCGCGCATCGCCCAGCTGGCCGCCGACGTCGCGGCGGTCAGGGCCCGCCGCGTGGAGGTCACCCTCGTCTCGTCGGGAGCCATCGCCGCGGGCACGGCGCGACTCGGGTTCCGCGTGCGGCCGCGCTCGATCCCCGACAAGCAGGCCGCGGCCGCCGTGGGACAGGCCGCGCTGATGTGGCACTACGAGCAGGCCTTCTCGTCCCACGGCCTCCGCGTCGCCCAGATCCTCCTCACCCAGGACGACATCGGACATCGCGGCCGGTACCTCAACGCGCGGAACACCCTCTTGACGCTTCTCGGCTACGGGGTCCTGCCCATCGTGAACGAGAACGACACCGTCGCGGTGGAGGAGATCAAGGTCGGCGACAACGACAACCTCGCCGCGTTGGTCGCGCACCTCGTCGAGGCGGGCCTCCTGATCCTCCTGAGCGACACCGACGGCCTCCACACCGGCGACCCTCACCGGGATCCCACCGCACGGCGCATCGACACGGTGGAGGCGATCACGCCGGAGCTGGAGCACCTCGCGGGCGTCCAGGGGCCGCTGGGCACCGGGGGCATGGTCACCAAGCTCCAGGCCGCGCAGAAGGCGATGGCGGCCGGCATCCCCATGGTGATCGCCGACGGGCGCCGCCCCGGCGTCCTGGGAGCGGTCCTCGCGGGCGAGCTCGTGGGCACCTACTTCACGCCGCGGGGCGACCGGCTTGCCGCTCGCAAGCGGTGGATCGGCTTCGCGACGCCGGTCGTCGGGCTGCTGACCGTCGACGCGGGGGCCCACCGAGCCCTGGTCGAAGGCCGCAAGAGCCTGCTCCCGTCGGGAGTGGTCAAGGTGGAGGGCGAGTTCGCGGCGGGCGACGCGGTCGGGATCCATGATCCCGAGGGGCGGGAGTTCGCCCGCGGGATCGTCAACTACGACTCGCGGGAGCTCAACGTCCTCCGGGGGGCCAAGACGAAGGACATCGAGCGGCTCCTCGGCTATCGGATGCTGGACGAGGTGATCCATCGGGACAATCTCGTGATCCTGTGAGGCGTCCGGGCCGATCGGCGTCGCCCCGGTGCCCGTGCCGCGGCGGGGCCTTGATGCCGTCGGGACGCTGAGCGAGAATGCGGCCATGGCGGGGATGAAGATCCGGGAGCTGGTGGAGCAGCGGGCGCGGGCCGCGCGCGTGGCGGCCCGCGCCATGGCCCTGGCGTCCAGCCGAGTCAAGAACGAGGCGCTGGCCCAGATGGCGCGGGGGATCGAGGAAAAGGCCGGCGCCATCCGCGAGGCGAACCGGATCGACCTCGAGCGCGCGCGGAGCCAGGGACATCCCCGAGCGTTCCTCGACCGGCTGACCCTAACCGACCCCCGGATCGAGGAGATGGCGGGGGGCATCCGGCAGGTGGCGACCCTGCCCGATCCGGTGGGCGAGACGGTGCGGATGTGGCGGCGCCCCAACGGGATGGAGGTGGGCCGGGTGCGGGTGCCGCTCGGTGTCATCGGCTTCATCTACGAGAGCCGGCCGAACGTCACGGCGGACGCCGCCGCGCTGTGCGTGAAGTCCGGGAATGCCGTCGTCCTGCGCGGGGGCCGAGAGGCCCTCGAGTCCAACACGGTGATCGCGGCGATCCTCGCCAAGGGCCTGGAGAAGGCGGCGCTGCCCCCGGAGGCCCTCGGCTTCATCGACGTCCCGGAGCGCGAGGCCGTCGAGGCGCTGCTCAGCCTCGACCGCTACGTCGACCTCATCGTGCCCCGCGGCGGCGAGGCGTTCGTCCGGATGGTGGCCGAGCGCACGGCGATCCCGGTCCTCAAGCACGACAAGGGCGTGTGCCACGTCTACGTCGACGCCGACGCGGATCTCGGCATGGCAGCCGACATCGCCCTGAACGCCAAGGTGCAGCGGCCGAGCGTCTGCAACGCCATGGAGACCCTGCTGGTTCACGCCGACGTGGCGGGCGCGTTCCTGCCTCGGGCCGGCGGCCGGCTCCGGGCGGCCGGGGTCGAGCTCCGCGGCTGCCCGCGGACGCGCGAGATCCTGCCCTGGGCGGTGGCCGCCACGTCGGACGACTGGAGCGCCGAGTACCTGGACCTCGTGCTCGCCGTACGGGTCGTCGACAGCTTCGAGGCCGCCGTTGCCCACATCCACGACTACGGCTCGGGCCTCGCCGAGGCGATCGTGACCCGCGACTACAGCCGAGCCCGGCGATTCGTGCAGGAGATCGACGCGGCCTGCGTGCTGGTCAACGCCTCGACCCGGCTCTGCGACGGCGGGCAGTTCGGGATGGGGGCCGAGCTTGGGATCTCCACGTCCAAGCTCCACGCCCGTGGCCCGGTCGGCGTTGAGGAGCTGACCACGACCAAGTTCGTGGTGCTGGGCTCAGGTCAGCTTCGAGAATAGCGATGCGGCCGCCTCGGGGCTGACCGGGCGCATGGCCGAGCTCAGGTTGGGGGTCCTTGGCGGAAGCTTCAACCCCATCCACGTCGGCCATCTCGTCCTGGCCGAATCGTTTCGCGAGCGCCTCCTCCTCGACCGCATCCTGTTCGTCCCGGCAGGGACTCCCCCCCACAAGACCTCCCACGCGCTCGCGGGGTCGGTGCATCGCTACGCGATGGTCGCGCTGGCGGTCGCGGGGCATCCGGCCTTCGCCGTCTCCGACGTGGACCTCCGGCGGAGCGGACCGTCCTATTCGGTGGAGACACTGGAGCGGCTGGCCGGCGAGTGGCCCGCGGCGCGGCTGGTCTTCTTGATGGGGAGCGACACGTTCCTCGATCTGCCGACGTGGCGCACCCCGGAGCAGCTCCCCACGTGGGCGGCGCTGGCGGTTGGCTACCGCACCGGCAGCGGCTTCGATCCCGAAGGCCCGGCCGCGCGCGCCGTCCTGGACCGCCTCGGTCGGCGCACCTGGGTCTGCGTGCCCCCCGCCGATCCGACCGATCCCAGGGTCGTCGCGGCGGGATCCGTCCTGCTGGTCGAGACCATTTCCCTGCCCGTTTCCGCCCAGGATCTCCGCCGCCGGCTCCAGGCCGGTGAGAGCGTCCGCTATCGGGTTCCCCTCGCGGTGGCCGAGTACATCGCCCAGCACCGGCTCTACGCCGAGCCCGACCCGTGAGGGGCCGCGGCCCGTCGCCGGGGCGGGAGCCCCGCTAGGGTGTCGCTGACCGCCGCCCGGAAGGCGCGACTGGGCGCCCACGCGGCGCTGGGCAAGAAGGCGGAGGATCTGGTGATCTTCGACGTGCAGCGGGTCTCGACCATCGGCGACTACTTCCTCATCTGTTGCGGGCGGTCCACGACGCAGGTTCGGACGATCGCCGACGCGATCGAGAAGGCGCTCCGGGTCGAGGGCGTCCGGGCGTCCCACCGCGAGGGCCTCCCGGAGTCGGGATGGGTGCTGCTCGACTACGGCGACGTGATCATGCACGTGTTCCTGCCCGAGACCCGGGGCTTCTACGCCCTCGAGCGCCTCTGGGGGGACGCGCCCGAGCTGTCGCTGGACGGCTAGCTAGATCACCGGAACGGGCCTCGGCGGCCCCCTCCGAACGGCGGCCGGGAGCGCCGGGCCTGCCCTCCGCGCCCCTCAGGGCCGCCAGAGCCGCCGAATCCATGCCGACTCCAGGGACGGCTGGACACCCCTGGGGACCCGTGTTAACGTGTGCCCCACCCGGCGAGCCATGCTGGCCCGGGGCAGACGATTCCCCGACGGGAGGTCACCTGGCTGATGAAGATGCGGAAGGAGCGACTCAACTACTTCAGGAAGCGGCTCCTCGACAAGCGGCGTCAGCTGGAAGACGAGGTCGGCCGGAGCGCCCTCTACGGCAAGGGGCAAGAGGACGATTCCATCAAGGATCTCGGTGACCAGGCCACCACCGCCTATACGCGGGAGTTCCTCTTCGAGTTGGGCAACGGGGATCGGCGCCTGCTCAAGGAGGTGCTGACAGCGCTCCAGAAGCTCGACGAAGGCGGCTTCGGGGAGTGCGAGCGATGCGGGGAGCCGATCGCCGAGAAGCGCCTCGAGGCCCTTCCCTTCGCCCGGTACTGCATCGACTGCCAGCGGCTCAGCGAGCAGGAGGAGAAGACCGCGGCGACGTAGGCCCACCGGAGGCGGGCCGGCGCGGACGAGCACCTCCTGCCGGCCCGTGCCCGGGGCTTCCCCGGTGTCGGTCCGGCCGGGGAGACCCGATGCGACGCTGGCTGGCCCCGGCTGCCGACCTGATCTTCCCCGCGGTGTGCCCGGTGTGCGCCCGGCGGTCGGACGATCCCGTGCATCGCCCCTTCTGTGCGGCCTGCTGGCGCGCGCTGCCGCTCCTGCCCGACCCGGGCTGCCTGGTCTGCGGCGAGACGTTTCCCGGGCTCCAGTCCGGTCTCCCCTGCGACGCGTGTCGCCGCCGGCGCCCGCCGTACGCGTACGCCCGCGCGGTCGCGGCGTACCGGGACGGGATGCGGACGGCGATCCATGCGCTGAAGTACGACCGACGCCCCGCGGTGGCCCGGCCGCTCGCCCTCTTGCTCGCCGAGGTGGGCGGGCGGCTCCTGTCGCGGCTCGGGGCCCCACGCGCGGGTGTGCCGCGGGAGCTCGTCGACGCGGTGATCCCGATCCCGCTCCACCGGGCGCGGCTCGCGGAGCGGGGGTTCAACCAGGCCGAGCTCCTGGCTGCGCCCTGCGCTCGCCGGTGGGAGCTGCCGCTGCTCACGCGGGCGCTCGTGCGGGCACACTCGACCCGCCCGCAGACGGAGCTGGATCCGGCCGCGCGGCGGGTGAACGTCGCGGGGGCCTTCACGGTGACGCGGCCTCGCGAGGTCGCGGGGCGGCGCCTCTTGGTCGTGGACGACGTCTTGACCACCGGCGCCACGGTGGCCGCGGCGGCCCGGGCGCTCCGGGACGCCGGGGCGGCAGTGGTGGGCGTGCTCGTGCTGGCGCGCGTCTCGGTCGGGTGACCCTCGGAGATCTCCGCTATAATGGGGCGCAGTCGGAGGATTCCGTCTCCTCGTCCCACCGGGCCGCCGGCCGTGCCGGGTCGCGGCCGGCGGCCGTCGGCGAGCCGAATCACGGCGGTCGGACACATAAGGAGCAACCAGCCATGACGCTCAAGGTGGGCATCAACGGGTTCGGGCGGATCGGGCGCGTCTTCTTCCGCACCGCGTGGGGCACGCCGGACCTCGAGATCGTCGGGGTGAACGACCTCGCGGACGCGGGGACGCTCGCGCACCTGCTCAAGCACGATTCGGTCCACGGGACGTTCGGGCCCGAGGTCGTGGCCAAGGGTGACGCCTTCTTCGTCGACGGCCGCGGAGTTCGGGTCTCGAAGCAGAAGGACCCGGCGGCGCTGCCGTGGAAGGAGCTCGGGGCCGACATCGTCGTCGAGTCGACCGGTGTGTTCCGCGACAAGGCCGGCGCGAGCAAGCACCTCCAGGCCGGCGCCCGGAAGGTCGTGATCACGGCCCCGGCCAAGGACCCGGACGTCACCGTGGTGCTCGGCGTCAACGAGACGGCCTACGACCCGGCCACGCACCACGTGGTCTCCAACGCCTCGTGCACCACGAACTGCCTCGCGACCGTCGTGAAGGTCCTGCTCGACCAGTTCGGCGTCCGGCGGGGCTTCATGTCCACCGTCCACAGCTACACGAACGATCAGCCGATCCACGACTTTCCCCACAAGGACCTCCGTCGGGCGCGAGCGGGCGCGCTGTCGATGATCCCGACGACCACGGGCGCGGCGACCGCGGTCGGCCTCGTGCTCCCGACCCTCAAGGGCAAGCTCGACGGCATCGCCATCCGGGTACCGACGGCAAACGTCTCGGTCGTCGACCTCACGGCCGAGCTCGAGCGCCCCGCCTCGGTGGAGGCGATCAACGACGCCTTCCGCGCGGCCGCCGCGGGTCGGCTCCGGGGTCTCCTCGGGTACACCGACGAGGAGCTGGTGTCGGTCGACTTCAACGGGAACCCGCACTCTGCCATCGTCGACGGGCCCTCGACCGCGCTGATCGACGGCGGGCTCGTGAAGGTGCTCGCCTGGTACGACAACGAGTGGGGCTACTCGTGCCGCGTGCGGGACCTGGTCATCCACATGGGGCGGTCGCTCTAGTGCCGGGCCGCGGCGGGTCGCCGCGTCCGTCCCGGCTCCCGCGCCGCTGAGGCGCGAGGCCGGGCGCGGGGCGCGGGCATGGCGAAGCGCACGATCGACGAGGTCGACCTCGCCGGGCGGCGCGTGTTCCTACGGGTGGACTTCAACGTCCCCCTCGGCCGAGACGGCGCCGTGTCCGAGGACGCGCGCATCCGGGCCATCCTGCCCACGCTCACGCTGGCCCGCCGGGCCGGGGCGCGCGTCGTTCTGGCCTCCCACCTCGGCCGCCCCAAGGGGGGGCCCGACCCGAACTACTCGCTCCGGCCGGTCGCCGTGCGGCTCGGCGAGCTCCTGGGGGAGCCGGTGCCGCTGGCCGCCGACTGCGTGGGGGCCGCGGTGGAGGCCGAGGCGCGCGCCCTGCGGCCCGGCGGGATCCTGCTCCTTGAGAACCTCCGCTTCCACGCCGGGGAGGAGGCGAACGACCCGGGCTTCGCCCAGGCGCTCGCCGCCCTCGGGGACGTGTACGTCAACGACGCCTTCGCGGCCGCGCATCGCGCGCATGCCTCGACCGAGGGCATCACGCACTACCTCCGGCCGGCCGTCGCCGGGCTCTGCATGAACCGGGAGCTCGAGGTCCTGGGGCGGGTCTTCGACGCCCCGGCGCGGCCCCTGGTGGCCATCCTCGGGGGCGCCAAGGTCTCGGACAAGCTGGCCCTGGTCGAGTCGCTGGTTGCCCGGGTCGACCGGCTGCTGATCGGTGGCGGGATGGCCTTCACCTTTCTCCGGGCGCAGGGTTGCGAGGTGGGGCGATCCCTCCTCGAGGCCGACCTGGTCCCCACGGCGGCGCGGCTCCTCGAGGTGACCGAGAGCGGGCGGGGGATCCAGCTCCCGGAGGACTCGGTCGTCGCGACGTCGCCGGAGGCCGAGGGCGGCACGCTGGTTCCCGTCGTCTCGATCCCCGCCGACCGGATGGGGCTGGACATCGGGCCCGCCACCCTGGCGGCCTTCGGCGCGGTGGTGCGCCAGGCCCGCACGATCGTCTGGAACGGCCCGATGGGCGTCTTCGAGCGCCCGGCATTCGCGGCTGGCACGCTCGGGCTGGCGCACGCGGTCGCGGATTCCCCGGGGTTCAGCGTGGTCGGGGGCGGCGACACCGTGGCGGCCGTGCAGCGGGCGGGGGTGGCGGACCGGATCGACTATCTCTCGACCGGCGGGGGCGCCTTCCTCGAGTACCTCGAGGGCCGGACGCTCCCCGGCGTCGCGGCGCTCGACGAGCGTCGCTGAGAGCCGCGCCCGTGCGAGTGCCCACGGCCGTCGGGAACTGGAAGATGCAGACGACGCTCGCCGAGGCGCGCGCCCTGGCCGTGGCCGTGCGCGACGGGTGTCGGGGACTGACGGGCGTGCGGGTCGTCGTGTGCCCGCCCTTCACGGCGCTCGCGGTGGTGGCGGAGGCCCTGCGGGACTCGCGAGTGGACGTCGGGGCGCAGGACGCCCACTGGGCGGCGGCGGGAGCGTTCACCGGCGCCGTCTCGCCGGCTCAGGTCCTGGATGCCGGGGCGCGCGTGGTGATTCTCGGCCACTCGGAGCGGCGCCAGCTCTTCGGCGAGAGCGACGAGACGGTGGGACGCAAGGTGGAAGCGGCCCTCGCCCTCGGGCTCACCCCGCTCGTCTGCGTCGGCGAGACAGCGGCCGAGCGTGCCGCCGGGGCGACGGTCGCCGCGGTCAGCCGCCAGCTCCGGGCCGCGCTCGCCGGCCGGTCCGCCGCCGAGATCGGCCGATGCTGGCTTGCCTACGAGCCGGTGTGGGCGATCGGGACCGGCCACACCGCGACCCCGGCCCAGGCGGCGGAGGTCCACGCGCACCTCCGCGACCTCGTGCGGGCGCTGGCGACGCCGACGGTCGCGGAGACGTGCCCGATCCTTTACGGAGGCAGCATCCGGCCCGACAACATGGCGGCCCTCATGGCCGAGGCCGACGTCGACGGCGGCCTCGTCGGCGGCGCCAGCCTCAAGGCCGCCGACTTCGTCAGCATCGTGCGCGCCGCCCTCGAGGCCAAGGGTCGGGCCGGCGCGGTGGCGAGATAGGAGTCCCAAGTGCTGTACATCACGCTCGTGACCATTCACGTCCTCGTGTCCCTGGCCATCATCGCCATCGTCTTGCTCCAGGCGGGCAAGGGCGCCGACATCGGGTCGGCGTTCGGCGGGGGAGGCAGTCAAGCGGTGTTCGGCTCGATGGGCACCCCGACGATCCTCGGGAAGATCACGACCGGGGTCGCCATCGTGTTCGTCCTGACGTCCTTCACTCTGGCGTTCCTCTCGTCCCGGTCGAGCTCGGTCGTGCCGGCCACGGCGCCGGCCCCGGCGGCGCCGGCCGCCCCCCCGTCGTCGGCTCCGCCCGCCGGGCCCGGCCAGCCCTCGCAGTAGCGCGGATGGGGGCGGCGCCGGGGGTGGCAGGCATCCCGAGTCGGCCCGGGACGCGGCGCCCATGATCGGTCGACGGGAGTCCCGACGCGGGGTCGTATGCACCTGACCAAGCTCACGCTGCTCCTGGCCCCGACGCTGGTCAGCCTGCTCCTCCTCCAGTCCTACTTCTGGGTTCCCACCTTCGACGATCAGGCCCGGGGTGATCCGGCCCGCCTGACGCGCTACATCAGCGTTTCGTCGGGGGACGCCTCCATCCTCAACCCCACGCTGTCCGCGGACTCGGCCTCCAGCGAGGTCAACAGCCAGGTCTTCGAGGGGCTGATCGACCGGGACCTCGACCTCAGGTTCCGGGGCCGGCTGGCCGAGTCGTGGCGGATCTTCGAGGAGGCGTATCTGCTGGTGGACGAGTCCCTGGCGCTCGGGGACGGGACCCGGGCGACGGCCCGGACCCTCCTGGATCGGCTGACCGCGGCGAGGGCCGCCGGGGCGCCGGCCCTGCGCCTTGTCGAGGGCATCGAGGTCGAGCCCGCCCAGACGGTGACCGTGCCGCTGGCGCGGCCGAGCGAGGGGGCGCCCGCCAAGCCGGCGAGCCCGGTGGCGGTGACCATCCGCCGGCCCCCCCGGCTCAAGTTCACGCTCCGGGAGGTCGACCAGGACTTCTTCGCGGGGCTCGACCGGCTCCTCGACGGCTACGTCACAAGGCTGGAGTCGCTGGACCCGGCCCGGTTTGTCCTCGCTCCCGACCCGGCGACGGCTCGGGCTGTGGGGCGGGAGCGGGTCCCGGCGACGGAGCCGAACCCGGTCATCGTGTTCAAGCTTCGCCGGGGCGTGCGCTTCCACGACGGAGCGGAGCTCACGTCGGCCGACGTGCGCTTCACCTACGAGACCATCGTCGATCCCCGGAACCTCTCGCCCCGCGTGCCGGACTTCGAGCCGGTCAAGTCCGTCGAGACCCCGGACCCGTACACGGTTCGGGTCACCTACAAGGAGCTCTTCCAACCCGGCTTCGAGAGCTGGGGCATGGGGATCCTACCCGCGCATCTTCTGAACGCGGACCGGCTCGCGGAGGAGGCGCGCGCCGCGGGGAAGGACCCGAAGGCCTTCGGCGTCCGCCAGTCGCGCTTCAACCGGCGCCCGATCGGCACCGGGCCCTTCCGGTTCGTCGAGTGGAAGACCGACGTCTTCATCAAGCTCCGCCGTAACGACGGCTACTGGGAGCGCCCGCCGAACTTCCAGGAGTACCTGATCCGCATCATCCCCGACACGCTGACCACGGAGCTCACCTTCTACGCGGGGACCTCCGATGCCTACGCCGCGCAGCCGCACCAGGTGGCACGGCTTCGGAACGACCCCCGCTTCCACGCCGCGCAGCGCCTCGCGCTCGGCTACAGCTACATCGGCTACAACATGCGGCGGCCGATCTTCCAGGACGTGCGCGTCCGGCGGGCCCTGGGCATGGCGATCAACGTCGACGAGATCATCCGCTACGCCCTCTACCAGCAGGGCGAGCGGACCGCCGGCCCGTACCCGAAGCAGACCGATTTCAACGATCCGTCGGTCAAGCCGCTGCCCTACGACCCGGACGGGGCGGCACGGCTCCTGGCCGAGGCCGGCTGGAAACGGAACGCCCAGGGGATCCTCGAGAAGGGCGGCCAGCCGCTCGCGTTCACGCTCATCACGAACTCGGGGAACGAGGAGCGCCAGGCCGTCATGGTGATCGCGCAGAACGCCTGGCGGCGGCTCGGCGTGAAGGTCGAGACGCTGGCGCTCGAGTGGGCGGTGTTCATCAACGAGCGCGTCGACAAGGGGGACTTCGACGCGGTGGTCCTCGGCTGGTCGATGGGGCTCGACCCCGACATCTACCAGATCTTCCACTCGAGCCAGACCGGGCATTTTCAGCTCAACTTCGTCGGCTACCAGAACGCCCGGGCGGACGAGCTGATGGTGCGGATCCGTCGCGAGTACGACGAGGCTCGCCAGACGGCGATGGCGCGCGAGCTCCACCGCTTGATCGCCGAGGACCAGCCGTACACGTTCCTGTACGTGCGCCGGGTCCTCTCCCTCATGGACGCGAAGATTGTCCGGATGGTGCGGGGCTCCGACGGCACGCCCGGGTACCTCCCGCTCGTGCCGAACCGGCTCGGCCAGCTCGGGTTCCACTTCAACGAGTGGATCAAGACGCCGGCGCCGGTGTTGCCCCCCTACCGCCCCGAGCTCTCGCAGGGCTGATGCTCAAGTTCACCCTCCGGGCGCTCTGGCGGAAGCTCTGGACGCTGTTCTTCATCTCGATCATCTCGTTCGGCGTGATCCATCTCGCCCCCGGCCAGCCGAGCCAGATCGATCCGCTGAACCCGCGCTTCACCCGGGAGCAGCTCCTCCGGTACCGGGCCGCCTTCGACCTCGACAAGCCCCTCTACGTCCAGTACCGGCTCTTCTACGAGCGGCTCTTCACCGGCCAGCTCCGGTCCTTCAAGGACAACCAGCCGGTGCTGGACAAGATCGTCGAGCGCGCGTGGAACAGCCTCCCGCTGTTCCTCGTCGGCACGCTCCTGGTGTGGTGCTACGCGTTCCCCCTCGGGATCGCCGCCGCGATCCGGCGCCAGTCCCTGTTTGACCGGTTCACCACCGTGCTGGTGTTCGCGCTGATCTCGATCCCCGGCTTCTATCTCTCCTACCTGGGGATGATCTTCGTCGTGCAGACGTTCCACGTGGACGTGATCGGCCTCCGGACCTTCGGCCGCGAGGACGTGGCCCTCTGGCCCGGCGCGATGGACCGGCTCTGGCACCTGGTGCTGCCCTCGGCGCTGGGCGTGACCGGGGGGATCGCGGTGCTCTCCCGCTACGTGCGCTCCCAGATGGTGGAGGTCATCGGCGCCGACTACGTGCGGACCGCCCGGGCCAA
>Ga0073934_10010491_pt1 | contig 11492 bp, 11 predicted proteins | sample LarsenN4metaG_FD_76834 | JGI IMG/M metagenome (GOLD analysis project Ga0073934, IMG submission 76834) | Hot spring sediment bacterial and archeal communities from British Columbia, Canada, to study Microbial Dark Matter (Phase II) - Larsen... ...
GCGGTGATGGCCGGCATGGAGGTGGTCGTGGTCAAGTGTGATGAGGATGGCAACATCGACCTGGCCGATCTAAGGACCAAGGCTGAGGCGCGGCGAGATGAGTTGGCGGCCTTGATGGTCACCTATCCCTCGACCCATGGCGTCTTTGAAGAGGCCATCCAAGAGATTTGCCAGATCGTGCATGACTGCGGCGGCCAGGTCTATATGGATGGGGCCAACATGAATGCCCAGGTGGGGCTGTGCCGGCCCGGCGATATGGGGGCCGATGTTTGCCATCTCAACCTGCACAAAACCTTTTGTATTCCCCACGGTGGCGGCGGGCCGGGCATGGGGCCGATTGGCGTGGCCGCTCACTTGGCGCCCTTCTTACCCGGCCATCCGGTTATACCCGGCGTTGGCGGCGAGCAGGCTATCAGCGCTGTTTCGGCTGCGCCCTGGGGCAGCGCCGATATTTTGACCATCTCCTACGCCTATATCGCCATGATGGGCGCGGCCGGCCTGACCCAGGCCACCAAGGTGGCCATCTTGAACGCTAACTATATCGCCCACCGGCTGGAGCCCCACTACCCGGTCCTTTACAAGGGAGCCAGGGGCCGGGTGGCTCACGAATGTATTATCGACCTGCGCCCGCTCAAGCACAGCAGCGGTATTGAGGCCGAGGATGTGGCCAAGCGGCTGATGGATTACGGCTTTCACGCGCCGACCGTCTCATTCCCGGTGGCCGGAACGTTGATGATCGAGCCGACCGAGAGCGAGTCGCCGGCAGAGTTGGACCGCTTCTGTGAGGCGCTGATCGCCATCCGGGAGGAGATACGGGCCATCGAGACCGGCCAGAGCGATCCTGAGAATAACCCGCTCACGGGCGCGCCCCACAGCGCCGATCTGATCGCCTCGGCCGGATGGGACCGGCCTTATTCTCGCGAGCAGGCCGCCTTCCCGGCCCCCTGGGTGCGGGAATCAAAATTCTGGCCCTTTGTCTCCCGGATCGACTCGGTCTACGGCGACCGTCACCTGGTCTGCGTCTGCCCGCCGGTTGAAGCCTACGCATAAACGGGTTCCCACGCTCCGGCGTGAGACCTGACCGAACAAACTGGTTCCCACGCTCCAGCGTGGGAACTCCAGTCGGAACGCTCTGCGTTCCAGAAAAAACAGGTTGACAAAAAACACGGCTTGAAGCGCAATAAATTTCTAGCTCCTTTGCTTCCGAATCATATCCCCGTTGGGGGAGGGAGAGCCGGTCCCCGTGCTAATTGACCCCCACCCTATGCTCCACTAAACGCTTTACAAACGCTGCCTGTGGTAAACTGCGCTTGAGATTTGTAAATATATTTCTTACTAAGGAGCGTTTAAGCAAATGAATACCAAACAAAATCAATTCAGCCGTCAGCGGGTGACCGCACTCTTGTTCACCGGCCTGATCCTGGTTGTGGCCGCCTTTCTAACTTGGACCGGAACAGAGGCAAGGGGTTCAACTGTTCAGCCGGCTCAGGTGGTGCAGGAGTGCGCTTACGCCCAGCAACCTGAACAGATGGGGCTGTCTGTCACCAAAGCAGATTGTTTCAAAGCCGATCTTGAAAAGGGTGGAAACGGATTGCCGGCTGAGCTCTACCGCAGATCGGCTAAAGGCGGTAAAGGAGGGATATTCGGGGACTGTGCGGCCGGGTGCAGCAATAACTAAGTAACCGTCCAGAAACAACTTTGCATTTTGAGCCAGGTAAGTGGTAATTGGAGATGGGCAATTACCACTTACCCATTACTCTTTTGAAAACTGCAAAGTTAATCACGGACGACTCCTAAGTACAAGGAAAAAAGTTCTGCGGGTTAGTAGTAATGACTTCAGTCGCGTAACCAGGCTAAAAACGGCTAAAGCTTAAAGTTTGTCCATAGTCGGGTTTATGCTATACTCCGACGAGTTTGGAACTGATCAGGATATTGTTGGTAAGCATAAACGATTTCACCATGCTAAAAATTCAATGGATTATCACTATTTTCCTGGTGTTGCTACTGCTGGCCTGTAGCAACCCGGTGGCCCGGCTAATGGCCGACCCCACGCCAACGCTTAGCCCAACGCCGACCAAGACACCCACTTCACCGGCAACTGCGACCTCAACCCCGACCGCTTCTCCCACCCAGACGCCGATTCCGTCTCCTACGCCCGTTCCGACCGATACGCCGGTCCCGACCGAGACCTCCACGCCAACGCCGGTCCCGGTACCTACCGAGACGCCAACCAGCCCGTCCGCGCCTGTAGCGACCGCAACGCCGGTCCCGCCGACGCCCGTGCCCGATACGCCCGTACCCAATACGCCCGCGCCGGCCGAGGCGGCTCAGCCGGAGGTCGATTTTCGGGTGGCCTCCTGGCGGCTGTGGCCGCTGGCGCTCAACAGCGGCTGCGCTAAAGGCATGCACGTCATCTTTATCACCGTCCTCGATGTTGAAGGCAACCCTTTAGACGCGATTGTGGTTGGCGACTCCTGGAATAATGTGGAAGAGGTGACCGGTAAAAAAGGGCTGGGCAAGACCGAGATCGACCTGTGGGCCAATACCATGCAGCTCTTGGTCAAGCGCCATGCCTTCACCGGCGAAACCTTTACCAGCGAGGTCAGCTTTCCCTTTAGCTCCTTTATGACGACCATCCCCAATGACCAGATGATCCAGGCCGGCTACTGCTCCAACGAGATCGAGTGTGACTGGAAGCGGCAGCACGACTCCTACTACTGCGGCGGCCACTATTCCTGGGAAGTGATCTTTCAGGCGACCCGGCCGATTGAGCAGCCATGAAAACGACTCACGGATAGAAACGCACACGGATGATTTAACTTATTTTTTATTCATCCGTATTTCCTTCTATCCGTGAGTCAAAATTCTGTTTCCAAGCCTCTTTGGCCAATCCAGGGGCGAGATAATATCGGCTGGGGAGAAGCCGAGGGCGGCGAGGGTGGTTTGGAGCCAGTCGAGGCGGGCGATGACAAAGAGGTGGTGGGCGTCGGAGCCGAAGAAGAATTTGGCCCCGGCGGCCCGGGCCGCTTGCAGGCCGCGGGCGTATTTCTGCCAGAACAGTTCGCCCTGGTGCTGGGCCATGAGATGCAGCCCCATACCGATCTCGATGGCGATCTGGTGGGCCTGGGCGACCGCGCCCAGTTCGGCAAAGTGATCTTCGCTCCAGGCGGCCAGAAACTGGTCTGGGGAGAAGCCCCAGCGCTGTTGGGCGTGCTGGATGTTGATGACCCAGGGGTGGACCAGGCCGTTGACCAGGGGCTGGCGGGCCGCGCCCAGCAGCATCTGGTGCTGGTGGTGAACAAAGTCGGGGGCGCTGCCGGTGGGCGGCGGTTCGACCCAGCGCTGTTTGAAGTGATGCGGGCCGGCCAGGATAAAATCAAGCTGGTCCGCTTCGGTCTTGTTCAGCCGGATCGCGCCGCTGGTATCCAGCACGCACAGCTCCGCGCCGACCAGGACGGTCATTCCGGCCGGGGCTTTTTTGGCCACTTCTTGGGGCAGCTTTTGGAAGATCTTGAAGTCGGTGTTGAGGAAGTAATGGTTGGCCAGGCCAATGGTCCAGACGCCGTTTTTGGCCGCCTGCTTGAGCATGGCCGGCAGGGAGGCCCGCCAGTGGGCGTCGGGTGAATGGGGGCGGGTATGGACGTGGAGGTCGTGCCACTGCCAGTGACTCATCAGGAGAGGGCCGGGGCCGGTTTGAGCCATTCGATCAATTTGCGATCCACGGGCAGGCCGTAGGCGCGGTTCTCGACGCGCCAGCGGGCCAGGGTCTGGACGGGCCAGCGGAGGGGGTTGCGGTTGCCGCTGTAGGCAAAGCGCTGGTAAAACTTGAAGTTCTCGATTTCCCGCTTTTGGGCCTCGTCAAGCCAGTCGTTGCTGCTGCCGATATAGTCGAACTCGGCCCAGGCTTCGAGCGAGTCGGGGAAGCGGTAGTTTTCGGCTTTGAGCCGCTCGGCGATGGGGTTGCCGGGGTAGGGCTTGAAGTAAAAGATGGCCAGCTCGAAGTGGCTGCTCATCGCTCTTAGCTCTTTGGCGACCCGGATCGATTCGGCCACGCTCTCAGGCGGCTCGCCGGGAAAGCCGACGATGACGTTGATGATGGCCCCGATCTGGTGGCGGATCAGCTTTTCGGCGGTAATCCACATATCTTCAACCTTGATGTCTTTTTGAATCCAGTCGATGGTTTCCTGGGCGCCGGCCTCCATCCCGATCATGACCCGGCGCAGCCCCGATTTTTTGCAGAGGGCAAAGGTGGCGTCGTCGATCCGCCGGCCCTGGTCGGCCCGGAGGGTGCCGGTCCAGGTAAAGGTTAAGCCTTCAGCCAGGAAGCCTTCGGCAATAGCGGCGACCCGCTGCTGCTTGGTGAAGTAGGTTTCATCCTGGAGGCCAAGGTCGGTAAAACGGTAGGTGCGCCACAAATCGGCCAGTTCGCCGACCATTCGCTCGGGGCTAAAGCCATACCAGCCCCGGTTGTAAACGGCCGGGTCGGCGCAGAAGTTACAGCGGAAGCGGCAGCCCTGGGATGAGATATAGTCGAACTGGCGCTGGCCTTTGCGCTTGAAGTAGGCTTCGACCGGGATCAGGCTGTAATCGTGGCGGGGGAAGTCGTTGATATCGCGCATGGGCCGGGGCGGGTTGACCACAACCTGGCCCTGGCCGCTGCTCACGGCGCAGCCCCAGATTTTGTCGGGCGTTTGGCCGGCGGCGAGGTGATCGACAATTTCGGCAAAGGTCTCTTCGCCCTGGCCGGTGACGGCGGCGGTTACGGCCGGTTCGGCGGCGCACATTTCCGGGAAGAGGGAGGGGTGCCAGCCACCCCAGATGATGGGCAGGTCGGGGTAGCGGCTGCGGGCCAGCCGGCTAATGGCCAGGGCGTCGTGCAGCGGCGCGCCGGTCAGGACGGTGATCCCCAGGCAAAGGGCATCGTTTAGCTCACTTAATAATCGCTCAGGCGGGTGGAGCCGGCCATCGACCAGCACGATGTCATATTTGCTCCGGTCCAGCGCCGAGCCGATAGCAATTAACGCGAGGGGCATCGTCCAGAAAACCGCTTTGGGGTTATAGAGGACAACTTTACGACGCATAGCTTTCTCCGTTACGATAATTTTTCCGCTAGAAGCTGCCTGGCCCAAACTGCATCTTCAGCCGAAAGCGGTGGTTCGGGCGACCGCCGGTAATCGATGATGAGGTCATAGCCGCCCTGATCATACAGATTGTGTAAAATCTGGGTTAGTGGTAAGACCGGTTCGGTCTCGCCGGGGTGTAGGGGGATGGGGAATTCAGGGATTGGGCCACGGACGCCAAACAGATAGACATCGGCCTGCGGGCGCGTGTGGCTCCGGCTGACGACAATCCGATAATCATTCTGAGCGGATAGCTTCATTGGCAGAGATTGGCCGGCCCTGATCAGATCGATCTCGACCAGATGGGTCAGGCTGCCAAGGACTTTAAGCCGCTTGGTTTCATACAGTTCTCGCCCTTCACGGCTGAGTTTGTTGGTGAGCGACAGTATTTCAATGACGGTTACGACCTGGCCGGTCTCAAGATGGCGCACCTCCAGATAGCGCTCGGTGATTTCTTCGGGCAACGGCAGCTCGGCCAGCAGTGGACCCGCAGTTGTGGCGGCCGGCGCCGCGGCTGCGCTAAGATTTTCTTTGGTGGAGGAAACAACCAGAACATCCGGTATCCCGGTGGCTTGCTCAGCCGGGGGCAGCACAGCTAGATAGGTCCGCTGTTCGATGGCGACATGGTAATGGGGCCGCAGCAGGGGCAGGAGAAAACGTTGAATATCTACAATTAAGCTGGTATGGACTTGTTCCCAGAAGCCGCGCTGCTCAAGATAGGGATCCATTCCAGAGAATGGCGTCGGCATTTGGTCCTCCTAACCTACTTTTATGGTTGGTCGTAAGTTTAAAGAACAAACGCACTTACGGCAAATAGGGTCCTGATCCATATCGAGGTTTTGGCGGAAGGCGATGGCGGCAGGGCTGTTGAGCAGTTCCGGCAGCGGGGCCTGGCGGATGTTGCCGAGGGCCGGCTGGAAGAAGCAGGGCCGGACGGTCCCGTCGGCCTCGACCACGGTCGAGACCCAGGGGGCGTTGCAGCGGACGGGCGGGAAGTCGGCCTGGCTGTAAAAAGCGGCGTAGTAGTCGTAGATGCGGCGGAGTTTGGCCGGCGATTCGGCGATGTAGCCGCCGGCAAAGTCGGCGGCGTAATCCTGGATCAACTTTTCGATCACGGCCTGGAGTTGGGGCAGCTCTTCTTGGGCCAGCTTGACGGCTTCGGTCTGGTCTTCGGTCCAGGTGTCGGGGTGGTTGAAGGCTTCGCTGGAGACATCGGCGGGCAGGAAGCTGATCCGGTCCAGGCCGATCTCGCGGGCGGCGTCGATGATGTTGGGCCAGTCGGCGAAATTGTGGCGCTGGATGACGCAGCGGGCGGAGATGGGGAAGCGGGGGTTGAGGCTTTTAACGGCCCGGACGCCGTCGCGCAGTTTCTGGTAGGCTTTGGGGATGCGGCGGATGGCGTTGTGGACCGCTTCGGAGCCGTCGAGGGAGACGATCACTTCGTCAGTCTGGGTGACGACCTGGCTGGCGTAGCGGCTGAGGAGCAGGCCGGTGGAGAGGATGGTGATCTTGATGCCTTCGGCCCGGAGGATGTCGCACAGCCGGAAGAGGTTGGGGTTCATGAGGGCTTCGCCGCCGGACATGACGGCCCAGCGGGTCCCGAGTTTTTTAAAGGAGATGAGCAGGTCGCGGACGTCGGCTTCGGTGAGCTGGCGAACATTGTCGTTGCCTTTCCAGATATCGCACATGACGCAGCGGCAGTTGCAGCCGCTGTGGGGCATGAGGATGGCGACGGGCAGGGCGTGGATTTTATGGGTTTTTAGGGTTATGTATCGCTTGATGGCGTCAAGGCCGAAGGTTCTTGGCGTCATTTTTCCTTTGAACCGTTGTTGATTTAAGCCCACAAGGGGGCTGGTGGATTAACCACGGATTACACGGATTTTACGGATGTTGATTATTTTGTTTAGGTCGTGTTGATATGGGCCATTATAACGTAGAGATGGAAATAAGCATAAATTAGGGATCGGTGGTTTAGATTATTGATTTGTTGGCTGCCGGCGGCGATGTCGACCTGGAGGGTGGCGCGGGTGAGGTGAGCGGCGAGATATGGAAAAAGAACCCGCCTAGGAAATAGGGTATGACGAATATGGGTGTGGTTCAAAAGAAGGCGGGCCAAAGAAATAGCCCGGATTTTCAGAATGAACGGATTTCCGGAATCAATGTTCCGTCGCTGCTGGCAATCCAGGCTATAAATGGTCCTGCTGCTTTAATGATGTCATCTAACAACGAGCGTGTCCTACCGCGACCACCGAGGGATGAATGCCCCCAGCATGCGCCGGTAGAAAAGTTCAGCGGGCCGCCGGGGATCTTCCTTTGATCTCCTGTAACGCCTCCAGGTAATCCTGCAACTGCTGCACCTCCTCGGCGACATTGTCGGCTAACTGCTGGTAATCGGCGACGTGGAAGGTGGAGCGGTAGGTGAGTAACTGCGAGTAGATGGTCCCCAAGACCGCAATCGTCCGCTCGATCTGGATTTCGGCCCGGCGGCGAGTGGTTTGTAACTGTTCCAGGGCGGCCTGCTGGCGCCGGCGCTGGCCCAGCATTTGCTCTAAATCGGCCCGCAGGAGCGGATGGGTTTCGCCGGCCAGTTGCCGCTCCAGTTCGGCGATCGCGCCGGGCAGATCGTGCAGGTCGCTCTGGATGATATCGCTATTTTGGCTCAAGTCGCTCAGCGTCTGGGCCATTGCTTCAATGGTTTGCCACCAGGTCCGGATTTGGAGCAGCAGCGGTTGTTCGTGCCCCTTGGCGCCGCTTCGCAATAACTGCTCTATCCTTTCGGTATAATGCACCGCCTTTTGTAAATGGTGTTTTAGATAAGCGCGATGCGGGCTTGATCGCCGGCTAAATAGCCGCCACAGCAGCCAACCGCCGAGGCCCAGGCTCAGGAGCAGCCCGGCCCACCGGCCTAGTTGGACCCAGGGAGTCGCGGCCAGCGCCAGCCGGCTTTCAAAGAGCGATAAGTTAACGATCATCACCAGTACGCCGATGATCACCGCCCCTACCCCAAGAATCACCCCCCAATTTTGGGGCGATGTTATCGCGCCGTCCTGATCCAAATCTTGCCTGGTGTTGTCATACTCTGCCATCATCTGCTCCGGGGGCTTTATTAAAGAAACAAGCCAAAAAAGCCGCCGGTTCTCTGGAAGAAGGAGAGCATACTCCAGGCCATTTGGCTCATGACCATCAGGAAAAGAAGCATCCACAAAAAATGAAGCCGGCGATTGAGCCCGCTCAGGTTATGGCTCGGATCGACTCGGGCGGTTTGGATAAGCCCCTGGGTGACATAGACCAGGCCGACCAGGGTGGCCATCGCCAAGATGCCAAGATTTAACCAAAAGAATTGGTACAGCGTCCCGGTCAGCCTGAACAGGACCATGATCGGGGCAAAACTAAAGAAGACCATGGCCGCCGCGCTGACCGAAGTCAGCAGAATGGCGATCATCTGGCCCAGGCTGCGCTGCGAGCCGGACAAGATATCGAGGAGATACATCACCGGGATACAGGTCGCCAGGCTGCCCAGGAAGAGAATGGGGACGCCCACGGCCGCGCCAAGCGATAAGAGCGGGTGGCCGGCCCCAAGAACCGCGCCATAGATCAGGAGGAAGATGGCGCTCGTGGTGAACAAGGTCAAGATTTTTTCCAACAAGTTGACGCTGTTGCCAATCTCGCTAAAAAATTGGGCCGGGTGCTGCAAGACAGCGCCCATAATGGCAAAGTGATCGGTTAAGCCAACCAACTTCCGGCTGCCGCGCCCCTCCAGCAGAGAGCGGTGCTCATCAAAAGTGCTGCCCAGCTTGGTTAAGGTTCGATTGATCTTGCTTTCCATTAAAATCTACCTCCAGATTTTTTCTGATGAATTGATTGATCTGTGGGTTAGCTTATCAGGCTTCTTCTCTGATGAGTCGGAGTTGGCGCAGCCGCCCTGACTCCGAAAAGAAGAAGTGAAAAGTCACTGATATTTCCTGGTCTATTCTTTGCGTTCTCCGCCGTTAGTTGTTATAGTTGAGACGTTTTTTTATCAATCACATAGGAGTGAAAGGATACACAACGATGGCACGCACAGGTAAAGCAGTAGTTGCAAACGGGCAGAAATTTGAAATTCGCGAATATCCTGTCCCCGACCCCGAACCCAATACCCTGCTTCTGCGCCAGGAGCTGGGCGGTATCTGCGGCACCGACCTGCACAACTGGCAAAAGGGTTTTCAGTACGAGGTCATTCCCGGCCACGAAAATGTTGGCATCATCGAGGCCATCGGCTCGGAAAAGATGACCGACTATCTGGGCAACCCGGTCAAAGAAGGCGACCGGGTCATCTTCTCGCCCGGAACCGGCGGCTTTGGGGCTTACGGCTTCCAGCCCAACCCGGACCAATATCCCCATTTCCATGGCGGTTTTGCCGAATATATTTATCTCTCGCTGCCCAATACCCTGTTTATCAAAACCAGCGCCCCGCCGGAAGTCGCCGTGCTGACCGAACCCTTTACCATTGGCATTCATGCGGTCATGCGAGGCAATGTCCAACTGGGCGATACGGTGGTGGTCCAGGGTTCGGGGGCGATTGGGCTGGTGACGCTGATCTGCGCCAAGATGAGCGGGGCCGGCAAGTTGATTATGGTCGGCGGGCCGGCCGGGCGGCTGGAATTGGCCAGGCGAATGGGGGCCGATGTGACCATCGATATTGAAGAGGTTCGCTCGGCCGAGGAGCGGATCGAACTGGTCAAATCCCACACAACCAAACAGGCCGGGGCTGATGTCGTCTTTGAATGCGCCGGTTTCTTACCGGCCACGCCCGAAGGGTTAGCCTATACCCGCCATAGCGGCGTCTTTGTCGAAGTCGGCCATTTTGTCGATATGGGCAGCTTTGAGTTCAACCCCAACCAGATGATGATGCGTAAGAATCTGCGGATCGAAGCGATCTGGGGCAGCCGGTACGAACATTTTGTGCGGGCGATGCCGCTGCTGGAGAAGAACGAATTTCCTTTTGCCGAAATGGTCAGCCACCGGCTGCCCCTGGACGATGTTTTAAAAGGCTTCCAGGCCCTGAACGGCGATTATCGTCTGGGCGGCGAAACCGCGATCAAAATCGCCGTACAGGCCAATGAATGATAAGCCTGCTTTTATTCTCAATGGTTTAACTTTTTTACTGGAGGATTCTATTTATGAAAGCCGGGCAAATTGTCGCCCCACGACGAGTTGAAATGATTGATATCCCCGAACCGACGCTGGCCGATGCGCCGCCGGGCCTGGTCAAGGTCCGGGTTGAGCGGGCCTGCCTGTGCGGCTCCGACTCCCCCTTCTTTGCCTACACCCATCAGCCCGATGCTTACCCGATGCGGCCAGGCTTCTCGATCCACGAATGCCTGGGGACGGTGGTCGAGACGACCTCCCCCCGCTTCCGCGAAGGGGATTTTGTGCTGGCCCTGCCGGGAGAGTTTCAGGGCGGCTTATGTGAATATTTCTGCACGCCCGACGACCGGGTTATCCCGCTCCCCCGGAATGCCGTTCCCCTGGAGCAAATCCTGCTGACCCAGCCGCTAGGTACGGTGGTTTGGGCCTGCCAGAAGCTGGGCAACCTGCTCGACCAGGATGTGGTCATCGTCGGCCAGGGGCCGATGGGCCTTCTCTTTTCACACATGCTGAGCAACCTGGGCGCGCGCACGATCATTGCGATGGACAAACTGGATTACCGGCTGGAAGTTTCCAAACGCATGCGGGCGACCCACACTATCAACGTTGATCGAGAGGACGCGGTGGCTGCCGTGCAAGAGATTACCGGCGGCAAGATGGCCGATCTGGTGGTTGAAGTCGTCGGCCATCAAGTCGATAGCCTCGATTTTTGCATGCGCCTGGTCAGGCGGTTGGGGACCCTGCTCTACTTTGGCGTGCCGGATGAGGAGGTTTATCAGAACTTCCCGGTAAGCCGTTTTTTCCGGCAGAACCTGACCATGATCAGTTCGGTCAACCCTAACGTGGCGCCTAACTTCTCCCTGGCCCGCGATATGATCGCCCAGGGCCGGATCAACGTCGCTCCCCTGGTGACTCACGTCCTGCCGTTTCAGGAGATGCAGCGGGCCTTTGAACTCTTTGTCGATCGAAAAGATGGGGCGATTAAGGTTGTCTTGAATTACGACACGCTGCGATAAAAGTTACACCAAACAGTATCGTTCTTACCTGAAATCAAAAACAGGCGAGCCATCACTGGCCTGTTTTTGATTCTAAGCTGGCTTCTGTTTCAATTTTTTTCAAACAGAACTCAAACATAATCCGTATATGGAGTTTATATATATCAATAGGGACATTTACTAAAATAATGGCGAACAATGTGGAAATAAATCGTCTGAATTAGACCCAAACTTGAACCTGAGATGAACA
>Ga0073934_10010492_pt1 | contig 11491 bp, 9 predicted proteins | sample LarsenN4metaG_FD_76834 | JGI IMG/M metagenome (GOLD analysis project Ga0073934, IMG submission 76834) | Hot spring sediment bacterial and archeal communities from British Columbia, Canada, to study Microbial Dark Matter (Phase II) - Larsen... ...
TCAGCACGGCCAGGCGCCTATCCTCGGGCACGGCGGGCAGCACCTCCTCCAGCAGCGTCGCGCGCGCGACGGCCAGCAGTTCCTGCGCAGTGGGGCGGTCCTGCATCACAAGGCTCCCGTCAGGGCCAGCACCTCAAGCTCCATCTCCGCCGTGCGCCGGCCGATGGCGGCCAGCTCCAGCGACGGCTCGATGCCCGACAGGTGCCGCTCGGCCTGCTGGATGGCGATCACCGCCCAGCGCATGTTGCCCATCACCTCCCAGAAGCGCAGTCGCTCCGGGTCCACCGTCCTGCCCGATGCCGCGGCATAGGCCGCCGCGAACGCCTCGCGCGACGTGATCCCGCCGGCCGGCCGGTCCTCGGCCCCGAAGCGCCACGAACGCGAGCAGAAGAACCCCAGGTCCTCCAGCGGGTCGCCCCAGCCCGAGAACTCCCAGTCCAGGATGCCGGAAAGCCCCCCGTCCTGCGGCCGCTCCGGGTCCACCAGGTAGTTGCCGGTGCGGAAGTCGCGGTGGCACAGCACCACCTCGGGCGTCGGCTCCGCGCGCTCCTCCAGCCAGGCCAGGCCCCACTCCAGGGCCGGGTGCGCCTCGCGCGCGCCGTCCAGCACGGCGCGATAGCTCGCAATCAGGAAGCGCGCCGGATCGCCCTTGGGCAGGGGAAAGTCCTCCAGCCCGGGATGGCCGGGCCGGATCGCGTGGATGCGCGCCAGCTCGCGCGCCAGCCGCTCGGCCAACGCCCCGTGCAGCGGCACGAAGCGCGCGTCGCGCACTACCTTCTGGCCCAGCGCCACGCCGGGCACGCGCCGCATCACGAAGAAGGCGCGGCCCAGCACGCCTTCGTCCTGGCACAGCCACAAGGGCTCGGGCACCGTCACGCCGGCCGCGTGCGCGGCCTTCAGCACGGCGAACTCCTGCGCGCGCGGCACGCTGTCGGCCATCACGCGCGGCGGCGAGGTGCGCAGCACCAGGGCGTGCCGCCCCCGCATCGGCCCGGCGTCGACCTCGACGTCCAGCGCCCAGTTCTCCTGCAGGGCGCCGCCGCCCATGCGCCTGGCCTCCACCAGCCGTGCCGGCGCCCCGGCGGCCTTGGCCAGGAAGCCGTCCAGGCTCGACCCGTCGATCGTCACCCCCATCTGCGCCGTCCCGGGCCTAGCTGTCCCACCGCCAGAAGGCGGGGCCTTCCTCCATCAGGGTGCGCGCCAGCACCATCTTGTGGACCTCCGAGGCGCCATCCACCAGCCGCGCCTGGCGGGCATAGCGGTAGATCCACTCCAGCACCGTGTCGCGCGAATAGCCGCGCGCGCCGTTGAGCTGGATGCCGATGTCGGCGGCCTTGTGCAGGGTGTCGGCCACCTGCACCTTGGCCATGCTCACCTCCTTCCGCGCGAAATCGCCCTGGTCCAGCTTCCACGCCGCGTGCATCACCAGCAGGCGGCCGATGTGGATGTCCATCGCCGCCTCGCCCAGCAGCCACTGCACGCCTTCGCGGTGCGACAGCTTCGTGCCGAAGCTCTCGCGCTCGCGCACATAGGCCAGCGCGATCTCGACGCAGCGCTTGGCCAGGCCCAGCCAGCGCATGCAGTGCGTCAGACGCGCGGTGCCCAGCCGGATCTGCGTCGCCTTCAGCCCGTCGCCCACGTTCATCAGCACGTTCTCGTCGGCCACCTCCAGGCCGGTGAACTCCAGCTCGCAATGCCCGCCGTGCTCCTCGGGCCCCATGATCGGAATGCGCCGCACGATGCGCCAGCCCGGCTGGTCGCGGTCGTACAGGAAGGCGGTCAGGCCCTTGCGCGGATCGTCCGAGGTGCGCGCCAGCAGGATGAAGTGCTTGGCCTCGCCGGCGCCGGTGATGAACCACTTGCGCCCTGTGATGCGCCAGCCGCCCTTGATGCGCTCCGCCTTCGTCAGCATCGCGCCGGGATCGGACCCCGCGCCGGGTGCCGGCTCGGTCATGGCGAAGGCCGAGCGCACCTTGCCCTCCACGATGGGCAGCAGCCAGCGCTCCTTCTGCTTCTCGGTGGCGACCTTGCTCAGGAGAATCATGTTGCCGTCGTCGGGCGCAGCGGCGTTGAAACAGGCGGGCCCGAAGATCGACCGGTTCATCGCCTCGTAGCACGCGGCCATGCCCACGATGGGGAAGCCCCGCCCGCCGATCGCCTTGGGCATGGCCAGCGCCCAAAGGCCCTCGGCCTTCGCCTGGGCGCGCAGCGTCTCGAGGCGGTCCAGCTTGATGTTCTCGTGCGCGTCGTAGGCGGATGCGTCGGCCTCGACCGGCATGATCCGTTCGGACACGAAACGGGCGATCTGCCGTTCGGTCTCCGCGATCTCCGTCGGAAGTGTGAGCTTCATCACAGGGGCCCTCCGCCAACTGGCACGGCGCTTGCGATCTGGTTAATCGAACATGAACGGCGTTCCTAGGCAGGCCGAGGGGGTCGACCGAAAGAACGCAAACGCCTGAACGACTTAGCGGGAATCTCCGAAGGCTTCCATCGTTTCGTCGCAGGGCGTCGACCGACTGAAGAGAGGGCAGATCCGTGTCGCACCTTACCGTTCTAAACCGCTGGCGCCGCTACCAACTCGCCCGTCTGGAAGGACTCATCGAGGGCATGGTCGAGGAGGCCCACCGCCTGCCCGGACCCGACCTGGAGCCGGAGGTCCGCCGCCTCGGCACCGTGATGATGAGCCGCCTGGCCGAGCACTGCGATCTCGTCCGTGACGAGGTGCACAAGGGCATGATCGAAGGCAGGCCGGTGGCCCTCCCCGACGTCTGTTTCGAGCGTCTATAGCCCGCCCCCCTCCAACTCAGGGCCTCGTCCCCGGGAGCCGGGGGACGAGGCCCTTCTGTTTTTCGGAGGCGCGCTTCCCATCGGTTGACGGCTCCTACTGCGCCAAATACGTTGCGCCCGCGGTCGCCGCAGTAGCTCAGTGGTAGAGCAGCGCATTCGTAATGCGCGGGCCGGGGGTTCAAATCCCTCCTGCGGCACCGCCAGCGGCTCGCCAGAACCAATCAAGCCAATGGCCGCGCAGCTCCGGCACCTTTTCCAGCCCTTCGCGATCCGCGGCACCACCTTCCGCAACCGCATCTTCTCCACCGGCCACATGACGATGATGGTCGAGGGCGGCGTGCCCTCGGCCGACATGGCGGCCTACCACGCCGCCCGCGCGGCGGGCGGGGCGGGACTCATCATCACCGAGGCGGCCCGCGTCCACCCGTCGGCGGTGGCGTCCTCGCGCGCCATCAATGCCACGACCGACGCCTGCATCGCCGGCTACCGCCGCATTGCCGATGCCGTTCATGCACACGGATGTGCCGTTTTCGGACAGCTTTCGCACTCCGGCCGGGTGATGGGGGGCTCGCTCGACGGCACGGCGCCGGTCGCCCACGCCCCTTCCGCCGTGCCCGACGAGCGCCACCACATCATGCCCCGCGCCATGCCCACGGCCCTGGTGCGGAGTGTCATCGGGGGCTATGGCCAGGCCGCGGGCCGCATGCGCGAGGCGGGCCTGGATGGCGTGGAGGTGCTGGCCTCCCACGGCCTGCTGCCTGCACAGTTCCTGAACCCGCAGACCAACCTCAGAACAGACGCCTACGGCGGCAGCTTCGACGGACGGATGCGCTTCCTGCGCGAGCTGCTGGCCGGCGTGCGCGCGCGGATCGGCGATCGCATGGTGCTGGGCGTCCGAATCTCGGGCGACGAGATGGAGCACGACGGCCTCACCATCGACCTCGTCGTGCAGGTCTGCCAGGCGCTCGAGAAGGACGGGGTGGCCGACTACGTCAACGTGATCGCCGGCAGCATGTCGGGCCTGGGCGGCTCCATCCACGTCGTCCCGCCGATGTTCGTGGAGAACGCCTACGTCGCCCCGCTCGCCGCCACCATCAAGCGCGCCGTGCGCATGCCGGTCTTCGTGGCGGGCCGCATCAACCAGCCGCAGCAGGCCGACCAGGTCGTGGCCACCGGCCAGGCCGACATGATCGGCATGACGCGCGCCATGATCGCGGACCCCGAGATGGCCAACAAGGCCAAGGCCGGGCGCTTCGACGACATCCGCGCCTGCATCGCCTGCAACCAGGCCTGCATCGGGCACATGCAGACCGGCTATCCGATCAGTTGCATCCAGCACCCCGAGACCGGCCGCGAGATCGCCTACGGCACCATCGTAAGGGCGCCCGCCGCGCGCCGCGTGCTCGTGGCCGGCGGCGGCCCGGCCGGCATGAAGGCCGCGGTGGTCGCGGCACAGCGCGGCCACAAGGTCGTGCTGCACGAGCGTTCGCGCCGCCTGGGCGGCCAGGCGCTCCTGGCCCAGCTCCTGCCGCGCCGCGCCGAGTTCGGCGGCCTCGTCACCAACCTGGAACGCGAGATCGCGCTGGCCGGCGTCGAGGTGCGCCTCGGCAGCGACGTGACGCGCGATCTGATCGAGCGCGAGGCACCCGATGCCGTCATCGTCGCCACCGGCGCCCGCGTGCGCCGGCCCGAGATCCTGGGTGCCGAGGACGGCCACGTCGTCGACGCCTGGCAGGTGCTGAAGGGCGAGGTCAATGTCGGCCAGCGCGTCGTCGTGGCCGACTGGCGCTGCGACTGGATCGGGCTGGGCCTGGCCGAGAAGCTGGCGCGCGACGGCTGCGCGGTGCGCCTCGCGGTCAACGGCACGATGGCCGGCCAGACCATCCAGATGTACGTGCGCGACCACTGGGTCGGCGTGCTGCACAAGCTGGGCGTCGCCGTCATCCCCTACGCCCGCGTCGCCGGCGTCGAGAAGGACGCTGTGGTCCTGCAGCACGTCACCAGCGGCGAGCCCATCGTCTGCGACGGCGTGGACACGCTCGTCACCACGCTGGGCCACCTGCCCGACGACGCGCTGGAGCGGGCGCTGGAGGGCTACGCGGGCGAGATCCACCTGGCCGGCGACTGCCTCACGCCCCGCACCGCCGAGGAAGCCGTCCTCGAAGGCATGAAGGTTGGCTGGGCCGTCTAGGTCGCCGCTCTACCCCTCAAACGCAAAGGGCGGTCCCGCGGGGCCGCCCTTGTCGTTTCGAACCCCAGGATCGTCAGGCCGCGCGGCGGCGCCGGGCGAGGCTCAGTGCGGCCGGCGAGGGTTGTTGGGCCGCCGCCAGCCGAGAGATCCGTCTTATCCACAGCCATGCCGCCCTGTAAGCGCTTCCGACACGGCCACAACGGTTCCCTCGGCCCCGGCCAGCCTCTAGAAAGGGGGCGCCAGGAAGGAGAGGGGGGCATGGCGGATCGGCACGCGGCCATCGTCGTCATCGGCGGCGGCGCGGTGGGCTGCGCGGTGGCGTATCACCTGGCCCGGCGCGGCGCCAAGGATGTGCTGCTGCTCGAGAAGGCCCAGCTCACCCACGGCTGCACTTGGCACGCGGCCGGCCTCGTGGGCCAGCTCCGCGGCAAGCGCAATCTCACGCGCCTGATGCAGGCCTCCGTCGCCCTCTACGACCGGCTGGGCGAGGAGACCGGCCAGCCCATCGACTGGCGCAAGGTGGGCTCGCTCCGCCTGGCCTCGTCGGCCGACCGCTGGAGCGAGATCCGCCGCTCGCTCACCCAGGCCAAGGGCTTCGGCTTCGAGGCGCACGAGGTCTCGCCCGCCGAGGCCAAGCGCCTCTTTCCCCACCTGTCGTTGCAGGGCGTGGTCGGCGCCGTCTTCATCCCCTCCGACGGCTACGTCGATCCCTACGCGCTGACCCAGGCCTATGCCAAGGGTGCGCGCGCCGGCGGCGTGGTGATCCAGGAGAACACGCTCGTCACCGGCATCGTCGTGAAGGATGGCCGCGCCACCGCCGTCGTCACCGATGGCGGCACCATCGCCTGCGAGACGGTCGTGAACTGCGCCGGGCTGTGGGCCCGCAAGGTCGGCCGCATGGCGGGCGTGGCGCTCGCCGCCGGCGTGGTCGAGCACCAGTACGTCGTCACCGAGAAGATGGCCGACGTCGCGCCAACGCTCCCCACGCTGCGCGACCCCGACCACAACTTCTACCTGAAGCCCGACGTGGGGGCCTATGCGTTCGGGGGCTGGGAGCGGGGCACGCGCCCCTGCTGGGGCCAGGACCCGCCCTTCGACTTCGGCCGCACCCTCTTCGACGCGGACTTCGACCGCTTCGCCGCGATCGCGGAGGGCGCCGCGAAGCGCCTGCCGGTGCTGTCCACGGTCGGCGTGAAGACCCTGATCAGCGGCCCCATCCCGGTCTCGGCCGACGGCGAGCCGGTCATGGGCCTCGCTCCCGAGCTCGACAACCTCTACGTCGCCTGCGGCTTCACCGCCGGCATCGCCGCCTCGGGCGGGGCGGGCGAGGCGATGGCCAACTGGATCCTCGACGGCGATCCAGGCATGGACCTGTGGAGCTTCGATGTGCGCCGCTTCGGGCCGCTGCAGGCCGGCCGCCGCATGCTGGAGGAGCGCGCGGTCGAGGCCTATGGCCGCTACTACGAGATCCACTGGCCCGCCGACGAGATGGCCAGCGCCCGCGGCGTGCGGCTCAGCCCCCTGCACCAGGCGCTCGAGGCCCGGGGCGCCGTCTTCGGCTCCAAGTTCGGGTGGGAGCGCCCCAACTGGTTCGCCCCCCGGCCGGGCATGAAGGACGCACCCAGCTTCGAGGGCCGCCCCAACTGGTTCGACGCCGTGGGGCACGAGGCCCGCGCGGTGCGCCAGCGCGTGGCCCTGATCGACCAGACCTCGTTCGCCAAGTTCGAGATCGCCGGCCCCGGCGCCTTCCGCTTTCTCCAGGGCCTCGCCGCCAACGATCTCGCCCATCCCCCCGGCCGCTGCGTCTACACCCAGCTCTGCAACGAACGGGGCGGCATCGAGGCCGACCTCACGATCATGCGGCTGGCCGATGACCGCTTCTATGTCGTCACCGGCTCGGGCTTCGGCGTGCGCGACGGCCACTGGCTCGGCTCCCACATGCCGCGCGACGGCTCGGTGTCGCTGGCCGACGTCACCTCCGCCCGCGCCGTCATCAACCTGTGCGGCCCGCGCGCCCGCGATGTGCTGGCCGCCGTCACCGACGACGATGTGTCGAACGAAGCCTTCCCCTTCCTCGACGTTCGCACCATCACGATCGGCTATGCCCCCGTGCTGGCGGCCCGCGTCGGCTATGTCGGCGAGCTGGGTTGGGAACTGCACGTCCCCGTCGAGCACGCGCTGCGTGTCCACGACCTGCTGCGCGAGGCGGGGCGGGCCCACGGCATCGCCGATGCCGGCTACCGCGCCATCGAGAGCCTGCGTCTGGAGAAGGGGTACCTCTATTGGAGCGCCGACATCGGCCCCGACGTGAACCCCTACGAGGCCGGCCTGGGCTTCGCCGTCGCACTGGGCAAGGGCGACTTCCTGGGCCGCGCGGCGCTGGCCCGCATCAAGGCCGAGGGGCCGCGCCGCCGTCTCTGCTCCTTCACCCTGCCGCCCGATGCGCCCTTGCACGGCGGCGAGGCGATCCTGCGCCAGGGCCGCGTCGTGGGTACCACCACCAGCGGCGGCTACGGCCACACGCTGGGCCGCGCCATCGCCTTCGGCTTCCTCCCCGCCGAGGAGGCCGCCCATACCGACTTCACCATCGAGGCGTTCGCCCGCGCCTTTCCCGCGACGAAGGGCCCGCGTTGCCTCTACGATCCCGCCAACGCGCGGCTCAGGGGGTAGGCATGGCGACCGACATCGACCTGATGCTGGTGCAGGACGCGCTGCGCCGCGTGCCGTTCCTGGCCGGGGCCGAGCCCGACCGCACCTCGCTCTTCCGCCTGGCCGGCCTCACCAACCGCGTCTACCGGCTGGACGCCTTCGGCGAGAAGTTCTGCATCCGCCTGCCCGGCAAGGGTACCGAGGCGTACATCGACCGCAAGGTGGAGGCCGTGAACGCCCGCGCCGCCGCCGCGGCCGGCGTTTCGCCCGCCGTCCTATTCTTCGACGAGGCCTCGGGCCTCATGGTCACGCGCTTCCTGGACGGCGTCACCACCATGACGCCCGAGCGCCTGCGCACCACCGAGGGCGCGCCCGCCCGCGCCGCCCGCGCGCTGCGCACGCTGCACGTCTCGGGGCAGGCCTTCGCCTTCCGCTTCGAGCTGTTCGCCAAGATCGACGAGTACCTCAAGGTCCTGGCCGGCCTCGAGGGCGTCGAGCTGCCCAAGGGCTATCACGAGGTGGTCAAGGAGGCCGGCGCCGTGCGCGACGCGCTGGACGCCCATCCCGTGCCGCTCGCGCCCTGCCACTGCGATCCGCTGTGCGAGAACTTCCTCGATGCGGGCCTTCGCATGTGGATCGTCGACTGGGAGTACTCCGGGATGAACGATCCCATGTGGGACCTGGGCGACCTCTCGGTCGAGGCGGGCTTCGGCCCCGACCACGACCGCGAACTGCTGGAGGCATACTTCGAGGGCCCGGCCACGCCTTTCGATCACGGCCGCATGGTCATCTACAAGGCCATGTGCGACCTGCTCTGGACGCTGTGGGGCCTGATCCAGCACGCCAACAGGAACCCGGCCGACGATTTCCAGGCCTACGCCACCACCCGCTTCACGCGCTGCAAGTCGCTGATGGCCGATGCTTCCTTCCCCCGCCACTTGGCTGCCATCGCCGCCGGCCCGAACGGCGCCGCGGCGCCGTCCGCGCGCGCCCCGGACCCCGACCCCGTCGCCAGCCTCTCCGGCCTCATCGTCCGCGGCAGGAAGCCGGAGGGGCAGGCAAGGTAGCGACCATCGCCCTTCGAGACGCGGCGCAAGGGCGCCGCTCCTCAGGGCGAACAGGCCGGGTCCGCCCCTACTGCAGCGGCGAGAAGGTCGTCGGCAGCATGATCCGGGTCTCCTGGTGCTCGATCAGCGGCAGGGCGTGGGCCAGGTACCTGGGTCCCCAGTCCGGGTCGCGCATCAGGGCGGCGCGGTTCGCCGCCCGCCCGTCCAGGCTGTCGTGCGCCCAGACATGGATCGCCGTGTTCAGCTCGCCGATCTCGGTCGTCCAGTAGCCCACCAGCTTCACGTATCTCGTGATGATGGGCAGGCCCTCGCGCTCGAACAGGCCCAGGAACTCGTTCAGCTTGCCGACCCGCAGCCGGTAGGTGCGCATCTCGTAGATCATGCCGCCCTCATGGGTACTGCGGCGCCCCGTGGCGCCGCGCTGGTCGAGCCATTACTGTCGGTTCGCCCGCGCTCCCGTCAACCGCGCCAGCTTCGGAAGGCCGCGCCATGACCCATCCCCTGTTCGCCCCCGGCATGAAGACCGATCCCTACTGGTGGGACGAGGCGCCGCGCCCCGTGCTGCCCGATGTCCCTCTGCCGGCCAAGGCCGACGTCGTCATCGTGGGCGCCGGCTACACCGGCCTCTCGGCCGCCCTCGTGCTGGCGCGCGCCGGGCGCAGCGTGCTCGTGCTGGAGGCCGACGAGGTGGGCCGCGGCTGCTCGTCGCGCAATGGCGGGCAGCTCGGCTTCGGGCTCAAGCCCGGCATCGACGGCCTGCGCGAGCGCTACGGCCAGCAGCGCGGCGACGCCATGTTCCGCGAATCCATCGGCGCGCTCGCGTTCCTCCGCGAGTTCATCGAACGGGAGCAGATCCGCTGCCACCTCAAGCAGGGCGGCCGCTTCATCGGCGCCCACCGCCCCGTCCACTACGAGGCGCTGGCCCGCCGCATGGAGAAGCTCGAGCGCGAGTTCGGCATCCCGGCCCACGCCGTGCCCAAGGAGCGCGTGGCCGAGGAGACCGCCAGCGGCGCCTACCACGGCGGCGGCGTGATCGAGAACCATTGCGCCCTGCAGCCCGCGCTCTACCTGTTCGGCCTGCTCGAGCGCGTCCAGGCGGCCGGAACCACAGTCCTGTCGCGCACGCCCGCCACCGGCCTGCGCCGCGAGGCCCAGGGCTTCACGGTCGCGACCCCGCGCGGCAACGTTGCCGCCCGCGACGTGATCGTGGCCACCAACGGCTACACTCGCGAGCACGGCGTCTCGCCCGACCTGCGCCGCCGCATCGTGCCCATCGGCAGCTACATGCTGGCGACCGAGCCGGTGGACAAGGCGGTCATGGACCGCATCTTCCCCAAGGACCGCGTCACCAGCGACACGCGCCAGGTCGTCCTCTACTACCGCGCCTCGCCCGATCGCACGCGCGTGGTCTTCGGCGGCCGCGTCGCCGTGTTCGAGGCCGATCCCGCCGTCAGCGGGCCCAAGCTGCACGCCGTCATGGCCGGGATCTTCCCCGAGCTCGCCAAGGTCCGCATCAGCCACACCTGGATGGGCTTCGTCGCCTTCACCTTCGATCACCTGCCGCACATCGGCGCGATCGACGGCGTCCACTACGCGATGGGCTACTGCGGTTCGGGCGTGCCGATGGGCACGTTCTTCGGCCACAAGGTCGCGCACAAGGTGCTGGGCTCGGCCGAGGGCCGCACCGCCTTCGACGACCTCCCCTTCGAGACCCGCCCGCTCTACGACGGCACCCCCTGGTTCCTGGCCGGCGCCGTCCTCTACTACAAGTTCCTCGACCGCTACGCCGCCAAGCCGCGGTAGCCGCGGGCCATTCATGGTTCGAGACGCCCGCCTTGCGGGCTCCTCACCGCGAACGGCGCCCCGGCCTATTCGACCTTCACGCAGTCCAGCAGCGGGCCCAACTGCCCCACGCGCTTCTGGATCGTGCCCGCCCGCCCGGCGATGTAGTCGCTGGGCCTGCCCGCCGACCACTCCCTGGGGTTGGGCAGGACGGCGGCCAGCAGCGCACCCTCGCGGCGGGTCAGCGTGTCGGGGGTCTTGCCGAAGTGGTGCTCGGCCGCGGCGCCGATGCCGTACACGCCCGGCCCCCACTCGGCGATGTTCAGGTAGGCCTCCAGGATGCGCCGCTTGCTCCACATCAGCTCCAGCACCAGGGTGGGGTAGGGCTCCAGCGCCTTGCGCACGAACGTGCGCCCGTCCCACAGGAACAGGTTCTTGGCGGTCTGCATGGTGATCGTGCTGGCGCCGCGCATGCGCTTGCCGGACTGGAAGGCCTCCCAAGCATCCTCCATCGAGGCCCAGTCGAAGCCGGTATGCTCGCAGAAGAGATTGTCCTCCGAGGCGATCACCGCGTTCACCACGCCGGGCGCCACGTCCTCGAGCGGCGTCCAGTGGCGCTGCAGCCCCTCGCCCTCGAAAAGGCGGATCACCATCAGCGGCGTCAGGGGCGGCGGCACCGCCAGGTAGGTCAGCGCCGCCAGCGGCGGCACGACCAGGTACAGCGCCACGGCCCACAGGGCGATGCGCTTCGCCCGCCGCCAGGCCCGCGCCAGCCTGCCGCCGCCCTGCGCCGCCGCGGGCGGAGGAGGGGCCGCGAACCGCTCGCCAGGCCCTGCCATCATGGCGGCCCCTCGAGCGAATCCACCACGCCGCTGATCAGGTTGGCATCCAGCAGCCTGGCCGCGTCGATGCGGCCCAGGGGCGCCGCCGGCACCAGGTCGGCGGCCAGCGCCATCAGCCGCCGCTCCGCCGCGCGCCGCGCCGCCTGCGCCTCGGCCACCTCCACCATGGCGAA
>Ga0073934_10010493_pt1 | contig 11490 bp, 8 predicted proteins | sample LarsenN4metaG_FD_76834 | JGI IMG/M metagenome (GOLD analysis project Ga0073934, IMG submission 76834) | Hot spring sediment bacterial and archeal communities from British Columbia, Canada, to study Microbial Dark Matter (Phase II) - Larsen... ...
AGCGACAGGTCCTTCACGTCGTAGTCCATAGGGGGTCTCCTTGAGTGAGTCGTGAGCAGTGAATGGTGAGCGGCGAGTGGTGCGCCGGCACCTTCCACTCGCCACCCCGCACCTCAGTGCATCCGAAGCAGCCGGCGCTGCTTTTCGGCCTCCCAGCCGATCCAGTCGGCGCCCGCGCGGATGTCCGAGGGCCGGGTGGCGGAGGACGCGGGGTGAACAGGCGCGGTGCCGGGCTGGCCTGAGGGCGGGAAGTGAGCCTGCACAAGCCGGCACAGCGCAGGCTGACAGGTCACGACCGCCTCGGCGTCAGGCCCGAGGATGCCGGCCAGCAGGGTATGGCCATCGGCAAGAACCAGAAGCTCATGGTCGGCGCCGAACCGGCCCACCCGGACGGTGACTGCCCGGGACCCCGGGGTGAGAGAGCGGAGAACCGTTGCCGGTCCGGCCGCGACGATCAGCTCTCGCCGGGCACTGGAGATCAGAGTGTCCACGCGCTCCCGCACGGCATCCTCGCCCCGAAGGACCTCCGTGCTGCCGCGCCCCCCCGCGTGCCTGAGCGCGGCAAGCTCCCGGGCCAGCGCGCTCAGGGCGCGCTCCGTCCTTCGCCGGGCGGCGGACACCAGCGCCTCCGGGTCGGCGGGGGCGTAGCGGGAGGGCTGCCCGGGCAGCAGGATGGCCGCGCCCTTCTCCACGAGCCGCGCCGCCACGTCGTACACGCGCGAGAGGGGCACGCCGGACAGCCGGCCCAGCCGGTAGGCCGTGGCCGGGCTCTCGGCGAGCAGGGCGCGGTAGACCCTGGCTTCGTACTCGTTCAGGCCCAGGAGGGCCATGCTCTCGTGCATATCCACCACTCCAGTGGTGGATATTATGCACGTCGCGTCCCCATGTGTCAAGGAGGCCCCGCGCGCCCGCGGCAGCCTCACGCGGGGCGGCACCACTCGCGCGACCTGGGAATGGGTTGCCCGCCCGCTGCTTCGCCCGGTATACTGTGACGCCAACATTCACTCCGCCATGAGACGCGCCTCCCGACGCATCCTGCTTGCCGTCCTCTTCTGCGCGCTCTTCGCCATCGGCGCCTGGCTGATCCTGATGGCCTCCATGGACGCAGGGCGGACGGCTGTGCCCGCCTTTGTGCGACCCGTGGTGGACGAGAGCGACATCGCGGACTTCCTCGGCGACCATGCGTGCGCGGAGTGCCATCCCCGGGAGAACGCCGAGCATGCCAGGACATTTCACAAAGCGACTCTGCGGAGGATGACCCGCCGGGAGCTGGGCAGCCTGGCACCTCCAGCCGGGCCGATACCCGATTCTGCGTGCGCCATCGTGGACGACGGCGGGAGCCTCGTCTATGAGGTGGATGTGCCGGGCCGGCCCGACCAGTATCGGCTCTGGCCGCTTCACCTGGCCCTGGACGCGGGCAAGCACGGAATCACTCCGGTGCACCTGACGGATGGCGGCAACGTGGTGGAGATGAGGCGCTCGTGGTTCCCGAGGGAGGGGATCTGGCGTCCCACCGTGGGCAAGTCGGTCAAGGACCCGGCGAAGGCAGTGGACGTGCACGAGCTGGAGATCTCCCGGGCGTGCATCGGCTGCCACTCCGTGGCCCTCTCCAAGAACGCCTTTGCTCCCCGGCCCGAGCACTTCGGCGTGGGATGCGAGTCCTGCCACGGCCCGGGCCGGGCCCACATCCGGGCGGTGCGGGCGCGCTCCCGAGACCTGCGGATGGCGCGGCTGGCAAAGGCCGACCCGGAGACCATCAACATCCTCTGCGGCCGCTGCCACGGCCTGGAGAAGGACGTGCGGGACTCGCCGGTGCGTCGGAGGATGACCTACCGGTTCCACAGCTACGGACTCATGGAGAGCCGGTGCTGCCAGGCCAGCGGGAAGCGGCTGGGCTGCCTGCAGTGCCACGACCCGCACGCCAACGCATCCACCGATGCCGCCGGATACGAGCAGGCGTGCCTCGCCTGCCATGCGACCGGATCCGGTGGGAGCGCCTGCCCGGTGAGCCCCCGGTCCGGATGCGTGCCCTGCCACATGCCGCGGCGCGACGTGATGCACGCAACGGGGGAGGTCTACGGCCTGAAGCTGGTGGAGCACAAGATCGCCGTATACCCCGATGTGACGGCCGCCCGTGCCGGCCGCTGAGGGCCGGCGTTTGCCGCCGCGGAGGGCGTCTACGGCTCCCAGCCGGGCGCGAAGCCACAGGTGGAGCACTCCGGCTCCTGGATCGCGATCCAGCGGGCCGTCTCCGCGATTTCGTGCCAATCCAGAGGTGCGGGGTGGCGGAGATGCCATCCGTCCATGACCTGGCCTCGCTGCTCCAGAGCGGCCACGGCGATCTCCCCGTCCGGCACCCCGTATCGGCTCAGCGCCCGGGGGTCCACGGCCTGTGCCACGGAAGTGCCCGCATGGGGAGGTCCACCGGGCGTCACCACAAGGGCCGTCACGCCCCAGCGCTCCCAGTCTCCCCGCCGGGATTCCATCTCCGCGGCGATCGCCGCGCAGTGAGGGCACTCCGGTCCGTGCAGCAGGAAGATTAGAAGGCCCTGCTGGCGGGCACGGAAGTCGTCTAGCGTGATCGCGCGGCCGTCCTCCGTCAGAGCCTGGAACCTGGGCGCGGGCTGGCGCATGCGGAGCGGGAGAGGGTCCATGCGTGCCTCCGTGGGCTGCATCTCACAACCGGCTACGCCTCGCACATGTGCGCGGGAGAGGGTCCATGCGTGCCTCCGTGGGCTGCATCTCACAACCGACTACGCCTCGCACATGTGCGCGGGAGAGGGTCCGTGCGTGCCTCCGTGGGCTGCATCTCACAACCGGTTACGCCTCGCACCTGTGCGCGGGAGAGGGTCCGTGCGTGCCTCCCTGGGGCCGGTGCCGCCGACCCCGAAGGATTCCCCGGGACTCGCAGTATATGGATACTGGGAGGAGCGCCCGGGCGGCGGGTCGCCCCGGAAACGAGACTTCATGCCAGCAGCAAGAGCCGGTGAACAGCGCAGGGCGCTGGCCCGCCGTGCCCGAGCCTTGTCGGGCGCGTTGGGCGTCCTGATGCTCTGCGCCAGCGGATGCGGCAGGCGCCCCAATGCGTCCGGGGACGCGCCGGCAGCCTGGGGCGGCACGCCCCAGATGGCCGCACTGCTCGCGCGGATCGCCCGCACCACCCAGCCCGCGGACATCCCGTTCTACCTGAACGCAGGGCGTGCGCGCATCCTTCGGGCGGAGATGGAGCGCGCACCGACCCTGGAGGCGAAGGCGCCCCTCTGGCTGCAGCACGCCATCGAGCTGCTGAACGCCGGCGAGACGCGGGGTGCCCAGGAGTCTCTTGCGGAGCTGGAGCGCACCCTTCGCTCCCGGGAGCCCTTCCTCTGGGAGCAGATGGGGCTGGAGGTGGCCACGTGGCGGGCGGTGGCCAGCCTGCGGGAGGGCGAGGAGGCCAACTGCTGCGCCGTCAATACCGCCGAGTCGTGCCTGCTGCCCATCACCGGCGGCGGCGTGCACAGGCGGCAGGAGGGCTCCCGCCGCGCCATGGCCATCCTGCAGCGCATCCTCCGGAAGCACCCGGGGGACCTGCGCGCCAGATGGCTCCTCTCCATCGCTGCCATGACCCTTGGCCGCTATCCCGATGGCGTGCCGGCCCGGTGGCGGATACCCCCGGCCGCCTTCGCATCGGAGCATCCCTTCCTGCGCTTCCCCAACGTGGCACCCCGCCTGGGCCTTGCCATCCGCGGCCTTTCCGGCGGCTGCGTTGCGGACGACCTGAACGGCGACGGCCTCCTGGACCTGATGGTCTCCTCCATGGGCCTCCCGGACCAGCTGCGCCTCTTCCTGAACCGCGGAGACGGGCGATTCCAGGAGTGGACCCAGCAGGCCGGCCTCGCGGGAGAGACGGGCGGCTTGAACCTCATGCCCGCCGACTATGACAACGACGGCGACCTGGATGTGATGGTTCTGCGCGGAGGATGGATGGGGAAGGCGGGCCGGTTCCCCTGCTCCCTCCTGCGCAACGAGGGCGGCGCCCGGTTCGTGGACGTGACCGGATCGGCGGGCCTGCTCCGTGCGGGACCCACGCAGGCCGCCGCGTGGCTGGACTACGACCTGGATGGCCTGCTGGACCTCTTCCTGGCCTTCGAATCCGGGCCCCATGGGGCGCATCCCTGCGCCCTCTACCGGAACCTGGGAAATGGGGCGTTCGCCGACGTGGCGCACCGGGCGGGTGTCGCCCTGACGGGCTACGTGAAGGCGGCCGTGGCCGCAGATTATGACAACGACGGCGATCCGGACCTGTTTCTCTCCAGGCTGGAGGAGGGCGGAGCGCGCAACGTCCTCTATCGCAACGACGGCAATGGCACCTTCGTGGACGTCGCCGAGGCCGCGGGAATCCGGGGCCCGCGCTTCAGCTTCCCGGCCGCCTTCTTCGACTACGACAACGACGGCTGGACGGACCTGTTCGTCTGCGGCTTCAACGTATCCACCCTGGCCGAGGTGGCGGCGGACTACCTGGGACGGCCCCAGGGCGGCGAGCGGCCTCGCCTCTACCGCAACAACCGGGACGGAACCTTCACGGATGTGACACGCCAGGCGGGCCTGGACCGCCTGATCCTGGGGATGGGAATCAACGTGGGCGACCTGGACAACGACGGATGGCTCGACCTCTATGTGGGCACGGGCAATCCCAGCCTGGACATGGTGATCCCAAATCGCATGTTTCGGAATGACGGGGGGCGCCGGTTCCAGGAGGTCACCACGGCTGGCGGGTTCGGCCACCTTCAGAAGGGCCACGGCATCGCTTTCGCGGACTTGAACAACGACGGCCAGCAGGACGTGTTCGCCCAGATGGGGGGCGCGAACTTCAGCGACGTGGCCTACAGTGCCCTGTTCGCCAACCCGGGCCATCGGGGCCGCTGGCTCGTTCTACGGCTGGAGGGCGCGCGCACGAACCGCGGGGCGATGGGCGCCCGAATTCGCGTGACTGCGCGCACGCCGCGGGGGCGGCGCACGCTGCACCGCACCGTCGGAACCGGCGGCAGCTTCGGCGCGAATCCTCTGCGGGCGGAGATCGGCCTGGGCAGCGCGGACGCCGTGGAGCGCGTGGAGGTCTACTGGCCGGTGACCCGCCGATTGGAGCAGTTCACGGGGCTCTGGCCAGACCGTCGCTACCACCTCCGCGAGGGGACCGGGCGTGCCGTGGAGGAGCATGTCCCCTCGTTCCGGTGGCCGTCTCCCTGAAGCCGCCGCCCGCGTCCAGCGCAGCCGGGGATCGGGGGCAATCCGTGGCTCCTGCCCGGTCCTCTCCCCAAGCGCGGAGGGCCAGCTCCCGATTCCCGGGTCGCCCGCGGTCGGCGGAGCGTGGTGCGGGGCGGCGGGCGGACCCAGCACCTCGTCCAAGATCGCCTTCGGCGCACCCGCCCACGCCTGACATCCCTTCGGATCGGGGTGCAGCCCATCCTCGGTCATCCTCCCCTCCAGAAGCCTTCCCCGGCGGTCCGCTAGCCGCCTCAGCCAATCGCCGGCGTTCCGCCTGTGGAAGCTGCACCTCCGCCGCCAGCGCCTGTGGCCCTGCATCGGGGGTCCCGCGTCCTGCTCTGTCCTCACCGGTCCCCGGCCGCGCAGGCCTGGGCGAGGAACGACTGGCGCTCGGCCACCGTGGCGGAAACCGCGGCGGCGATGGTGGGTTCCCGTGCGAGAAGCGCCGCGAAGTCCTCCCGGGTCAGGCTGTATAGCAGGGTGCGCGTGATGGTGCGAACCGTCGCAGCCCGGGGCGCGTCGGTGAGCAGGGCCATCTCGCCGAAGTACTCGCCCTCCCCCAGCGTGTTGATTCGCCGCTCTCCTGCGCCCGAGCTCACCACGATCTCCACAGAGCCGGACGCGATGATGTAGAGCCTGTCCCCGGGCTCGCCCTGGGTCACCACCGCGGCGTCGGACTCGTACCGCTCGGGCCTGAGCTGCGCCGCCACGGCCTCCAGGCCGTGGGAATCCAGCCCGCGAAAGAGGGGCACGTCTGCCAGGCGTGACACCTCCACTCCCGGTGCGCCGCGGGGCAGCGCCGGCCCCATCTGCTCCTCGCACAGGCGCGCGTAGAGCCCGCCCGCGGCCAGCAGGGAGGCGTGGGATCCCTGCTCCACCAGCCGGCCGCCCTCCAGCACCAGGATGAGGTCGGCCGTCTGGGCCCAGGAGAGGCGATGGGTGACGCTCACCGTGGTGCGTCCGCGGGCGACCTCCAGGAGGGTCTCCATCAGCTCGGCTTCCGTGCGCGCGTCCAGCGCGCTGGTGGCTTCGTCCAGAATGAGAATGCGCGGGTCCGCCAGCACGGCGCGTGCGATGGCGAGGCGCTGCCGCTGGCCGCCGCTCATGCGCACACCGCGCTCGCCCAGCACCGTGTCGTATCCGGCCGGCATGGCCTGTATGGCGGATTCCAGGCGGGCGGCCCGCGCGGCCGCGCGCACCTCCTCCTCTGTGGCATCGGGCCGGCCGATCCGGATGTTCTCACGCACTGTGGTGTCGAAGACAAAGGTGTCCTGGAAGACGATGGCCATCTGTCCGCGCAGGGAGGCCAGGGAGGCAGTGCGGATGTCCACCCCGTCGAAGAGCACGCGCCCCTCGTCCGGGTCCCAGAAGCGCATCAGCAGGTTGGTGACGGTGGTCTTGCCGCTTCCCGAGGGTCCGACGATGGCGGCGTGGATGCCGGCCGGGATCTCCAGGCTGAGGCCGCGCAGCACGGGCATCTCGCCGTCGTAGCTGAAGGTCACCCGGTCCAGCTGGATCGCCCGGCTGAGGGGCCGCAGCTCCACGGGATGCGGCGGATCCTCAATGGTCACGGGCTCCTCGAACAGCTCGTTCACCCGGTCCAGCGCGCCGGAGGCCTGCTGCACAGTCTGGCCGATGCCAGAAAGGGAGGCGATGGAACCCAGAATGGGCTTGACGAGCATGAGGGTGGCCACCACGGCTCCGGCATCCAGGCCCCGGCCGGTGAGCGCCAGGTAGCCGCCCAGCCCGAAGGTCACCAGATAGGCGACCATGAGCGCGCCGTCCTCCGTGAGGTCGGTGAGCGCGCTCAGGGTGGCCAGGCGCAGCTTGGCGCGCTGCTGCTGGCGGAGCCTCTCCCGGAAGTCGGCGACGGCGCGCGCCTCCATGCGGAAGGCCTTGACGACGGGGTGGGCCGAGAGGATCTCCTGCGTCATGGCGGCCGTCTGGCCCACCCGGCGGCGCTGCTCCCGGCTTGCCTGCTTGTTGCGGCTGCGCAGGCCGGCGTAGCTGGAGGCAAAGAGGGGGAAGATCACCAGAATCAGCGCGGTGGCCAGGATCAGGTTGCCCTTGCTGGCATAGAAGAGGGCCAGGACTCCCCCCGCAAGGGTGAAGGCATGGTAGAGGCCCTTGTTAGTCACCTGGGAGAGGGCCGACTGGATGCTCTCCACGTCGGTGGTGAGGCGGGCCATGAGGTCGCCGATCTTGGCCCGGTTGTAGAAGCTGTGAGGCAGGCGCTGGAGGTGGCTGAAGAGCCGCTCCTGGAGGTCGTTGAGCACCTGCTGATTGAGCCAGGCGACCGCCTGGGCCCGCCGAAGGGACACGAGTCCGCTGAGCACGTAGACCCCCGCCAGGGCGGGGAGCATCCAGAGCAGCCTGGCCCCCAGGAGAGCCCGGAGCGCCGGGTTTCTGAAGTTCTCCACCAGCCATCTGGTGAAGAGGGGCGTGACCACGTTGAGGCCCGAGGCCAGCGCCAGGTAGAGGAGGATCTCCAGTTGCCGGAGCCGATAGGGCCGCAGGAGGGGCAGCACGCGCCCGAGGAGCGACCGCAGGGCGTCTTCGCCGGTGGCCCGGTGTCGCAGGGCTGTGAGCCACTGCTCCTCCAGCACGCCCATGGGCTGGCGGAAGGCCGCCAGAGCGGCCTCGTCGGGCCGGTCCGGGTCCAGGGAGGCCAGGAAGCTGCGGAGGGCGCTGGCACCTGCGTTGGCGGCCAGGTGCGCCACGAAGGACACTGCCGCGTGGCGCACCTCCTGAGGAGGCGCTGCGTCGCCCGATGCGCCTCGTCCTTGCCGAGAGTGGCGGCGGCCGCCCACCACGCTTGCGGGCCGCCCAGCCTCCAGCTCGCCCAGCACCCAGCGGTCGGCATCCTCCACAGGCGGCCCCATGCCCGCCCGCGCGGCGGCGAGCCCGGCGATTCCCTGGACGAAGAGCTCGGAGGAGGCGGCTCCTGGGCCAAACCAGCGCCCGAGGAGCGTTCGCGTGAGGGGCTCGGCGAGGGCGTCCCGGGGGATCTCAGGCGCCACCACCTGCACCAGCGAGGGGCGGCCGGCGGGGGCATCTGGGGCGGCCTCGGAGCGGGCGAGCCGCGCCCGCTCATCCACGGCATCCACGACATAGACCTCGATCGGCTGCCCCCGGCGGTCCGGCGGCGGGTCCAGCAGGCGTTGAAGCGCCTCCACCATGCGCTCCACCGCCTGCAGCTCGGCCTGGGCGCGGCGGGCCGCGTACCCCCCCCGGGGGGCGTAGACCGTGGCCAGCCGGCCGCGGAAGGGCTGCCAGGCCACTCCGGCCGATTGCCCCTCGGTCCTTGCCTCGGTGCCCGTGGTCATGGCCAGCTCACTGGCTGGCGGCGGGCGCCCGGGGTGCCAGCGCGCCCGTGAGCACCCGCCTGAGCAGCCCCTGCAACCGCTCGAAGAAGGCCTCCTCCTGGAGTCGCTGCCACCGCTCCAGGAGGGCAGCGTAGTGCCGGTCCCGCTCGTCGCGAACCTCCCGACAGAGCACCAGGATCCCCTGGCAAGCGTCCACGTCCAGCCAGTGCACCCCCTCCGCCTCCGCGCCTCCGCCGCCCGGCGGCGTGAGCATGCCGCCCAGGTGCCGTGCCAGCCGGGGGACGAGGACGTCGGCATCGTGAATGCGGCCCAGCCTCTCCTGCAGCCACTTCACCTCGTCGATGGCGCGGGCGATCTCCGCGCCGCAGTCCGAATAGTCTTGGAACGCGGGGAGGAAGAGTTCCAGCGTGTAGCGCAGGCGCTTGGCGGCAATGCGCATTTCGTGCAGCTCAGCCACGCGGTCCGCGTGCCAGAGATGCTGCTCGTAGTCGAGGAGGCCATGGATTCGGAGGGCGATGAGGCGGGCGGCGCTCGCAAGCAACGGATCCTGGGGGTTCACGGCCGGCGGAGAGGTTCCATTGCTCACGACGCGGCCTCCCGTGCGCCTTCCAGGACAGGCTCCTCCGCGGGCAGGGCGCCGTGCCGCCGCGCGATCTGCAGGAATCGGCCCACCGGATCGTGCACTTCGAACCGCGTGACAGCCTTCTCCACGCGGGGCTGGAGCGCGGCCCTGCGGTCGCGCAGGGATTCCACAAACCGCAGCACGCCCCCCTGCTGCTCCGGCGGCAGCGACTCGGCCCGTTTCTCCAGGGCCTCGATCATAACGTCCAGATCGCGCGCCTCCCCCAGCGCACGGGTGACGCGCCGGGCCTCCCGGGCGAGCCGGCGGTACTCCGGGTCCGGAAAACAGGCGGCGAAGACGTCCAAGGCCGCGCGCGTGCGGCGGGACCAGACCCGCATCTGGTGGACCGGCTCGGTCTCCCGGTTCTCGCGGACGCCCTGGGCGTGCTCCAGCATGCGTTCCAGGGGTCCGATGGTCACCCGCGCGGCGTAGGCGGCCAGGGTGGGTGTGCCTTCGCCTGGGACGCCCGCTGCCTCATTGCTCATCTCTGCATCCTCTCGGGCGGCCGCCCGCCAGGGGTTTCAGGCCGCCTGCGCCCCCTGATTCCGGCCGCAGCCGCGCCGATTCCTGCGGCCGGTGGCGTGCCCGGATTCAGCAGTCCCGGCCCCTCTTCCCCGGGGAAGAGGAGCCGGGAGCAGCGCCGGCCGCCGCCTCTGGCCGTCTAGAACGGGCCGGAGAACCGCGTGTCGAACCCATTGCTCTTGATGCCGAAGGAGATTCCGTAGCTCTTGTAGAGGGGCACGGTGGCCATGATGGCGAAGGGCTCCCCTGGCTCCCAGGGGGACTTGGCGGCCACCTCCATGTTCAGGGCGAGCTTCTGCCGGAACAGCGCCAGGGTGACACCCAGGAAAGGCCGCACGCTGTTGGAGCTCTTGGCCGGTCCGTCGAAGTGCTCATACTCCAAGCCCACATGCACGTAGCCCCTGTGGTCGGTCTCCTCGGTGCCCACTACGCGCTGGGAGCCCGCCACGTAGGCCGCCACGCCATCGTGGCCGTGGCCGGTGTATCCGTAGGCACCCACGGAGACGGACGGCTGACCCGAATACTCGCAGGGATTCCCAAGGAGCTGCTTTTGAATGCCGAACCCCGGAAAGAGCACGCTCGCGTCCGTGCCCGGCTTGACGGCCTCCATCACCGCCACGGCGGCCTGGAACCCGTTGGCTCCAAAGCCGTAGGTAAGCCCGGGATAGCTGCTGTAGCGGCGCGAGGCGTAGCCGATCGGGTGCATGGGAATCCGGTTGGAGAGGAGGCGCAGCCCGGGCTTCCTGAGCGTGAACCCGATGGGATGCTGGGACAGCCCCACGTAGTCATGGGTCCAGCACGCATCGGGGTTCTCCTCATCGTCCTCGAACTGGGCGCGCGCGGGCTCCGCAGCGGGGGCCAGCCGGGCAACCAGGGTTCGCGGGGCGCGTCCATCCTCTGGGGGAATGGGGCGCTGGGCTGCGGCGGGAGCGGCCATGAGCCCGGCGGCCACCGCGGCGAAGAGGATGCGGGACGGATCACTCGACATGGATATCCTCCTGAGCGGTCTATCGCCGGCTGAACGCGCGAAGCGGGCGGCCTCCGGGCATGCGCGAGGGGTGTGGCTGTGCGGTTCCGGGGGAGGCGGTGCGCGTCGGCGGCCCGGCACCGCTACAATAGCAGGAATTGGGGGACAAGTCAACTCCCTGCCCGCCCGCCCGTCAGGCCGCCCGGCGGGGGCACTGCCCCTGGGCGCCGCCCGGCGCACCGTCGCGGGTGCTGCCTGCGGCGCTCCAGGGCAGGTGCGTGCGCATGTCCGGCTGTCTGACCAGAGGAGGCCTTGCCAGGTTCGCCCCGGGATTGTGAAATGCTGCGCCGATTCGCAGTGGAGTTCGTCACCCTGGCACGGCGTCAGGATGCCACACAGCCTCGCGGAGCCCCTGGATGTAGCCGATGGCGTGCAGCCGCGCGGTGCTGGAGTAGCACGGCCTGTCGTTGGAGTCGCCCTCCAGGGTGGGCACGTGGTCGGGCCGGAGCACTCCCTCGAATCCGATCTCCCTGTAGGCGCGCATGCAGGCGAGCATATCGGTGGGACCCTCGTCGTGGAAGCACTCCACGAAACGCTCGGGCGTGCCCCGCACATCGCGGAAGTGGACGAAGTGGATCGCCCCCTGGCGGCCAAAGCGGCGAATCGCACCGGGGAGGTCGTCGGTCATCAGGGCGAAGTTGCCCTGGCAGAGCGTGATCCCGTTCGCCGGGCTGGGGTGCAGGTCCAGGAGTCGCTGGAAGTTCGCCAGCGAGCGCATGATCCGCCCGATTCCCCGTACGGGCGAGAGC
>Ga0073934_10010494_pt1 | contig 11490 bp, 10 predicted proteins | sample LarsenN4metaG_FD_76834 | JGI IMG/M metagenome (GOLD analysis project Ga0073934, IMG submission 76834) | Hot spring sediment bacterial and archeal communities from British Columbia, Canada, to study Microbial Dark Matter (Phase II) - Larsen... ...
GATCGACAAAATTTCATCTCCAGCCTGGCCCAGCGCTTCATAAATCTGGCTAAACTCGCCGATTGAAGGTTGGGAGGTCGTTGGCAAACTGCCGCTGGCCCGGATCCGTTCATAAAAAAGCTCCGGGGTCATCGTCACCCCCTCGTGAAACGTCTCCAGCCCAAATTGGATATTGATCGGCGCCACCGTAATCCGATACCGGCTGAACCAATCTTCAGGTAAATCACAAGTGGAGTCGGTTACAATCTTGATCACTTAATTATCGTCTACTTCCAATTCTCGGATGATATTTTCGTGTTCGGCCAGTAAGCCTTTTAAAGAGACCAGCGTCCGGTGATAGAGAGATTTAATCGCCCCTTCGCTTCGCCCCATGACCCGGCCAATCTCGGCATTCGACATTCGCTCAACAAATTTTAAAGTTAAAAGCTGCTGCCGTTCTCGCGGCAATTTTTGAATCGCGGCCAATAAAAGCTCACGCTCGTTACTTCGTTCGACCATTTGATGTGGCGATTCTTGCCTTTCCCCACTCAGTCCGGTCACCTGGTCCAGCCCCACCACTTTGCGCCGCTGGTGGTCCCGGCGCCAATTGGCAATCAGGTTATGCGCAATTCGATAAAGCCAGGCTGCAAACGGAACGCCCCGATTATTGTAATTTGGAATATGATTAAGCGCACGGTGAAAGACCTTGGCGGTTAAATCTTCAGCTTCCTGATGATTGCCGACCCGGTAATAGATATAGCTGTAGATTTTATCCACATACTGTTCATACAATTTGCCAAATGCTTCCGGGTCGGTCTTGGCTTGCTCGATAAGTTGATCTTCATCAAAATTATTTACAGCCGTCGTCATGGCTCTCCAAAAAAAAGCGCCTTGAAGCGGCGTAACCTAAACATCAAGCCAAACTTTAGCTTGATGTTTAAACACCACCAGGCGCAATTCGTTGCACAGGTTTAGATTAGCCGGATATTAACTTTGCAAGCTGCTGCCTTGAGTTGGATACAGGGTAGTCATTGCATCGTTAAGAAAGGCGGAAAGTTTGCTGATACTCTCATCGCTTAGCTCGGCCAATTGGCTTTGAAAGCGTTGGGTATGGGTCATCAACTTGTCCGTCATTGTTTGATCGTTGTTGTTATCTGATAATGCTGAGCCAAGACCCAGGCCGGCCAGTGTGGCCAGGCCGATTTGTCCTTTGGTTGAGAGGGCTTCCAGAAGAGGACTAAGGTTGTCATTATGCATTCGCTGCACATTGAGGAGGAGGACCGAAATCATGGCTGCACAGTAATTCATCGGCGCTTTGGGATCAGGCAAATTAGAAAGCGCCTCCCGAACGGCATCGCTGGGATTAGCCTGGCGAGCCTCGGTTAAGCGGCGCAGGATTCCCTCCTTAACCCGCTGCCAATCGGCGTTATAGCGCATTTCATCGCGCAATTGAGTCAAAAATTGAGCGGCTTTATGGGTAGGATAAAAGACGACCTGGGACCGGCCGGGGCCAACCTGGTCGTCACTTAAAATATAATCGGAAGCAGCTACCCCTTTCTTCTCCAGCACTTTTAACATATCATAAGCAGAAAATTTGTTTACACCCAATTTATCGGCCACCACCGAATAATGGACCGGCCCTTTAAATTCCCGATACAATTCAAACAGGTTGTCCAAAAATGCTTGCTGGCGAGGAGTCAATTTCATCAGAACGCTCCTTTACTTCAAGTGTTATATATATAAATAAAGCTGTTAAAGTGATCAGTACCAAAAAAGCCAAACTTTTTACCGATTTTACTTGGTTCTTGATGGCTTGTCAATTATACGCTTTTAGGCTCAAAATGCTTTGATATTTTAGCTTTTGGATTATAATTAAGTCAGTTCAAATTCTTTATTGACTTGGCCGATTGAGGAGGGCAGATAAGCAATGTCATTTAACGGAAATGGTAACCGGCGGCGTGTCGTCATCACCGGATTGGGAGCGGTTACCCCTATTGGGAATAATGTAGAATCAACCTGGGCCAGCCTGATGCGGGGCGAATGTGGCGTTGAGTCGATTACCCGTTTTGACACCACCGATTTTCCTTGCACCATTGCCGCTTTTGTCAAGGATTTTAATCCACTGGACTATATGGATAAACGTGATGCCCGCCGCATGTCATCCTTCCTACATTTTGCAGTCGCCGCTGCCCAACAGGCAATGACGGATGCCGCTCTGGATTTAAGCCGGGAAGATTTGACCCGGATTGGCGTGGAGGTTGGCAGCGGCATTGGCGGGGCCAACGTGGTTGAAGAAGAGTGCCTGATCATGTTTCAGAAAGGCGCCCGCAAAGTCAACCCGACCACCGTGCCGGCCCTCCTGGTCAGTATGCCAAGCTGCTTTATTGCCATCCAGAACAACATTATGGGGCCGGTCAATGCTTCGGTTTCGGCCTGCGCCACTGGCGTCTCCGGCATTGGCGAGGCTATGCGCCGGATCGTTTGGGGTGAAGCGGATGTGATGCTGGCCGGCGGCACCGATAGCGCCATCACCCCACTGGTGGTCAACGCCTTTGGCCGGCTAACTGCTCTATCCGGCCGCAACGATACCCCCAAGCGCGCCATTACCCCTTTCGACGCCCACCGCGATGGGACGGTGCTGGGTGAAGGAGCTGGGGTGGTTGTGCTGGAGGCGTTGGAACACGCTCAGGCTCGCGGCGCAACAATTTTGGCTGAGGTCAAAGGCTACTCTCTGACCAGTGACGCCTTCCATATCTCCTCACCCAGGGACGATGGCAGTGGGGCGGCCCGAGCCATGAGCAACGCCCTGAAGGAAAGCGGCTTTAGCGCCGAATCATTAGATTATATAGGGGCCCACGGTACGGGCACCCCTATGAACGATGCTATCGAAACTAAGGCTCTCAAGCTTGCCTTTGGCGAAGCCGCCTACGATATCCCGATTAGCTCCATTAAAAGCATGACCGGCCATACCCTGGGCGCTGCCGGAACCTTATCGGCCATTGCGGCCATCAAAGCCATGCACGAAGGCTTTATCCCCCCCACCATCAACCTGGACACACCCGATCCTGACTGCGATCTGGATTATGTGCCCAATGAAGCCCGCCGGGCCGAGGTCAAAGTGGCCATGGCCAACGGCTTTGGCTTTGGCGGTCAGAATGCGAGTATTGTGCTGCAAAAGTGGGAAGAAAACTAAAAAGCTGTCCCGCACGCTCGTTCCAAAACTCAATTTTGGAACGAGCGTGTAGGAAAAACTATTGGTTCATTGTTTAAGAAGAAAGGATAATTATGGCATCGACAGAACTCCACGAATTCCCAGGACTTAGCCCGGCCGCGTTTCAACACCCTCAGGATGTCCAGGCGGTAGAGAACCTGCGCAAGGTACCTCTGCTGGCGCCGCTGCTCAAAATGCTATCCGGCTCCTTCCTGGAAAAGCAGATGCGGGTCATGAGCATCTCCAACGCCATTCGTTTAGGCCCAACCCAGGGCCAGACAGTCTACAAAAAGTTTGAGAAAGCTGCCGCAATTTTGGATTTGCCGGCATTGCCGGAAATTTATGTCAGCAACCGCTACGTCATCAACGCCTTTGCCTTCGGCATCGATAAGTACCAGATTACCCTCTTCTCTGGCCTGATCGATGCCCTGACCGAAGATGAGCTGCTGGCCGTCATCGGCCACGAGTTGGGCCACATCAAGTGCGACCACATGCTCTATAAAACGATGGCTTATGTCCTGCGTATCTTCGGGATTGAATTTTTGAACCGGCTGCTGCCCGCCGGAACCGGCCTGCTGGCCTCCCTTTCTTTACAGTTGGCCATTTTACAATGGGAACGGATGGCCGAACTCTCCTGTGACCGGGCGGCGCTGTTGGTGGTCCAGGATCGTGAAGTTGTCGCCAGCGCCTTGAGCAAGCTGGCCGGCGGCTCGGAAAAGATCCTGCCGGAGATCAACCTGGACGATATTATGAAACAGGCCGAGGAGTATGAAGATACCGGCGGCGGGCTGATCGAACAGCTTTTCAAGGTCAACCTGATGCTGCTCCAGACCCATCCTTTCCCGGTGGTCCGGGTCAAAGAGATCATGCAGTGGGGTGACTCAGAGCACTATAAAAATATTCTGAGCGGCAACTATGTCCGGGGCAATGTCTCCTTCCTGCCCCCCATCTCTGAGCCGGTCAGCCAGGTCTGCCCCGAGTGCAGTAAGTTAAGCCCGGCCTCGGCCCTGGCCTGTCTTTCCTGTGGCAGCAGCCTGCGCGGCGCTCGCCTCGTCTGCTCCAACTGCCACATCCGCGTCTTCGAGACCTGGCAAACCTGCCCCGGCTGCGGCAGCAGTCTCACTCAGGCCCCTCAAGAAGCAATGGCCGTGTAATAAACAGAAACTTTGAGATAGAAACTCGGTTTTTAAGAAAAACCGAGTTTCTTATCTTGATCCTGTTTATCAAGTAAGCTGGACTTGTCACGCTCTCTGACCTCATCTATAATGGCTCAATGGCCGAACCGTTGACTAACCCCCACGACCGTTTCTTTAAGGAAATCTTTTCTCGCCAGGAGAACGCCCGTGATTTCTTACAACACTACCTGCCTTCGGATATAACCCCGCTTATTGATTTCTCCTCCCTGGAGATCAGTAAGGATACCTTCATTGATCCTGATCTTCAAGAACATTTCTCTGATTTGCTCTACAAAGTGACATTACAGGGCGGGCAGGAAACCTTCATCTATATCTTATTTGAACACAAAAGCTATCCCGACCGGCTGATTGCCCTGCAACTGCTGCGGTATATGGTCAAGATTTGGGATCAGACCCTGAAGCAGGGACAAAAACTGCTACCGGTGCTGCCAACAGTTGTCTATCATGGACAAACTCGCTGGACCATCGCCCCCAATTTTACCACCCTACTTGAAGCACCCGAGGAACTAAGACGTTATATACCGGAATACCAATATTGGCTGTGTGATCTAACCCAATATAGTGATGAAGAAATCCAGGGACAAGTCATTTTACGGGTCGTGCTGCTTTTGCTAAAATATATTGTGCGGGATGATTTGAGACAACACTTAGGCCAAATATTGGGTTTGCTAAGGGAGTTGTCAGAACAGCGGACAGGGTTAGAATATCTGGAGACAATCTTACGCTATTTATCGCAGGGGACGGATAAGATCACGCCGGAGGAGTTACGGCAAGCAGTGAGTGAAATAGTTGTAGAAGGAGATCAACTTATGCCAACGATAGCTGAGCAGTGGATTGAGCAAGGCCGGCAAGAAGGATTGGAACAAGGATTGGAACAAGGATTGGAACAAGGATTGGAACAAGGATTGGAACAAGGATTGGAACGAGGGCGGCAAACGGCCCTTGAAATCTTGAACCGTATTCTTGTTCGCCGGTTTGGGACAATTCCTGATCGATTTGAGCAAGAACTGCAAGCCTTGGATTTAGATGTTATCAGCCAATTGAGTGATGTCGCTTTTGATGTTAAAACTCTGGCTGAATTTGAGGCAGCTTTGCAAGATGCAGCGACCCGTAAATTGGATGAGAAGACAACAAGGACGACAGACAATAACGAGTAAAATGATCATCTCGCTATTCTGTCAATTCAGCTTTCTCCTCAACGAGTTGGGAGCAAGGCCGTAAGATTTCCCCCGCCAATTCCCAACAGTCTCGCTCGGCAAAGTAGGCCCGGAGCTGCCGGCTGTAGCTCGGTCCCCAATCAATCGCATAAACCACCGGCCCATCCAGGGTCGGGCTGTTGGCGGCAAACAGAGCGGCAAAATCGCTCCAACTGCCATAATCCTTGACCAAAACCAGGGCCGGTTCGGCCAGCCCGGCCTGTTCCACCACCCGCAGTTGAGCCGGCGTGATCTCATATTTCCCTTTTTGAGCGGCCAACCGGGGAGGCAAGTTCCAGCCCAGGTTGTAAATCACCAAGATGGCTACTACCCCAACCGGCAGCCAGCGCAGCGCCGGCCGCCACCGGCTCAAAAGCTGGCCGGCTATCCCAATACCCCTGACGGTCAGCAGCACAAAAGCCGGCAGAACATCATAATAGTAGCGGGGAAAACCCCCATCCAGCCCGCCAAAGGACCAGTAAAAGATATAGATGACGACGATGCTGGCAAAGGTCGCCAGCAGCAGCCAATCCCAGCGGTCGGCCCGCCCTGCCAGAAAGGGCAGCGGCAAAAAGAGAATATTGCTCCAGCCCGGCCAGCCAAACAAGCCGGAGGCCAGGCCGGCCAGCTTGAGCCGCGTATTCAGAAAGATACCGTCCGCTAGATAATATCCGTGAGGCCCGACATCCGGCCCAAAGCCGATCTTATCATAGGGCCAGACCAGGGAATAGGGATTAAATAATGGGTCGCCGGTGACGGCCCACCAGTAAAGCATGAGCAGCCCAGTTGGTACGGCGCCCCCCAGCCCCAGCCAGGCCAGGACGCTCCAGTGGAGGCCGCGCCGCAAGACCAGCCCCAGCACAAAAAGGCCGATCACCGCCCCCAGGGCCAGCGCGGCAAAGGTCCGGGTGGCGTAGGTTAATCCCAGAAATAAGCCTACCAGGACCGCGTAAATCGCCTGACGGCGAATGGAATATCTTGCTGTCCTCGAACCTTCGCCGGCTGAAATCAGATAATAAAGCGCCAGCAGCGTCAGGGTGGCCCAAAAGAGCGAAGCGGCGTGGGACAGGAGCGAGGATGACAAAAATAAAAAGCCTGGCGTAACCAGCCCCAATCCGGCCGCCGCCAGGGGCAAATAGCAAGGTCTTGAGGTAGTTTTGTCACAATAAAAGCAGTAACCCAGCCAGGCGATCAACCCCAGCGTCATGCTTCCCAGCAGCGTATTGACCAGCCAGGGCGCGCCCAGCCGGAAACCCAGGCTCAACAACAGCGACCAGCCGATGGGGTACTTATTGCTAAAGCGCTGTCCCTGGTAATCGACCACAAAAGGCGTCCAAAAAGCATCGGCCAGGGGAGGAGTCGGCGCGGCCAGCCGGTTCTGAGCAAAAACCTTCGCCTGAAAAACATAAGCCACCTCATCCTCGGAGTGGGGCACATGCTCAAAGACCCGCTCCGCCAGCGCGGCAACAGTCACAAACGCCGCCAGGCAAACCCCCACCACCCCCCACCAGATATTGATCTTACGGATCACAGTTGCCTCTAATCTAAATGTGGAAACCGAACTTCCCCATCAGCATAATCAAACTGTGCTCATCCGTCAACTACAGGAATGACAGCGGATCAAGAGGATGGACCGGATCAAGCCCTCGATCCGCTGTCATTTTCCTCGAACACCCTAATACTTCCGCCGCAGCTTGATAAAATACCACTGCTTAGCATCCGGATTGGTCTCAAAAGGAATATCATCCGACATGCGGACGCCGTGGGCATCCTCCAAGTGCAGCACCCAGGAAGTGGCCTCGATACCGCCGGGCGGCTCAAACTTGACGTTGCCGCTCTTGATCACCTCGCCGGGCGCGTTGTAACCCTCAAAATGCCAGGTCGAGAGCGGGCTTTCATAGGTCAGGTTATGATCCAGCCGGGCGCCGACGATTTTCATATCCCCGATCGGAATATCGTTGGCGTCCACGATGGCTACATACATAAGTAGGAAAGGATTCGTGGTCGGGCTATTATAAAACTCGTTGAGTAGAAAGTCATATTCCGGCTTGGGCGTCTCCGTTGGCGGCGGTAGCTCCGTCGGCGTCGGTGGCGGCGGGGGGGGAACCGAGGGGGGAGGTGGGCTGTTGGGGGTGGGCACGGGCGTTTCGGTTGGCAGCGGCGTCTCCGTCGGTAAAGGCGTTTCGGTTGGCGTCGGCGTAATCGTCGGCGTATCCGTTGGTGTGGGTGTGTTGGTCCCGGTTGGGGTTGGCGTCAAGGTTGGCAGTGTGGCCGAGCGGTAGCTGTTCGGCGCCGCTTCGTCCCTATCATCAAAAACGCTCACCAGGTCCGAGACCAATTCATCCAGTAAATTCTCCGGCGTTGGCGTCAGCCGCCGGGACCGCCGGGCCGGCGGTGTGGGAAACTCAAAGACCAGGTTAAGCGTTGGCGTTGGGCTGGGCGTTGGCGAGGCCGGCTCCGCCGCCGGCAGGTTGGGCTCAACGGCCGGAGCAACCGGAGCTAACGCTGGTTCGTCTATAGGAACATCTGAGGTTGAGTTAAACTCATTTTGCGGTGGGCTAACGGCCTGGGCCAGCGCATCAGCGCTTTCAGTGGCGCCCATCTCCTCCGAAGCTGCCGCCATATTGGCAATGGCTTCGGCCGGATCGGTGGCCGGAGTCGTTACCTGGCGGCCATCCGGCAGAGTCGCTACCGGGACTTCAAGCGACTGTTGGGGTTCTACCCTGGGAATCCGACGGATCAGGGGCTGCTCCGGCAAGCGGTGGATTTCAACTGGAGCCGAAGGCTGCAGGATATCTCTGAGCGAGGGCAGGAAAGCGCCGGCAAAGAGACAGGTTAGGGCGGTGGTAATAAGAATAAAGATCAAAAAAGGATAAACGGCCAGATAGGCCAAGCAATCCTGTAAAAATAAAAATTGGCGTTCCCGGCGTCTCATCTACTTGCTCACTTTCTGTATCCAAACAAATACAAAATCTAATCTATCCGCCTCTCCTCCTCTGGCTTGAACACGCAGCGGTCCGCCGCGCCTGGAACCTACTCTATCACGGTTTAAGCCTGTTTTCAATAATACTAACAGGCGATTTATAGTTGTCAGTTGTGATTGGGTTTGATGAATGGGGGGATTTTAACTGTCGCTGGGGCACAGATCTTGAATATTTAACTGCATGCTTCGCTCGCCATTCCAGTCGTTAAACTCAAGACAGTAAACCACATCTACATATTGCCCAGGAGACAATTTACCGGCCCAATGGCCCTGCCGGAAAGCAATCGCGCCCCGATTTTGCCGCCCATCGTATAAAACAAGGCGGAGATGCTGTTCATCTTGCCCCACCGCCCGGATAGACTTGATCTGCAACTTGCGGCTTACAAAACAGGGGGTGACATTGCCATAGCCAAAAGGCTGGAGCTTGAGGATCGCTTCGACCAATTCATAACGAACCGCGTGCAGCTTGACTTCACCATCGATCTTGATGGTGGGCCGCAATTCTGGCTCGTTCAACTGGTTAGACGCAACCCGTAACAGCCGTTCTTGGAGGGCCGGTAGATTTTTATTTTTGACGGTAAAACCGGCGGCGGCGGCATGGCCGCCATAACGCTCCAACAAATCGGCGCATTGATCCAGGGCTTGGGTAATATGAAATTCGCTAATACTGCGGGCAGAGCCTTTTGTAAACTCCGGCCCCTGTTCTGCAACCAACACCGGCCGGTAGAACTCGTCCAGCAGGCGCGAGGCTGCCAGTCCAACTACACCAGGGTTAAAGGTAGGATCGGCTACAAAATAAAGCGGCTGCGGTCCGGCGCTTAAGATTTTCTGGCGAGCCGCCTGTACGGTTTCGCTGGTCAGCCGCTGCCGGTCGCGGTTCTGTAGCTCCAGCTTGGCCGCCGAACTGATGGCTTCTGCTTCACTTTTGGCCATCAGCAGATGATAAGCGGCCAGGGCGCTCTCCAGGCGGCCGGCCGCATTCAAACGCGGCCCGATCATAAAGCCAATCGTAGTGGCCGTAATTGACCTGTTAGCTTGAACCCCGGCTTGAGCCATCAGCGCTGCTAACCCTGGCCGCAGCGACTGATTCAATTGCCGCAAACCCTCGGCCACCAGCGCCCGATTTTCGCCGTGCAGCGGCGCTAAATCGGCCACCGTACCAATGGCAACCAGATCAAGAAACGCCTCTGCTTTGAGCCCATCAGGCCGGTTAAGGGGACTGCTCAAAAGCGCCTGGGCCAGCTTGTAGGCCAGGCCAACCCCGGCCAACTCCTTAAAGGGATAGGTGCAATCCGGCTGCTTTGGGTTGATCGCCGCCAGCGCCGGCGGGATTTCCGGGCCAACAGTATGATGATCGGTGATGATGATATCCAGGCCCAGGCTGTTGCCATAAGCCACCTCTTTAACCGAGCGAATCCCGCAATCGACGGTCAGCACTACCTTAAAACCCTGGTCGGCCAGCTTTTTCAGGGCATCATTGTTGAGACCATAACCCTCCTCAAAGCGGTCCGGGATATAAACCTCAGCCCGGGCCTTGAGCGCCGTGAGAAGTTGGACCATCAATGCCGACGCCGTAACCCCATCGGCGTCGTAATCGCCATAAACCGCAATCGGCTCGCCCCGGACAATGGCCTGCTTCAATCGCTCGACCGCCTGGCCCACCCCTTTGAGCGCAAAGGGATCATCCGTCTCCCAGCGATAGTTCAGAAAGCCGTAAATATCGGGCGCGGCCCTCAGGCCCCGATTATAAAGAATCTGGACCACCAATCGCTCTAGATCAGGGTAAAGCGCAAAATAATCTTCGGGAACGCGGTCAGCAATATCCCAGTATTTTTGCTGCACAAACAAGCTTCGCTCCATTCCTAACAATTGCTGGGCCAGATTTGATTCTTCGCCCCACGTCTATTATAGTGTAAAAGTGAAACAATTAAAAAATCCTCCGCCAGGCCACGGAGGATTATCATTCAAAATTATCTGGAAAAGACCGCATTTTGAGCCAGGTAAATGACTCTGAGCGTGTTTAAAGCCAGCCTTGTTTTTGGGTGAGCTCGGTGATGATCGGGATTTCAAAGTAGTCGCCCTGATAGGCCCTGAAGGCATAGTAATAGGCCCACGCCAATAAGGGGACGCCCAGGCAGCCGCCGCAGAAGCCCACCCAAAAGGTCAACACCGCCAGGATCAAAATAACGACCAAGACGGCCCCATAAAAAACTAAAGATTGAACAGCATGGTATCTTTGGAAAGGACGGCCTTTCAACTCTTCAATCAGGAGGATCCGGGCGGGGATAACGACCGGGATCAGCCAGGCCAGGGCAGCCATCAATTTATCTTGATCGGTAATATCCTGCATCATCTTCCGGGGATACTATTTCTCCCAGAACCACTCCATATCGCCAACCGCCGAACCCTTTTGGAGTTTTTCAGCCAGCATATAGGCATCAATAGCGCCGACAACCTGAACGGCTACCGATAGAATACCGCCGGTGCAAATGCCGATGACCCAGGCCGCGATCAAGATAAGCCCCTTTTTCTGCTGGCCAAGATATAATTGCCCGACCCCACCCAATAGAAGTAAGCTTAAAATCGCAGCAATGATCGGATTCTTGGGCGGTTGGCTGGGCTGAATTTGCATTGTTGAATTAAACATTGAAAGATTCCTCCATATGTAATATGTAAAGATAACTTATTCTAACATAGCAACGGGTAGGCTGCAATAGTCTGAGATCCGTTTTGAAACTGCCGGATCAAGCCAATGCGGCCCTGATGGCGCATCTCGTTCCGAAATTGAGTTTCGGAACGAGAGGCGCCATAACAGGATTTGCAGCTAGAAACTTTTCTGAAACTAGATTTCACTACCGTACACTTTTAAGGAAGAGAATTTAAGAGACGGCTATCAGCGGGGTATACTTCAATTTCACCACAAAA
>Ga0073934_10010495_pt1 | contig 11490 bp, 11 predicted proteins | sample LarsenN4metaG_FD_76834 | JGI IMG/M metagenome (GOLD analysis project Ga0073934, IMG submission 76834) | Hot spring sediment bacterial and archeal communities from British Columbia, Canada, to study Microbial Dark Matter (Phase II) - Larsen... ...
AGGGGGGCGTGGGAACGAGCACGGTGGCTTTGAATCTCGCGGTGGCACTCAGCGTCGTCGGCTGTTGCGTGGAGTTGGCGAGCGCGAACGATCCCGAAGCCACGGAGCGAGACCTTCATCCTGGACCGGCCGGAATCGCATTGCGAAGTGCGGCAGCCTGGCAAGCATACTGTTTGGCGTCGCGCCATGGTTCATGGATGTCGCGGCCCGCAGAAACGCCGGATTGGCTGGTGGTGGATGCTGGACGTTGTGACGCGGACTCGTTTCCAGCGGATCCGATGGAGCCGTCGCTGATTGTCACCACAGCCGAGCCGCTTGCGATGTTGGCCGCGTTCGCGGCCTTCCGGTGGACGCTCGAAAACGGACTCGCAACGGGACTAGTCATCAATCGGACTGGCGACGTAAGCGAAGCCGCGAACGTCAAGGCTCGGTTTCGTGAGACTTCCCGGCGGCTGCTGGGATGCTCCGCGGTCATTCACGAATTACCGGAGGATCCGGCCGTGCTCGACGCGGCGCGACTCGGGCGCCCCGTCGTTCTGGCTCGCCCGACTTGCCCGTTTTCGCGCGGCATCCAGCGCCTCGCCGATTACTGGACCTCCGCGTCCCGCGACCACGCGGCCTAACGAAAAGCGCACGAAGATGCTGGAACCATTCAAGAATCAACACCAAACAACCGATCGTATGATGGCCGTTGAGTACGCGATGAACTGTCAAGATTTTCCGGTTAGCGTGACCGTGAGGTCAGCCCAAGGGCGCACGCGGTGGCAAAAACGTACGCCGGAATCCTCGGCTCGCTGGCGATGGTGGTCGCGCTCGTGCGCGGCGTCATGTCGGCCGGCGGCGTCGAGGAAACGATCGTGCAGTCGCTCATGGCGCTCCTCGGGTTCGGTCTACTTGGTCTCGTCATCGGCGGCGTGGCGAGCTGGATCGTCGAAGACGCCGTCTACACGCAGGTCCAACAAGAAGTAGCCGCACACGAGGCGCCCAGGAACACTCGGTCCGAAAACCCAGCGACGCGCTAACGTCTCGGCAAACAACAACGCCGGACGCACCAAGGATGGCATGAGCGCGAACGCTTCCTGCAGTCACGGAGGAATGCATGGCCACGACACTCGCACCCGAAGATGTCTCGCAGCTCTGGGACGCCTACAAGCTCGATCCGAACAATCAGGAGCTGCGTAATCGTCTCGTCGAGCAGTACCTGCCGTTGGTGAAATACAACGGCGAGCGCATCTGGGCGCGATTGCCCGAAGGGGTCGAACTGGACGATCTGATTTCGGCCGGCATCTTCGGCTTGATGGACGCCATCGACGCCTTCGACCTGACGCGCGGCGTCAAGTTCGAGACGTACTGCGTGCCGCGCATCCGCGGGGCCATGCTCGACGAACTGCGCACGATGGACTGGGTGCCAAGGCTCGTGCGCTCGAAGGCCAGCAAACTGAACGAGGCGATGAAGACGCTGGAAACCAAGCTGGGCCGTCAGCCCTCACACGCCGAGCTGGCCGAGCAAATGGGCATCTCCGTGCCAGAGCTGGAAAAGATGGTGCTCGACGCCAACGCGGTCAACCTGATCAGTCTCAACAAGAAGTGGTACGAGACCGACAGCTACAAGGACGTTCGCGAGATCGACATCCTCGAAGACAAGAAGGGCGAAGACCCCACGCGGCGGATCCAGAAGAACGATCTGATGCGGCTGGTGACCAAGGGGCTCAACCGTAACGAACGGCTGATCATCATCCTCTACTATTACGAAGAGCTGACGATGAAAGAGATCGGCGCCACGCTCGATCTCTCCGAAAGCCGCGTCAGCCAGATGCACAGCTCGATCGTGCAGCGGCTGCAAAATCAGCTCGGGCGGCGGCGCCCGGAATTTGGGACGTAGGGAAAGAGGGTGAGCCGTAGGTCAGGCTTTCCAGCCTGACTTGGCGCGCGCTCGACGTGGATTCCGGCGCCTGTCAGGCTGGAAAGCCTGACGTACACCCGCTTCCCTCATTTCCCAAGCCCATCGATTTCAAACAGTTCCGGCAGGGTACTCGATGAACCTTGCGGGGCTTCGCGAAGCGGTATACGGATTTTGGCGTTCTGCGGCAGGACGAAGTAAATGTGGAGGAGGTGGGCCTTTTGGACCGGGCGGGCCCAGCTCGGCGCCACGACCGAGTCGTTCTCATGCTGGCCGGCGCCGATGATTCCCAGGTCGTTGTGATAAATGTCATCCTGGCAGCCGGCGGCGGTGCAACTGCGTTGGAACTGCACGCGGCCATCCTCGTACAAGACGTTCTGTCCGCGTCCTTCGTGATTGGCGCCCTGCGAGCCTCCGCCCTGCGGGTTGGATGAGTCGGCCACCAAGGCGAACCGAGTGCGCGACTGGTTCTTGTGCCCGAAGTAGCGCCCGTTCTTCTCGTAGCCGAAGGCGTAGCCGTAGCTGCCGCCCATGCGGCGCTGCATTTCCAGCAATTCCGCCCCTTGAGCCTGTCGCAGACGCGCGAGAGATACCGCGGCTGCATCCGCCTTGGCCTGCGGCGACGACGGGCAAAGAAGCGTCCGCGGGCTATCGATATAGCCGCCTTCCGTCAGCGTTGGGCCGAACATGCCAGCCGCGGCCAACTTGCCTTGCGGCGGCACGAACGGGAAGTAACCCCCGTGCTGCTGACTGTACTGCCAGAGACCGGTGCCGATCTGCCTCAAGTTCTCGCTGCAGAACGCGACCTGCTGATCGAACTTGCTCCGCAACACGGAGGGGAAGAACAACATCGATGCGACGAACAACACGGACGCCGCCACCGCCAGATCGAGCCACCGCCACGTCGTGCGCTGTTCGCCAAGTTCCGTTCGCGACGCGGCGATCATCGCCTGATTCTCCACAAACCGGCAGCAGCGCTCCGCCAGACCTGACGATGGGATATGGTGCTCCGTATCCGACCGCAACGGAACCAGCGCCCGTCGCAATACCTGCACCGCCCGCTGTAATTCCGGGCTGGCGGCCATGCGGGCTTCGAGCAATTCGCGCTCGTCGCCATCCAGGGCGTCCAGCAGATAGCCCAGCAGCTCGATTTCGGATTCAGGTTCTTTAGGGTTCATGGCGGCTGTGATCGGAATGATTCCACGCTTCGTTGAGTCGCAACATCGCGGTGTGTAGGCGGCTTTTCACGGTCCCGACGGGTACTTTCAGAATCTCCGCGGCTTCACGGTATTTCAGTCCTTGGTGGTAAATCAGGTTCACGGCCACGCGGAGCGTTTCCGGCAATCTGGCCACGGCTTCCCGGGCCCAATCCCGACGTTCCACGGTTTCCAGGTTGTCGTCCGGCGACGGGTCGCGGGCTTCCAGCAGGTCGAGCAAGGCGCTCGGTTCGCTGTCGCCGTCCTCGCCATGCCGGCGGTCAAGGCTGACCAGCTTGTGTCGCTTGTTCCTCCGTTGGCAGTCGATAGCCTGGTGCGTGGCGATCGTGTACAACCACGGGCGGACCTTGCGGTCCTGTTCGAACTGCTGGCACTTCAGATGAACTTGCAGGAAAGTCGCCTGAAAGACATCCTCGGCCAGCGTCGCGTCGCCTAGGTAGCGTTGCAGGTAGCTGTACAACTCCCGTTCGTACCGCTTGACCAGCTCGCCAAACGCCCGCCGGTCTCCGTGGGCGCGGTATTTCAGCAGCAACTCTTCGTCCGAGAGTTCGGCCAGGGGAGGGGCGGCGTTGGGTGAGCTGGGAGGGCTAATCGAACTGCACTTCTTCAGGTACGCACCGCGGGGTGAAGAGTTCACCGAGCGGCCGAGAAAATCCATTGTCTGTCCGCGCAAGGCTACCATGGTTCACCGTATCCGAAGGTGGGGGAGGGAGCAATTCCCAGCGAAGACTGTTCCGCCTTATTCACCAAGAAGCAACGGAAGTGACCGGGAAAACTCGGAACTCGGAAGGAGGAACTTGGAACGAGAGAAGCTCTACGGCTACTTGTTCCGAATTCCGCGTTCGTAGTTCCGAGTTTGCGACCGACTATCCCGTGGTGAAATCCTGACAATCCCTCCAATTTGCAAGTCCCGTGCCTGGGGGTGAAAAACTCGTGTACAAACGTTACGCATGGATCGCGCCAGGCGACGTAAATGCCTTCTTTGGCTTGATGTTGGACAACATTGGCGTGCTCGTGTTGAGCGTCACGTTGCTAGCGGCCAAGTTCGGCTTCCCGGCAACTTTTGCACTCCGTTACATGGTGCCCGGGACGGCGCTGGGGGTCCTGGTAGGAGACTTGGCCTTTACCGCCTTGGCGTTCTGGGTGGCTCGGAGAACGGGGAAGAGCGACGTCACGGCGATGCCGCTGGGGATCGATACGCCGAGCACCTTCGGGATGGTGTTCTTCGTCATTGGACCCGCGTTCCTCGCCGCGAGGCAGGGTCACCTGTCCGAGGAGGCGGCCGCCCAATACGCCTGGCACATCGGTATCTGGTCGATCCTCTGGAGCGGTCTGTTCAAGCTGGCGTGCGTGCCGGTGAGCGGCTGGGTACACCGGATGATCCCGCGGGCCGGGTTGCTCGGCTCGCTGGCGGCAATCGCCCTGGTACTGATCGCCTTCATCCCGCTCGTGGAAATCTGGCACGAACCGCTCGTCGGCCTGCCGTCGCTGGCGGTGATACTCTGTACGCTCGTGGCGCGGAAGAAGTTCCCGTTCCGACTGCCCGGGGCATTGGCCGCGCTTTTGGTCGGCGGCGGCATTCACTATCTGTTGTTGGCCGCCGGCTGGATCGAACCAGCCGCCACGCCGTTCAATCCCAGCGTCGGCCTGTGGCCAAGCGAATGGCTGACCGCCTTCGGCTTCGAGTGGTGGGGGGCGATGGAGGACAGCCTCAAGTACCTGCCGGTGGTGATTCCGTTCGCCCTGGCGACCGTCGTGGGGGGCATTGATTGCACGGAGAGCGCGAAGGCGGTTGGCGACGAGTATCACACCGGTACGGTGATCGGCGTCGAGGCGGTGGCCGCCATCATCGCCGCGCTCTGTGGCGGCGTCGTGCAGACGACGCCCTACATCGGCCACCCCGCCTACAAGGCGATGGGCGGCCGCGCCGGTTACACGCTGGCGACCGCCCTCTTCGTCGGCAGCGCCGGCGTGATTGGCTACTTCGGCTACCTCTTTGCATGGATTCCACCGGCCGCGATTTTTCCGATCCTAATCTTTGTCGGCCTGGAGATCACGGCGCAGAGTTTTCATGCCACGCCCGATCGACACTACCCGGCCGTCGCGCTCTGTTGCCTGCCGGCGATGGCCTCGCTGGCGATGATTTTCGTCGGCAACGTGCTGGCTGAGTCCGGCAAGGACCTCGACGATCTCTCGCCCACGCTCGCTTTGCAAATCCAAACGCTGCGCGTACTGGCCGCCGGGTTCATCGTAACCAGCCTACTCTGGGCCGCGACGCTGGCGGCCATGATCGACGGCAAGCTCCGCGTCGCCGCCGCCTTCATGGCCTGCGCCGCCGTGGCAAGTCTATTCGGCGTGATTCACTCGCCGTTTGCGGACAGCCCCCTGGCGTTGCCGTGGAATCTGCCGAGCGCGTTGCCGAGCTATGCGCAGACGCTGTCGCCGGTGCGCGTGGCCCTCGCCTATGGACTTGTGGCAGGCTTGCTGCAGGCGTGGAGCGTCTGGAATGGGGAATGCGATTCCGATTAGAATCGCAGAGCGAGTATCGGGTGCGTTCGGACCGCTCTCGCGCCGACTCCGTAGCTGCTACTGCCCCCCCGCCACGTCAGGCGCCGGCGCACGCAAATTCTCCGGCCGGTCCGGCACTTCCTCGATCAGTTCGTTCTTGCCGTCCGGACCTTTGACGAGTCGAAAGGCGTCGTACAAGTCGCCTTTCGCGGTGCGGGCTTCGTAGCGGATCGTGTTGCCGTCGACGTGGATGATCTGGTAGAGCTGCGTGTCTTCGGCCACGCGTTTCATCACCGGCAGCTTGCCGTTGTCGTACATCTTGGGGCCGCTGACTGAGACAACATACACCGTGCCGCCGTTGTCGCCGAAGAAGTTCACGCCGGTCGGCACATTGTCCCCCAGCACTTGGCCGCTACGGGCGTAGGTATGGTCGTGACCTTGCAGCACCAGGTCGACCCGGTACTTGTCGAACACCGGCTGCCACAACGTGCGCAGATGCGGGTTATCGCGGTCCTTCGCGCCGGAGTACATCGGATGATGGTAGGTGATGACAGTCCAACGATTGTCGTTCTGCGAAAGGACGCCGGATAACCAGGCCGCTTGTTCCTCATGGCGCTCGTTGGAATTCAGCGACACGATCCGCACGCCTTGATAATCGATCCAATAGACGCTTTCCTCCAACCCCGCCGGGCCGTGCTGCGGCAGCGCAAACTGCGGGCGCCAGTTGTTCGAAAGCATCCGCTTGTTCTCGTCCATCGGATCTTTGGCGTACTCGTGATTGCCGGGCGAGGGAATGCTGGGGACCATGCCGTTGACCCAGCCGGCGGCGTAGAACCACTCGCCCCACTCGATGTCGCGATTGGCGCTGTTGATTAAGTCGCCGGCGTGAATGATGAAGCGCGCCTTGGGAGCGTCGGAATACGCCTCGCGGAAGACGCGCGACCACATCGACTTCAAGTCATTCTGCGCATCGCCGAAGTAAACGAACGAGAACGGCTCCGGCTCGGTGCTGGCCGTGCTGAAGTGATACCACTCGCTCCAGTGCGCGCCGTCTCCCACGCGATAGACGTATTTCGTTTTCGGCGTCAGCCCCTGGAACTCGACCGTGTGGCAATGGCACTCGCCGATGTCCGTCGCCAAGTGCTGCGTCGTGGCCGGCACGTCGATTGCCTTAGCGGCGAAGAGCGGGCCGTCCTCGGCCACCGCGATCTGCGCCTTGGCGGCCGCGACGCTCGTGTCGGTCCGCCAGGTCACGGCCTGGCTCACCGCCGGATTGGCGGTCCACGTAAGGATCACCCGATCGGGCACGGGCGTGGCCTGCGCGGCCTTGGCGTCGGTGTATGGCTCATGTTCGTGCCCCTCGTGGGCGGCCACGGGGCGGATCAAACCAACCAACAGGAAGACGCCGAACAAGTGGAACCGAACCAGGGGCGGCAATCTCATAGCGGGGCAATCTCAGGATTGAGGGCCGAGGATCGAAAATGTTGTTGGTTCCATGTTATCCTCCCAGGCGGCCCACGTCGCAAGCCGGCGGCTGGAATTCCCGGCGGCGGACACGGAATTCTCGGGCAGTTTTCACCCGGCGCAAACAACACGACGGCAACGCGTCCGAGTGGGGCGGGGCGCTGCCGTCGTGCGCGGGTCGAAAACGATATAGGACGGCCTTATTCGACCGCCACGGTCCAGTTGCCGTCGCCGTAGACGTTGAAGAAGTAGATGCCTTCCTCTTCGATCTTGACCGGCTTCGAGCCTTTGAACTCATCCAATTGGTTGGCGATTTGCTCCACGGCGCGACCGTCGCGATCGAGCAAGGTAAAGATACCGCGTCCTTCGCCAGTCCGCTCGAAGCCCACCACGTTCAGCCCCTTCTTGAGCGTGATGAAGGGCGTCACGTTCGTCCCCTCGCCCGCGAACAACTGCGGCGTCGGCTCGGCGGTGGTCGGCCGCGGCTGTTCGATCGTGAAGCTCCAGGGGCCAGTGGCGTCGACGTCCAACAAGTACGTGCCCGACTTCGCGATGTTGAACGCGCGGCGACCGGAGAACTCGTCGATCTCGTTGAAGAGATTGGCGATCTGTTCACCCTGAGCGTCGACCAGTCCGACAACGAAGTTGGACTTGCCTTCGTTCCGCACCTGAATGATCGCCAGCCCGGCCTGCAGTTCGAACTTCTGCGTCGCCTGGCGGGCGCTGCCATTGAGATGAATGGCATGCTCGGTCGCCGATTCGGAACTCGAGGTGTACGGGGTGTCGTGCGGCGTCGTCGACGGGTCCGGCTCGTTCGCGCGCGAGGCCGCCAACGCGGCGCAAGAAATGGCGATCGTCACTACCAACAACCGCAATGAAATACCGCTCATGTACGGAACTCCTCAACTTGGGTCAAGTTGTTGGATCGCCGCGCCAAACGCCGCGACCCGGCGAACCGGAAAGGATCGCCACCCAAGTGTCGGTTAAGGTTCGCCGCGCCAGCGGGCGAGTCGCCGAAAGCGCCGTCGCAAAAATGGCGGCTACGGCGGCACAACCGCGCAAACCGCTAGACCCGGAAATGGCAATCGCCGTCGAATCTCGCGTGGAGCTTCGACGGCGATGCGGTGTTGTGACAAAACACGGTCACGGCCGCGGCGGGGCGTCCTTGGACTCCGCCTCTTTGGCCTGCAGCTTCTCGATCAGTTGCTGCAGCCGATCGATCCGTTCGTTGAGCTGCTCCAACCGCTTGTCGAGTCGCTCGCCGGCACCTTCCTCGGCCTGTTCGGTCCAGGCGCGCACTCGGCTGCGAATCGGCTGTTCCGGCCCGCCCGGCGGCAACGGCTGCACTTGCGGGGCGCCCGGCGCTCCCGGCGGCGGCGTGAGTTGAAATTCGAATTGCTCACCCGCTCCTTCGGGTAGGCGGATGTTGAATGGCAGATGCTGCCCATGTCCCAACAACCGCGACACATGGCCGCGTACATGCTCCGGCAGATCGTTGAGTTTGTCTTCCGTCACGTCCCAGGACTTGCCGTCCTGTTCGACGTGAATCTTGGCCGGCTGGTTGCCATGTTTTTCGATTCGCACGTCAAGATTTTCCGGCATCGGCTGGCTCGGCGGTACCACGACGCCCGGGTGGAAGAACCGCATCACGGGGCCGTTGTTCCCGCCGTCCACCAGTTGGCGCCGCAAGAGGCGCCATACGTCGCGCTGCGATTCCGACAGTCTTGGCGGGTTCGCACGCTCGTCTTGCTTGCGTTCGGACGGCGTCACTTCAATCTTCGTCGCCTCACCGCCGCGGATCACGCCTAGCACGAGCGACTTCTCGCCCGCATCCTCGACCGCCTTCATCAGGGCCGCGATGTCGCCGATCTTGCGATCGCCGGCGGCTACGATCACATCAAATTTTTTCAACCCGGCCTTGGCCGCCGGGCTGTCCGGCACGATGTCCTGCACCACGACGCCCACGTCCTCCGCCTGATTCAATTGCGCGCGGAGCGCTTCATCCGCGGGCGCGCACATCACGCCGATCCAATACTTGCCGGGCGTCAAATCGCCTAACGGCTCGATCGTCAATTCGCCGCCACCGACGGGATTGTCCGCTTGGATCAGCACATCTCTTGGCTCATCGGGCGCGGGAGGAGCCGCCGGCGCGCCGGGCGCGTCACCGGCGACAAGGAACAACACGTCCGCTTGCGCAGGCGCTTCGTCAGCCCGCGCGACGCCGCCGAGCGTCAGGCACGCGGCGCTGATCGCGGCGGCCGGGAGTTTCCAAGCGTGGAGTTTCATGGGATGGTCTCCTGAGTGGAGGAAAGGTTGTCACGGAGTAAGTGAGAAAATGGAGCCCGGGGTAAGCGAGAATCCGCCACTACTGGAAAGTGCGATTGACGGGGACGATCCGCACTTCGTCCATCGGGACGATCATGCGACGGCCGTCCTGCAAGTCGACCGGCACAAGCTGACGCTGCTGCCGTACCGCGTGGCCCGACTGCTCGATTTGTTCAACCAATGATTCCGGAATCGCCGCCGGCTGTTGGGCGATTTCCTGGACATGGCTCCAGTCGCGCACCGGCAAGCGCACCTGGTTCGATTCGCCGTCGGCGACGCCATCGACGACCAGCGTGACATAGTTGTTGGGAGTCGCGGACGGATCGCCGGCAAGTCGGGCGCCCTGGTCTGGCACAGTTTGCAATCCAGCGCCGTCAACGACGACGTTTGCCGTGCCGCCGTCGTTCGACCGGTACCAAGTCCCCAGCGCGAACGCAACGCCGAAGCTGGCGGCCACGGCCAGCAGATTCCCCCATGTCGTTTGCCAAAACGATGATCTCACCAGCGAAGCCACAACAGGCGGATCGCTCGCCTGCTTCGGCTCCGTGACCCAAGCCTGGGAGCCTTCCTGCCAGGCTTGCGCTTCGAGGAACGCGAGCGCACAGCGTCGCCAAGCGCCCGGCGTGTTTTCCAGTCGCAGCAACAGTTCCCGGCGTTGCGCTTCGTCAAGCTCGCCGTCCACCAACAGATCGATGCCGCGTTCGTCGTCGAGTTGTTCGTGTTCTCGTTGTGTCATGCCGTCACCTCCGCCGCCGTTCCCTGTAGCGCGCCGCGCAGTTTCGCGCGGGCGCGATGCAAGCGGGCTTCGACGGCGCTTTCTCCAACTCCCAATCGGGAGGCGATCTCCCGGTAACTCCAATTCTCCGAGTATTTCAGCAACAATATCTCGGCGTCGCGCGGCGGCAGTCGCTCGAGCGCTTGGCGTACCAGCCGGCGCCGCTCGTCGGCCAACAGCCACGCCAGCGGATCCGCCTGCTCGTCGCTGTCGCTCGGCCGCACACGTTCGATATACCGATCGACCAGCTTGCGCCCGCGCCCACGTTTGCGGCGATACAGCAGCGATTGCACCACCGCCAGTCGATAGAGCCATGGCGCCACCTTGGTCGGGTCTTCCAACGGGGCGCGCTGAGCGATCGCCGCCAGGGCGACTTCCTGCAGCACCTCGTCGACCGCCTGACGCTCCCCGAGTCGAGCCAAAATGACCGTCCGCAACCAGCGGTCATGCTCCGCTAACGCGGTCCGCCAATTGACGGCGCCGGAGCGCGGCGGCTCCGCTCGGCCATCGGCGGCTGGCGAGGACTTAGTCATGGCTCACCCAGATAGTTGCCGCCAGTCAAGCGGTCTTGCGGAGTCGCCTAATTACGGAAAGCGTTTCCCTGCGCCCCGAGATCTGGGCGGAATGCGGCGTTCTATCCATGAACTACGCGGCTACGACTGAAAGCGTCCAAGCACTTCCAGTCGATAGCCAGTCACCTCAAATCCCGCCGCCGCAAGACGTTCCCGCAATCGGGGATCGAGCTTCTTGAGCAAGTCCGGGTCGTAGGGCGTGGCCAGATCATGCACCTCGCCGGTGGCCACGTCGCGGAGATGATAATGCTCGTGCTCGCGAAACTCATACCGCGCGGCGTCGTCGCCGTACGTAAGTTTGTTCGCCAGGCCGACTGCGACCAAGGCCTCCAAGGCCTTATAGACGGTCGCCAGGCTGATGTTCGTCAGCGATTGTCGCACGGCCAAGTAGACGTCCTCGGCCGTCGGATGCGAATGCACCTGCGAAAGATACTCATATACCGCCGCGCGTTGCTGCGTGTAACGGCACCCGGCGGCCTCCAGTGCGGCGCGCAACGCCTCCGGCTTCTCGGGCTGAGACGCTGCCGGCGCGGACTTCAAGCTATGAACGGGCTTCCCCATCAAGCGCAACTATAAGCATCTCAAGGGGAACGGTCAAGAAACGAAGACGCCAGCAGGTCGGAGCGGGACCACGCCAGCTTTTGTAGGGGTTTTGGCGGGGGAGAATTCGTCAATAGGAGGATTAGCGGTTTTTGTGGTAGGCTGCGGCGCGTGGGATGTCTAGGGGTC
>Ga0073934_10010497_pt1 | contig 11487 bp, 10 predicted proteins | sample LarsenN4metaG_FD_76834 | JGI IMG/M metagenome (GOLD analysis project Ga0073934, IMG submission 76834) | Hot spring sediment bacterial and archeal communities from British Columbia, Canada, to study Microbial Dark Matter (Phase II) - Larsen... ...
AGCGCCGGCGCGTGCTCACCTCGTCCTCCCGCCGGCGCCGCGATAGCCCGCGAGCCGGCCTCGGAGCGTGGCCGCGTGGACCCGGGCCGCGGCGAGGTCTCCGCGCGCGAGCGCGAGCACGGTGCCGCCCGCAGGACGCACGAGCATGCGCGCGAGCGTCCGCGCGGGGTAGCGGTGCTTGCGGAGCAGGTAGCCGACGCTCGCGCCGTCGCGGTAGCCGCGGGCGCGGAGCGCGTCCGGGGCGAGCCGCTTCTCGTCGTGGGTCACGGTCAGCTCCGGGTCGTACTCGATCCGGGCCCCGGCCGCGAGCGCGCGGATGAGGTAGTCGATCTCCTCCCCCGACGACCACCGCTCGCCCGAGCCGAGCCCGAGTCGCTCGTCGAAGGCGCCGACGCGCTCGACCACGTGCCGGCGCAGGAAGATGGCGCCCGCGTTCGCGCGGTTCCAGAGGTTGTCGCGCGCGAGGAGCGCGGCGTCGGGCCTCCAGGAGGGAGCCGACCACCCATCGTGGCCGACGACGCGGCCGCTGAGGCCGTCCAGAGCGGCGCTCGCCGCGAAGCGGGCGGCGATCTGCTCCAGGAGGCCCTCGGGGTAGGCGCAGTCGTCGTCGGGGAAGGCGACGAGGTCGGCTGTGACGTGCGGGAGCGCCGCGTTGCGCGCGCGCGAGAGGCCGGGGGAGGCCCGCAGGTGGACGAGCTCGAGGGTCGCGTGCGCGGCGAGGACGGGCGCGAGCCGGTCGTCGTCGTTCTGGTCGGCCACGAGGACGCGGAAGCGCTGGTGTCTCTGCCGCCCGAGCGAGGCGAGCAGCCGTCCGAGCTCGTCCACGCGGCCGACCGTCGCGACGACGAGGTCGAACGACGGAAGCTCGCCTGGCACGGGCCGTAGGCTACGGGACGCCGTGCCGACCACGCCGCTCGTGTCCGTGCTCCTCGCCGTCCACGACGGGGAGCACACCCTGCGCGCCGCCGTGGACAGCATCCTCCGCCAGACCGTCTCCGCGCTCGAGCTCGTCGTCGTGGACGACGGCTCGCGCGACCGCACCCCCGACCTCCTCGCCTCGATCGCCGATCCACGGCTCGTCGTCCTCCGCAACGAGGAGCGACGCGGGCTCGCGGTCTCGCTCGACGCCGGCCTCGAGGCCGCCCGTGGCCGCTACCTCGCCCGCCTCGACGCCGACGACGTCGCCCTGCCGCGCCGCCTCGAGCGGCAGCTCGCGCGTCTGCGCTCGGCCTCCGGGGTCGCGATCGTCGGCAGCGCGGTCTGCGGCCTCTCCGCCGACGGCGTCCCGGGCCGGGTGCACCGGATGCCCGAGACGCGGGCGGCGGTCCGCTGGCACCTGCTCTTCGGCGCGCCCTTCTTCCACCCCACGGTGCTGCTCGACCGCGAGCGGGTCGATCGGGCGGAGCTCCGCTACGACCCCCGCTTCGCCGAGAGCGAGGACTACGACCTGTGGTCGCGCCTGCTCGTCGGCGCGAGCGGGGAGAACCTGCCGGAGCCGCTCGTCCTCTACCGCGAGCATCCGGGGCAGGCCTCGCGCAGGCGGCGCGACCTCCAGCGCTCGTTCCAGCGCGAGGTCGCCCTGCGGGAGATCGCACGGGTCGCGCCTGCGCTGCCGGCGAAGGAGGCCGAGCTGGCCTGGCGCTTGGGAGCCGGCGAGGAGCTTCCGCCGGCCCGGCTCGAGGCGGCGGGAGACGCGCTGCTCGCGCTCGTCGAGGCCTTCGCCGCGCAGGGTCGCGAGGAGCGCGCCGCCGCGCACACGGCGGCGGCGCGCGCGCTCCTGCGGGCGGGTCTCGTCCGCCGGGCGCTGGCCCTCGATCCCGGGCTTCCCCTCCGGGCGGGAGCGCGCCGTGGCACCCGCCTCGCCCGGGAGCGCCTCGTGCGCCGGGAGGCGGCGGGGTGGCTCCGCCGCCTCACGCGCGCGGAGGGCACGCCCGCGCGGCCGCTCCGGGTGGCGGCGGTCTTCCCCGAGCCGACGCCGTACCGGGCCCCGCTCCTCGACCGGCTGGCGGCGCTCCCCGAGCTCGAGCTGACGGTCGTCTACGCCGCCCGCACGGTGGCCGATCGCGCCTGGGCTGTCTCTCCCCGGCACCGCGCGGTCTTCCTGCGCGGCATCGCCCTCCCCGGAGCGCGCGCGCTGCTCCGCCACGACTACCCCCTCACCCCCGGCATCGCCTCCGCCCTGCGCGCCGCGCGGCCCGAGGTCGTCGTCGTCTCCGGCTGGAGCACGTTCGCCGCGCAGGCGGCGATCGCGTGGTGCCGCTTGCGGCAGATCCCCTACCTGCTCGTGGTCGAGAGCCACGACGAGGGGCCGCGAGCCGGCTGGCGGCGGGTGGTCAAGGGGTCGGTCGTGCCGCGGGTCGTGCGGGGGGCGGCGGGCGTCCTCGTCACCGGGACGCTCGCGCGCCGCTCGATGGTCGCGCGCGGGGCGGCGCCGGAGCGGGTGCGCGTGTTCGCGAACACGATCGACGTACCGGCCTTCCGCGACCGCGCCGAGCGTCTGGCGCCGCGCCGGGACGAGCTGCGGCGGGCGCTCGGGCTCGGGCCCGAGGAGATCGCCGTCCTCTGCGTCGCCCGGCTCGTCCCCGAGAAGGACCTCCATACCCTCCTCCGCGCGGTCGCAGCGGCGGGCGACGAGCGACTCGCGCTCGTCCTCGTCGGGGAGGGCCCCGAGCGCGTGCGGCTCGAGGAGCTGGGGCGCGAGCTGGGGGTACGCCTCTCGCTGGCCGGGAACCTCCCCTGGGAGCGCATCGTCGAGGCCTACGTGGCCGCGGACGTCTTCGCCTTGCTCTCGACCTGGGAGCCGTGGGGGGTGGTGGTCAACGAGGCGGCTGCCTGCGGGCTCCCGCTCGTGCTCTCCGACCAAGTCGGCGCCGCCGCCGATCTGCTCCGGGACGGCGAGAACGGCTTCCTGGTGCCGACTGGGGACGTGGCCGCGGCCGCCGAGGCTCTGGGCCGGCTGGCCGCCGACCCCGGGCTGCGGCGCGCCTTCGGCGAGCGCTCGCGCGAGCTCGTCGCCGGCTGGGGTTACGAGCCGAGCGTGGAGGCGTTCGTGACGGCGGTGCGGGAGGCGGCCGGGGCTTTGGCTAGCGTGTCGTGATCGTCGCGAGACTCCGCTCCGTCTGGCGTCGCGCCGGTCCCTCCCCCGACCCAGGGTCGGAGGCGTTCCGGCGAGAGCTCGAGCATGCCGGCCTACCGCTCACCGAACCCGCGGGCGCGCTCAAGGGCGTCTACCTCGTCAACAGCACACGCCTTGCCGCCTACGCACGCATCGCGGCGACTGTTCGAGAGCGATACGTCGCCGTCCTCACCCACTGGTGGGAGGTGGACGAGAAGCGCCTCCGCGAGTACCGGGCGCATGCGGGCCTCTTCGACGCGGTGGCGAGCCCGTCGCCCGAGTGGGACCGTGTCTTCGACTTCGCCCCCGTCGTCCGCAGCAACTCCAGCGACCTCTGGGTGGACGACACGATGTGGCCCGACCTCGGGCTGGAACGCGACCTCGAGGTCGTCGGCTCGGTCTCGGTTCCCTGGGTACACAAACGTCCGCTCACATGGCTCCAGGACGTGCAGGCCCACCTGGACGAGCTTGGCGGCGGGCGCGCCGTGTACATGACGAAGCGGGAGCCGGCAGGGAAGGAGGACGCGCGCTGTCGGGGTGACTGGGAGCGCTTCAAGGAGCTCGTCGCCGCAGATCCGCGGGTCGAGCTGCGAGTTCGCTCGACGCAGGAGGCCGTGCTCGACCTCTACAACCGCGCCAAGGTCCTCTACCACCCGGCTTCGAGCGACTTCGGCCCGCGCTGCGTCACCGAGGCGCTCTACTGCGGCTGCCTCGTCGTCCTCGGTCGCTTCCCCTGGGTAAGCACGGCCACCGCTCATCCCGACGTCTGGCGGCGCATCGTCGTGCAGGAGGGGCTGCGGCCGGTCCCCCAGTGGGAGCCGGGCGACGTCCGCCGCTGGCGCTCGACCCGCCATGCCCGCGAAGCCCTCTTCGACGCGCTGGAGCGTGTCCAGCCCGTGAACAGGACGCTCGAGCCGTTCACGATGTTCTCGTCCAAGCGCCTCGTACGCCCGAACGCGAGCGCATGAGCCGCCCGCGCATCCTCGTCCTCAACCAGTACTACTGGCCCGGAGTCGAGGCCACCGCCCACCTGCTGACCGAGCTCTGCGAGGCGCTCGCGGCCGACTACGAGGTCGAGGTGATCACGGGCGTCCTGCACGGGCACGAGGACGCACCCCGCCGGGACGAGCGCAACGGCGTCCGCATCACGCGCGTGGCCTCCACCTCCTACGAGCGCTCCGAGCTGACCCGGCGGGCGGCGAACTACTTCTCCTACCTGGGCTCGGCGCTCGTGCAGGCGCTGCGCGGCGAGCGGCCCGACCTCGTCCTGTGCATGACCGACCCCCCGATCGTCGGCGACCTCGGCGTCGTCGTCGGGCGGCGGTTCGGCGCCCCCGTCGTCGTCGTCAGCCAGGACGTCTTCCCGGAGATCGCGACCGAGCTGCACCGGCTCGAGAACCCAGCGGTGGTCGCCGTGCTCGGCGGCCTCGTCGGCGCCTACCTGCGCCGGGCCGACCGCATCGTGGCCATCGGCGAGACGATGCGCGCGCGGCTGGAGGCCAAGGGCGCTCCTCCCGAGCGCCTGCGGGTGATCCCGAACTGGGTGGACACGCGCGAGCTCACGCCGCAGCCGCGCGACAACCCGTGGGCCGAGCGGCACGGCCTCGTCACCCCCTTCGTCGTCATGCACTCGGGCAACGTGGGGCACGCGCAGGACCTGGACAGCCTCGTCCGAGCGGCGACCTTCCTGCGCGACCGGGACGACCTGCGCATCGTGATCGCGGGCTTCGGCGCTCGGCACGCGGAGATGGTCGCGCTCGCCGACCGCTTGGAGGTGAAGGACACGGTCCGCTTCCTCCCCTACCAGGAGCGTGCGCCCCTGCCCTACTCGCTCTCGAGCGCCGACCTGCACGTGGTCGGGCTGGCGAAGGGCCTGGCCGGGTACGTCGTGCCGAGCCGGCTGTACGGGATCCTCTCGGCGGGGCGCCCCGTCATCGCGGCCGCCGACGAGGAGAGCGAGACGGCCAGGATCGTGCGCGAGGCGGGCTGCGGCGTGGTCATCCCGCCCGGGCGGCCCGAGCTGCTCGCGCGCACGATCCGGGCGGCTGCCGACGGCGCGTACGACCTGGCTGAGCTGGGCCGCCGCGGCCGTGCTTGGGTCGAGCGCGAGGCCGACCGGGCGGTGGCCATGGAGCGCTACCGGGCGCTCGTGCGGGAGCTGCTCGGCGAGCGCGGCCTTGGAGCGGCGGCCGCCTGAGCCGGCGCGCCCCGGGCCGCGTCTAGACTCGCCCGCGGATGGCGCTCGCCAAGCTCGTCTTCTGGGGGTCGCTCGGCGCCCTCGCCTGGACGCACGCCGGGTACCCGGCGGCGATGGGGATCCTCGCCCGCGTGCGTCCGCGTCCGGTGCGGCGCGGCGAGGTCGCCCCGTCCGTCGCGCTGATCGTCTCCGCCCACGACGAGGAGGCGGTGATCGGGCGCCGGCTCGAGAACCTGCTCGCGCTCGACTACCCGCCCGAGCTGCTCGAGATCGTGGTCGCCTCCGACGGCTCCAGCGACCGGACGGACGAGATCGTGGCCGAGCTCGCCGCCCGGGAGCCGCGCGTCCGGCTCCTGCGCTGCCCGCGGGAGGGGAAGGTGGCGGCGCAGCACCGGGCGGTGCGGGAGACGACGAGCGAGGTGCTCGCCTTCACCGACGCGAACACGGAGTGGCGGCCGGATGCGCTCCGCCTGCTTCTCCGCAACCTCGCCGACCCCGAGGTGGGGTACGTGTGCGGCCAGCTCCGCCTGGAGAGCCCGGAGGGGGCGAACCTGGAGGGGCTCTACTGGCGCTACGAGGTCTGGGTCCGCGCGCAGGAGTCGGCGTGCAGCTCCATCACCGCGGGGAACGGCGCCATCTACGCCGTGCGCCGGGAGGCCTACGTGGAGGACGATCCCAAGTTCGGGCACGACTTCGGCTTCCCCTACCTGATGGAGCAGCGCGGTCTGCGCGCCGTCTACGAGCCGGAGGCGATCGCCGTCGAGCGGGCGGCGAGCGAGCCCGAGGACGAGTACGGGCGCAAGGTGCGCACGATCGCCCGCTCCTGGGGCCACATTGCGACGGGGAGGATGTTCCGCCGCCGCATGCGCCCGCTGTACCTGGCCGAGCTCGTCTCGCACCGCCTCCTGCGCTACTCGAGCGGGCTGCTCCACCTCGGGCTGCTGGCCTCGAACGTCGCGCTCGTGGGCCGGGGGCCGCTCTACCGGGCGGCGCTCGCCGCGCAGCTCGGCGGGCTCGGCCTGGCCGCAGCCGGCAAGGCGCGGCTCCCCCTCCCTGGAGCCCGGCTCGCCTACTACTACTACGTGGTCACCAAGGCGACCGCCGCGGGCCTCGTCCGCTACCTCCGTTCGGGGACCCCGCAGACCTGGGAGAAGGCGAAGGGGACGCGCTGAACCGCGCCTTCGACGTCGCCCTTGCCGGCACGGGACTCGTCCTGACGAGCCCCCTGCTCGCGCTGGCTGCGCTCGCGATCAAGCTCGAGGACGGCGGGCCGATCCTCTACCGGCAGACCCGCGTCGGCAAGGACGGGGTCGACTTCGAGCTGCTCAAGCTGCGGACGATGGTCGTGGGCGCCGAGCGCATCGGGGCCGGGTTCGCCGTGGACGAGGGCGACCCCCGCATCACACGTGTCGGGCGCGTCCTCCGTCGCACCTCGATCGACGAGCTACCGCAGCTGTGGAACGTGCTGCGCGGCGACATGAGCGTCATCGGCCCGCGCCCGACGCTCCGCTACCAGGTCGAGTCCTACGACGAGCGCCAGCGCCGCCGGCTCGAGGTGAAGCCGGGGCTGACCGGCTGGGCACAGGTGCACGGCCGCGCCTCCCTCCCCTGGGCGGAGCGGATCGAGCTGGACGTCTGGTACGTCGAGAACCGCTCGCCCTGGGTCGATCTGAAGATCCTGCTCCGCACGCCGCTCTCCCTCTTCCGCGGCACCTACCGGGGCGCGACCGGCGGCTGGCGCTGACAAGTGGTGCAACATGGGGTCAGGTCCCGTTTGTTGCACCCCCCCCGGGGGGGTGCAACAAACGGGACCTGACCCCATGTTGCACCTTTGGCCTCCAGCAGAGCCCGGTAGAGGCGGTCGACGTCGTCGGCGAGCCGGGTGACCGAGTAGCGCTCGAGGACGCGAGCGCGGCCGGACTCGCCGAGGCGCCGCCGCAGCTCGGGATCGGCGGCCAGCTCCGCGAGGCGGGCGGACGCCGCCTCCACGTCTCCGGGCTCGACGAGGAAGCCGTCGAGCCCGTCGCGCACGACGTCGGGGACGCCGCCGACGCGGTTCGCGACCACGGGCGTCCCCGAGGCGAGCGCCTCGATCGCGCTGACCGGGGTTCCCTCCGTGACCGAGGGGAGGACGAAGGCGTCGAACAGCCGGTAGTAGCCGGCCACCTCCTCCTGGTAGCCGACGAAGTAGCAGGCCCGCGCGATCCCGAGCTCGTGCGCCCGCTGCTCGAGCCGCTCCCGGTCGGGCCCGTCGCCGACCAGGCAGAGCACGGCCGGCACGCCCCGCGCCCGGGTCGCGTGCAGGATGTCCAGGATCGCCGAGGTGTCCTTGACCCCGGTCATCCGTCCGACCCAGCCGACGACGAACGCCTCCCGGTCGATCCCGTACAGGCGCCGGTAGTCGAGCTCCGCCGCGGCGCCCGAGAGGCGCTCCGCGAGCGGGATCCCGAGCCGGATGACCGCGAACTTCTCCCGCGGCGCCACGCCGAGGGCGACGAGCTCGTCGCGCACCTCGGGGCTGACCGCGATCAGCGCGTCCGAGGCGCGGGCGAGCGTCCGCTCGACTTGGCGGAAGAAGGCCGTGCGAGCGGCGTCGAAGTAGCCCTTGAGCACGTGCCCGTGGAAGGTGTGGACGACGACCGGCGGGCGGGCGTCGCCGGCGAGGACGGCGGCCGCGCGCCCGATCGCTCCCGCCTTGGCCGTGTGCGTGTGCAGGATGTGCGGGCGCTCGGCGCGGATGAGCGCCGCGAGCTGCAGCGCCGAGCGCGCATCGCTCGCCGCCGAGATCTCGCGCTGGATCGCCGGCATGCTGACCACCGTCACCCCGGCCTGCTCGGCGAGGAAGGCCATCGAGTCCTCGCCGCGCGCGAGGCTCCCCGCCACGAGCGTCGTGTGGTAGCCGCGCGTCTCCAGCTCCCGGGCCAGGTTGACGACGTGGATGGCTGGCCCGCCCATGTTCAGGCGCGCGATGACGCGCAGGACGCGGATCGGCTCGGCCGGCACGGGCTCTCACGTTAGCGGGGCCGCTCCGAACTCCTGCGGCGTGGACGAGGGCGACGAGTACGCTCTCCGCTCGTGATCGCGGTGCTCTTCACCAGCGCGGGCCAGCGCGTGGACATCGTGCGGGCGTTCCGGGAAGCCGGAGCGCTCACCGTCGCGGTCGACGCCGACCAGCTTGCCCCCGCGCTCTACCACGCCGACCGCCGGGCGCTCGTGCCCCGGATCGCCGACCCGGCGTACGTCCCGGCGCTCGCCGCGCTCGTCCGCGAGCACGGCGTGCGGCTCGTCGTCCCGCTCAACGACCTCGACTTCCCGGTGCTCGCCCGCGAGCGCGACGCGCTCGCGCCGGCGCTCGTGCTCCTGCCGCCTGCGGAGGTCTGCGAGCGCATGTCCGACAAGCTGGCCGCGCACCGGTTCTTCGTCGAGCACGGGATCGCCTCCCCACGGAGCTGGCTCCCAGAGGAGGTCCCGGCAGACGCCCGCTACCCGCTGCTCGTCAAGGCGCGGGAAGGGTACGGCTCGCGGCACATCTTCCGGGCCGACGACCCCGAGCAGCTCGCCTTCTTCCTGCGCTACACGGAGGTGCCTTCCTTCGTCCAGGAGCGCTGCCAGGGCGAGGAGTTCTCGATCGACGTCTTCTGCGACCTCGAGGGACGCTGTCTGAACGCCATCCCACGCACGATGATCCAGTCCAAGGGAGGGGAGTCGATCAAGGGCTCCTCGCTCCGGGACTGGGAGCTGATCGAGTACGGCCGGCACGTCGCGGAGACGGTCGGGGTGGTGGGGCCGGCCAACGTGCAGTGCTTCCGCGAGCCCGATGGGGGCCTGCCCGTGACCGACGTGAACACCCGCTTCGGTGGAGGCTTCCCCCTCCCGCTCGCCGCCGGCAGCCGCTACCCCGAGCTCGCCCTCGCCCTCGCCCGCGGGGAGCGGCCCGAGCCGCGGCTGGGCGAGTTCGAGGAGGGCGTGGTCATGACGCGCTTCTTCTCGGAGGTCTGCTTGGCGCCCGACGGGGACGGCTCGCTGCGGCCGCTCCGGTCGCTCGCCTAGCATTGCGGCCCGTGCGCTACGTCGTCACCGGGGCCGCCGGCTTCATCGGCTCCCACCTCCTCCGCGCCCTGCTCGAGCGAGGGGACGACGCCGTCGGCTGGGATGCCTTCACCGACTACTACGACGCGGCCCTGAAGGAGGAGAACGCTCGCGGGCTGCCCGTGGAGCGTCGCGACCTGGTCGAGGACGAGCTGCCGCTCGAGGGCGTGGACGGCGTCTTCCACCTCGCAGCCCAGCCCGGCGTGCGCAGCTTCGGCGGCGTCTTCCCGGTCTACGTGCGCCAGAACGTGCTCGCGAGCCAGCGCCTCTTCGAGGCGGCCGCCGCCGCCGGCGTGCGCGTCGTGTACGCGTCCTCGTCCTCCGTGTACGGCGATGCCGCCTCCTACCCGACCTCGGAGGAGGCCGTGCCGCGGCCGCTCTCCCCGTACGGGATCACGAAGCTCGCTGCGGAGCACCTGGCCTACGCGTACGCGCGCGCGTTCGGGCTCGACGCCGTCGTCCTGCGCTACTTCAACGCCTACGGCCCGGGCCAGCGGCCGGACATGGCCTTCGCGCGGATGGTGCGGGCGCTCGCCGAAGGTCGCCCGTTCGAGGTCTTCGGCGACGGCTCGCAGTCGCGCAGCTTCACCTACGTCGGCGACGTCGTCGAGGCCTCCCTGCTGGCGATGGCGCAGGCGCCTACGGGCGCGCTCTACAACGTCGGCGGAGGGGTCGAGGTGTCGGTGCTGCAGGCGATCGAGGTGCTGGGGAGCATCGCCGGCCGCCGGCTCGAGGTCGTCTCCGCACCCCGCGTGGCGGGCGACGTCCGGCGGACGTCGGCGGATATCTCCAGGATCCGCGCGGAGCTCGGGTGGGAGCCGCGGACGCCGTTCGTGGACGGGCTCGCCGCCCAGTGGCGGTGGGCCGCTGATAGGGTCGCGGCCCGATGAGCGAGCCCTCGGTCGCGCCTCTCCCCGAGGACGAGCAGGAGGTCGATCTCGCCTCCGCTTGGCGGCGGCTGACGCTGCGCTGGTGGCTCCCCGCCGGTGGCCTCCTCGTCGGCGCGTTCGCCGGCCTCCTGCTCGCGCTCTCCGGGGGCACCGTCTGGCGGGCGGAGACGCTGCTCTACCTGGGGCAGCCGTTCGCCCCCCTCGGCGGAGGCCAGATCCAGAGCCTGGCCACGAACCCGCGCACGGTCGGAGACGTCGTCCGCTCGGAGGCCGCGCTGGAGGCGGCCGCGCGGGCGAGCGGGATCCCCGTGGGGAAGCTCCGCGCCTCGATCTCCACGCGCGAGCTGGTCGCAGCCGGGCAGGCGCGAGGCGTCAACCCCCTGATCGAGATCGCGGTCAAGGGCACCGCCAAGCGCCGCGTGGAGCAGGCGGCGGACGCGCTCGCGGCGAGGGTCGTCGAGCGCGTGTCCGTCTACGTGGCCGCGAAGAGGAAGCTGATCGAGGAGCAGGTCGCGGCCACGCAGGAGCAGCTCGCGGCCGTCGTCGCGCGGATCGAGAGCGCCCAAGCCCAGCAGGACGCGATCCTGCGCGAGAGGTCCTTGCCGCTCGCCGAGCGGCTCCTCCTCATCGCCAACCTCAACTCCACCATCACCACGGCCGATGCTCGCCGTAGCGCGCTCCAAGACGACCTCTTCGAGTACCGGCAGCTCCTCAACCTGGCCGAGAGCGTGGAGTCGAGCCGTGTCGTCGAGCCGGCGCGGGCGGCGAAGACGACCGCCCGCTCGAGCCGGACGTCGCTGCTCGTGGGTGCGCTGCTCGGGCTCTTGGTGGGCGCCGTCGCCGCCCTCGCCTGGGAGCCGATCGCCGCCCGGCGGCGGCGTGCCGGCGCGGCGCCGGGCTGATGCTCGCCGGCAAGCGGGTCGCGGTCGTCGTGCCCGCCTACGACGAGGAGCGCCTCGTCGCCGTCACCCTGCGCGGCCTCCCGGACTTCGTCGACCGCGTCTACGTCGTCGACGACGGCTCTCGCGACCGCACCGTCGAGGAGGCGCTCGCGGTCGGCGACCCGCGAGTCGAGCTGATCCGCCACGACGCCAACCGCGGCGTGGGGGCGGCGATCGTCTCCGGGTACCGGCGCGCGCTCGAGGAGGGGATCGACGTGACCTGCGTCATGGCCGCGGACAACCAGATGGACCCGG
>Ga0073934_10010498_pt1 | contig 11487 bp, 9 predicted proteins | sample LarsenN4metaG_FD_76834 | JGI IMG/M metagenome (GOLD analysis project Ga0073934, IMG submission 76834) | Hot spring sediment bacterial and archeal communities from British Columbia, Canada, to study Microbial Dark Matter (Phase II) - Larsen... ...
AGCGAGGTCGCTGGAGCTAGCGACCTCGAGGCAATGGCCAGGGGCAGAATCGAACTGCCGACACGCGGATTTTCAGTCCGCTGCTCTACCAACTGAGCTACCTAGGCGTCCCGACGGCCTAAACCGGCCCGGCGCGGAGCGAGGGTCTATAGCGGCGCACTCCAGCCCTGTCCACGCCGGCCGGCTTCCGGAACGGGCGTCCACGCGGGTCGTTCACCGAAGGCCAGGAGCCTTCCATGAACGTAATTGAAGAACGCAGCCGCCCGCTTTGGCTTGACGACGGACCCGAAATCGAAGCGTCCGCCCTCGAGGGCGCCGCCGAGGCCGATGTAGCGGTCATCGGCGCCGGCATTAGCGGCCTGTCCATCGCTTATCAGCTGGCGCAACGCGGCCTACGCGTCCTCGTGTTGGATCGGGGCCGTATTGGCCGCGGCATGACGGCGCGTACGACGGCCCACCTCACCGCCGAGCTCGACGACTTCTATTTTGAGCTGATCAAGCGGCGCAACAAGGATGATGCGCGCCGCTTCGCGGAGAGCCAGATTGCCGCGATCGACCACATCGAACACGTCGTCCGCGCAGAGAGCATCGATTGCGATTTCGCGCGTGTCGACGGCTATTTCTTCGCCCATACGCGCGATCAGATTGAAATCCTGGAAAAGGAATATGAGGGCGCCCGCGAAGCAGGCATGGCGGTCGAATGGGCGGACCGTGCGCCTCTGCTTGGGGTCGACACTGGGCGCGCGCTGCGTTTTCCAGGTCAGGCGCGCATCCATCCGCTGAAGTACCTCGCAGGGCTAGCGCGTGCAATTCAATCTAAAGGAGGCCGCCTTTACGCAGATTCGCCGGCTCTCGAGCTCGAGGAAGACGACGATTGGGTCGAAGTGCATCTGGCGAATGGCGCCCAGATCAGGGCAGGCCAGGTCGTCGTGGCGGCGAATACGCCATTCAACGACCGCGTCGCTATTCATACCAAGCAGGCGCCTTATCGCACTTACGCCATGGCGTTCGAGACCGCCGCCGGCGCTGTTCACGACGCGCTGTTGTGGGACACTCTCGACCCTTACCATTACGTACGCATCCAGCCGGCCGGCAGGCGCGACTACGTCATTATCGGGGGAGAGGATCACAAGACAGGCCTGGCCGACGACGCGGATGTGCGTTTCGCCAACCTCGAAGCCTGGTCGCGCGCGCGTTTCCCCGGCCTCGGGCGAGTGACTCACAAATGGTCGGGTCAGGTTTATGAACCGGTCGATTACCTGCCCTATATCGGCCGAAACCCAGGCGACGATCGCGTCTTTATCGTCACCGGCGATTCCGGCCAAGGCATGACCATGGGAGCGACCGCGGGCCTCATCATCCCGGATCTGGTTCAGGGCCGCGAAAACCGTTGGGAAGACGTTTTCAAGCCGTCGCGCAAAAGCCTTTCGAGCGCGATGACCTATCTCGACGAGAACAAGGATGTCGCGGCAAACCTGACCGAGTATGTCACGGCAAAGACGAAGAAGTCAGCCGATGAAATTCGTCCCGGCGAAGGCGGCCTGCTGCGCAATGGGGCGAAGATCCTCGCCGCTTATCGCGACCCGGCAGGCGAACTGCACGTTCAGTCAGCGACCTGCACGCACATCGGTTGTATTGTCCACTGGAATTCGTTCGAGCAATGTTGGGATTGTCCCTGCCATGGCTCGCAGTTCTCGCCTGACGGCGAGGTGCTCCAAGGTCCAGCCTTTCGTCCGCTCGGCGAGGCCAATGCACCCGAAGAGCAGCGCAAACCGGAGCACGATGCGCCAAACGCCTAGTTCGAAGCGCGCGCCGCTCCTTCTACCTCGCGGATCCTCGGCGTAAGCTCGCGCAACACGCGGTCGTTCATGTCGCTGGCGTAGGAAAACTGGCCCCACGGCCCGCGAATGGAGAACGGCACCGCCACGCCGCCGCGTGGCGAGCGCGGCGAGAGTCTGAGATCGAGCCGGCGGCCGGGAATGTCGATGAGGCCGACCCCCGGAATGCGCAGATCGGGCGTGTTGAAGCTCAAATCGTCGCTCGCAAGCACGCCGTCGGCGATCGCAAACGTGCCTGACATGCCGTGAAACACCGTCTCCGCCTCCGGTGCAATCAGCTCGCCGCGCAGCGCATTGCGGATCGTGGTCGCAACGCCGCCGAGATCGACGCCATGCAACTTGCCGGACACCACTTCCACATGCGTGCGGCCGTCAGCGCTGGCCAGGAGCTCGCTCTGCGTCCGCCCTTGCGCGCGAATGCTCAGCGACACCTCCATGCGGCCCTCAATGTTGGGAAAATTGATTGCATCGGATAGGAACGGCCGTGCTTGGACATTATCGAAGACGAGATCTTGCACGATCCGCACGGCGGGCGCGCGCGCATCGATCTCGAACCGGCCGCGTCCAGACCCGTCGTAGAGCGAAAGATCGTGCAGCGTGGCCGCCATATACCCATCGTTGATCACAAGATTCAGCCGCGATCGGTCGATGCGCATATGCTGAAGAAGCACAGCGTGCGTGACGAGCTCCAGGTCTGCGTTGAACGCCTGCAAGCCTGAGAAGTCGATCGGCTGCTCGCTCGGCGCCTCGGTCACGTCGACGGCCCGCGGCGGAGCTTCCACCGCTGCGATCTGCGCAGTTGGCGACCCTTCGGGACCATCCGAAACCGCGCCTGGCGCCGCTTCGGATGCCGGCGGTGCTCGCCCGGTCAGGTAGGGGTTCAGGTCGAAGTCGAACAGCTCCAGGCGACCGCTCAAGTATGGCTTGCCGCGCAATTCCGTGAGTACGAAGTCGCCGCGGCCGCGCACCAGGTCGAGCTGAAAACCCGCATTTGTGAACTGGTATGCTCCCCGCCCGACGCCCAGCCTGCCGGTGACTGCAAACCGCTCGAACCCGACCCCGCCCTGCATTGGCGAGCTAACCCACGCGGCCAGCCGGCGTAGGCTTGGGCCGTTCGCGCGCACGGTGCCCGCGAGTTCGCCCGAAGCGGCGAGCTGGCCGTCGAACTCGGCCTCGATCAGCTCGCTATCGATGTCGACGTTGAGCAGCGTGGGCGCGCCGCGCATGGCCGCGCCTGGCTGGGCGATCTGCATGTCGAGATCGACAGTCTGGTCGTTGTAGCGGATCGACCCTCGCGCACGCATCGGTTCATTGAGCGCCGTCAGCGCAGTGCTCAATCTGACCTCGCCGATCACCCAGCCGCTGCCGCGCCGCGCGTCGAAATATCTTACCTCGCCGTTGCGGATATTGACGCCGCGCAGCTGCGTGCGTCCAACATCCACTTGCGGCTGCCCGGGCGGCGTCGGGGCATTCGCCGTCTGCGGCGTCAGAATCCAGTTCGGTCGTCCCTGCGCGTCGACCTCCAGCGCGATCTGCGGACGCTGCAATACAAGACGCCGCACATGCACTTGACGGTCGAGCAACGGGCGCAGCTCGACGCCGACGTCGATATCCTCCGCCGCGATAAAAGCGGGCGCGCGCCCGCCCTCGACATTGGCGATCGTGACGTCGGCGACACGCACCCCCAGCACCGGCCAGTAGATCACGCCCACGTCCCCCGCAATCACCACATCGCGGCCCGTGGCGTTCTCCACCGCGCGCTCGATTTCCCCGCGCACATCCACGCGCGACACCAGCCAAGCCAACAGGCCCGCGCCTCCGAGGACGACGGCGATAAGGCCGCCGCCGATCGCCAGCACCCAGCGCTTCCAGCCTTTCATGAGGTTCTCCCCACCGTCCGCGGCCAGCCTAGCCGCTGGCGCTCCGCCCCGGAATAGCTATCTATGCCGCCATGGCCGAACCCGTCCCCGTCACCGTGCTCACAGGCTTTCTGGGCGCGGGCAAGACCACATTGCTGAACCGCATCCTCACCGAACCTCATGGCCGGAGGTACGCCGTCATCGTCAACGAGTTCGGCGAAATCGGCATCGACAACGACCTCATCGTCGACGCCGATGAAGAAGTGTTCGAGATGAACAATGGATGCGTCTGCTGCACCGTGCGCGGCGACCTCATCCGCATCATCGAGGGCCTTATGAAGCGCAAGGGCCGCTTCGATGCGATCCTTGTTGAAACCACAGGTCTGGCGAAGCCGGCGCCGGTGGCGCAGACTTTCTTCGTCGACGCCGACGTGCGTGCGAAAACGAAGCTGGATGCGATCGTCACGGTGGTCGACGCCAAGCATGCCGCACAGCAGCTGGAAACATCTGAAGAAGCCGCCGAGCAAGTGGCGTTCGCGGACGTCATCCTCGTCAACAAGACCGATCTGGTTTCCAAGGAAGAGCTGGCCGCGCTCGACTGGCAAATCCGCGCCGTGAATCCGACCGCGCGCGTGCATCGCATGACGCGCGGCGACATTCCGCTCGACGCCATCCTTGGCCTCCACGCCTTCGATCTCGACCGGATCACCGAAATCGATCCGCACTTCCTGCCCGATCACGATTGCAACGACGCCTGCGCCCACCATCATGTCCACAGTCATGACCACGGGACCCACCGCGCGCCCGATCACATCGCGGCGGCCGGAATTGCGAGCGTTTCATTGTCCACCGACAGCCTCATCGATCCGCAGAAACTGCTCCCTTGGCTTGACCAACTGACACAACAGCGAGGACCGGATATACTGCGTTTGAAAGGAATCTTTGCATTCCCTGACGAACCTAAGCGCTTCGTCGTGCAAGGCGTGCACATGATCGTTGAAGGAGACGCTCAGCGCGAATGGCGCGAAGGCGAGCCCCGCACGTCCCGCCTTGTTTTCATCGGCCGCAATCTCGATCGCGCCGCACTCGAGCAAGCCTTCGCTGCGTGCGCCGCGTGACAGCGCGCGTCTACACGCATGGCAAACGTCTTGCGCTTGGCGCAGCGGCGACGGCTGTTCATTGGATCGGCAAGACGGCGCTGTTCGCTCTAGGCGACGGGACGGTTCTCAGTGCCGGAAGCCAGCTCGAAACACGACGCATCGCCGCACACGACGGCGCCATCCTCTCAGCGGCGCCGCATCCCGAAGGCAACCGTCTTGTCACTGGCGGGGACGATGGGCGCCTCAATTTCATCACCCCGGAGGGCGGCGTCGAGACCATCGCCGAACTGCGCAAGTGGATCAATCATCTGATCGCGAGTCCGGCCTCAAAGCTCTTGGTCGCGGGCGTGGGCAAAGAGGCGATCGTCTTCAGGGAGGGCGTCGAGACGCATCGCTTCGCTTATCCTTCCACGCTCGGCGGCCTGGCCCTCGATGCGAAGGGCCGGCGTCTTGCGGCCAGCCATTATGGCGGCGCCACCCTGCGCTATGCGCTGATGGCCGACGACAAGGGCGTCGGGCTCAAGTGGAATGGCTCGCATCTCGCCGTCACGCTCTCCCCAGAGGCCGATTACCTGATCACCGCCATGCAGGAGAACGCGTTGCACGGTTGGCGGCTGCCGGAGAAAACCGATCTCAGCATGAGCGGCTATCCTGCCAAGACAAAAAGCTTCTCCTGGGACAAGCGCGGCCGCTGGCTGGCGACATCCGGCGCCAACGCCGCGATCGTTTGGCCGTTCCTCGGCAAGCTCGGACCGCAAGGCAAGGCGCCGATGCAGCTCGGCGAGCGCGAAGCCCTGGTGACCGCCGTTGCGTTTCATCCGAGTGAGGAAATGTTGGCGATCGGCTATGCGGACGGCGCGGCGATCCTGGTGCGCCTGGCGGATCAAAGCGGCGTCGAACTCGACGAACCAGGTGAAGGCCCGGTGACAGCGCTCGCTTGGAGTTCGGACGGCAGGCGCATCGCCATCGGCGATGAGGTGGGGCGCGGCGCGCTGGTCGACCTGGCGGTTTCCAACCACTATCCGTAATGCTCGCGACCGGCCCGTCGCGCGTATCGAGAGAACGGCGCCATTGCAGCTTGAGCCGGGGCTCACGCAGTGTTTTGAATCTGCGACAAAGCATGCCGTAGCTTCGCAGCAGAAGCAGCGGCCTCGGCACGCCTTTCGCGCAGCTCCTCGACCACCTCTTCCGGCGCCTTCTCGATGAACTGCTTATTGCCGAGCTTCTGATCCATTTTGTCGATCTCGGTTTCGAGTTTGCCGATTTCCTTGGCGAGCCGCGCCGCCTCCGCTGGCAAGTCGACCACGCCCTGCAACGGCAGCGCAACAGTAGCGCCGTCCAACACAAAGGTCACCGATCCCGCTGGCGCCTCATTTGCACTGGTGGAGTATTCCAGCCGCGCCAAGCGATCGATCAGGTCCTGATAGCGCTCAAGACGCGCCTCGGTCTCGCGCCCGGCCCCTATCAGGAGGAGTGGAATTCGCGCGCCGGGCGGCACGTTTAGCTCGGAGCGCGTCGAACGCGTCTCGGCGATGAGCCGCACCATCCAATCAATCTCTGTTTCAGCCTGTGTGTCCACGAGTTCGAGCGAGAGGACAGGCCAGCTTTCAGTGATCAGCATGCCCTGGCGCTTGGCTCCGAACTCCGCGCTCCGCGCCCACAATTCCTCAGTGATGAACGGCATGAACGGGTGCAGCAGGATAAGAATCTGGTCCAGCACCCAGGCCGCCGTGCGGCGCGTCTCCGTCTTCGCTGCCTCGTCGTCCCCATTCAATAGCGGCTTGATAAATTCCAGGTACCAGTCGCAATAGACGTTCCAGACGAACTTGTAGAGCGCGCCGGCCGCTTCGTTGAAGCGCCGGGCCTCCAGTTCGCGGGTCACTGCCTGGGCCGCTTTCGCGGTCTCGCCGACGATCCATTTGTTCACCGTTTGCTCGGGCGAACGCGGATCGTAGGCGTCCCACACGGCGCATTCGTTCATCTGCGCAAAGCGCGCCGCGTTCCAGAGCTTGGTGCCGAAATTGCGATAGCCCTCGATGCGCTGTTCGCTAAGCTTGATGTCGCGCCCCTGCGCCGCCATCGCGGCGAGCGTGAAGCGCAGGGCGTCCGCGCCGTATTTGTCGATCAAGTCCAACGGGTCCATCGTATTGCCCTTGGACTTGGACATCTTCTGGCCTTTTGCGTCGCGGACCAGAGCGTGAATATAGACCTCACGGAAAGGGACTTCCTTCATGAAGTGAAGCCCTAACATCATCATGCGCGCCACCCAGAAGAAGATGATGTCATGTGCGGTGACGAGCACTGATGTCGGATAGAACTTCTTCAGCTCCGCCGTCTTCTCCGGCCAGCCGAGCGTTGAAAAGGGCCAGAGGCCGGACGAAAACCAAGTATCCAAGACGTCCTCATCCTGGCGAAGCGCGACGTCCTTGCCGTAATGCTTGTGCGCCGCGCTCTTGGCTGCGTCCTCCGTTTCCTCGACGAACACCTGACCGTCTGGCCCGTACCACGCCGGAATGCGATGGCCCCACCAGAGTTGGCGCGAGATGCACCACGGCTCGATGTTGCGCATCCATTGGTAGTAGGTTTTTGTCCATGCTTCCGGCGTGAATGTCGTCTTTCCGGTCTCGACCGCAGCAATCGCCTTCTTCGCAAGCTCGCCCGCGTTCACGTACCACTGATCGGTGAGCATCGGTTCGATGACCACATTCGAGCGGTCGCCGAACGGCTGCATGATCTTTTTGTCTTCAATCTTGATTAAGAGGCCCTGCGCCTCGATGTCGGCCACCACCTGCTTGCGCGCCTCGAAGCGATCGAGCCCGCGATATTTCGCCGGCACCCACTCCACGTCGGCCATGCGGCCTTTGGAATCCATCAGCACGTAGAGCGGAATGTCGTGGGCCCGCGCGACCTTGTAGTCGTTGAAATCGTGCGCGCCGGTGATCTTCACCGCGCCTGAGCCAAAGTCCGGATCGGGATATTCATCCGTGATCACCGGGATATAGCGGTTCGCAAGGGGAAGCAGCACGCGTTTGCCGACGATCGGCGCATAGCGCTTGTCGCTGGGATGCACCGCCACGGCGCCGTCGCCGAGCATCGTCTCAGGCCGCGTCGTCGCAATCGAAATGTAGTCCCGGGTTTCCCATTCCGTGGGATTGCCTTCCGCATCGTAGGCAATTGGAAACTGATAGGTCTCGCCATTCTCGAGCGGGTATTTGAAGTGCCAGAAGTGGCCCGCCACTTCCCGGTTCTCGACTTCAAGATCTGAGATCGCCGTCTCGAAGTGCGGATCCCAGTTCACCAGGCGCTTGTCTTTGTAGATCAGTCCTTCCTTGTAGAGGCGCACGAACACTTTCAGCACGGCGGCTGAAAGCCCTTCATCCATCGTAAAGCGCTCACGCGACCAATCGCACGAGGCGCCCAGCCGGCGCAGCTGGTTGAGGATGAGCCCTCCGGATTCTTCCTTCCACGCCCAGACGCGGCGCACGAACTCGTCGCGCCCGAGCGAACGACGGTCCTCGTTGCGCCCGGCCTGCGCCAGCTGACGCTCAACCACCATTTGCGTCGCGATGCCGGCGTGATCGGTGCCCGGCTGCCACAGCACGCTTTTGCCGCGCAGGCGCTCGAAGCGAACAAGCACGTCTTGCAACGTGTTGTTAAGTGCGTGGCCGATGTGCAGCGAGCCGGTCACGTTCGGCGGCGGGATGACGATGCAAAAGGGCTCGGCCTTCGGGTCCGCCTTGGGCTTGAACGCCCCGGACTCCTCCCACGCCTTGGACCAGCGCGGCTCCACTTCCTTCGGATTGAACGTCGTCTCGATCATGCCGGAGGCTATAGCAGGCCCCCATGCTGCATTGCGAGAGGGCCCGCCCGTGCCTCTCCGAGGGACAGGTCAGGTGGGGTGCGGGCTAAGGTCGGCTTCTGGCCCAGAACAGACTCTTGCTTTCGTCGAGGTTAGGCTAGAGCTGGCTTGGGCTCTGGGTCAGGCGGGGGCGACCATGAAACCTAGTATGCGCGTAACGGCCACACTGGTGCTGCTCTGTTGCTACTGCCCGTCTTGTTGGCGCTAAGCAGGAACGGGGTGCTTGTTTTTCCGCTGTGGTGGGCCGTTGCTTACTTCGTTTTTCGAGCATGCTTTCCGCAGAGCAAACAAGCATCCGTGCCTGCACTAGCAGTACTAGGCGGCAGTCTGGCTTACGTGATTGCGCTCAGCTTGTTTTGGTCAGGCGCAGTGATGGCGCTGAACCTGCACGCGGTCGCGCTCGTGATCGGTATGCTTTGGCTCTACTTCACGCAGTCTCGAATAGCTGCAATCGCGCTCATCGTCTTGCAAGTTGTGGTGTCCGTCACCGGGGCGCAAACGCTGCTTCAGTTTGACTTCGCGGGAGCATTCGCGAGCAGAAGCGCTGCCATCGGCACCCTGGGCGCGCTATTTGCGTCTGTTTTCTCTCACGTCTTCGCGATTGTTTTTCTCACGATGTTCATTCTGCGACGACCTCAGGTGGGAGCCCGGGTCATCGTGCCCGCTTAAACCAAATGTCGCCTTCCGGCGATTAGCAGACCTAAAGGGCCTTTCGGGGCGCCATGACGGCGCTAAGGTCGGCTCCTGGCCCAAACCGGACATCGGCTATCGCTTAGTCGGATCGGTCGTCGGGCGCTTTCGAATGAGGCCGTAGGCGCCCCATGCGGTCAGGATCGCTCCGCAAATTGGAGCGGAATAGGCGAGCAAGAGGAACGCCAGATATCCATTCATCGCACCCGCTTTCGACAACAAGATCGGGCCGCCGATGGCGATCCCTAGCAGCATGATTATGAGTGAAGACCGTTTATCCATGGCGCACAGCACTAGCTGGTCACGCCTGTCGGCGGCAACATCGAGCGTCCCCTTCCGCCGATTGGCGGACCTACAAGCCCCTTCCGAGAAGCCAGCGCGGCACTAAGGTCCGCTACTGGCCGGTTTGCGACATAGCCGGTGGTTGATAGGTTCGTGGCATGAGAGACTTCGCTCGCCGGTCCATGAAGGCGCTCGCGATTGCTATTGCGCTATCGCCATTCTTGGCGCTCGCAGCGCTGTTTTTGTGGGCTGGCACAATGAGTTTGGTAATGGTGGCACCGGGAGCCTATTGGATGGCCGCCGCCATTTTCGTCATTCCTATTCTTGCAGGTTGGGGGCTGTGGCGGCTTGCGAACTTCGTCCGTTAACGGCGATGAGCAGACCTTCCGGGCCCTCGCAGGCGGGGAAATCGGGCTAAGGTCGGCTCCTGGCCCAGAGCGGACATTGGCCGAACGTCGTTTTGGTGGTGAGATCGCGGGATGGGTCTGATCGTCTTGTACGTGGCAATGTATGGCTTTCCGGCCTTCATCGCCTCTGTTCCAGGCTTGTTTGCGCTGGCAAACCGGAGGCGGTTGCTTGGGTGGATGGTGGTCCTCGGCGCCATCGTCGTCGCGATTCCTCTCGCAATATTGGCGGATAGAATGCGCGTGGACGCTCAGCTGGAGGCGGGCCACATCCCCGACGATTGGGCAGTGACCCTTGTGCTGCCGTTTTTTCTCGGTGTTGTGTACTTTCTCGCAGCAACGATCTTCTGTGTTGCTTTCGCGCTCCTAGTTAAACGCCCTCAACCCGCAAACGATTGATGCGTAGGTCCGCCCTCGGCGATTAGCCGACCTAACGGGCCCTTCCTGAGCGCCTAGACGGCGCTAAGGTCGGCTTCTGGCCCGAAGCGGACGCTCGCATGGGCGCGTAGGATGGCGGCACGCGATGCCTTTTAGAGAACGACATCCACGCCTGTGGGGCACCTTGGTCTGGCTCGGCGTCACCGTCGTACCAGTCATTCTTGGCGCGGTTTCTGGGAAACTAGGCGCACCGCAATTTGTCTTTTGGGGCGCGCTCATTCTCTGGATGCCGTTTTGGATCGTAGCCAGCACGGGTCTCTACATGGTGTGGTGCTCAGGACCGAGCCGTCGCTGACTTCCGTTGTCGGCGATTAGCAGACCTATAGGGCTTCCGGGAGGCCAGCCGCGCTAAAGTCCGCTTCTGGCCCAATGCAGCCATAGCGATGTCGAACGAGCGCGCTAGCCTTGGAACTGACAGGATGGATCATGCTGAAGGCCGTTTTGGTGATTGCATGTCTCGCGTCGGTGACGACGCAGGCTGGCGCAACAGAACCTCCCAATACGCTCACCTCGGTGGCGGAGCTTTCGTCCATGTGCACGGCAGCCGGGACGACGACCCAGGAGGCGCGAGACGGATCGGCGCTGATCTGCTGGGGCTACATGCGAGGGGTTCTGGGCTCGTACGCAGAGCTACGGGATGAAGCGACCGAGCGGCGCATCTGCATCCCCGACGGCGGTATCGACGACCTTCGTCTAACCAACACATTCTTGGAATGGACCTCTCGCAATCCTGAAAGCCGGGGCATGCCCGCCGCGCGCGGAGTGTATATGGCAATGAGCGAAGCGTTTCCCTGCTCTCAATAGGCGTCCGCTTCCGGCGAAAAGCGGACTCGCTGTCCGCTCCTCAATCCCCGCATTCGTTGCTCAAACGCCACGCCCGCCCAGCATCGCGCAAAAATCTATCCTACAGCGCGCCCACGCCCTTAAGCTCATCCGCATCGCTCCGCTGGAGGGCAGTTGGCCAATGTTCACCCGATGCGACGAGCGATGTGATCGAGCGTGAACCCCGCCTGTATC
>Ga0073934_10010499_pt1 | contig 11484 bp, 8 predicted proteins | sample LarsenN4metaG_FD_76834 | JGI IMG/M metagenome (GOLD analysis project Ga0073934, IMG submission 76834) | Hot spring sediment bacterial and archeal communities from British Columbia, Canada, to study Microbial Dark Matter (Phase II) - Larsen... ...
CCGGCAAATATACTGTAACATTTGATTCACATGAACTTAATCTTTCCAGCGGAGTTTATTTCTACAGAATAAATGCAGGAAATGAATTCGTTATGACAAAGAAAATGATTTTGGTAAAGTAAGAAATTTATCCATATTTGTTTTCCTTAATCGTGAGCCGCATTCCTCCTTTTGCGGCTCTTTTTTTTATAAAAAAAAGTTCCGGTTTAAGAGCTAAACCGGAACGCGTATGGAATGTCATTGAGGGATGGGTATTTATTGAGTGATTCTATATGGTACTCCGAATATATCCGAAGCAAAATCGTTTATGTTGTTATCAAATAGTGATTCATGAGTTGAGGCGCTGATATATCCGTTGTGAACTCCTATTCTGTGATTACTATATACTGTGAATGTTTTACTGTAAACTCTTTCATAAGGTCCGCTTCCGGTCTGACTGATGAGTGCAAAAGGAATTCTGTGGAAACCAAATGTATTTCTTGCCCAGTGCCATGCAACATAGTCAATTGTTGAATTCTGTGAAGTTGTGTAAATCTTAATCTGAATCTGTGCTCCCTTTGGCAATGTTGGTATTCCTGTACCTCCGAATCTCTTTGTTATGTATTGAATCTGACTGAAATCGGGTCCTTGTAAAGTGTAAGACAAAATTCCGTTGATAAAAACTTCAGCTTTGTTCATCTGAACTTTTGAAGTACCAACCTGAGGTGAAGTTGTCTGTCCGTCTAAAACGCCGATTTTATAAAGTCTCCAGTTTTTTGCCGGGTCATTGAAGGTAGCAATTCTTTTGAATGCTATTTTTCTGTTCATAACTTCAGTATATGGCTTTGATACTGAATCAAGTACTCCTCCTATATAGCCAATTATGATGTAATTACCGGAAATAGTTCTTGTTACAATCACATTTTTAATTGAATCACCTTCATTTGAAATATTCAGATTAACATTAACATTTGTGATTCTTCTGCCCCATTTGTATAATGAGTCATAAGGTGTCAAGGTAGGGGGATTATTCTCATCATCAAAAACAGCACCGCCCTGGTTTAAATCGTTATATTCTTTTGACATAAGATTATCTTCATCGTCGTCCTGTGAACTGTATCCGTTAGAAACTACGGCTTTCAGATAATCATCATCAGACATGAAATTATTTTCGCTTTCTAACGGGTTCTTTGAGCAACCGCTGAGATAAACCGTTAAGAAAAGCAATGAGAGAGGAACTAAGAGTTTTTTAAACAGATTTGCAGGTTTCATTTTATTTCTCCTTATGTTAAATTTATCAGAATTTGTACATAAGACAAGCCAGAGGTGTAAAGGGTTTAATCCTGAAATTATTTTTTCGAAAAGAGGTATTCTATTGCGGCAATAATCCTTGGTCCCGGTCTTGAAAGAATATCAGAATTGATAATTATTATTTTATTGTTTTTAAGTGCATCTGTTCCTTCGAAATATTTTTTGAGTGTATTAAGATATTCACCTGAATCATCGGCAAGTTCCGATATAAGTATAATATACTCCGGGTTTCTTAAAAGAACAGATTCACCGTTAATTACCGGATAAGGAAGTGATTCATCTGCGAAGATGTTGTTGAAACCGGCGAGGTTAACGATTTCGTTAATATATGTCGAGGAATTTACTGTTATCAGAGGATTAAGAGAAACAAGAACTACTGTTTTCGGTCTTGTGCTGATATCAGACTGAATTCTATTGTAGAAATTTCTTGTTGAATCAATTTTTTTAATCAGACTATCAGCATTTGCAGTTCTGTTTGTAATTTTTCCAAAATCTCCGAGCATCTTTAATATTCCGTCTGTATTTCTCGGATTTACAACAAAAACTTTATAACCGAGGTTAATAAGTGACTGATAAGCAGATTTGGAATTGCCTTCAACAGTTGTAAGAATTAAATCAGGTTTTAAAGAGGCAATAACTTCAATATTCGGGTCTATAATCCCGCCGACTCTTATTTTAGAATTTGTCTCCTGCGGGTAATTGCAGTAATCCGTAACTGCGATAACATTTTCAGAAGCACCTATTGCAAAGAGTGATTCAGTAATACTCGGAGCGAGGGAGACGATTCTTTTTGGAATGCTGTCAAAAGAAAATTCTTTTCCTGTATCATCTGCGATTTTGAAAGCGGAAAATTCTTTCTTTTCGCTTTTGCAGGAAAAGAAAAACAGCGTTAAAATAAAAAACAGCAGAAAATATTTTTTCATTTTATAACTTCTTCCTTTATGTATTCACCATTAGCAACTCTTGAAATTATAAGGTATCCGAGTCTGGTTATATCTTCATATAGCGGTAAATTCAATGTTTGCGGTTTATCCGATGGCAGATGCAAATGAGCATAGCTGTTTGTAGTAACAAAATAAATTCCGGGTATATTTTTTTTGTAAAGAGGTTCAAGGTCAGCGCCGCCGCCTTTCCATGTAATATTTCCGCTTTGACCTTTATAAAGCGAATCGGTTTGTTTTGCGAGATTCCAAAGCACAGGATTGCTTAAGCCGTTTCCGAGTGTAATTCCGTCACCATAAGCAACGCAATCGAAGTTAAAAGCGGCAACAGTATTTTCGAGAGGGACGAGAGGATTTTCAGCATAATATTTTGAACCATGTAAACCTGACTCTTCGTTTGAATATAAAATAAATAATATTGAACGTTTTGGCTTTTCACCTTTTGAAAATGCGCGTGCGAGTTCAAGAACAGCGGCTGAGCCGGAAGCATTGTCATTAGCACCCGGGAAATATACCTCGCCTGCCTGTTGACCTGCATGGTCTAAATGAGCGCTGACAATAATATACTCGTTTTTTAATAGGTCATCGCTTCCTTCGAGCAATGCCGCAACGTTAACGGTGTGAGCATAAGGATTATATTTTGCATTTACTTCAATTTCAGCGGTTGTAAGTAAATTCAGAGAGTTAGGTGATTTTTTTTCGTCAATTACTGTTTGTAATTCGCTTAATGTATATCTGCTTTTCAAAATGAATTCATCTGCTACGGGAATATCCGCATGAATCATAGGAAAATTATTCAAATGCGGCTCATCTCCGTCCATCACACTTCCAATAGGTTTCTGAGGATTATTTGTGTTGGGAACAGATACATAAATTATTGCTACTGCTCCTCTTTCATAAGCGTTCCATGCTTTTTTCCTTATTGAATACTGAGCATATTTATTGTTAAACCAATTTGGATTCTGTTTGAATACCATAACAATTTTTCCTTTTACATCAATATTTTTGTAATCATTATATTCTGCTTCATCATCTGCAATTCCATAACCGCAGAAAACTACCTGAGCATTGGCATAACCTGTTCCTGTGAATCCTCTGCAAATAAAGTCAGTACCGAGTTTATATTTTCTCGCAGTCTTGCCGTCATTTATTAAATTAAATTTTACAGGACCTGTAATATTATTATATTCAACATTAAAATACTGAAAGAATTTATAATTAAATCTTCCCTGAATATCATCATATCCGTAAGGAGTGGTTTTTGGGATTTGGTTAGAAACACCGGGTTTTAAACCGAGTTTGAGAAACTCTTTAGCCATATAATCAGCGGCAAGGAAATAACCTATACTGCCGCCTGCTCTGCCTCCGAGGGATTCAGAAGAAAGATACTCAACTGTTTTCAACATCTCCAGTGCTGAAATATATTCAACGCCTGAGAAGTCTCTTCTTTGAGCATAAAGCGGAACACTTAATAATAAAAGCAGAATAAAAATTTTTTTCATAATATTTTTAAGTTTTTAATTTTTTCTTTTTTGCTGCGGGGAAAAGCACATTATTTAAAATCAATCTGTAGCCGGGAGAATTCGGGAATTGGTCGAGTTCAGTTTTCGGAGCTCCGACAAGGTGCTGATAGTCTTCAGGGTCGTGGCCGCCGTAAAAAGTGAAAGTACCCTTGCCGTAATTTCCGTGAATATATCTTACCCATTCTGTACCTTCATTCATTGCAAGAATGGTTACGTTTGGTTTAAGAAATTTTTTATAAAATCCTGAAGTTTGTCCCATAAATCCTTTTACAACCGAAGTATGGCATTGAGTAAGCATTGTAGGCACAGGGTCAAACTTAGCGGAAAATTCAACGAGCTTAAAATTATCGTTCCATTCACCGTAATATAAAAGGTCAGGAGTAATATCAAGGTCGGAGTATTCGTAAACTAAGGGATTCAAATCAATTTTAAAATCTTTAAAAGCAATGCAATCATCATAAACAAGTTTATCATTTGCGTTTTTATCAAAACCGTCTCCGTCATAAACAGCATCACAAATATCAGTATTTTGAGAAGCCAGAGCAATATCATAGGTATCGGTAGCAGAGCACATAGTAAAAAGAAATCCTCCGTTAGCAATATATTCGGACAGCTTTTTCACAACTGCAAGTTTAAGCTGAGAAACTTTTGCAAAGCCGAGTTTTTTAGCCATTTCCTGATTAGTCTGAACCTGCTGCATATACCATGGTGCGGTTGCAAATGAGGCAAAAAATTTACCAAACTGACCTGTGAAATCTTCGTGATGTAAATGAATCCAGTCATAACTCTTAAGTTTTCCCGATAGCACTTCTTCGTCCCAGAGTTTATCATAGGGAATCTCTGCGTATTCAAGAACAAGCTGAACTGCATCGTCCCATGGGAGAGTATTAGGCGGGACATATACGGCAATCTTTGCAACTTTTTCGAGACGGACAAGCTCCATATTGGATTTTTCGTCTTCTATCTCAGCCAGTATCTGAGCAGTTTGAGTACCGGAAATTAATTCATAGGAAACATTTTTTTCTTTACACTCGTTTTCGAGAGCAGATGAATAACCGAAAAGAAAAGAGCCGCCTCTGTAATTTAAGAGCCAGTCGAGTTCTTTATTATTGAGAAGATGTCTGTATGCAATCCCGTATGCTTTAAGATGATTGGTCTGCCATGGCTCCATAGGTATTAAAAGCTTTGCCTGACTAAAGGAAAATCCGGAATAAGCAAATATAAATAGCAATAAAAATAATGTTCTTTTCATTACTTAAAATAAATCAATCCCAGGGAAGAATTCAATACAAAAGGAAAGTGAAATTATTTTATTTTGGTCAAAAGTTGGTTAGATATTCCGTGTTTATGTTTCCGTTTGATAAATATCCGAGTGTAAATTCAAACATTCCGTTACTGCTTGTACTTTGTGTGAGCCAATTCCGGCTGTTAAATGATTTTTTGATTTTAAAGAACAATGAACTCCTTAAATATGACAAAATTTGTTGAATAATAATTTAAAAAGCAAGAGAAATATTAAAATTTAAGACGCGAGTTGCGTCATAAATAATTTAACGCTGTGTTATTTTGTTAAAATCATAATTTTCGAATTAATAAAACCTCCGTTAAAGCTCAAAGTATAAAAATAAATGCCGCTTGAAAAAGCGGATGCATTAAAATTTAACCGGTAAGTGCCCGGGTTTAAATCTTGATTTAGCGGGATAGAAATTATTCTGCCAAGCGAGTCGAAAATTTCAATCTTATAATTCCCGCTGATTCGACATTTGAAATTTATAATTGTCGATTGATTAAACGGGTTTGGATAATTTTGCTCAAGCTCAGTGTCAGTGGGAACTTCAGGACTTATTAGATTCACTGACGGAATTATCCCATTGTATTCCCAGATGCCTCTTCCGTGTGTGGCAACCCGGAGTTTATTACCGGGTTGATTATAATCAAGATTTATGCAAACGGTATTTGGCAGACCTTCTGCAAGCTCAACCCAGTTTGAACCAAAGTTCGAAGAAACATAAACACCAACATCAGTTGCGGTAATATAAGTCCCTGTTTTAAATCCCGGGTAATAAAACATTATATCATTTGCCGGAGCGTCCGGAAGGTTGGAAGAAATGTCAGTCCAGTTTACACCTCCGTTAAGAGATTTGAAAATATGTCCTGTGCCAAATCCGCTCAGAGAAGCAAGAAAAACATTTGATGAATCAGGATGAATACAGATTCCCGTAATTGTTCTTGACGGCAAATTATTCTGAATATTTAGAAAAGTTTTACCTCCGTCTGTTGATTTATATATCAGATTGTTTACTGTTGCAATTAAAACAGATGGGTTTGATTTTGAAATTGCAAGTTCTCTTACGGTTCCTGATATTCCTGTTGAATGTTGAACCCAGCTTTGTGCATTATTTGTTGTCTTGAAAACCTGCTGTCTTGCAGTATAAAAAATTCCGTTTGAATCGGGATGTGCAATTATTGGAGCTATCCATGCTCCTGTTCCTGTTATGCCCGTTACCGCATTATTCCATGTGATTCCGCTGTCGGTTGAACGGCGAATTGCGTTAAACTGATTTTCGGTTAATATAAATCTTGAGTCTTTAGGATTAAAACATACTTCGCCTCCATCACCGCCATATACTACGTTCCACCTTAAATCTCCGGTTGTTCTTTGCACGCCGTTATCCTGCGTTCCTCCAATTATATGCGAGGAATTTACAGGGTCAGATGCGGCTCTGTAAAATTGTGTGAGATTCAGGTTTGAATTTATATTAGACCAGTTTGTTCCTCTGTTTGTGGAAAGATATATGCCGCCGTCTGTGGCGATTACTATTGTGTTTGGGTCTGAGGGATGGAAGTCGAGATTGTGATGGTCAACGTGAACTGGACCTGCCGATGTGTTAGTGATTTTCACAAAATCTCTGCCGTTAGTTGTTCTCCATAAATCCACAAGACCAATGAAAACATTATTAACATCATTTGGATTTACATAAATATAATAATCATACCATGCCTGTGCAGAGCCGGTAAATGTATTCGGAAGCGTAACATAATTAACACCGGAGTTTGTAGATTTATAAACGTAAACAGTTGTATCTTTATAAACAGTTGAGTATAAAACATTCGGAGAATTTTTGCAAACTGTAATATGCGCTCTTGTTCCCATTGGGAAAGAAGAATAAGTTGAAAACGACTCACCGCCGTTAGTGGAAATTCTATAACCTGTTCCGGAGCCTACAAGGTAAGCTCTTTCACCGTCAGGAGAGAAAATTATATCATCACATCTGCCGGATAAAATCTGAAACCAGTTCTGACCTGCATCGGTGCTTTTGTATAGACCGCTTGTTCCAAGTGCCGCAAACAAAATATTTTGATTTCCGGGCTTAATTACAATTCTTGAAAAGTAGGTGGATTCAGGTAATCCGTTTCTATAAAGAGTCCAGTTATTACCGCCGTTTGTTGATTTTAACAGTCCTCTTCCGTAATAGGAATAAGTGAAATAAGTTGCTTCACCCGTTCCGTAATAAATTATTTCGGGATTAGAGTTATCAATTGCAATGGCACCTGACGAGAGCGAAATTTCAAAATCGGATTTTGACATCCAGCTTATACCTCTGTTGGTTGTTTTCCAGACACCACCGCAAGCCGCGGCAATGTATATAATATCGGGATTTGAAGGATGAAATTTTATAGAAGCGACTCTTGAAGAAACATAGCCGTAGTTCTGATTTATTCCGGGAGAAGGACCGAGCGAAAACCAGTTGGATGAATTTGAAAAGAAACCGAAACGGTTAATCAGAGAAATTTTTTCATAATAAGCTTTTTCAATCGCACCTTCCGGGAATGTTTTGTCCGGGAAAATTCTTTGCTCGTAGAACCATAATTCCCGTTGGTAGGATTTTCTTTCTTTGATAAAATCCGGAACTTCCTGTGCATAAAGAAAATTTACTCCCGCGAAAAATAAAGCTGCCGCTGCCAAATGAATTTTCATAATCGTAAATTTTCTAAATGTAACATTATATTATTAAAAATAATATGGTATTTTATTGTATTGAAGCAGGGAAATATATTTTATAATTTAATATATGTTAATACTTGGAATAGAAACATCCTGTGACGAAACATCGGTTGCACTTCTTAAAAACGAGAAAGTGATTGATATGAAAGTACTTTCGCAGTTATCACACTGCGATTGGGGAGGAGTGATTCCGGAAATCGCTTCACGCGAGCATTTAAGGGAAATTGTAAACCTCACAAATGAACTGTTTGAAAAATCAGATTACAGTATAAAAGATATTGAACTAATAGCTTGTACAAACGAACCCGGCTTAATCGGTGCACTGCTGATTGGTATGAGTTTCGGGAAATCTCTTGCCGCAGGATTGTCGGTTCCTTTTGTTCCGGTAAATCATATTCAGGCGCACTTATACTCTTCCTTTCTTGAAGAAGTCAGACCTCCGTTCCCTTTTTTATCTCTGATAGTATCAGGCGGACATACGATACTTGTGCTTGTGGAAGATTATTTTAAACATAAGGTATTGGGCACAACAGTTGATGATGCGGCAGGGGAGGCATTTGATAAAGTTGCAAATATGCTCGGGCTTGGTTATCCGGGTGGACCGTTAATAGATAAACTTGCAAAAGGAGGAGATGAGAATTTTCATAAGTTTCCGGTTGCAAGATTGAAAGATACTAACTATAAATATGCTTATAACTTTTCATTTTCAGGAATTAAGACTTCAGTATTATATTTTCTGAGAAAAATTAATTTCGGGGAGAAAAAAGACGATAAATTAATATCGGACATATCTGCGAGTTTTCAAAAAGCAGTTGTGGAATCTTTAATTGATAAGACACTTTTTGCGGCTGATGAATATAACGTAAGAAATATTTCTGTATCGGGAGGGGTTTCGGCTAATTCATATTTAAAGAAGAAATTTCTCGAACTTGAAAAGATAAATTATAATATTTTTATTCCGTCATTGAAATATTCGACCGATAACGGTGCAATGATAGGATTGACAGGATATTATAAATACCTATATACCAAAGATAAATCTTTCTTTGAGTCGGAAAGTTTCAAAGTACCTGCAAAACCAAGATTGGTTTTAGACGAACTCTAATCTTTCTTTTTTCTTTTTCGTGCTTTATTTCCGCCGAAAATGTAAACACCAATTCCTACAATAAGATGAATCCAGAACCATGGGCTTTCCGTTCCGAGATTCTGAGCTATATAAATAATTATAAGTACTCTCGGAAGAAATATACTCAGAAGTACATCGCCAAAGAAAGGCACTGTATTGAAAGGAATCAAACCGAGGAACCAATAGACAACTAAGGCGAGTCTCGGAAGAAATAAACTTAGAACTAAAAATAAAGTATCCATAAATTAATTTATCAAATTTTGTTTGATAATGCAATAATAAATCGGGGTAAGAATTACATTTTTTTCTATAAACGTTCAATCCCTCCGGGCTTGCTTTAATGAGTTGATTGCACTTCGGAGGAGTCGTATGTTTAAAGCAGAAATTTTATTCTTGAATAATAAAAAATTATAATATAAATTCTACAAAAGCGTGTTTTAAAAAGGCAAAATAAAGTGCCGCAAGGCACATTTAAAAAATTAATTTTTAAGAAAATGAGGAAGTTCATACTTGCTCTGATTTTTGCCTCTATTTTTTCGCTCTCGTCAACTCCGCTTAAATCGTCGAGTTCAGGTACATTTTTCCAGGTATATGTACCTCCTAATGCATACAGTATTTCACGTGCAGTATGTATTATTATAACTGCACTGAACGATTCTACATTTGTTCAGTTCACAGATGATAATATGGATGGCGATACAGACGATTCGTGGAGTGGTATGTTGAATAAGGGGCAATCATATATTCGTTATATAAAGGACGGTTCGGTAAATGATGATTACGGTGGTAAAATGGATGGAGATTATTTCCAGATTTATTGCGATAAGCCAGTAGTTGTATCTCAATCCACAAATTCCGACTGGCAGCACGACTGGGTTCCTGCAGATAACGGGACGATGCGCGGAAATCTTTTTTACATTTATTCTCCGTCAACTTCAGTATCAATAAGGGATATAAATGTATTTGCATATCTTGATTCTACTTATCTTCAGATTTTCGATATTACAACAACTCCAAAAATCACAACAGGAGTTACAGGTGTTAATGTCGAAGAGCCAACCTTGATAGTATCGAGATATATCAGTACAAAGCAGGAAATAATAAATTATTTTACTGACGGCAGGGATATACTAACACCCGGTAAAACCTTTATGGTAAAGGCAACTAAACCTGTAACGGTTCAGTACGGCTCTCTCTTTGGAAATGCAAGAGACGGAGGCGGATTTGTCCCGGGATTCAAGGGCTCAACTGTTGATAGTCTGTTTTATTTCGCAATACCAGCGGATTACAATAAGGAGCAGGAATTGAGAATAGTTAGTTTTACCAATAACAGTGTCGCCAGTTTCGATTATCTGAAAAACGGCAATTGGGTAAACATAAATAACTATACAATAAATGCTCTTCAACACAGAGACTGGGTTGCCGGACCCGGGCAGAATCATGAACTGTTCAGATTTGTAGTTAATTCTGGTAAGGTCGCGCTTTTTGAAGCTAACTGGCTTGAGACAGGCGGTGTCGGAACATCAGATGAATATTCTTTCTGTTCATCTGAAAACGGTGATGGTGCCGGGCAGAATTATTTGGTTTATCTTGCACCTCCGGGAAATGAAGGTCAGTGCCTTGACCCGTTCACGAATTTAAGATTTAATCAGTTATCAGGGGACGGACAATTTTCACATGCTTTTATTTATTCTAATTATCCAAATAATATAGTAAGAATTTATGACACAGATGCTAATGGGGCAGTATTTGATACTACAATACTTATTCAGGAAAAAAGGTATTACGATTTCAAAATATGGAAAGCAAGATTTAATCAGATGTTGATTAATGGCAGAAGACCATATATTACAATAGCTGCATCACAACCTGTTGCAGTTGCTATGTGTAACTGGAATGACAACTGGATGTGTTATGCGAATACAACAGTAAAAAGGGAAGTATTAATAAATACATTGCCGGGGAAAACTGCAACACTAACAGGCGATACAACCCTTATCACAAGTGTTATTAAAAATGTCTCAGGAAGTCCGATGACGCAAACAAAAACTGAAGTTGTAATAGCAGATGGATTGAATGTAGTTTCTTCAAATCTTACAAGTTCTTCTGCGGGAAATCTCGGAGAGGGAACAAAGACCGTTAAGCAAAACGGAGAAGAAATAATTAAATGGACAAACTATCCATTCAATGCAGGCGACAGTCTTGTAACTAAAGTAATTGTAAGGGTTGATACTGTATATCACGACGGGAGTACTATTCCAAATAATACAAACCTTACTGTTACTACGACTAATACAGGGTTTGTAAATGGTGATACTGTAGTATATCAGAATACAGCTGCAACGATGGTGGTAAATCCACTTGCAACAACTTATGTTCAGAAATACATTGCCGCATTCGAAGATTTAAAAAATGATAACTGGAATGACTGGGATGTAAATGACTTTGTTGTCGGAATAACAAGAAGGATACAAACAAACGAAGATGCTAAATTTTTTAGGTTAATGAGGATTATGAAGCCATTTCAAGAGGTGCCAGCTAAGACCAATTCATTCAATCAATGCCTAAAATAAATTGAAAATTCACCTTTATCTCTGA
>Ga0073934_10010500_pt1 | contig 11483 bp, 15 predicted proteins | sample LarsenN4metaG_FD_76834 | JGI IMG/M metagenome (GOLD analysis project Ga0073934, IMG submission 76834) | Hot spring sediment bacterial and archeal communities from British Columbia, Canada, to study Microbial Dark Matter (Phase II) - Larsen... ...
GATCTCCTTGTCGTTGAGTTCGTTGTTGCGTAACCGCTTGCGGAACGCCTCGCGCGTTGCCGGAGACGCATTCTCTCCGACGAGCGCATCGAGCACGCGCTCCTCGGCGGCCTTCTCGGCGCGCACGCGCACTTCGCGCCGCCGCGTCTCACGCACCATCGCGATGCCGACCTCGACGAGATCGCGCACGATGCTCTCCACATCGCGGCCGACGTAGCCGACTTCCGTGAACTTCGTCGCTTCAACCTTCAGGAACGGTGCCCCCGCGAGGCGCGCCAGCCGCCGCGAGATCTCGGTCTTGCCGCAGCCCGTCGGGCCGATCATCAGAATGTTCTTCGGCAGCACTTCCTCGCGCAGCTCCGGTCCGAGCTGCTGACGCCGCCAGCGATTGCGCAGCGCGATCGCGACGGCACGCTTGGCGTCCTTCTGTCCGACGATGAACCGGTCGAGCTCGGAAACGATTTCGCGCGGCGAGAAGGTTGTCATGGGGCTACTCAGTGTGACGAGACGAGCTTGAGGCCGATCACCGAACCGATCAGCATCGTGAGGAACACGAGACGGAGCGCGGACGCCGGCTCACCGAACACGGCGATGCCGAGAATGGCCGTGCCCGCAGCGCCGATGCCGGTCCATACGGCATAGGCGGTGCCGACCGGAATGTCCTCCGTGGCGAGCGCCAGAAAGTAGAAGCTGGAGATGATGCACACCAGGAACATTGCGTGCGGCCACCACGCCTTCGTCGTCTTGGCGAACTGCATGGCGGTCGTGAAGCCGACTTCGAGGCAGCCGGCCAGCACCAGATAGACCCACGGCATGGAAGCGTCCTCAGCGACTCGATGCGAGACTTTCGACGACTAGCGCGTCGTTGGTGTAGACGCAGATGTCGGCAGCGATCGCCATCGCCTTGCGCGCGATCGTCTCCGCGTCGAGCGGCTGGTCGAGCAGCGCACGGGCCGCGGCCAGCGCGAACGTGCCGCCCGACCCTATGCCCATCACGTCATGCTCCGGTTCGAGGACGTCGCCGTTCCCGGTCAGCACCAGTGAGACGTCACGATCCGCGACGATCATCATCGCCTCGAGCCGGCGCAGGTAGCGGTCGGTCCGCCAGTCCTTGGCGAGTTCGACGCACGAGCGCGTGAGCTGGCCAGGATACTGTTCGAGCTTCGCTTCGAGCCGCTGGAACAGGGTAAAGGCATCGGCCGTCGCGCCGGCGAAGCCACCGATGACGTCGCCCCGGCCGACCGAGCGCACCTTCCGCGCGTTCGACTTCATGACCGTCTGGCCGAAACTCACCTGGCCGTCGCCGGCAATGACGACCCGGCCGCCTTTGCGCACGGTCAGGATCGTGGTGCCGTGCCAGGCGCTCGAATCGAACGGAGATTGAGACATGTTGGCTCCTGCTGACCTCTATGTCGCGACGGGCCGGCCGCCCGGCAAGAGGCCGCGTACACGTTCCGGGCCGGAACCCCTATCAGACCGGCGGCGGAGCTGGTAGACGGCTCCGACAGGACGACGGATTTGCGGGCGGAGGCCCCGGTGACACGCCAAGCGACGATAGAGCGCAAGACGAAGGAAACCAGCATCCGGGCGAGCATCGACCTCGACGGAACGGGAAAGGCCGAGATTGCCACCGGGATCGGCTTTCTCGACCACATGCTGGAGCAGCTCGCCCGCCACGGGCTCTTTGACATCCAGCTTGAGTGCAAGGGCGACCTGCACATCGATTTTCACCATACCGCGGAAGACTGCGGCATCGTGCTGGGACAGGCGCTGGCCAAGGCCCTCGGCGACAAAGCCGGCATCACGCGGTACGCGGACGTGCATCTCGCGATGGACGAGGCGCTGACCCGCGTCGCCGTCGATGTTTCGGGGCGCCCCTACCTCGTCTGGCACGTCGAGTTCTCGCGACCGAAGATCGGCGAGATGGACACGGAATTGTTTCGCGAGTGGTTCCAGGCGTTCGCGCAGAACGCCGGCATCACGCTGCACGTCGCCTGCCTGTACGGTGACAACAATCACCATATCGCCGAGACCTGCTACAAGGGCCTCGCCCGCGCGCTCCGCGCTGCCGTGGCGCTGGACCCGAGGCAGGCCGGACGCGTACCTTCGACCAAGGGTACGCTGAGCGGCTGAGGCAGGCAGTAGGCGCATGGTCAAGGTCTTCACGGTTCACGAACCGCCGCAGCCTCCCGCCGATCGCGTCGAGCGGGGCGAGCAGATGGCGTTCGTCCGCGACGGGTTCTCCTGGAGCGCTGCGCTGTTTGGGCCGCTTTGGATGCTCGCCAACGGGCTCTGGCTCGTGCTGCTCGGCTACCTGCTTATCGTCGTCGTCGCCAGCGTGCTGGTGAGCCTGCTCGGTGCGGGCGCTTCGGCGTGGAGCGGTTGGCTCGGTATCGCACTGCATCTTCTGCTCGGCCTCGAGGCCGCGTCGCTCCGCCGCTGGACGCTCGAACGCCGCGGCTGGTCGATGGTCGGCTCCGTTGCCGGCGTCAACCGTGAAGACGCCGAACGGCGGTTCTTCGAGGCCTGGCTGCCCGATCAGCCGGTCATCCGGTCGCCGGCCGAACCGGCGCGCGCCGCCTCTACGCTGCAGCGCCTCCTGCCGTTCCGCCGCAGTTCGGAAGCCTAGGAACCCGCGTGATGCAACGCGTCGTCATCATCGATTACGGATCGGGCAATCTGCACTCCGCCGCCAAGGCCTTCGAACGGGCCGCGCGCGAGAGCGAGGTCGACGCTCAGATCCATGTGACGGACGACGTCGATGCCGTCCGCGTGGCCGACCGGATCGTTTTGCCGGGTGTCGGCGCCTACGCCGACTGCCGCCGCGGGCTGGATGCCGTCACGGGCATGGTGGAGACGCTGCGCGAGGTCGTCGAACGCGGTGGCCGACCGTTCCTCGGCATTTGCGTCGGTATGCAGCTGATGGCGACGCGGGGGCTCGAATTCGGCGAGACGGCCGGACTTGGCTGGATCGATGGGGACGTGAAGGCGATCGAACCGGCTGATCCGTCGCTGAAGATCCCGCACATGGGCTGGAACACGCTGTCCCAACTCAAGCCACATGCGCTCCTGGCAGGCATCCCGACCGGACCGGACGGCCTGCACGCCTACTTTGTGCACTCGTATCATCTGGCAGCGCGCGACCGGACGGCTGTCGTGGCCGAAACAGACTACGGCGGGCCGGTGACGGCCATCGTCGGACGCGCCAACGTGGCCGGTACCCAATTCCATCCGGAGAAGAGCCAGACGCTGGGCCTCCGGCTCATCGGCAACTTCCTGAAGTGGTGGCCCTGAGCCCAAAGCTCACGGCCAGCCACTGGAAGTCATCCGCAACCAACTCCGACGCAACCCAACTCGAAATCTCAGCTGGCGAGCGGCAGTTCCGCCTGGGCGGCCGGCGCCTCGCGCACCGGAAAGGCGATGACGTTCGTCTCGGCGTCGACGTCGAACCCGGGCCGGCGCTGGCGGAACCAGCGCAGCGACGTCTGCGCGAGCACGGCCGGTGCGTCGACCGACTGCACCAGGAGCCCATCGTCCGAGTCGAGCAAGCCACCGAGCCGGCCCTCGATCTCGTCCTCCGTCAGGTCACCGCGAACATACCAGGTCGACTCGAGCGGGCGCGCCCAGGCCCCTCCGAGCGCCATGACGGCGCTGGCGAGGGCATGCTTGTTGCGGTTCGGCTTGGCCAGGTCGTAAGCGATCAGGAACGTGCGCATGGGGGCTCTCGCAGTGAGGGTTGGAACGCAGCACCAGGACGCAGGGACGACGCGGGGGACCTTTTGTTCTCGTGTTCCAGGGAGTCGAACACAGAGAGAACATCCCACGAATCGACCCGGAAGTAAAGCCTAGGTTCGATTTTTGTTCCTACGAGGGACGGAAAGGGGCAGCACTTGGGCTGGACGCCTGGGCGGGGCCGTCAGTCGAAGAAAGCGAGCTGCTCGGGCGGGGTTTTGCGCGACACGCGCCGATGCGGCCCCGTATCGATCCGATCCATCAGGCCCGGATGGCGCGCCGCGAACACGGCGACGGCCTTGTCGCGGCTGCCGACGAACGTCGTCTGCTCCCAGATTTCATAGAGCCGGCGCGGATCGCAACCGTAGCGCCGGCACAGCTCGGCGCGGGAAATCCTCAGCCAACGGGCGATCCAGATGTCGACGGCATCATTGGCCGTCAACGGACGAGGTGCCACCGGCTTGGACTTCTGACGATAACGCGGGACGGGCATGGCACAGGTGAACGCTTGACTTGCCGGATCTTAGCAGCCAGTCATCGCGGAACAAAATAGCAATATCGTGGCCGCTTGCACCACGAACAGGACCGACCGAGATGATCCTCTTCCCCGCCATCGACCTGAAAGACGGCCAGTGCGTGCGCCTCAAGCTCGGCGAGATGTCGGAGGCGACCGTCTTCAACGACGACCCCGGCGCCCAGGCCCGCGCCTTCGAAGCGCAAGGCTTCTCCTGGATCCACATCGTCGACCTCAACGGCGCCTTCGCGGGTCGTCCGGTCAACACGTCCGCCGTCGAGAGCATCCTCGCCGTCGTCACCGTACCCGTACAGCTCGGCGGCGGCATCCGCGATCACGCCACGATCGACCACTGGCTCGGTCGCGGTATCCGCCGCGTCATCCTCGGCACGGTCGCCGTGCGCGATCCGGCCCTCGTCAAGGAGGCCTGCCGCCGTCACCCCGGCCGCATCGTCGTCGGCATCGACGCGCGTGACGGCAAGGTCGCGGTCGAGGGCTGGGCCGAAACGAGCGAAATGACGGCGATCGAACTCGCCCGCCGCTTCGAGGACGCCGGCGTCGCCGCCATCGTCTTCACCGACATCGGCCGCGACGGCATGCTGAAGGGGCTCAATCTCGAAGCGACCGTCGCCCTCGCACGCGCCACGTCCATTCCGGTCGTCGCCTCGGGCGGGCTCGCCTCCATGGCCGACGTCGAAGCCCTGCTTCGCCCCGAACACGCGATCCTCGAAGGCGCCATCACCGGCCGCGCCCTCTACGACGGCCGTCTCGACGCCGCAGCCGCGCTCGCCCGCATCAAGGCGTCCGCCGCTCGGCCGTCGTGAGATACGGCAGCACCGTGCGTACGAGACAGACGATCATCGAAACGTTGCACCAGAACCGGCTCGACGCCGATCGCGTGCGTCGCACGCAGGCCTCGTATTGTGACATGCAGGCGAATGCCGGATCGGGCGGCGTCGGCGCCACGTCCGAGATGGCCGCCCGCGTCCGCGGCGCGGAAATCCGGTCGAGGGGCTTGCGCATCCGGTCGTCGAGGCGTGTCACGCTTTTTTCCGGCAACTTTTCGAGCACGTCCGCGTCGATCGGTCCATCGACGTTCTCGGCGAGTTCGGTCAGCGGCCCGAGCGCCCGTTCGAGGTCGCGCGTCGCGGCCTTCAAGCGACCGGTGCGGCGCGCGACCGCGCGGATCTCGCTGACCAGATCGCCGAGAAGTCGGATATGCTCGGGCTCGAGCACCTTCTGGCGCACGGCGGTCGAGACTTCCTTCAACCCCTCCTCGTCGGTCGGCATCCGAGCCCTCGCGAATCGTGCGTCTAGAGACGATCTTAACACGACGGACCCATAACTCATGCTGAAAGTGCGCATCATCCCGTGCCTCGACGTCAAGGATGGCCGCGTCGTGAAAGGGATCAACTTCGTCGACCTCGTCGATGCCGGAGATCCGGTCGAGGCCGCGGCCGCCTACGATGCCGCCGGCGCGGACGAACTTTGCTTCCTCGATATCACTGCGAGCCACGAGGACCGCGGCACCCTCCTCGACATCGTTCAGCGTACGGCCGAGCGCTGCTTCATGCCGCTCACCGTCGGCGGCGGCGTCCGCACCGTCGACGACATCCGCACCCTCTTGCAGGCCGGCGCCGACAAGGTGTCGATCAACACCGCCGCCGTCTCCCGCCGCGAATTCGTCCGCGAAGCGTCCGAGAAGTTCGGTGCCCAGTGCATCGTTGTCGCCATCGACGCCAAGCGCGTGTCGGGGCCCGGCGAACCGCTCCGCTGGGAGATCTTCACGCACGGCGGCCGCCGGCCGACCGGGCTCGACGCCATCGAATACGCCCGCGAAGTGGTCGCTCTCGGCGCCGGCGAGATCCTGCTGACCTCGATGGACCGCGACGGCACCAAGGCCGGCTTCGACCTCGAACTGACGCGCGCCGTCGCCGACGCTGTGCCCGTTCCGGTGATCGCGTCGGGTGGCGTCGGCACGCTCGACCACCTCGTCGACGGCGTCACGAAGGGCCACGCGAGCGCGGTCCTCGCCGCCTCGATCTTCCACTTCGGCACGTACAAGATCGGCGAGGCCAAGGCCCACATGGCAAAGGCCGGTCTGGCGATGCGGCTCTCCGCCTGACGGCGCGCCCGGTCAGGCGACGCGATAGCGCGCGATGACGTCCGGATCGGGATCGACGCCGAGCCCCGGCCCGGCCGGCACCCTCAACTGTCCGTTCTTGACGACCGCCGCGTCACCGAACAGCTCCGTTTCGAAATCGAGATAGAGGCGTTCGAACAGCGGCGGGCGCACCTCGGCCGCGGTCAGATGGATGGTCGCGATCTGGCCCGGGCCGAAGATCGCGCAGTGCGGCGAGAAGGTCAGCCCCTCCGCCTCGCAGTAGCGCGCGATCTTGAGAAGCTCGGTGACGCCGCCCGTCTTCGCCACGTCCGGCTGCGCGATGTCGATGGCGCCCGCGTGGTGCATGGCAACGAAGTCGAAGAGGCTGCCGGCGTTCTCGCCCGCTGCGATCCGGTGGCGCCCCGTCGCACGCACGGCCGCGAGACCGGCGTAGTTCTCCGGCGGCCAGACCGGCTCCTCGAACCAGTGGAGGCCAAGGCCTTCCAGCTCGGCATCGATGGCGAGGGCCTCCTCGACCGACCACGGGCAGTTGGTGTCGATCATCACCTTGGCCTGCCCCTCGGCCGCAGCGCACGCGGCGCGGATCACCGGCACCGCGATATCGTGCAGCTTGATCCAGCGATACCCCTGCCCGATCGCGCGCCGCACGGCCTTCTGGATCGCCTCCTCGGTCCCGTAGCGCACGAGGCTCGCATAGACCTCGACGGTCTCGCTGGTGGCCCCGCCGATCATGTCGACGAGGCGCCGTCCGCCCGCTTTGCCGGCGATGTCCCAGAGCGCGATGTCGACGGCGGAGATCCCGTACATGATCCCGCCGACCCGCCCGAAGTTGTGCAGATTGAATTCGATGTCGTGCTTGATCTTGGCGATCTGGCGCGCGTCTCGGCCGACGACGAGCGGCAGCACGCGCGTATCGATCACCTGCTTCAGCGCGACGTCGCACATGCGCGAGAAGGCTTCGCCCCAGCCGACGATGCCATCGTCCGTTTCCAGACGAACCATCAGCACGTCGAAGGTGTTCGCGGGCTTGCCGCCCCAGCCCCACGGCGGAAGCCCGCCGCTTTCGAAGGGGATGGAGATGAGAACCGTTTCGGCTTTCGCGATCTTCATGCCCGCCCCCTGAACGCATGCCCGGAAGGGGATTAAACAGGCACACCGCCGAACCTGTCCATCGCGCGATACGCGTGTGAGCTATGAGCGCCGCCGCCCTTTTCCACGCGGCGCCGTGACGGGGGCCTTGCGCGCTCCGGAGGGACGCGTCGGCGAGGCCCGCGGTGCCGATGCGGGCGGCGCGTCTTCAGCCTCCACCGCGTCGCTGCCCGACGTATCCGCGAGCCCGGCGAGGATCGCCCGTGCGCGTCCTTCGATGGCCGCGACGAATGCATCCATCAGCACGTGGCTGCCGGCCGGCATGGCGGCGACCTCGGCAGCGGCACCCTTCGTCTCCTCGAGCACCCCGCGCGCCAGCGCCTCGACCCGGGCGACGAGCCGGCGCGCATTCAGCCCGCAGTCGGCCGCGAGCGTCACCCAATGCCGACGCTTCAGATGCTCTCCGCGATTCTTGCCGGCGACCTTCTGCGCGAGGTTGCGGGTGACGTTGTCCCACGCCGCCGCGCACATCACGTCGTAGATCGGCGCGAGCGCGAAGCCTCGACCGGAGATCATCAGCGAGTAGTTCTTGGCGTGCGCGTCCGTGTTGCACGCGAGGATGTTGAAAATCACGTAGTCGAGCAGATGGATGACGTCCGGCGCGCCCATCGCGTTGCGGGTCAGCGCAAACATGTCGGCGATGGTCGGCCCGCGCACGCCGGTCTGGTTGGACTCGTATTTGGCCGACGGCGGCTTGCCGAGTGCTTGGCAGAAATCCTCCTGGTGCAGACGACGCCAGCGCCCGTTCTGCGCCACGCGATCGTACCGCGTGACGAGAAGGTAGCTCCGGGCTCCCGCGATGCCCGTCGTCACCTCGGGCGCCTTCAGCCCGCAGCGCCGCGCCAGCACGAGGCACAGCGCCTCGTTCTGCGTGCCGCCGAACAGCCGCTCGCTGTCGGGCTTCAGGATATGCGTCGAGGGCGCACCTTCGATCGGAATGCAGAGCCGGCCCTCGCCGTCGATCGCGACGCCGATCTTGCTTTGTACGCCGGCGAGCGACATCGACACGCCGTCCTCGCCGGCGAGGAACGGCTTCATCGGCAGCTCACTGATGATCCGCTCGAGCGCCGCGCCACCGGGGACCGGCCGCCAGCCCCCCGTACTCGCAGACCCTGGCTTGCCGATCGAGAGCGCGCCGGCCGTATCGCGGCCGATCTCCGAAAGGATCGTCACGACGTCGTCGGGCGACGCGCCGAGCTTCAACCCGACGGCACGCAATTGCGCGCCCTCCGGCAGCAGGTTGGCCGCCCAGTTGAGGAACGTGGCGGGCGGCACGCGGCGCGGCGAGAGCGGCATCAGGATCGAAATCGGGAATGCGCCGCGCGTGGCGAGCCACCCCGGATCGTAGACGAACGAGGGACCGTCGGCGTGCACCTCGATGGTGCCGACGCGACGGGTCTCGAAGAAGACGGGAAGCTCGGCCTGGCTCACGGCGGCAGCCCGTCGTCGTCGGCGAGGTCGGGCAGCAGCGCGTTGTCGGCGTTCGTCTCGGTCATCAGGTCGAAGGGCCGGAGCCCGACCGCCTCGGCGACGAGCAGCGCCTTGCCGAGCTGGCAGTTCGGCTTGCCGGCTTCGAGCTCGACAATGAACCGCCGCCCGACACCGGTGGCCAGCGCGACGTCGTCCTGGCGCATGCCCAGCGCCTCGCGCCGCTCACGCACGAGCCGGCCGAACCGGCGTGCGGGCTCGCGACCGCTCGCCGGCTTGTCGTCGTCGACCTGCCGCGGTCGCGGCATGCGCTTGGGGAGCTTGGCCATGGGTGGGCTGCCGAATCATGTTCCCGTTCGGGAACATATACCCCCATCCACCCCCTCGGTCCACGCCCATGTTCCCGCTCGGGAACATTACCCGCCAATCATCGGCCTAACACCCGCCATGTTCCCGAGCGGGAACATTTGCCCTGTCCACCCCTCCCGTGTTCCCGAGCGGGAACATTGCAAGTCAAGGCTTGCTTTGGCGCACGCTTCAACCATGATGCTGCGCCGTCCGAAAGCAATGAAAAAGCTTTAGGGAGCCTGCTTACAAACCTGCCCGCCTCAAAGCAAACGATGAACCAACTGACCCGCCCGTCAGTTAAAGCTGATCTCCTGGGGCTGAACATTTAGGCTTTTGCCCATTTTTTGTACCAGCTCCCAGGAGTCGCCTTCCAACGTCCCCAACATAACCTCGCTATTCATCAAGCGAGACATTGTTCGGGTCTTTATGCGCTGCGGTTTCGGTCCCTCGAAAAGCGCCATACTTTTGATGCCCTTCAAATTTCTACGTGTAAGCTCTTGCCAAAGCAGCAGCGATTCTAGCGCCTTTGTTTCTGACGATGCCGCAAACAACGCGAGCGTCTCTCCTGTGTGGGCCCGCAGGACAAAATCTGCAACGTAGTCTTTCAAGAGCTCGTTGGGATTCTCGTCTTCAAGTATCTCAACCTTATCCTTGAAATATCTCTGTACCAAGGCTCGAACATCGTCTTTGAAAGCTTCCCTGACGCGATCTTGAGTTAGCAACCGAAGATCTTGCAAACGCAACAGAAGAGACATGAACTTAACAAAGTTTGCTGGAAGCCTTGTTTCCTCAACATAGTCCGTGTGAATAATGCTTTCGGATTCATCGAGGTAGGCGTCGTACTGCTTGAGAAGTGCTGCAAGCGCCTCGGCTCGGCTTTCAAGCCCAAAGGATACCCCGTCCTCCTCCAGAGAAGCTATGGTACCGCCATCGTCCTCAAGCCTCATTATCGATGGATTGGCTACGTCACGCCTTATGTAGAGACCGATGTGGTCCCCATCTATTTGCTTGAATGGTGTCTTCACAGCGTAGCCAACGGGCACCTCTCGTAAAGCGAGCCCAGAACACAGCGCACGGCAAAGATCGTTCAATTTCATAGCAACTCACCTTGAGCTGCAAATCTATAGTGGTTCGCGACCGCACTCAACGCACCGGCTTCGTCAAGTCCAAATTCAAGTTTCGAAGAGTTTCTCGGCCACTTCTTCTTCTCGTGGCGAGCAGCACCGGGAGCCAGCCTTGCGACGTGCTCCAGAGTAACGTGACAGTGCCAACCGGGCTCGCTCGCATGGAACTCAAAGTCGGACAGTACAATCATGTCGTTACCCGATTCCAGCCCTAGTCTAGCCCTCAGGATCTGCTTTTGCATATTCAGAATAATCAAGACCCTGAACTTGTGCCGACAGCATTCAAACTTAACAACCCGCCAAGAGTACTCACTGCCAAACTTATAACGCTTTTCTTTGAGCTTGGAGAGCGGGAAGGCACTCCTGGGTATGTGGCCAACCGACCATTTGCCGACATCAACGTTTGTCTTGGCGCTTCGGATGATGGTCTTAAGGTTCATGCTTTCAGCCTTCAGGGCGACAAAGTGCCAGATACTTGAGCCGTTTACCCCCTGTACCCGCAAGAGCCTTCTGTGCGCGTCTCATTGTTCGCACAAGCCAAAACTTAATGTGTTCCCGAGCGGGAACATTTTCCCTGTCCACCCCTCCCATGTTCCCGAGCGGGAACATGAAGCCGACGCTACGGCGCGGGCGTCTTCTCCTTGAAGCGGCAGAGGTCGGCGATCGGGCAGCGCCAGCACTCGGGCTTGCGCGCTTTGCACACATAGCGGCCGTGCAGGATCAGCCAGTGGTGGGCGTGGAGACCGTATTCGGTCGGCACGACCTTGAGCAGGTTGAGTTCGACCGCCAGCGGATCCTTGCCCGGCGCCAGCCCGATCCGGTTCGAGACGCGGAAGATGTGTGTGTCGACCGCCATGGTCGGCTGACCGAAGGCCATGTTGAGCACGACGTTGGCGCTCTTGCGCCCGACCCCCGGCAGCTCCTCGAGCGCCTCGCGGACGGGCGGCACCTCGCCGCCGTGCCGCTCGACGAGCAGCCGTGACAGCGCCATCACGTTCTTCGCCTTGGTCGGGTAGAGCCCGACGGTCTTGATGTACTCTTTGAGCTTGTCTTCCCCGAGCGC
>Ga0073934_10010501_pt1 | contig 11482 bp, 9 predicted proteins | sample LarsenN4metaG_FD_76834 | JGI IMG/M metagenome (GOLD analysis project Ga0073934, IMG submission 76834) | Hot spring sediment bacterial and archeal communities from British Columbia, Canada, to study Microbial Dark Matter (Phase II) - Larsen... ...
ACCGTCAAGTTTGAGCGCCGCAAAACCTTTGGCTGAAACGGTAGCCCCGATGATCCCGCCAATCAGCGAATGAGACGCGCTGATCGGCAGCCCCAGCCTGGTCATTAGTGCTGTCCATCCGGCAGCAGTGATCATGGCTGTTAAAACTGCAGTTTGAGTGATGGTAGCGGGATCGGTGATATCACCCCCTATTGTTTTTGCTACCCTGGTGCTCAAATACGCGCCTAAAAAGTTCAAGATCGCGGCGAACATCACCGCTTGAAAGGGCGAAAGAACCCTCGTCGATACCACCGTGGCAATTGCATTAGCAGAATCGTTCCAACCGTTTGTGAAGTCAAAGAAAAGGGCGACTGCTACAACCAATGCAGTCAATAAAAGCACATCAGGCATGCTCAAGCACTATTCCTTCCAGTATGTTTGCCACATCTTCGCAGATGTCTATGGCATCTTCGAGCGTCTCGTAGATATCCTTCCATTTGATTATCTCTATAGGTCCTGAAGTTGAATTAAATAAAATTGAGAGCGCATTCCTGAAGGTTCTATCTCCATCGTTTTCCAGCCGGTTGATTTCTATACAGATGTCCAGGATGGTGCGGGGGTTCTTTATATTCCGGAGTTCGCTTACTCCTCTTGCCACCTGTGATATAGCTCTCTCCAGTATGCCAATTAAAGCCAAAGCTTCCGGTGTAGAGCTCTTTATCTTGTAAAGAAGCACCCTTTCACAGGCAGAGTCAATCAGGTCAAGAATATCGTCCAGTCTGGTTATAAGGTTGTAAATGGACTCGCGATCTATAGGAGTGACAAACGTCGTATGCAATTTGGACACGGTCTCATGGGTTATACGATCCGCTTCGTGCTCAACATCTTTTATAGCCCTGGCCTTTTCTTCCGCATGCGATAAATCCTGCATCATATTTTTGAAAAGCTCTACACCGTTTACTATTTTGTCCGATGCCTGGTCGAAATAGTCGAAAAACTTCTCCTCTTTTGGGAAAAATCTAACCATAATGGCCCCTTAGCATGTTTTCTTAGAGATATAGTGGACTAAGTTGAACGGGTTTCAATCTTACTTGAAACCACGGCCAAAAACAAGCATCATAACAGTATTCCGAGAGCTAGCTTTGGAGACGGCAGAAATTGAGTAGAGTTCAAGTTTTTACGACAGCCTATTGTTCCTTTTGCTATGCGGCAAAAGCCCTTCTCGACCGTAAGGGGATAAGATATGAGGAAATTGACGTCACCAAGAACCCAGCCATGAAAAGAAAAGTGATGCATGAAATAGGTTGGAAGACAGTGCCGATCATCCTTATTGACGGCAAACTAATCGGCGGCTTTCAAGACCTGATGGCCCTGGATATAGAAAAAAAGCTGGATGAAATGCTTTCAATTCGTCGTTAGCTGTTAGTCGTTTGTCGTTCGATTGTCCAAGGACTAAGGACCAATGACTACTAACGACTAAAATTAAGTTTGACTCCCTCTCTACTCTAATTTAACCTACCCCCATGGAAGTAAGAGTAAGATTTGCCCCAAGCCCCACCGGAGCGCTTCATATCGGCGGTGCCAGGACTGCCGTATTCAACTGGCTTTTTGCCAGACACTACCGGGGAAAATTCATCCTCAGGATAGAGGATACCGACCGCACCCGATCGACCGAAGAGTCCATCGCCGAAATACTGGACGCTATGACCTGGCTTGGACTGGACTGGGACGAAGGACCGTTCAGGCAGTCGGACAGATTATCAATTTACCAAGAGCATGCTCAAAAGCTTCTTGAGACTGGTAGAGCCTACCGATGTTACTGTACTCCAGAAGAACTCGAAACAAGGAGAAAAGAAGCTCAGAGCCAGGGAAGAGTATATAGATATGAGGGAAAATGCAGAGACCTGAAATTACATCCTGAAGGCAAGCCCTTTGCCGTAAGACTCGTAACCCCGGATTTGGGAAGCATCGAGGTTCATGACCTAGTCAGGGGGAACATCACCTTTGATGCCAAAGAGATTGACGATTTCGTCATTCAAAAGACGGACGGGTTCCCCACCTATAATTTCGCCGTGGTCATCGATGACGTAACCATGAACATAACCCACGTCATAAGGGGAGACGACCACATTGCCAATACCCCGAAACAGATTCTTATCTACCAAGCTCTCGGTTATGAAGCTCCGAAGTTTGCCCACGTCTCTATGATTCTCGGGTCAGATAAAACGAAATTGAGCAAAAGGCACGGTGCTACTTCGACCATAGCCTATAGAGAAATGGGTTACCTTCCGGAGGCACTGGTGAATTACCTTACCCGTTTAGGCTGGTCCTACGGTGACCAGGAAATCTTTTCTAAAGAGGAGTTAATCGAGAAATTCACGCTTGAAAACGTGGGGAAGTCTCCAGCGGTTTTTAACCCGGAAAAACTGCTCTGGCTAAACGGCTGGTACATAAGAAACAAGCCGGCAGAGGAGGTTGCTAAACTGGTTATTCCTTTCCTGGAAAAGAAAGGGTTTCGGGTCGCATTAGATGAAAAACTCATAAAGATCGTGGAGAGCCTGAGGGAGAGGGCTAAGACGCTCGTCGACCTGGCCGATTCGGCAGACTACTTTTTCTTAGACGAGGTTAAATACGAAGATGCTGCCCGGAAGAAATTTCTCACGCCTGAAGTAGTTCCAATATTCGAAACACTGATAGACCAACTCTCCACACTCGAGGATTTTACTGCTCCGGAGCTACAGAAGGTATTCACAGACATTATAGAAAAAAGGGGGCTAAAGCTGGTTCAAATCGCCCAGCCGGTAAGGGTCGCCCTAACCGGAGGAATGGTAAGCCCGGGGATTTTCGAGGTCATGGAGATTCTGGGGAAAGATAAGGTCATAGAGAAATTAAAAAGCGCCGTCCACGCTATTTCCCACTGAAGTCAGGTCCGAGCCTCTAAGAGCATTACCACCACCCAAACCAAATGATTAATAGTGAACGCAGAAGAAACAACAATGCGTATTAACCCCGAAGCTTTTTAATGATTTCCCGTACCCGCTGATAGCCTTCTTCATCACCCTCTTTCTTGTACAGGATTGCAGCTATTTCCAGGTCATCGAAACCGGATGAATCTTTATTGGCAAGGCGGGCAATACCCCGGTAACGATAAGCCACGGCATTATCCGGTTCCATAAGTATAACCTGGCTGTAATCCTGTATCGCTCCGTTAACATCGCCCAGTTCATACCTTGTATAGCCTCGAACCAGATAGGTGTTCGGGAGTTTTGGATTGATTGTAAGGGCCTCATTCAAGTCCTCTAGTGCTCCTTTAAAATCGCCGCTTGAGTAGAGATAAGCCCCGCGGGCGGAGTAGGCGTTGGCCAGTCTGTTCAGGGTGAGTTTGTAGTTTTCTACATCGCCTTTTTCCAAATAGAGGTCCGCCTCTTTCTTGTAGTCTTCCACTTTGTCCGCTTCACCAAGAATTCTGGTCTGCTTTCCTTTCTCTATTACCTTTTTCGGAGGTGTGGGTTCGTAGACCCCAAACGAACCGTTTGCAACTCGCATTCCGTCAATATATAAATCCACACGGTAAATACCCGTGGACCATTTCCCCGGCTCTTTCCAGCCATAGCCATGATAGAAATAAGAGCCGGACCAGCCCGGTTCTATGGAACCATTGAAATTCTGTGTTGTGACGAGCTTGTTGTCGGGTCCATACCAAATCTCCACTATGGTAAAGTTGAGGCGTTGGCTAGGAGGGGTAGTATGTTCGAGAGCAAGCTCCCAGAATATGTATCTGGTCTTTGACTTATCGAAGAGGTTTTCGTAAACCCTTTGTCCTCGTGGAAGCGAAGTGTAAGGCCCTTCAAAGAAACGGAACGATGTCACCTTTGTATTGAGCGAAGGTATGTAGACGGACGAGTTTTGAGCCTTAGCCTCTTGCTGGAAAAGTAGGATTGTTAGGATTATCAGAGAACCAACAAGCACTTTTGGTAAAAATAACATTTCGTTCACAAAAAATCTTGGGAAAGTTATCATTCTCGTTCCTCCCGAATCAGGATTTCCTTTTATCTCATCGAAAAACTCGTTCGCTATTAGACCCCCGCGTTCTTTCAAGAAATAATATAACGCACTACAGTCCAAAATAGTTTGAAAGCAATAAATTTGCTCCCGTAAAACAAGTCTCCTAAACAAATAAGAACATTTTTTTAATCAGGTTGTCCTTTTATGTTCGTTAGCCAAACAAATGCTATCCAAATTATATATGCTCAAATTATATATGAAAATCTTGATAACATAAGCTTCTAGATTAGAGATTGCTTCGATCGTGGAATTTATTCCTACGCTCTGCTCAGGACAGGCTCTGAGCCTGCTGAAGGACTCCCTCGCAATGAAGGGGAAGGTGGACTCTCACGAGGCACGGCCTATCTTGCTCGTCATTGGAGCGAAGCGAAGCAATCTCTTATTTGGGACAAGTTTGAGTATAACCGATAAAAAAGTGTGAAAAGGGTGGGTAGTATCATCGCAGACAGCACGCTTGGTGAACGAGCCAATACGGACCACGCACAAAACCCTCGATGGTTGAACCAGCTCATATCTCGTGAAGTCCTTCTCTTTATGACAAGATAGGATTTAATTTGTCGAAGAGCTGCAAACTCAGTATCTATAAAACCCTCTACCCGTCTTCCTTCCCAGCCATCCGGCGCGAACCATCTGGCGTAAAAGGGGGGCGGCGCGGAATTTCGGGTCCCGGAACTCCTTGTATAAAACGTCTATCACATCCAGTGTTACATCGAGTCCTATGAGGTCGATTAGTGCAAGCGGGCCGAGCGGTTGGTTTGTTCCGAGCTTCATAGCCTTATCAATGTCTTCGGCACTGCCCACCCCGTCCTGAAGGGCAAACACAGCCTCGTTGAGCATAGGCATGAGAACCCGGTTTACGATGAATCCGGGAACATCCTTGGTCTTAACCGGTTCCTTCCCGAGGGATTTTGAAAACTCGCAGGCAAACTCGAAAGTCTCGTCGGATGTGGTGAGGGTTTTTATTACCTCTACGAGCTTCATAACAGGAGCGGGATTAAAAAAGTGCATCCCCACTACTTTATCCGGTCTTTTGGTGCTTACCGCTATCTCTACTATAGAAAGCGAGGAGGTATTGGTAGCCAGGACAATCTCCGGCCGGGTAGAGGCGTCCAGGCTTGTAAAGGTCTCTTTCTTTATCTCCAAGTTCTCAAAAATAGCCTCTATTACCAAGTCCACGTCTGATAAATCGCTATACATCTTGGTCACGTAAATCCTGGACAGAATAGACTTGCTGTCCTCTTCGCTCATCTCCCCCTTTTTTACGAATCTGGCCATACTGTTCTTTATGGTGGTTATTCCCCGGTCGAGCGCAGAATCGGAAACGTCCAATAAAACGACCTCCCTGCCGGACGAAGCCACCACCTGAGCGATTCCAGACCCCATTGTTCCTGCTCCGACTACGCCGACCCGTTTCACATCCTCTACCTTTAAAACCATAACTACCTCCTTTAATTCTCGATATTGATTTTAAAGAGGTATTATACCCAACAAATACATGATTACTTGCCGCAAAGACACCAGGACACAAATATGAAATACGGGAGTCAGGAGTCAGAATACAGTATTCGGAGCAAAAAACTTTGAACTTAATTCCCTCGTTTAACAATCAAGGAAGGATTAGGATTAGATTCTCCACCCTTATGAAATCAACGGGCAGGTCTATTCTTGGCAGGGAAACAATATGGAATGGAAAACCGGGAGCCGGCGGGGGCGGGTCGCTCTCATCATCTCTTATAACAGCGACCAATTCGGAATCAAATTCAAGAACCGCTTCTATTTCCGTTCCTAAACCGTCTATATCCTGCATCGAAACTATGACCATCTGAAGCGAGAAATCTATATCGGGTAAAGGGGTTCCTGTTTCAGAGGAGTAAACAGAGAAAAAGCAGCTATCCCTAAATCTATCCCAGTCTTCCTCGGTCTTAATAACTATTTGGTTCTCTCCCCAAGCTTCTATGCATTCACCGCTCAAAGTATCTGGAGGAATCCCCACAAAAGCCCTATCCATAACAATATTTGTTATCTCTAACTCTCCTACAAAATCATCCCGACTTTCTTGTTCGTCTATGACCTCGTCAACTGTTTGATCAGTAACAATAGTTGTACTTCCGCCGACATTGGGGTCGAAACAGGGGTTAGAGGACATTTCGGAGAAACAGGTATTTATGGTTCCTCCACCGTCGTCGTTACAACCCATTAATACAACGGTAATTAGAATTAGTAGATATAATGGCATCTTCATGATTAAGCCCCCTTCAATTCCATTAAACACCTAAAATCCGGGAAATTCGATCTGACAACTAAACGTGCCTTTACCTATACCGTCTTCTGGTATTGGCCCAATCATAGTACCCGCAGGGGGTATTACCTCTATATCGGTAAACTCAAAAGATCCATCCGTTATAGTATTGCACCCGCGAGATCCTGAATCTTCGGTAGGTAATTGGAAGCCATCAATAACAATCCCCGCACCGGTATTCTCGTTCGATAGCCCGCCGCTGCAGAAATAGGGGTTGCAAACTCTAACTATGGCATCAGTAGGACAGCTAGAGCCAGTTTCTACCAGAGTTTCTCTATCTAAGCATTTCGGCTTATCGATTTCTTCTTCTATATTACATCCCAATGGAAGGGGCCCCGAAAAACATGCCGGGCAAACTACCCTTTCTTGTGGGTCATCACCTAAACTGATGACAAACTGGAGAGAACTGGGCCCTTCCTCTAAATTTTGCAATTCCCCAACTGGCTCTCCATCAATCACTGGAAAACCTTCAGGATTTAAAACTGTGTTGAAAAGAGAAATTGTAGTCGCATCTTTTTCTTCTACCCCAAAGATTGTTCTCCCCATTCCTATGATGAGAGAACTACCTTCGGGTGGAGCTGGTCCAAGGCTTAATGAAAATTCTCCGCGGAACTCACCATCACACATACAAAGGGAGCCTCTCTGGATTCCATCCAAGAAACCGGCGAATTGGCCGGCACATGCCTGGCTTATATCGGAGCCTAAGCCATTCTCCCCACCGTCATTACAAGCCGTAATCACAACGAGTAGCAAGATAGGAAGTAAATAGAAAGCCTTTTTCATTTCTGTCATTTATTTTGTTTGTTCCTTGAGAAGCTGCAAGGTTCAGCCGGCATAACCCTGTTTTATGCATAAAACTTTTCTGTTCTTATTATATCAAAAATAATAAACCGTTGTCAATGAATTCTTAATCCCTACTGGATAGTTACATTCCCCGAAAGGTAGTCATGGTTAAATTGCCTGCTTATTCCTTGATTGCCCACTTCGCTGGTTGAAAGCAACAAGCCCACAAATTAAAATACCCAAAGATGAAAGTGATAGGGCTTACCGGAAATATTGCCTGCGGAAAGAGCGTTGTAGCCAGAATGTTCGAAGAGCTTGGAGCTAAAATCATCGATGCCGACCGGATTGCCCGATTGGTTGTAGAGCCGGGTGAGCCTGCCTGGAAAGAAATAGTAGAGAAATTTGGGGAAGGTATTCTAAATGCCGATAGAACTATCAACCGGAATAAGCTCGGAGAAATCGTTTTTAATGACGATGAAAAAAGAGAAGAGCTTAACCGGATTACCCATCCCAGGATCATCGAGAGAATAAAGGAAAGAATAGAAGAATACAGAGGAGAAAAGGCCAAGGTGGTGATGGTTGAGGCGGCGCTTATAGTGGAAAAAGGGGGTATGAAGCCGCTTATAAGTGATTTAATAGTGGTTACCGCGGACGAGGAGACACAGATAAAGAGGCTAACCGAAAGGAGCGGACTTTCCAGAGAAGAGGCTCTTTCTCGAATCAGATCTCAGATGCCCATATCAGAGAAGGTCAAGCATGCAACCTATGTGATTGACAATTCAGGCAGTTTGGAGCATACCCGGCGACAGGTTGAAGCGATCTGGAAAAAGATAAAATCGTAAGTTTTACTGCCACTAAGGCACCAAGGCACAAAGAAGAAAATGAGCTTCAACAAGAATCCAGAAGCCAAAATTCAGAAGGAAACCTTTTTATTCTGACTCCTGACTTCTCTATTCCAACTTCGTGTCTTAGTGTCTTTGTGGTTAATTAATTGTTTTTTGATTAGGATTTATTTGTCTGGTATAGTTCACACCATTTTTATGGGGGAAGTTTAGGGGGACAACCCCTCTGGTCTTCTCAAACCTTTATGGTAATCTAAGCTGTCTCAAAATATATGGCGGGAAGAATTTATGAAGTGTCGAATTAACCACCCAGCAGCAAGCTGCAGGATATCCGAAAATTTCCCCTCCCTTGATGGGAGGGGATGAAGGGGGGGTGAATCAGCCCCACTCCTTCGGCTTCGCTCAGGACAGGCTTAATCCTCCCCCAGCGAGGGGGAGGATGGATAAGGTAACCATGTGGCAAGCCCCTGGGAATCCTCAAGTTAATGGGGCCTTGAACCATGGCTTTGGCTTGTCGTGTTTAGGGTTCATGAGTACGTGTTTGTCGAGCTTAAATAGAGGGAAGGAATAAAATATGAAGGACAAAATAGCACTTCTTGAGGAAAAAGAGAGAGAAGCGGAATTAGGCGGGGGAGAAGAGAGAATCAAGAAGCAGCACGAGATGGGCAAACTCACTGCCAGAGAGCGGATAGACCTCCTTCTCGATAAGGGCACATTTGTAGAGCTGGATAAGTTCGTGGTTCACCGCTGTACCGATTTTGATATGCACAAGAAGAAGTACCTTGGCGACGGTGTCGTAACCGGATATGGCAAGATTGACGGGCGCCAGGTATTCGTCTTCGCTCAGGATTTTACCGTTTTTGGGGGTTCCCTGGGAATGGCCTACGCAAAGAAAATATCCAAGATCATGGACTTGGCCATGGAAGTAGGCGCCCCGGTAATCGGACTCAATGATTCCGGTGGTGCAAGGATACAAGAGGGCGTGGAAAGCCTGGCCGGGTATGCCGATATATTCTTAAGAAACGTCCTAAGCTCCGGTGTAGTTCCTCAAATCTCGGCTATTCTCGGCCCCTGCGCCGGGGGAGCGGTCTATTCTCCGGCTATGACCGACTTCATTCTTATGGTTAAAGATACGAGCTACATGTTCATCACTGGGCCGGACGTTATCAAAGCGGTTACTCACGAAGAGGTGAGTAGGGAAGAACTCGGCGGGGCGATGGTTCACAATTCCACGAGCGGCGTAGCACATTTTGCAGCAACGGACGACCGAGAGTGCCTTCTATTGATTCGGGAGCTTCTGAGCTTCCTTCCGTCTAATAACATGGAAGACCCCCCCCGAATCCACAGCGATGACCCGGCGGACAGGCGTGATACCCGGCTTAGGGGTATAGTTCCCGAAAACCCGAACAAGCCCTATGACATCAAGGAGCTAATTAGAGGTGTAGTTGACGACGGGTTCTTTTTTGAGATTCAAGAGCACTTCGCCCAAAACATAGTGATCGGCTTTGCCAGAATGGGCGGCCGGGTGGTGGGAATCGTAGGAAACCAGCCTAACGTGCTGGCCGGTTGTCTCGATATAAACGCCTCCATAAAGGGCGCCCGGTTCATTAGATTTTGCGACTGCTTCAACATCCCGCTGCTTACCTTTGTGGATGTTCCCGGTTTTCTCCCGGGCACGGCACAGGAATGGGGCGGCATCATCAAGCACGGCGCAAAGATCCTCTACGCCTACTGCGAAGCCACCGTGCCCAAGGTTACGGTCATAACCAGGAAGGCTTATGGCGGGGCTTACGACGTGATGTCGTCAAAACATTTAAGGGGTGATATCAACTTTGCTTATCCCACGGCGGAGATCGCCGTAATGGGCCCCGAAGGTGCGGTCAACATCATTGCCCGAAGAGAGATTGAGCAAGCTGAAGACCCCGCTGCTGAAAGGGCAAAACTGGCCGCGGAGTACAGAGAAACTTTCGCTAATCCTTATAGAGCGGCTGAGCTGGGATATATCGATGAGATTATCAAGCCGGAGGATACAAGGCCGCGGGTAATTGCGGCTTTAGAGATGCTCGAGGGGAAAAGGCAAACCAACCCCCCGAAGAAGCACGGGAATATACCGTTGTAGATTAAACCAGAGAGCAACGAATTGACACTAATACTCACGAATGAAGATTATAATTGTTTCTGGTTTGCGTGTTAACTCGTTAATGCGATAACACTTTAACTCGACAACCGAATATCTATTAGTGTAAATTCGTGTTCATTTGTGGCTAAAAAGAACTCATGAGGAAAAAAGAAATGTTCAAAAAGATTCTCATCGCCAACAGAGGGGAAATCGCCATCCGGATTATCAGGGCATGTCGGGAATTAGGAATTAAGACCGTGGCGGTATACTCCGATGCCGACCGCCGCTCCCTTCATGTGGCCATGGCGGACGAGGCCTATCATATCGGCCCTCCCGCTCCGGGAGAAAGCTACTTGGTGATAGAAAAGATAATCGATGTAGCAAGGCACTCCGGTGCAGAGGCGGTCCACCCGGGATACGGCTTCCTCTCGGAGAAGGAAGCCTTTGCCGAGGCGTGCGAAAGGGAAGGAATCATATTCATAGGTCCTTCCTCCGAGTCCATACGGCTGATGGGGGATAAAATAACGGCAAGAAAAATAGCGCAAAAGGCGAAAGTGCCACTGGTTCCGGGCTCGGATGGAGCAGTAACCGATGTCGAAGCGAAGGGGGTTGCCAAAAGGATAGGCTTTCCGGTGATGATAAAGGCCTCTGCCGGTGGTGGCGGAAAGGGGATGAGACTTGTACGAAAACAGGAGGAATTCGAGAGTGCCCTCCGTATGGCTAGAAGCGAAGCACATTCCGCATTTGGAGACGACTCGGTTTACATAGAAAAATTCGTCGAGCAGCCTCGTCACGTCGAGATTCAGGTGATAGGCGACTCGTACGGCAATATCTTGCACCTCTTCGAGCGCGAATGCTCAGTTCAAAGGAGACACCAAAAGGTAATCGAAGAAGCCCCTTCCCCGGCTATAAGTCCTAAGACCAGAAAGAAGATGGGGGAGGTCGCGATCAGGATAGCCAAGGCCGTTTCCTACCGCGGCGCCGGCACGATTGAGTTCATCATGGACCAAAAGGAGAATTTCTATTTCCTGGAGATGAATACCCGTGTGCAGGTCGAGCATCCGGTGACGGAGATGATTACTGGGTTTGACATCGTAAAGTGGATGATCAGGATTGCCGCCGGTGAAAAACTGCCTTTCAAACAAAAGGACATATCCATGAAGGGCCACGCGCTTGAATGCAGAGTGTATGCGGAGGACCCCAAGACTAAGTTCCTTCCCTCCCCGGGAAAGCTGGAATATGTAAAAGCCCCCAGCGGACCGGGCATAAGGGACGATTCGGCCATATATAGCGGATACGAGGTTACCCCTTTTTATGACCCCATGTTGTCAAAGCTGGTCGTTTGGGCGGACACCAGGAGAGAAGCAATAAATAAAATGAGAAACGCACTCAGAG
>Ga0073934_10010502_pt1 | contig 11480 bp, 9 predicted proteins | sample LarsenN4metaG_FD_76834 | JGI IMG/M metagenome (GOLD analysis project Ga0073934, IMG submission 76834) | Hot spring sediment bacterial and archeal communities from British Columbia, Canada, to study Microbial Dark Matter (Phase II) - Larsen... ...
ATGCATCTCGAAGTGCGGCGCCGCCGCCGCCGTCGCCGTGATGCCCTGATCGGTTCCGGTGATGATGCACGCGCCCGGCGCGAGGCGCGGGTCGTCCACACGCATCGCGCCCGCCCAGTCCGAGTGCTCCCCGAAGAGACAGAGACGGCCGGGGACGAAGAGAGACAACGGCGAGGGGTGCAGCGCAGCGCTCATCAATGCAGCGCCTTGTTAAGGAGCCACTGGTTAGCCGTCAAGGAAGCACGACACCAAGCACGTCTCACCGGCCAGAGGCCGGTGCCACCAATGTTCCTGCGCGATGCCTGACGTCCTTGCCCCGCCCCTGCGCTCCACCTAGGGTGGCGCACCATGCGCACGCTCCTCTGTTACGTCTCCGGACACGGCTTCGGGCATGCGGTGCGCGTCATGGAGGTGCTGCGCGCCTTGCGGGCGCGACAGTCGGACCTGGCCGTCGCGCTGCGCACACCCGTTCCGCGATGGTTCTTCGATCTCGGTCTCGGCGAGCCGTTCGCGTACGGCACCTGCCGGCTCGACGTCGGGGCGGTACAACGCGACGGGCTGTCGCTGGACGTCGAGGCGACGCTCGCCGCGTATGCCGAGATCGTCAACTGCCGCGAGACGCTGATCGCACAAGAGGTCACTGCTGTTCGTCCCCTGCAACCGTTGCTGGTGTTCGCCGACATTCCGGGACTGGCGTTTGACGTCGCCGACCGGCTCGGCGTCCCTGCGCTGGGGATGACCAACTTCTCATGGGACTGGATCTACGCCGACTACGTCCGCGACTTTCCCAGCTACGCAGGCGTCGTCGACGATCTGCGCCGCTCCTACGGCCGCGCCGAGCTGCTACTCCGACTCCCCTTGCACGGCGACCTGAGCGCCTTCCCGCGCTGCAAGGACATTCCGTTGGTCGCGCGCAAAGCCACGCTGGAGCGCAACGACACGCGGCAGCGCCTGGCGTTGCCGCGGGCCAATCGCATCGTTCTCCTGTCGTTCGGCGGCATCGGCGTTGAGATCACCGCGATGCCGGCAGCGCTTGGCGGCGTCACCTTTGTGGCCACGCAGTCCGCCACCGGGCCGGCGGTGCCAGCCGGGTGCCGCTTTATCACCAACGCCGAGATGGCGCGCCTTGGGGTGCGCTACGAAGACTTGGTCGCCGCCGCCGACGCGGTGCTGACAAAGCCGGGGTACGGTATCGTCAGCGACTGCATCGCCAACGGCACGCCGATCATCTACACACCGCGCGGGCGCTTCGTGGAGTACGAGATCCTCGTCGCCGGCATCACCGCGAACCTCCCGCACGCCTTCATCAGCAATGAAGACCTGCGCGCCGGACGCTGGGCCGTGGCACTGGAGACGGTCTTCGCGCAGCGGCGGCGTGCGCCATCGGTCGCCGCAGACGGTGCCGCGGTGGCGTCAGAGATCCTCGCAGGCTTTTTGGGAAGCCGGTAGAACCGCAACGGACATGGCAGCAATCGCGTGCGTCACCTCCGACAACATGGGCGAGGCGGGCCGCCGGGCCCACATCGTAGGGGCAACCCTTGTGCTCGCCACGGGGCAGGCACGAGGCCTGCCTCTACAGGACCACGCCATAGATAATAGGCCTGGCGATACGTGTGATCTCTTCGTGCCGGCGTTCTATTCGCGAGCCTTGAAGCGCTGCTCGAGCGCGTAATGCCGCTCCAGCTCGACGAGCTGGTTAAAGTCGTCGAACGGCATCAGGCGGTCGAGATGGTCACGCATCGTGCCGTCGCGGCGCAGTAGGGCGTAGGTCTCCTGCAGCGCCTTGGCGCTCGAGAGCAGGCCCGCCAGCGGGGTGACGATGAGATCGAAGCCGAGCTGGTGCAGCTCGGCCGGTGACAGTAGCGGCGTCTTGCCGTGCTCGACCATGTTGGCCACTTTCGGGCCCGGGATGGCGCGAGCGATCTGTTCCAGCTCAGCGACCGACTCGGGAGCCTCGATGAAGACGGCGTCGGCACCCACATCACGCGCCGCCCGTCCGCGCTCAATAGCCTCGGTCAGGCTCACTGCCTGGCGGGCGTCGGTGCGCGCCACGAGAAAGAGGTCGCGCGCGCCGCGCGTCTCCAACACGGCGCGCAGCTTCGATAGCCACTCGGCGCGCTCGACGACGCGCTTGCCGCGCATGTGGCCGCAGCGCTTGGGCCACACCTGGTCCTCGAGAAACAAGCCGGCGGCCCCCGCGTTGTGATACAGCTCCACGGTACGCATGACGTTGAGCGCGTTGCCGTAGCCGGTGTCCGCATCGACGAGCACCGGCCGGTCCGTCAGACGGCAGACGCGGCGCGCGGCGTCGGCCATCTCGGTTTGCGTCAGGTAGCCGAAGTCGGGCTCGCCGAGCACCGTCGCGGCGACGCTGAACCCGCCCATGAACAGCACCTCGAAGCCGGCGCGGTGTGCGATGCGGGCGGAGAGGCCATCGTACACGCCACCGAGGACGAGCGGGCGGTCCTGCTGGAGCAGGTCGCGGATCTGTTGGGCGGCGGTGATCATTCGGTGGCCGGGCGGCGACTCGCGGCCCCCTCCCTGACACACTAGCAAGCGCTCCACAGCGCGCGACAGGGCTCCCTCCCCTGTTGCCACCTCCGGCAACGGGGGCAACGGGGGAGGGTCAGGGAGGGGGCGGTCATGCGGGGAAGCGCTCCTTCAGCCAGCCGACCACCTGCGCCAACGCCTGCGGCGCGCCCGTGCGCTCCTGCGTGCCAACGCCAAAGCCGTAGTGATCACCCGGCGCCGAGGCGAGTTGCTTGTCGCCGGCGGCGATCGCGTCGTAGGCAGCGCGTGCATCCGCAGGGAAGATGGCGTTGTCGCCGCGATAGTACATCACCAGAGACGGCACAGTGATCTTCGCGGCGTTCTTCACGACGTCGGCGTTCGACGACAGCCCCGACCACGTGCTCAGCCACGCCCGCGGCGTCTGCACGCGCGCGAAGCCGAACTCCATGTAGTTGGTCAGGTCCGGGCGGTAGGAGAACAGCGAGCCGGCATCGCGCTCCGACGGGTCGAGCGACAGGTCGAACGCGCGCAGATCGGCTTCGGTGCGGTAGACGATCAGGTAGGGACACACCACCGCACCCCGCATCGCGCGCGCTTGCGCCATCCACGGTTGCGCCGAGAAGTCGCCGGCGCCGAGCGTGCGCCGCGCCTCACCGCGCCGCTTCAGGAGCTGGCGGGCGACGGCGTCGAGCCGGCGCACCCGCGCCACCTGCGCGGCGCGGTAGCGCGCGACGAACTCCGGCGCATAGCGGCTCGACGCCGGCGGCGGGCGATAGCCGTTGTCCGGGTTGAAGGGATCGAGCGCCGGGTCGCACGACAACGGATCGCCCTCGTCGGTGACCGACGGGTCGATCATCTGCATCAGGATCTTCCCCTCGCCGAGATGTGCCGCGAGGTTGATGTAGCCGTCAACGGGCGGGAGCTCGTACGTGTTCAGGTCGAGCGGATCCCCTGCGGGTGTCTGCGTCAGCCGCCCCGGCGGCGCGGTCACCGACTGCGCAATGTAGAACGCGTACAGCGAGCCGCCGCCGCTGTTGCCGCAGAGGACGACGCGCTCGAAGCCACGCGCCCGCAGGAAGCGGATGCCGGCGGCGACGTCGAGCAGCAGCGCTTCGTGCACGCACAACGCGTCGTTGTTCAGGTTGCGGCTGTTCTGCCCGAAGGCGGCGTAGCCGGCCTCGACCAGCGCCGGAATGGCGTAGTGCCGGCTCATGTCGGCCTGCGGATGCATGAAGCCGACAACGGTCTTCGGCCTGCCGGCCGTGTACAGGATACCGCTGCTCACACCCCCGTCCGCCGCCTCCAGCGCCACCGGTTCCCGCTGCACCGCCGGGTCGATGCTCGCGTAGGAGACGCACTTGTACGGGTTATCGTAGCGTCCGAGTCGCATGGTCACCGACCCAGCAGCGCCAGCACCCGGTCGATCTCGGCGCGCGTATTGTAGAAGTGCACGCCCAGGTGGATGCAGCCTTCGCGGGCGTTGATGGTGATGCGCTCGGCATGCATGGCCGCGACCAGCTCGCTCGCGGGTCGGCCCCCGGCAGGTGGCCGAAAGAGAACGATCCCCGACCACTCGCCGTCGCCGCGCGGGCTCTCCACGTGGCCGCCGCGCCGCGCCACCTCGCGCACGAGGTAGTCCGTCAGCTCGCGCACCCGCGCTTCGATGCGTTCGATCCCGATCTCCTCAATCAGCTGCAGCGACTGATTGAGCGCCACCATCCCGAGATAGTTGCGCGTGCTCTCCTCGAAGCGCCGCACCTCACCGACGACGCTGCGGTCGTAGGGCGCCTCCGGATCCTCGGGATCGCGGTCGTCGAGCAGACTGCCGGTGGCGACGTGCGTGGCCTCCAGCTCGTCGAGTAGCGCCCGCCGGCAGTAGAAGACACCCAGGCCTTGCAGGCCGAGGAGCCACTTGTGGGTCCCCGCCGACAGGAAGTCGACGCCGCTGTCGCGCACGTCGAGCCGCAACGCTCCGAGCCCCTGAATGGCGTCGCAGTAGAGCAGCCCGCCGCGCGCATGCACCGCCTCAGCGAGGCCCCGCAGGTCGGCGCGGAACCCCGAGTTGTACTGCACGAAGCTCACCGCCAGCAGCCGCGTGCGCGACGTCCACGCCTCGGCCACCATCGCCGGCGTGATGCGCCGGGCGCGCTGCGGCAGCAAACGCGTCACTAGACCGGCCGGCGCGCGCGCCATCCACGGCAGCACCGTCGCCGGATACTCCCCCTGCGGCACCAGCACCTCATCGCCGGGCCGCCAGCGCAGACTCGACGCCACCCACAGCACCCCTTCGGATGTGTTGCGGCAAAAGGCCACCTCGACGGCGTCGCACCCCAGCAGTCGCGCCACCCGTTCACGCGTCTCGGTCACCAGCGGCGCGTTCTGGAACAGCGTCGCGACGATGGCATTGCGGCTCAGCTCATCCGCGTACGTGCGGATCGCTGCCGCGGCACGCGCCGGCAGCACGCCGAGGCCGTTGGTGGTGAAGTACGTGTAGCGCTCGAGCGCGGGAAACTCGCGCCGGAGACCTTCGACGTCCGCGTCGTTGAGCGGCTGCATCGGCTTCACGCGTAGTCGACGGCGACCTTGATCTGATCGCTCGGCGCGCCGAGCGCCTGCAGCGCCAGCGGGATGTCGGCTTGCCGGATGCGGTGCGTGATGAAGCGCTCGGCGGGAAACACACCGCTCGCCAGCGTCACGATCGTCTCCTCGACCTCCTCGCGAATGGTGCCGAGCGGGAAGATGAGATCGGTCTCCTTGAGAATGAGCGAGACCGGCCGGATGGCCACCTCTTCCAGCGTGATGCCCGCGATGACGACGGTGCCACCACCGGCGCCGACCAGGTGGATTGCGTCGCGCACCACGTCGGGACGACCGGTCGCCTCGAAGACGAGCCGCGGGCGGCCGATGGCTTCGATGACGGCGGCCGACACGTCCGTGAGCGTCGGGTCGATGACGGCATCGGCACCGAGCAGGCGGGCGAAACGGGCCCGATCGGGCACCGGTTCGACCACAGCGATGCGGCCGGCGCCGAGATGCCTTGTCCAGTACAGGATGAACAACCCGATCTGTCCGGCGCCGAAGATGGCGACATCCTGCCCAGCCGCGAGCCGGGCGCGGCGCACGAAGTGGAGGCCGTTCGCCATCGGCTCGGCGAGGACGGCGATGCGGCTGGAGAGCGCCTCGGGCACCGGCACGCACGCGTCGGCCTGCACCACCAGCGCCTCGCAGAAGCCACCGAGCCGCGCACCGCCCATGCCGACATGGTCGCCGACCGGCACGGCGCGATCGCCGCGCCGCCATCCGCTGACCCCGCCGCCGCATGACTCCACCTCGGCGATGACCTCGTGCCCGAGCACCGTGCCCGGCTCCGCGGTGTAGGCCAGCACCTTGTCCGACCCGCAGATACCGCAGCCGTGCACGCGCAGGCGCAGTTCGCCCCGACCAGGCGGCGGCACGTCGAGCGTGCGCAGCTCGAACTCCCCGGGAGCGACCAGCACCTGGGCGCGGGCCTTCATCGAGCGCCCCCACCCTGACCCTCCCCCGTCGCCGGAATTGGCGACAGGGGAGGGAACCCAAACCCGAAGTGACCCATCTCTCTCACGGCCGGTTCACTCCGGACTTGCAGGCTTACAAATAGGCATCGGCGTCCATCGGCGGGCATCGGCGGTTCCGGATCTCCTTCACAGCCGGCTTCGCGCAAGAAGTCCAGCACGCGTCCTTCGCCGCCTCCGCGCCGCGGTTGAAACCGCGCGCTACGAAAGGCGCCAAGCCTGCCTGCGCAGGCTCCCAACCCCGCCACCATCAACGTTCTTTGGGGGTGGGTGGGGAGTCGCCGCAGGGCGACTTGGTGCTTCTCGTAGCGCGCGAATTCATTCGCCGCGTCGGCTGCTGCAGGTCGAGATTTCGACTTTATGTGCAAAGCCTTCACACCCGCCGCGCTGGTTCGATGATGCGCTCCGCGAGTCGTTCGAGCGCCGGGCGCACGGTGTCGGCCGTCGGCGCGTCGAACAGCAGGAGCACGACCTGCTCGGCGCCGGCGTCGCGATAGCGTTTCAGCGCGTCCAAATCTTGCGTCGGCCGCGTGTACGGCGACACGGTGATGGAGACGTCACGGCGCGTCCGGCCGCGCGCGGCGAGGAGGCGGTCCAGCGCGGCGACACGCTCCGCCGTCATCTCGGGCGTGACGTTCCAGCCGAACCAGCCCTGCCCGACGTCGGCGACGCGGCGCAGCGCCGCGTCACTCTCGCCGCCGAAGATGATCGGCGGATGCGGGCGTTGCACGGGCTTGGGCTCGAAGCGGACCGGCGGCAACGTGTAGAACTCGCCCTCGTACGACGGCTGCGCCTCGGTCCACAACCGCCGCATGATCTCGAGGTAGGCGCGGGTGCGCGCGCCGCGCCGGGCAAACTCGGCACCGACGGCGGTGAACTCCTCGGCGAACCAGCCGATACCGACGCCGAAGTCGAAGCGGCCGCGCGACAGCACATCGAGGCCGGCGACCAGCTTCGCCGTATAGACCGGGTTGCGTTGCGGGACGAGACAGATCCCCGTGCCGAGGCGGACGCGCGTGGTGAGCGCGGCGATGTATGTCAGCACCGCGAAGGGATCGCCGAGGCCGCCCATCGTCGGGTCGAGCGGAAAGCGGCCGTCGTCCGCGTACGGGTACGCGGAGGTGTACTCGTCCACGAGCACGACGTGCTCCGGCGCCCACAGGCTGCTAACGCCCACATCGTCCGCCGCCCGCGCCAGTGCCGCGAGATACTCGGGCTGCTGACCGGGGCCGAAGGTGGGAAGGAAGACGCCGATCCTCATGGGTCACGGCTCTTTTGACGCAGCCGGCGGCGCAGGGCAAGAGGCGACGGCGGCGCTCACCCGCGCCGCTGCCCAGGGCGTTGCCCCCGGGGCAGATGGCTTGCCGCCCTTTGTCCGGCGACCGGGAGGAGCACTGTCACGCCGCGGCACCGGCCGCGGGCTCTTCGAGGTGATCGATGCGCGGGCCGGCGGCGAGCCAGGCGCTGGCAGCGCGGCGCCCCGCGGCCTGCATCTCCGCGAGCACGCCGCGCTCGAAATACAAGTACGAGCCGGCGTTGAAGCGGCCGTCGCGCGCCGGCCGCACGGCTTCGTAGAGCGTCACATCGCGATAGCGGCTGTCTTGCAGGCGCGCCAAGCGGTTGCGCTCCAGCAACAGCTTGCGGTCGATGTTGTAGGCGTTCTCCAGCAAGCTATCGACCGTGCGTTCGACGACGCGGCCGAGGCGTGTGAACGGCCCGCGCTCGGGGTCCGGCGGCTCGGTGACCAGCACCGTAATGATCTCCTCGGCGCCCAGCGCGACCACAGGGGCGAGCGGCGTGTTGACCAACAACCCGCCGTCCCATAGCAGGTGCTTGCCGATCTGCACCGGCGGAAAGAGCAGCGGGATGCTGGCGCTCGCCAAAACCATGTCGACGGTGATGGCATCGACGATGTGGTAGTCCGGCGGCCGGGTCAGCGGCGTCTCGGCGTTGACGTAGCGCACCACGTGTCCGGTGTGTGCGTCCACCGTATTGATCGCCAGACGCAGGCCGTTGGTCGGCACGCGCTCGCCGCCCACGGCGTCGATGAGGCGCTCGCGCAGCTGCGCCGTGTCGGCGAGAAACGGTTCGCGGATGCCGTCGAGGAAGCGGCTCACCAGCTCGAAGCGCGCCGTCAGCAGATACTCGACCCACAGCGCCAGGAGGCTGCCACGCCGCGGGGGGAGGTGATTCCACGCCCGCTGCACCAGCGCGCGGATGGGCTGCGGCGACCGCAGCCAGCGTACCGCCTCCTCGAGCATGAGCTGCACCAAGGTGCGCACCGCCGTCTGGAAGAAGAGGGGGCTGGCGACCACCGGCGGGTTGTCGGCGATGCCGTTCCAGAACTGCATCAGCTCGCGCGGCGACTTGCCGGCGGCGATCAGTGCGGCATTGATGGCGCCGGCGGAGGTACCCGACAGCACCGTCGGGCCGTCGGCGAAGCGTGCATCGCGCAGCAGCCGTTCGTACACGCCGACTTGAAACGCGCCGCGCGCGCCGCCACCGGAGAGCACCATGCCCAGCGCGTGCTGGCGGCCCGTTGCGGTGCGCCGCCGTGGCCGTACAGATGTCGTCACTCCTGCCCCCTTTTTGGAGCCGCGAGCATCCGACGGCCGCCACCATAATGCAAGAGTTTGCTGGTCGCGCACGGCGCCCTCGTAACGGGTCACGCAGCGGCGGTATGGAGCCGTTCTCTGGGAGAAAATCGACTGTCTCGTGGACAGGGGCAAGTGACCAAAGATGTTCGTCCCGCCCTTCTCGCGGCCCGCGCGGGCTCGGGCGTTGACGTAACCCCCATTGCATACTAAACGTTTAGTATGCACGCCGTCGCCCGGCCGGCGCGCGGCGAATCGCGCCGGGACTTGATGGACGTCGCCATCGACTGCTTCGCACGCTACGGCTATCAGGCAACGTCCATCGACCGCATCGCCAAGGCGGCCGGGGTCACCAAGGGCGCGCTCTACTACCACTTCAAGGACAAGCAGGAGCTGCTGTTCGAGGCGGTGAAGCAGCGCGTCGGGCAGTTCGAGCGCTTGGTGCTCACCGACCTGGAGTCGATCCCCAGCGCCGCCGCGCAGCTCGCCGAGGTCGCCCGGGTGTGCCTGGAGCACGCCACCAAGAGCAATCACCGCCGCCTCATCGTCACCCTGATGGTCGAGTCGCTCGACACCAACCCGCGCCTCGAGGCCGAGTTCCGCGCCATGATGAAGCGCTTTCGCGGCTTCCTGCGCGACATTGTCCGCCGCGGCCAGCGGCACGGCGAGTTCCGCCGCGCCGTCGACCCGGCCGTCGCCGCCGAGGTTTATGCCGGCGCGATCATGGGCGCAGAGATCCAGTACTACCAGGACCCGAAGCGCTTCGATCTGGCAACGACGATCGACACCTTCATTCGCCAATACGTGGGTTGGCTGGCGGCGCCATCGCGCAACGGGCGCCCGCGCCGCCGCCCGAGGAGGTGACCCATGGTCAGTTTCCAACCGACCGAGGAGCAACAGCTCATCCGCGACACCGTCGCCGCGTTCGCCCGCGAGCAGATCCGGCCGCAGGCGCACGAGGCCGATGAGAGCGGGCAAATCCCCCCCGCGGTCATCCAGCAGGGCTGGGAGCTGGGCCTGGTGCAGAGCGCGATTCCGGACGCCTACGGCGGCGCCGGCGACACCCGCTCGGTGGTCACCGGCGCGTTGATCGCTGAGGAGCTGGCGTGGGGCGACCTCTCCATCGCCATGCACCTGCTGGCCCCGCGCCTCGTCGTCTACCCGGTCGTCGAGATGGGAACGGAGGCGCAGAAGCAACGCATCCTGGCCGCCTACACCGGCACCGAGTTCTGCGCCGGCACCGCCGCTGTGATGGAGCCCCGCTTCGACTTCGACCTCGCGGCGTTGACGGCGACGGCGCGCCCGGAGAACGGCGCCTACGTCCTGAACGGCGCCAAGTGCTACGTGCCGCTGGCGGCAGACGCCGCGCACGTGTTGGTCTACGCGCGCCTCGGCGAGCGCGACGGCTACGAGAGCGTCGGCGGCTTTCTCGTTGAAAAGGGTACCGCGGGGCTCGCCGTCGCCGAGCGGGAGAAAAACATGGGAATCAAGGCGCTGGCCACGCATGAGCTGACGCTCACCGACTGCCGCGTCCCGGCTGCCAACCATCTCGGCGGCGACGCTGGCTGCGACTTCGCCAAGCTCATGAACTACTCGCGCGTCGGCCTCGCCGCGATGGCCGTCGGCGTCGCCCGCGCCGCCTTCGAGTACGCCCGCGACTACGCCAAGGAGCGCAAGGCCTTCGGCGTCGCCATCGCCCAGAAGCAGGCCATTGCCTTCATGCTCGCCGAGATGGCGCTGGAGATCGACGCCGCGCGCCTGCTGATGTGGGAGGCGGCCTGGAAGCTGGACCGCGGCCAGGAGGCGACCCGCGAAGCGTACCTCGCCAAGAACTACGCCGCCAACATGGTCCTCAAGGTCGCTGACAACGCCGTGCAGATCCTCGGCGGCCACGGCTACATCCGCGAGCATCCGGTGGAGCTGTGGCTGCGCAACGGCCGCGGCTTCGCCACCTTCGAAGGCCTGGTGATGCTGTAACCAAGGAGGGAAGAGATGATCGACTTTGAGCTGCCGCCGGAAGTGGAACGCACCAAGGAGATGATTCACATGCTCGCCGAGCAGGCGATGCGGCCGATCTCGCGCGAGTATGACGAGCGCGAGCACGAGAAGCCCTGGGACTTTCTCACCATGATGTGGCAGGCCTCGCAGACCAGCCCGGTGACCTTCGGCGGCGACGGCAAGAAGGATAAGGAAAAGAGCGCTCCGTCGACGCGCCATCTCACCTCCGCGGTGTCCATCGAAGAGCTGTCCTGGGGTGACGCCGGACTGTACCTGTCGATCCCGAATCCCGGTCTCGGCGGCGCCGCCGTCGCCGCCGCGGGCACGCCGGAGCAGCGGCAACGGTTCCTGGCGCGCTTCAAGAGCGGCGAGCCGAAGTGGGGGGCCATGGCGATCACCGAGCCGGGCTGCGGCTCGGACTCCGCCGCCATCACCACGACAGCGGTGCGTGACGGGGATCACTGGGTCCTCAACGGCACCAAGATCTTCGTCACCAGTGGCTTGATGGCGGCGGAGAAGTCGGACGGCTTCGTCGTCGTCTGGGCGACGGTCGACAAGTCGGCCGGGCGCGCCGGCATCAAAGCGTTCGTCGTCGAGCACGGCACGCCGGGCATGACGGTCACCAAGGTGGAGAAGAAGCTGGGCATCCGCGCCTCCGACACGGCGGCGATCGTCTTCGAAGACTGCCGCATCCCCGCCGACAACATCCTCGGCAGTCCCGAGGTGAAGAAGACGACCGAGGGCTTCAAGGGCGTCATGGCCACCTTCGATGCCACGCGGCCCGCCGTGGCCGCCAGCGCCATCGGCATCGGCCGCGCCGCCGTCG
>Ga0073934_10010504_pt1 | contig 11478 bp, 6 predicted proteins | sample LarsenN4metaG_FD_76834 | JGI IMG/M metagenome (GOLD analysis project Ga0073934, IMG submission 76834) | Hot spring sediment bacterial and archeal communities from British Columbia, Canada, to study Microbial Dark Matter (Phase II) - Larsen... ...
CCCTGCCCCGGCTCGCTGTAGATCTTCACGTGGCCGGACGATTGCTTGACGAAGCCGTAGACCATGCTGAGGCCCAGGCCCGTTCCGCGCCCTGCGGGCTTCGTGGTGAAGAACGGCTCGAACGCCCTGGCCGCCACCTCGGGCGGCATGCCGGTGCCGGTGTCGCTGACGGCGATCTGCACGTACTGGCCCGCCGGCACCTCGGCGTGCTGGGCGGCATAGGCGTCGTCCAGCGCGCAGTTGGCGGTCTCGATGGTGAGCCGGCCGCCCTCGGGCATGGCATCCCGCGCATTGACCGCCAGGTTGACGATGGCGTTCTCGAGCTGGCCGGCGTCGGCGTGGGTGCGCCACAGGCCGCCGGCCAGCACGGTCTCCACGCGGATCGATTCGCCCAGCGTCCGGCGCAGCAGCTCGGACATCCCGGCGACCAGCTTGTTGGCTTCGATGGGCTCGGGCTGCAGCGGCTGCTGGCGCGAGAAGGCGAGCAGGCGCTGGATGAGGGTGGCGGCGCGCCCGATGGCGTCGCGTGCGGCGTCCATGAAGCGGCGCACGTCCGTGTCGCCGCGGTCGAGCCGGCGCTGAATCAGGTTCAGCGAGCCCATGATGACGGCGAGCATGTTGTTGAAGTCGTGCGCCACCCCGCCGGTCAGCTGGCCCACGGCCTCGAGCTTCTGGGCCTGGCGGAGCTGGGCCTCGGCCGTCTCGCGCCGTCGCATCTCGCCTCGCAGGCTCTCGTTGGCGTCGGAGAGCTGCGTGTTGGCGCGCACCAGCTCCTGGCGCGAGTCCAGCAGCATGCCGACCGCACGGCGCTGGGCGCGCACCCACAGGGCAATCAGGGCCAGCGCCAGCAGGGCACTGGTGGCGGCGGCGATCACCAGCGCACGTCCGGTCCGCTCGGCCGCGCCGGCGCGGCGCTGCAGCAGGCGCTGCTCCTCCTCCATCATGCGGGCCACGACCGCGCGGATGCGGTCCATCAGGTCGCGGCCGCGGCCCGAGGCGACCAGGTCGGTGGCGCCCGCCACGTCGCCGGCCGCGCGCTGCTGGATGGTGACGCGCATGAGCTCCATGCGCTCGGCCACCAGGGGCTCGAGCTCGGCCAGGTTGGCGACCTGCGCCTCGTTGTCGGCGGTGCGGCGGCGCACCTCCTCGATCTGCGGCCCGAGCGAGGCGGTGGCGTTGCGGAACGGCTCCAGATAGCTGTCGTCGCCGAGCAGCAGGTAGCCGCGCTGCCCGGTCTCGGCGTCCTGCAGGGACGAGAACATGGCGGCCAGCGCGTTCTCGACCACCAGGGTGTGCTGCACCCAGGCGGCGCGCCGCTCGGCGTCGACGGCCAGCCAGACGGTAGCGGCCAGGCCGAGGACCAGCATCAGCCCCGCGCCGACCGGCAGCCACAGGCCGGGCAGGGCCCGCCGCTCGTCGACCGAAAGGGCCATCCGCCGGCCTAGCGCGCGGCGGCAAGCGGGATGTCGTAGACCGCGGTGCGGGCGGCGGCCGGCCGGGCGTGGCGCTCCACCTGCACCAGGCAGGTGAAGGCGCTGGGCCCCTGCGACAGGCCCGAGCAGCCGGCGTCGTAGGTCAGCGTGTTGGGGTTGCCGTTGCGCTCCACCGACAGCGGGTCGCCCGCGCGCTCGGGATCGAACCACGCCCCGGTCGAGAGCTTGATGCAGCCTGGGCGCAGCTTCTCGGACAGCACCGCGCCGGCCAGGCACGAACCCCGGTCGTTGAAGACGCGCACCGTGTCGCCCGCCTTGATGCCGCGCGCGGCGGCGTCGTCCACGTTCAGCACGCAGGGCTCGCGCCCGCCCACCTTGCCCTCCTGGCTGTGCCGCCCGCCGTCCAGTTGGCTGTGAAGCCGGGCGCCGGGCTGGTCGGAGAGGAGGTGCAGCGGGAATCGGTCGGCGCCCTGGCCGCCCAGCCACTCCCGCGGCTCCATCCAGGTGGGATGGGCCGGGCAGTCGGCCAGGTTCATCGCCTCGATGGCGGGCGAGACGATCTGGATGCGGCCCGAGGGCGTCCCGAGCGGATTGGCCTGCGGGTCGGCCCGGAGCGCGGCGAGCTTCGCGGCAGCGTTGACGCAGCCCGGCACCAGGATGGGCTCGCCGTTCCAGAAGGCGTCGAAGTCCGGCAGGTCGATGCCCGCCTCGGCCGCGCGCTGGCGCGACCAGTCGAACATGTGGCGGATCCACTCCATCTCGGTGCGCTTCTGCGTGAACGCGTCGCCGAAGCCCAGCCGCGCGGCCAGGCGCGAGAACACGTCGTAGTCGCTGCCGGCCTCGCCATAGGGCTCGCGCAGCTTGTGCATCGGCGTGACCCAGCCGTCGTAGCGCGAGGTGGCGAAGTCGTTGCGCTCCAGCGTGGTGGTGATGGGAAACACGATGTCCGACATGCGCGCCATGGGCGTGAACCAGGGCTCGTTGACGATCACCGTCTCGGGCCTGCGCAGCGCCGCGACCAGGCGGTGCAGGTCCTGGTGGTGGTGGAAGGGATTGCCGCCGGTCCAGTAGACGAGGCCGATCTCGTTGTAGGTGATGGAGCGTCCGTCGTAGGTGATCGTGGCGCCCGGGTTCAGCAGCATGTCGGTGACGCGCGCCACCGGGATGCGGTCGCGCACCTCGCCGCGCTCGGCCGGGAACTCGGCCCAGGCGAAGGGCAGCTTGCCCGCGCCCTTGTTGTTGAAGGTGCCCAGTCCCAGCGAGAAGCCGCCGCCGGGCAGGCCGACCTGGCCCAGCAGGCAGCCCAGCGCCACGACCATCCAGACCGGCTGCTCGCCCTTGTCGGCGCGCTGCAGCGACCAGGCGGTGTTGACGACCGTGCGCGTGGCCGCCATGCGGCGCGCGAGGTCGGCGATGACATCGGCCGCGATGCCGGTGATGGCGGCCGCCCACGCCGGCGTCTTGGCGACGCCGTCCGTGCGGCCCATCACGTAGTCGATGAAGCGGTCGCCGCCGAAGCAGCAGCGCGCCAGGAAGGCGGGATCGTGCAGGTTCTCGGCCACCAGGGTGTGGGCGAGGCCCAGCATGAGGGCGACGTCGGTGTTGGGCCGGGGCGCGATCCACTCGGCGCCCACGGCCTCCTCGTCCTCGCCGTAGACGGGGTCGATGCAGACGACGTGCAGGCCGTTGGCGTGAGCTGCGGCCAGCTTGGCCCGGTCGACGTGCGGCCCGGTCAGCCCCACGCCGATCTGGGCGTTCTTGAACTTGAGCCCGCCGAAGGCGACCAGCAGCTTGGTGTGGGCCGCCATCTCGTCCCAGCCGGGCGAGACGCCGGTCATCTCGACGCTGCCCAGGATGTGGGGGACGACGACCTCGGCCGCGGCCGAGCTGTAGCTGTTGACCGAGCCGGTGCAGCCGCCGAACAGGTTCATGAAGCGGCGGAGCTGGCTCTGGGCGTGGTGGAAGCGGCCAGCGCTGGCCCAGCCGTAAGAGCCGGCGTAGATCCCCTTGTTGCCCAGCCTTTCCTTGGTGCGCTTCAGGGCCTTGGCGGCCAGGTCCACGGCCACGTCCCAGCCGACCTCGACGAAGGGCTCCACGCCGCGGCGCGTGCGGTCCGACTTCTCCCCGGCCGCAAGGTAGCCGGCGCGCACCAGGGGGCGGCCCAGGCGGCCGCGCGTGGAGGCGAGGTCCGCCAGGTCGGTGCTGATCGGCGAGGGATCGCGATCCCGCGTCCAGGGCGCGATGGTGGCCCCTCCGGAGCCGTCGGCCTCGGCCTGGTAGATGCCCCAATGGGCGGCGGTGAACTTGCGGTCCATGACCTGTCGGCCCCAGGCGAATCCGGCGCTGAGCCGGCGGGAGCGGCAGAGTGGGTTCAGCCGCGGCGGGGGTCAAGTGGCGCCCGCATGCGCGTCATGGAACCCGGCCATGCATGGGCCGCGGATCCCCAACGGCCGGCTCGCCATTCCCATGCGTCGGGTGCGATGCTGCCGGTCCGGCGACAGGGGAGCGGGCGCGATGGGCAGGCTGGACGGCAAGGTGGCGCTGGTGACGGGCGGCAACTCGGGCATCGGGCGGGGCATCGTCCATCGCTTCGCGGCCGAGGGGGCACGGGTCGCCTTCTGCGGGCGCGACGCGGCCAAGGGTGCCGCCGTGATGGCGGAGATGAAGGCCAAGGGGGCGGATGCCGCCTTCTTCCAGGCCGACCTGGCGGACGAGGCGCGGGTGAAGCGCCTGGTCGGCGAGGTGGAGGGCCGCTTCGGCCGGCTGGACGTCGTCGTCAACAACGCGGGCGTGGGCGGGCGCCGCTCCGGTATCGGCGAGGGCGATGCGCCGGGCGCGCGCTGGGACAAGATGCGCGGGCCCAACCTGGACGCACCCTTCTTCGTCGCCTCCTACGCCATGCCGCTGCTGAAGAAGGCGGGCAAGGGCGCCATCGTGAACATCTCGTCCACCGCGGCGCTGCACGGAAACTGGGGGCTCTACACCGTGGCCAAGGCGGGCGTGGAGGCTCTGACGCGGTCCCTGGCCGTGGAGGGCGCCCCGCACGGCGTGCGCGCCAACGGGGTGAGCCCGGGCTGGATCGAGGTGGAGCTGGAGAAGGGCGGCAAGGCCTCGGGCAACGCCGACGGCTCGTGGGACCAGCCGCCCTCGCTGCTGAACCGCATGGGCGTGCCGGCCGAGATCGCGGCGGCGGTGCTGTTCCTGGCCTCCGACGAAGCCTCGTTCGTGACCGGGCAGACGCTGATCGTGGATGGCGGGATGGCGATCACGGACTACCCCTCGCGCAAGCTCCTGGAGACGATCGGGCCCATGCTGTTCAGCGGCACCACCTGAGCGGGCCCCAGCGCCACGCCATGATCGACAAGCTCGAATACCTGATCGCGCTGGCGCACGAGCAGCACTTCGGGCGGGCGGCCGAGACCTGCGGCGTGACGCAGCCCACGCTGTCGGCCGGGATCAAGCAGCTGGAGGACATGCTGGGCGTGCTGCTGGTGCAGCGCGGGTCGCGCTTCCGCGGCCTGACGCCCGAGGGGCAGCGCGTGCTGGACTGGGCGCGGCGCATCGTGGGCGATGCACGCGCCATGCGGCAGGAGATCCGGGCGCTGAAGCAGGGCCTGGCGGGGCGGCTGCGCATCGCCGCGGTTCCCACCGCGCTGGCCGCCGTGGCGGCCCTGACGACGCCCTTCCGCGCGCGGCACCCGGGCGTCTCGTTCACGATCCTCTCGCGCACCTCCATCGAGATCCTGGGGATGCTCGAGAACCTCGAGATCGACGCGGGCGTCACCTACCTGGACAACGAGCCGCTGGGCCGCGTGCGCGCCCTGCCGCTGTACCACGAGCAGTACCGGTTGCTGACGGCGGCCGACAGCCCGCTGGGCGACCGTGACGAGGTGACGTGGGCCGAGGTGGGGCGCATCCCGTTGTGCCTGCTGACTTCGGACATGCAGAACCGCCGCATCATCGACCGCTACCTGCGGGCGGCGGGGTGCGAGCCGGCACCCACCCTCGAATCGAACTCGATGATCGTGCTGTTCTCGCACGTGCGCACCGGACGGTGGGCCAGCGTCATGCCGGCCAAGCTGGCCGAGATGCTGGGCCTGACCGAGACGCTGCGCGCCGTCCCCATCGCGGCCAGCGAGCCCTACCCCACGATCGGCCTGGTGGTTCCCCACCGCGAGCCCATGACCCCCCTGATCGCCGCCCTGGTGGGAGAAACCACGGTTTTCTCGCTGGATAGGGAGCCCGCGCGGGGGCGCGAGAGGAAGCGTTAAGGGCCTTTACGATAGAAGTTCTCTATCGCAGCATGGCGCGCTTCGCTTGATTGCCGTGGCCATTGCCCTCAGATTCAAACGGTCCGCAACTTCAACGACTTGGACTTCGCATGCACGGCTCCGCCGCCGTCTGGAGCAAGGAACGCGCGCAGGCCATCATCGACGCCCACCGGGCGACCGAAGGGGCGGCCCTCCCCATCCTGCACGACCTGCAGGCCGCCTTCGGCCACGTGCCCGAGGAGGCCGTCCCGATGATCGCCCATGCGCTGAACCTGACACGGGCCGAGGTGCATGGGATCGTCAGCTTCTATCACGATTTCCGCCGCGCCCCGGCGGGCCGCCACGTGCTGAAGGTGTGCCGCGCCGAGGCCTGCCAGTCGGTGGGCGGCGAGGCCATCGCCGAAACGTCGCTGAAGCGGCTGGGCATGGCGTGGGGCGATACGACGCCCAGCGGATCGCTCACGATAGAGGCCGTCTATTGTCTTGGCCTTTGCGCATGCAGCCCTTCGGCCATGCTGGACGGCAAGCCGGTGGGTCGGCTGGACCAGGCCCGCCTCGACGCGCTGATCGACAGGGTCGCCTGATGGCCACACGCCTCTACATCGCCAAGGATTCGGGCGCACTCGCCGTGGGCGCCGACGAGGTTGCATCCGCGCTGGCCGAGGCGGCCGGTAAGCGCGGGCTGGCGCTCGAGATCGTGCGGACCGGATCGCGCGGGCTCTATTGGCTGGAGCCCACCGTCGAGGTCGCGACGCCCGCCGGGCGCATCGCCTACGGCCCCGTGACGGTCGGCGACGTGGCGGGCCTGCTGGACGCCGGGCTGGCCGAGGGCGGCCGGCATCCGTTGCGCATCGGGCGGCCCGAGGACCATCCTTTCCTGAAGCGCCAGACGCGGCTCACCTTCGCCCGCTGTGGCATCGTCGACCCCGCGTCGGTGGCCGACTACCGGGCGCATGGCGGCTACAAGGGGCTGGAGAAGGCGCTCGGGATGCCGCCCGCCGCCATCGTCGAGGAGGTTGTGCAGTCGGGACTGCGCGGGCGCGGCGGCGCGGGCTTCCCCACCGGCATCAAGTGGCGCACCGTCCAGCAGACCGCGGGCGACCAGAAGTACGTCGTGTGCAACGCCGACGAGGGCGACAGCGGCACCTTCGCCGACCGCATGGTGATGGAGGGCGATCCCTTCGTGCTGATCGAGGGGATGACGATCGCCGGCATCGCAGTGGGCGCGACCAAGGGCTTCGTCTACATCCGCTCGGAATACCCGCACGCCATCGCGGCCTTGGAGGCGGCGCTGGCTGCGGCGCGGCGCGAAGGCTTCCTCGGGCGGCGCATCCAGGGCTCGGCCTACGACTTCGACATTGCCGTGCGCGTGGGCGCCGGCGCCTATGTCTGCGGCGAGGAGACGGCGCTGCTCGACAGCCTGGAGGGCAAACGCGGCATGGTGCGCGCCAAGCCGCCCCTGCCCGCGCACAAGGGCCTGTTCGGCAAGCCCACCGTCATCAACAACGTGATCTCGTTCGCATCGGTACCGATCATCCTGGACCAGGGGGCGGCGGCCTACCGCGACCTCGGCATGGGGCGCTCGCGCGGCACGATGCCCATCCAGCTCGCCGGCAACGTGAAGTACGGCGGCCTGTTCGAGGCGGCCTTCGGCATGACGCTGGGCGAGCTGGTGGACGACATCGGCGGCGGCACGGCCAGCGGCCGCCCGGTGCGCGCCGTGCAGGTGGGCGGGCCGCTGGGCGCCTACTTCCCGCGCGCGCTGTTCGACACGCCCTTCGACTACGAGGCCTTCGCCGCCAAGGACGGCCTCATCGGCCACGGCGGCGTCGTGGTGTTCGACGACACGGTGGACATGGCCAGGCAGGCGCGCTTCGCGATGGAGTTCTGCGCCATCGAATCGTGCGGCAAGTGCACGCCCTGCCGCATCGGCTCGACGCGCGGCACCGAGGTGATCGACCGCATCGTGGCCGGCGAGGACCGCGCCGGCAACATCGCGCTGCTGGAAGACCTGTGCGCCACCATGAAGTTCGGATCGCTGTGCGCGCTCGGCGGCTTCACGCCCTATCCCGTCATGAGCGCGCTCAAGCACTTCCCCGAGGACTTCATCGCGGGCCCCCGCCTCGCGGCGGCCGAGTAAGGACCAAGGAGCGACCCATGTCCCTCGATCACGAGCCCATGTCCCTGATCCAGGAAACCGACTACGGCACGCCCCGCGCGAAGTCCGACAAGACGGTCACGCTCACCATCGACGGCTTCCCGGTGACGGTGGCCGAGGGCACCTCGATCATGCGGGCCGCCATCGAGGCCGGCATCAAGGTGCCCAAGCTGTGCGCGACGGATTCGGTCGAGGCCTTCGGATCGTGCCGGCTGTGCCTGGTGGAGATCCAGGGACGTCCGGGCACGCCCGCCTCGTGCACCACGCCGGTGGCCGAGGGCCTGGTCGTGTCCACCCAGACCGACCGCCTGAAGAAGCTGCGCCGCGGCGTGATGGAGCTCTACATCTCGGACCATCCGCTGGACTGCCTGACCTGCGCCGCCAACGGCGACTGCGAGCTGCAGGACATGGCGGGCGCGGTGGGGCTGCGCGAGGTGCGCTACGGCTATGACGGCGCCAACCACCTGGGCCAGGCCAAGGACGAGAGCAACCCCTATTTCACCTTCGATCCCTCGAAGTGCATCGTCTGCTCGCGCTGCGTGCGGGCCTGCGAGGAGGTGCAGGGCACCTTCGCGCTGACCATCGAGAAGCGCGGCTTCGCCTCGAAGGTGTCGCCCGGCATGGGCGAGAGCTTCCTCGATTCCGAGTGCGTTTCCTGCGGCGCCTGCGTGCAGGCCTGCCCCACCGCCACGCTGTCGGAGAAGAGCGTCATCGAGATCGGTACGCCCGAGCACTCGGTCGTGACGACCTGCGCGTACTGCGGTGTCGGCTGCAGCTTCAAGGCCGAGATGCGCGGCGACGAGCTCGTGCGCATGGTCCCCTACAAGGACGGCAAGGCCAACCGCGGGCACTCCTGCGTGAAGGGGCGCTTCGCCTGGGGCTACGCCACCCACAAGGAGCGCATCCTGAAGCCCATGATCCGCGCCCGGATCACCGATCCCTGGCGCGAGGTCGGCTGGGACGAGGCCATCGCCCACACCGCCAGCGAGTTCAAGCGCATCCAGGCGAAGTACGGCCGCGGCTCGATCGGCGGCATCACCTCCTCGCGCTGCACCAACGAGGAGACCTATCTGGTGCAGAAGCTGGTCCGCGCCGGCTTCGGCAACAACAACGTCGACACCTGCGCCCGCGTCTGCCACTCGCCCACGGGCTACGGTCTGAAGACGACCTTCGGCACCTCGGCCGGCACGCAGGACTTCGATTCGGTCGAGCAGGCCGACGTCATCATGATCGTGGGCGCCAACCCGACCGACGGGCACCCGGTGTTCGCCTCGCGCATGAAGAAGCGGCTGCGCCAGGGGGCCAAGCTGATCGTCGTGGACCCGCGGCGCACCGACATCGTGCGCACGCCCCACGTCGAGGCGCAGGTCCACCTGCCGCTGCTGCCCGGCACGAACGTCGCCGTCATGACGGCGCTGGCCCACGTCATCGTGACCGAAGGGCTGGTCAACGAGGCGTTCGTTCGCGCCAACTGCGAGCTGGACGACTTCGCCGAGTGGGCCGCCTTCGTGTCCGAGCCGCAGAACAGCCCCGAGGCCGTGGAGCCCTTCACCGGCGTGCCGGCGGCCGACGTGCGCGTCGCCGCGCGGCTCTATGCCACCGGCGGCAACGCCGCCATCTACTACGGCCTGGGCGTGACCGAGCACAGCCAGGGCACCACCACGGTCATGGCGATCGCCAACCTGGCGATGGCCACTGGCAACATCGGCCGGCCGGGCGTGGGCGTGAACCCGCTGCGCGGCCAGAACAACGTGCAGGGCGCGTGCGACATGGGCTCGTTCCCGCACGAGTTCTCGGGCTACCGCCACGTCTCGGACGCCGCCACGCGCCAGGCCTTCGAGGCGCTGTGGGGCGTGCCGCTGGAATCCGAGCCTGGCCTGCGCATCCCCAACATGCTGGATGCCGCCGTGGCCGGCACCTTCAAGGGCCTCTACGTGCAGGGCGAGGACATCGCCCAGTCCGACCCCGACACGCAGCACGTGGTGGCGGGCCTGGAGGCGATGGAGTGCGTCGTCGTCCAGGACCTGTTCCTGAACGAGACGGCCAACTTCGCCCATGTCTTCCTGCCCGGCTCCACCTTCCTGGAGAAGGACGGCACCTTCACCAACGCCGAGCGGCGCATCAACCGCGTGCGCAAGGTCATGGCGCCGCGCAACGGCCTGGCGGACTGGGAGATCACCGTCCGGCTGTCCGAGGCGCTGGGCTATCCCATGCCCTACAAGCATCCCTCCGAGATCATGGACGAGATCGCGCGGATGACGCCCACCTTCAAGGGCGTGTCCTACGCCAAGCTCGACGAGCTGGGTTCGGTGCAGTGGCCGTGCAACGACAAGGCGCCCGAGGGCACCCCGGTCATGCACATCGGCGGCTTCGTGCGCGGCAAGGGCAAGTTCATGATCACCGAGTACGTGCCCACCGACGAGAGGACGGGCCCGCGCTATCCGCTGCTGCTGACCACGGGGCGCATCCTCAGCCAGTACAACGTGGGCGCCCAGACCCGGCGCACCGCGAACGTGACCTGGCACCGCGAGGACGTGCTGGAGATCCATCCGCACGACGCCGAACAGCGCGGCATCCGCGACGGCGACCTGGTGAAGCTGGCCAGCCGCGTCGGCGCCACCAGCCTGCGCGCCGTGGTGACCGACCGCGTGGCCCCGGGCGTGGTCTACACCACGTTCCACCACCCGGTGACGCAGGCCAACGTCGTGACCACCGAGTTCTCGGACTGGGCGACCAACTGCCCCGAGTACAAGGTGACCGCCGTGCAGGTGACGCCGTCGAACGGGCCGACCGAGTGGCAGGACAGCTACGAGGAGCACGCCCGCAGGAGCCGGCGCATCGACATCCACGCCGAGGCCGCGCGTTGAGCCGCGACCCCGCAGGGGAAGGGCCGCCGCCGCCCGTCCGCCGCGTCGGCGAGCTCGCCTGGCGCAGCGGCGAGGCCAAAGCGGGCGAGCGCGCGATCCCCGAGGAGACCGCGGTCGCCTTCACCTACAACCGCACGGCCCACGCGGTGATGATGGCGACGCCGGCCGACCTCGAGGACTTCGCCGTCGGCTTCAGCCTGAACGAGCGCATCGTCGAGCGCGCGGCCGAGATCGAGGAGCTGGCGGTGGTGCCGCGTCCCCAGGGCGTGGAGCTGCGCATGTGGATCGCCGAGCCGCGCGGGGCCGCCTTCTTCGAGCGGCGGCGCTTCCTGGCTGGCCCCACGGGCTGCGGCCTGTGCGGGCTGGAGAGCCTGGAGGAGGCGGTGCGTCCCGTGGGGCGGGTGGAAAGCGACGTGCGCTTCCCCGCGCGCGCCATCGGCGCCGCCATGGCCTCGCTGGCACCGGCGCAGGCGATCAACCGCGAGACCCGCGCCGTCCATGCCGCGGCGTACTGGGAGCCCGGCGCCGGGCTGGTGGCGCTGCGCGAGGACGTCGGCCGGCACAACGCCCTGGACAAGCTGGCCGGGGCCCTGGCCCGCGCCGGCCAGACGCCCGCCCGCGGCATCCTGGCGCTGACCAGCCGCGTGTCGGTCGAGATGGTGCAGAAGGCCGCCGCCATGGGCGCCCCCGTCGTGGCCGCGGTCTCCGCCCCCACGGCGCTGGCCGTGCGCACGGCCGAGGCCGCCGGC
>Ga0073934_10010505_pt1 | contig 11478 bp, 9 predicted proteins | sample LarsenN4metaG_FD_76834 | JGI IMG/M metagenome (GOLD analysis project Ga0073934, IMG submission 76834) | Hot spring sediment bacterial and archeal communities from British Columbia, Canada, to study Microbial Dark Matter (Phase II) - Larsen... ...
GCCCACGCGGGTCGGGAACTTGCGCCAAGTATTCGCGCAAGTCCCGCCGAGGGGCGGTGAACACGAATCGAACCTCCTTGAAAGAAAACCGGGCTCCTGAAAACTCATCCCCATCCTACCAGCATGGTCAAGTCGTATCGTACTTGAGAAGAACCTTGCAAATCTCCGCGTGTTCGCTAGCCGCGCCGAGGCGGTTTCTATTAGAATAATGGTTCCCCCCGCGGCAGGGTGAGGGGCATGGTGTCTCTCGGCCAAGGAGGATGGACCTCTTTTCATTGGGATCGCGGCCGTTCTACTAAGGCCGCGTGACGACGATCCCGCTCCCCTGTTGAACGCTAACAGCCTGTTGAAAAAGGGGGCAGGCTCCGAGCCGAACCATAGAATCCCCTCGAAAAAGGAGTGAGGCTCGGTGCCTGACCCCTTTTTCAACAGTCAGCTAAGCCGCAAGCGGCGTTTCAACAAAGAGCCTCTGTGTCGTCAGGAAAGTCATTTTACAATGGTCGATCGCAATCTTCTGCGGGAATTCAGCATTGACGACGCCGATCTCGAAGCCGCCTTCGGCAGCGCCCTTGCCGAAGCCGAGCACGCCGAGGACGAAAGCCTCGAGCATCTCTACATCACCGGAGCCGGCGGCGGCGTCGATGTGAACTCGATCATCGACGGCACCGTCGTCCGCGTGGAAGGGGACGAGGTGCTCATCGACATCGGCTACAAGAGCGAAGGCATCGTCCCGCTCGACGAATGGGACCACGGCGCGCCGCCCCCGCAGCCCGGTGACAAAGTCGCCGTGCTCCTGGAAGAAATCGAAGACGAGTTCGGACTGATCCTGCTGTCGAAGCGCAAGGCCGACCGCATCCGCCAGTGGGAAGACATCGTCCGCTCCAAGAAAGAGGGAGACATCGTCAAGGGCATGGTGCAGCGGAAGATCAAGGGCGGCCTGCTGGTGAACATCGGCGTGAACGTGTTCCTGCCGGCCAGCCAGGTCGACATCCGCCGCCCGCCCGACATCGGCGACTACATCGGCCGCGAAATCGAGTGCATGATCCTCAAAATCGACGAGTCGCGCCGCAACATCGTCGTCTCCCGCCGCAAAATGATCGAAGACCAGCGGCAGAAGCTCAAGGAATCGCTGCTGGCAGAGATCCAGGAGGGCCAGATCCGCAAGGGCGTGGTCAAGAACATTGCCGATTTCGGCGCATTTGTGGACCTCGGCGGCATCGACGGGCTGCTGCACATCACCGACATGAGCTGGGGCCGCATCGGCCATCCCTCTGAGATGGTCAAGATCGACGACGAGCTGGAAGTGATGATCCTGCACGTCGACCGCGAACGCGAGAAGATCGCTCTCGGCCTCAAGCAGAAGGAGCGCAGCCCCTGGACCGACGTGGAGTCGAAATATCCGCCCGGAACCAAGGTCAAGGGCGAAGTCGTCAACGTCATGTCGTACGGCGCCTTCGTGAAGCTGGAAGACGGCATCGAAGGCCTCGTGCACATCAGCGAGATGTCGTGGACCAAGCGCGTCAACCATCCGTCCGAAATCGTCAGCCCCGGCGAAGAGGTGGAGGTGGTGGTGCTCGGCATCAACAAGGAGAAGCAAGAGATCTCGCTGGGCATGAAGCAGGCCCAGCCCAACCCCTGGGACCAGGTCGCCGAGCGCTATCCGCCCGGCGCCACGGTCACGGGCACGGTCCGCAACCTCACCAACTACGGGGCGTTCGTCGAGCTGGAGGAGGGTGTGGACGGCCTCTTGCACGTCAGCGACATGTCGTGGACGCGGAAGATCTCGCACGCCAACGAGATGCTCAAGAAGGGGGACGAACTTACCTGTCAGGTAATCAGCGTCGACCAGGAGCGCAAGCGAATCGCGCTGGGTCTCAAGCAACTGCAGCAGGACCCATGGGAGAGCCACATCCTCTCCAAGTACAAGCCCGGCGAGCAGGTGACCGGCAAGGTCACCAAGATCACCAATTTCGGCGTGTTCGTGGAATTGGAGCCGGAGCTGGAGGGCCTGTTGCACGTCTCGGAACTGGCGGACCACAAGATCGAGAATCCCGAAAACCTCGTGAAGGTTGGCCAGGAACTGGAAGTGCGGATTCTGCGGATTGATCCGGCCGAGCGTAAGATCGGGCTGAGCCGCAAGAGCGCCGCCGAAATCGAGGCGATGGAAGCCAAGGAGGCGAAAGAAGCCGCCGCGGCGCCGAAGCCGCGGACCGAACTGAAAGGCGGCATGGAAGGCGCTTCTGGCCCGCTGTTCTCGCTCGGAGGCGAACAGAAGGAAGAGTAGGTGCTTTGAGCGTCAGAAGCCCACGGATTGCAACCCGTGGGCTTCTGTGGCAACGCGCGCGAGTTCGTGAATTGACACTTCTGGCGAAATTTTGACGGCTGTTCGGCACAGTCCGAACGGCCGTTATTCTTGCGCACTTTGCCCGACCGTCCCCTCGATTTCCTTCGGGGACTGCGGCGAAACATCCAATTCGGGATGTGGCAGGCCGATATCTACAGCAGGTGGATGCCCGGCGTCGCGACGCGGCAACAGCGTTGCGACCAAGTTGAAGCGACCCAGGGATGCCATCCCTGGGCTTCCCCTGCGATCCCTCCCGGAATCGGCGGACTACCGATGCGCAAGACTCTCCGTCCACGCACCACGTCGGGCGTCGTGCAAACTCCGTTGGAGACCTACCTCCGCGAAATCAACGAAACGGCCCTGCTGACGGCGGAGCAGGAGAAGGAGCTGTCCCACCGCATCAACAACGGCGAAAAGGAAGCGCGCGACCAGATGGTGCGCGCCAACCTGCGGCTGGTCGTGAACATCGCCCGCGCCTACACCGGCAAAGGGTTGCCGCTGCAAGACCTCATCGAAGAGGGCAACCTGGGCCTGCTGCGCGCCGTCGAGGGCTTCGACCCCGACATGAACACGCGGTTCAGCACGTACGCCAGTTACTGGATCAAGCAATCCATCAAACGGGCGCTGATCAACTCGGCCAAGACGATCCGTATTCCCGCGTACATGGTGGAGTTGCTGTCGAAGTGGCGGCGAGCCACGATCGTCCTGGAGGACGAACTGAAGCGGCCCCCCACGCAGGAAGAGGTCGCCAAGTTCCTCGGCCTGCCAAAGAAGAAGCTGAGCATCGTCAAGATGGCGATCCAGTTGTACAACACCACCCCCCAGACCGACGACGACGAAGGGTCGTGGTCGATGGGCGACATGGTGGCCGACGACCGCACCAAAGGACCGGAAGACGACCTGCTCGATCACGACAACCTGAAGCACGTCTTCCGCATGTTGGACGACATGGACCCGCGCGAAGCCACCATTCTGCGGATGCGGTTCGGACTCGACGACGCCGAGCCAAAGACGCTGAAAGAAATCGGCGAGACGCTCGGCCTCACTCGCGAGCGGGTGCGGCAGATCGAATCGGAAGCCCTCCGCCGCCTCGCCAAAGGCATCCTGGGGGAGTGAGTGGTGAGTGGTGAAGACGGCCACGCTGGCCGCTTGCAGTTAGCGGGATCGATTCGCCCGGACCCACAAGCCCTTTGGTGTGTTCCGTGGTTCACCTGAAAAAGCGGTCGCGGGACGGATCGCGAAACCGCAAGCGTCGCTCACTTGCGGTTTCGCGATTCATGGACTGGCGGTCGAGCGTCGAGCGGAGCTATCCTGACCGCATCGGCTGCAAGGACCGCCCCGCCATGATGCGTATGCTGCTGTTTGCCTGTGCCCTGCTCTCCGCGCTGGTCTGCCGCGCCGACGAGGGGATTCTGCTCTCGGAATTCGTGTTCGAGACCGCGCCGTTTCCGAGTTGCCATGCCTCCACGCTCGCCGAGACGCCGAACGGATTGGCGGCGGCCTGGTTTGCGGGCACCTACGAAAAGCACCCGGACGTCGGGATCTGGTTTGCCCGCCGAACTCAGCGCGGATGGAGCGAGCCGCGGGAGGTGGCCAACGGCGTGCAATACACCAGCGTCGACGGGGCCGTGAAGCGGCATCCCTGCTGGAACCCAGTGCTGTTTCAGGCGCCCGACGGCCCCCTGCTGCTCTTCTTCAAATGCGGTCCCAACCCGTCCACCTGGTGGGGCATGTTGACCGACTCAATGGATGGCGGCGAAACCTGGTCCCTGCCCCGAAGGCTGCCGGAAGGCATCTTCGGCCCCGTGAAAAATAAGCCGGTGCTGCTCGAGGACGGGCGGCTGCTCTGCCCGACCAGTACCGAAGACCAAGGGTGGCGCGTCCACTTCGAATGGACGTCCGACGCGGGCCGCACCTGGTTCCGCACCGACGCCATCAACGGCGGCCAGGTCATCGGCGCCATCCAGCCGAGCATCTTGCACCTGGCGGATGGCACCCTGCAGGCAATGGGCCGCACGAAAAACGGCAAGCTGTTCCAGACGCGCTCGAGCGATGCGGGCAGAACCTGGTCGCCCATGGAGCTGACGGCACTGCCGAATCCGAACGCCGGGACCGACGCCGTCACGCTCGCCGACGTCCGGCAAGTGTTGGTCTACAACCACACGCCGAAAGGCCGCACGCCGCTGAATGTCGCCGTGAGTGAGGACGGTGCAGCGTGGCAGGCGGCGCTGGTGTTGGAGTCGGAACCGGGCGAGTACTCTTATCCCGCGGTGATTCAGACCTCGGACGGGCGCGTGCACATCAGCTACACGTGGAAACGTCAGCGCGTGAAGCACGTGGTTCTCGAACCGGAAAAGCTGCGGCTGCGTGCCATTGTGGACGGCAAGTGGCCCGAATGAAATTCGTCTGAAATTCGTCCTAGCCCCCGGCGACTCGCCGGGGGCCTGGCGCTTCAAATAACATCCGATTTGGAAATCTGCTATGGCACGCCCTGCAAAGCGTTCGGCCCCCGGCGACTCACCGGGGGCTAAGACGCGGAATGAGCCAGCAGGGAATTCCATATCGGCGCAACTGCGCGGCGTGATCGGAATTGTGGTCGCCGTACTTCTCGTGGGCTGTCAGCAGAGATCCACGCAACTTGAGCCCGCCGGCGCCACGACACCGAGCATCCCCACCGCCCCGGCCGTCGACGATCCCGCGGCGAGGCGCCAAGAGCAACTGCTGGAGCAGCTCGGCGCTCTCAACCCGGAATTCAAGTCCGACAACGCGCGGTTCCATCAGGAGAACGGCCAGATCGTTGCGGCGGAGTTCGACGATTCGGGCCTGAAGGACATCTCACCGCTCAAAGGACTGCCGCTCAAGTTTCTCACGCTCAAGAACTGCCCAGTCAGCGATCTGTCGGCCCTCCAGGGCATGCCGCTCGAGGAGCTGGCTTTGGAAGAAACCTCGGTGATCGATCTCGGGCCGCTGTCGGAGTCGCCGCTGCGATCGCTGTGGCTGAACAACGCGCCCGTTTCCGACCTGAAGCCGCTGTCGAACCTGCCGCTGACGTCCCTGAACCTGCTGGGAACGAAGGTGTCCGATCTCGCGCCGCTGCGCAGCATGCCGCTGGAGATGCTGTGGTTGAATGAGACCCAGGTGGCCGACCTGTCGCCCTTGGCGGAGTGCCCGCTGCAGAGTCTCACCGCGCACAAGACACCGGTGAGCGACATTTCGGTGGTGAGACAGTTACCGACGCTGCAGCGGCTGCACATTGGCGAGACGGAGGTCGCCGATTTGCGGCCGCTGGCGGGCCTGCGGTTGACGCGATTGATCTTCACGCCCGCCAGGATTACGCAGGGGATCGAAGTGGTGCGGCAGATGGACACGCTGCAGGAATTGGACGTCGAGCTCCGCGAGCCGCAGCGCTGGTCGCCGGAAGAATTCTGGCGGCGGTACGACGCGGGGGAACTGCAGTGATTGTCCGCGTCTTAGCCCCCGGCGAGTCGCCGGGGGCCGAGCGCCTCGAAACGCATTGCCATAGGGGTCGTCCTTCGAAACACTCGGCCCCCCGGTCATTGGCCGGGGGCTAAGACGAAGAATTCGGCGTAAACAGCGGCGAGCGCCAGATGCCGCAGCGGTGTGCCCAGAACAGCCACAGCACCTGCAGCGTGCGCAGGCCATAGGTGATGCTGCGGCGAAAGTTGATGCTCGAGGCTTCGTCGAAGTACCGCACCGGCACAGGAATGTCGCCCACTTTGAACCCGAAATGGACCGCCTGCGCGAGGAACTGGCTGTCGAACACGAAGTCGTTCGAGTTCCGCGAGTAGGGAATCGTTTCCAGCACGCTGCGATGATAAGCGCGGAAGCCGCTGTGAAAATCGCCGAGGTTCTGGCCGAGGGCGATGTTTTCTCCGAACGTCAGGCAGCGGTTCGCGAAGTACTTCCACTTGGGCATCCCGCCGGCCAGCGCTTCGGCCCGAGTGCGGATCCGCGACCCCAGGACGACGTCGCAAATGCCCAGGCGAATGATTTCCACGGCGACCGGGATGAGCCGGCTGTCGTACTGGTAGTCGGGATGGATCATCACGACGTAGTCGGCGCCGGCGTCGAGCGCGTGGGCATAACACGTTTTCTGGTTGCCGCCGTAGCCGAGGTTGCGCTTGTGACGGACGACCGTCAGGCCCAGGCGCTCGGCCACCTCCACCGTGTTGTCGCGGCTGCAGTCGTCAACCAGAATGACCCGGTCGACGCTGCCCGGAGGAATGTCGGCGATCGTCCGCTCCAATGTTCGCGCCGCATTGTAGGCGGGCATGACGGCGACGGTCCGTCCCGGGCGGGGACGATCGGTGGCCTCGGCGGCGGCAACAAGATTGAGGGTAGCAAACACGCGAAACCTGTGCGGAAGCGGAAACGGTGAAGCGACACTCGGTAACGTAGCCGAACCATTCCCGGCAATGAAGCCCGCTGACTAGCCGAAACATTAGCCCGACGCGCCCGCGAGGGAATCCTCCAGCGGTCGACTAGTTTCCCTCCTTGGCGCTTCGCAGGTGCTTATCGATCCCGTTCGCTTACACCGGCGCGGTTCGCAGTCCACCCTGGAGGCGGGTTGCGGCGGTAGTTTTGTGATCGGCTTCAGAGTGTCGAAAGTGATCTGTTGGACAGATCACGCGATTGCGACCGAGCGCCTTGGCCTGGTACAGCGCGCCGTCTGCCGCCGAGACCAGCGTTTCCACGGTTTGGGCGTGCAGCGGCCAGGTGGCCACGCCGATGCTGGCGGTGGCGCGGATCGCCGTGCCGTTGAACACGGTCACATGGTCCTCAATCGCGCGGCGGATGTCTTCCGCAATGCGTTTGGCGCCGCCGATGCCGATGCCCGGCATCAGCACGGCCATCTCTTCGCCGCCGTAGCGGGCCAGCAGAATGCGGTCGCTGGCGCGAATCTGCGCCGCCTGGTCGCGAAGCAACCGGCTGGTTTGTCGCAGTACCTCGTCCCCCGCCTGGTGCCCATAGACGTCGTTGATGGACTTGAACCGATCGAGGTCGAGCAGCAGCAGCGAGCATTCCACCTGCACGCCGTGCTTAATGCCGGAGATCTCGTGGCGAAGCTGGGCGTCGAACGTGCGACGATTGGCCAGGCCGGTCAGCCCGTCCTGCCGCGCCTGCCGCTCGATGACCGCGAAACTCATGACGCGCTGAATGGCCTGGCTGATGGTTTCACCGGACCACGTTAGCAGTTGCCGCTGAATGGTGGACCAGGCGGCCTGGGATTTCCGCGTGATACAGACGACGCCGATGGGGTTGCCATTATGCAGGATCGACGCCGTGGCCGCGGCCCCGATTAGCGTATCGATGCCCAGGCATTTGAGCTGGGCCTGGTCGTAGGCGGTCATGTGCTCGTTCTGGGAGCCGTCTTGTGCCAGGCGGTCCTCGTGGGCCTGCCAGCTTTCCGCCACGCCCGGTTGCAAAGGGGCGCCGCAGCGCACGATAGGCTTGAGCATCCCGCCACCTTCGCGGGTCAGCAGGTACAACGCCGTGCGGTCGGCATCGAGCATCTGACCCAACCGCGTGAGAAACTGCTCCAACATGCCGAACGGCTGGTCGTACTTGGCATCGGCGATGGAACGTAACTCGAGCATTTCCCGCGTGGAGCGCAGTTGCGACGCCTGGATTTCGAGGTTGAGGTTCGATCGCAGGCTGGGCGCGATGCTGTCCATGAGGCGCTTGGTGAGGTCGAGCTGCTCCTGCCGCGGGGCCGCAATCGGCAGCAGCGACGTCGAGATCAGCACCGCCAGCAAACCTTCGTCGTCCGCCACGGCGAAGACGAACAACTGCCGCGCCTTCTTCCGGTCGGCCGGCGCGAGCTGGGCGAACAACGGGCAGCGGGCCGGCGTCGGGGCATCCCAGATCAACGCACCGTGGACGGCCAGTTCATTCAGCAACGCGGGGCTGCACTGCAGTGCCGCAAACGAGTCGGGCGAGAGTCCGCGACATTGCGCCGCCGCGCTGCCGTTGGAATCGCACGGCATGAAGACGGCAAACGAATCGTCGGGGTTGGGGACAAACCGCCGCAGCAGCGCCTGCACGGCCTTGGAGCACTCGGTCTGCGTGAGCACTTCGCGCAGCAGTTGGTTCTCAATGCGCTGCAGGTTCCGCTCGCGACTAAGCGTCTGTACCTCGCCGTTGAGTTGCATCACTTCACTGTTCAGGCCGTCGGCCTGGTGTCGCAGCTCTTCGGCCAACTTTCGCGCCCGGTTTTGCCGAATAACGAAATACAGGTATTGCACGAGGCAAACCGCGGCCATCGCCACCAGGCCACCGCTTTGGATGGTGGTCTGCGTCAAATTCTGCAGCGGACCGAGCAGTCCAGACATTCTCCTGGGTCTCCCGCGGATGTTGCGGTGTTTTCCGCAGCATCCTCGTCAAACCTAGCTCAGGAATCGCGCTCGGTAAGCAATCACCCGCCGGATTGGCCCGCCGCCGACTGGCAACCGGGCAGAAAATGTGGCACAACTGTCACCGTAAGCGTGGTGTTGTAGTGATGCTGCGGAGAATGCCGATGCCCCTGCGAACAATTCTCGCGACCGGTGTGATGCTGGCAAGCCTGTTTGCCGACGCGGCGTCCTGCGGCGCCGCCGATCCCCCCGTCAAGCAAAAACTCGCGGCCGCCGCCGACAAAACCGAGTGGAAGGTGCTGTGCGACGGCACGTCGCTCAAGGACTGGAAGGTCACCGAGTTCGGCGGCGAAGGGGAGGTGGAGGCCAAGGACGGCGCCATCGTGATGCAGCAGGGCTCCGAGCTGACCGGCATCCACTGGGCCGGCGCCGCCTTGCCCAAGAAAAACTATGAAGTGCAGCTCGACGCCAAGCGGGTCAACGGCAGCGACTTCTTCTGCGGCCTCGTGTTTCCGGTGGGAGACTCATTCTGCAGCTTTGTGGTTGGCGGCTGGGGCGGCGGCGTGGTCGGACTGTCCGCGGTGGACGGTCTTTATGCCGTGGACAACCAAACTGTCTCGTATCACTCCTTCGACGACAACCGCTGGTACCGCATCCGGCTTCGAGTGAGCGAATCTTACATTCAGGCCTGGATCGCCAAAGCCGACGACAAGGGTGAATTCCGCGAGAACAAGCGCGTCGTCAATCTCGAGACCAAGGGCAAACGACTCAGCGTCCACCCCGCCGTCGACTTGTCCAAGCCGCTCGGAGTGAGCTGTTACGCCACCGTCGCCGCGGTGAAGAACATCCGCCTTCGCGAGCTGACACCTGATGAAGCGAAGGAAGTGCCGAAGGATTAAAAGTCGGGAGACTCCGAGTCTTCGAGGCTCACCCAAACAAGCGATTCCGCAAATTGTCAGCGTAGACCAGCGAGTGCGGTCCCTTCTCCTCCGTCCTCGAGGGAGAAGGTGGCCGAAGGCCGGAAGAGGGGGCGTTGTATGCCAGCGGCCCCCTCACCCTATCCCTCTCCCCCGCAGACGGGGGAGAGGGGACCGCAAACCGGGCCGTTGTCGCTTGATCAACGTGAGATTTCATCGCAGATGACCGCCCACACGCGCGAACCGCAGTACCAGAGTTGCGTGGACATCCGCGACCAGTTCGGCCTGACCACGCTGGGGCTCATGACCAACCAGGCTTGGCGCGACGACCCGCGCCATTTGTTGTTTGTGCTGTCGCGGTACAAGTTCGCCGCCAAGATGCTGTCCGGGCGCAAACGCGTCTTGGAGGTCGGTTGTGCCGATGCGTTTGCCACGCGGCTGGTCCAGCAAACCGTCGAGAAGGTCGTGGCAATCGACTTCGATCCCGTGTTTGTCGAGGATGTCCGGTCGCGGTTCGACGCGCGCTGGCCGCTGGAGTGCCACCAGCACGACATGCTGTCCGGGCCGTTCGGCAGCGGGTTCGATGCCGCCTATTCGATGGACGTCCTCGAACACATCCCGGCTGAGCACGAGCAGGCGTTCCTCGGGAACATCGTGCGCTCGCTGACGCCGGACGGCGTGCTGCTGATTGGCACCCCATCGCTCGAATCGCAGCAGTATGCCTCCGCTCCCAGCCGGGCCGGGCACGTCAACTGCAAGTCGGCCCCCGACCTGAAGCGGGTGATGGAGCAGTTCTTCGGCCAGGTGTTCCTGTTCTCGATGAACGACGAAGTCGTCCATACCGGCTTCCACGGAATGGCACATTACCTGTTTGCGCTCGGCGCCGGCCCCCGCCATTGAACGCCTCCTGGAATGGGTTCCATCATGCCCGAAGTAGAATTCTGCACGACCGACGTCGCCGAAGTGGATGCAGAGGCTTTGGAGCGCGTCAAAACGGCGGCGCGCGAAAGCCCCAAACTTCGCGCGCGCCTGTGCCTCCACCGCAGCTCCAGCGATAACCTGCACGAGATGCTCATCGTGCTGCGGCGAGGGACCGAGATCAACGTGCACCGACATCCGGAGAAGGCCGAGTGCGCCCACATGGTGTCTGGCCTGATGACGGTCGTCCTGTACGACGACGCGGGGAACGAACGGCAACGGGTTCCGCTTGGCCCGTGGGGGAGCGGTCGCAGCGTCTTGTGCCGCGTCGCCGCCGGTCAGTGGCACCGATGGGAGATCGAGTCCGACGAGGTGGTTGTGCACGAATCGACGCTGGGTCCGTTTTCCCCATCGGATACCGAGTTCTTTTCCGCCGCCGGACCGCGCTGATGCGCACGCGACCGTTTGGTTCAACCGGGCTGACGGTGAGCGTCGTCGGCTATGGGGCACAGGCGCTGTCGCTCCGAGACCGGCCGGACGACCTCACAGCCGAGACGGTGCTGAATGCCGTGCTCGACCAGGGCGTCACCTTTCTCGACACCGCAGACACCTATTGCGCGCATCCGAACGAGCTGCATCACAACGAACGGCTGATCGCTCGAGTCCTTGCCGCGCGTGCACAGCCCGTGCTCGTCGCCACCAAGGGAGGCACCGTCCGCACGGAGACCGGCTGGCAGATCGACGGCCATCCCGACCGGATCTATCGGGCGATTTGCGACAGCTACGAGGCGCTCGGCGGCACGGCGCCGATTCCTTTGTGGCAACACCATTGGCCCGACCCGCGGCATTCCATCGCGGAGATGCTAAAGCCGGTGGGGCGGGCACTCGACGAAGGGATGATTCGTTTCGTCGGCGTCGGAAACTA
>Ga0073934_10010506_pt1 | contig 11478 bp, 6 predicted proteins | sample LarsenN4metaG_FD_76834 | JGI IMG/M metagenome (GOLD analysis project Ga0073934, IMG submission 76834) | Hot spring sediment bacterial and archeal communities from British Columbia, Canada, to study Microbial Dark Matter (Phase II) - Larsen... ...
CCATGGCTTACCCATCGCGACCGGGATCGCCCAGGTAGGCATGAATGACGGGAAGGACTGGCTGGTTTTTTGCCTCCTGGGGGATGCCGAGTTATACGAGGGCTCTAACTGGGAGGCGGCCTTCTTTGCCGGTCACAAAGGTTTGAGGAATCTTGTATGCATCGTAGACCGCAACGGGCAGGGAGTTATCGGATTCACCGACAAGGTAGGAGGGCCGAACGATGGTCCGCGCCTGGATCCTTTAGATAAAAAGTTTGAAGCCTTTGGCTTTGAGACGCGTGTCATCGACGGGCATGCTTATGACCAGATCTTTGGCGCCCTCAGGGATATAAGGGACCGAACCTCAAATAAGCCCCTCGTGATCATCGCTAACACGAAGAAAGGCAAAGGCGCTTCCATCATGGAAGATAAAAGGTTATGGCACTACAGAATTCCCACCGGTCGGGATCTGGAGGTAACCAGGGCGGAGTTGGAGAAACAGGGCCTGGAACAGATGGAGTTAGCAGACAGCGGAGTTCAACTCCCGGGTTATTGAACTTCCCGATTCATAGGGATATCTCCCAACGGGATCCGGTACGCTTCGGGTCGTGACCTAGATGGATCAAATGATGCCAGAGCTAGCTGGATGACGATGCAGGGAGGGAGTTTACATATGGCCGTTGCAACAACCACCCCGTTCATCATAGGCATGAGAGATGCCTTTTTTGATGCGCTCTATCCTATCTTTGTCAAGGATAGCAATGCCGTATTGATCACCGCCGATAACGGTGCTCCGAGCCTCGACAAGTTTGCACAAAACCTCCCCGACCAGTTCTACAATGTCGGTATCGCCGAGCAGCAGATGATGGGCCTGGCCTGCGGGATGGCGTTTGAGGGCAAAAAAGTCTACACGTATGCCATTGCCCCTTTCGTAACGCTCCGATGCTATGAACAGAATAAACTGGATATGTGCGCCATGAATTTACCCATCGTTAACCTGGGAGTTGGAGCCGGTTACGCTTACGATATTATGGGTCCCAGTCACCACACGGTCGAGGATATCTCGGTCATGAGAACTCTTCCGAATCTGGTCATTCATAGCCCTGCAGATAGTGTCAGCGCAGCGGCGCTTGCGCAAATCTCTTATGAGGAGCCAAGTCCCCAATATATTCGCTTTGACAGGGCCGGTATACCCGAGTTGTACAGGGGCCGGGAGATCGATTTCAATGAGGGGGTCGTTCTTATCAAAGGGGGGAAAGACCTTTGCATCATAGCCACCGGAATCATGGTCCATCAAGCCCTCAAGGTTGCGGACAATCTTGAAGAAAAAGGGCTTAAGGTAGGCGTTATGGATCTGTATAGGTTAAAGCCTATCAACAAAGATTTACTCTTCAAGCATCTCCAGGGCGTCCGGAGGGTTGTGACCCTGGAGGAGCATCTGCTTGCGGGGGGAATGGGAAGCGCCATCGCTGAAATTTTTATAGACGAGGGGTTCGACCGGTTGATGCTTAGAATAGGTCAGGATGACAAATTTGTCTTCGACTACGGAGGAAGACAGGTCATATGGGAAAAGTACGGTCTTGACGTAGCGAGTATCACAACCAGAATTTCAAATTGGATCGGTTTATGAAAGTCACTTTATTAATTCCAACGTTGAATGAGATTGAAGGGATGCGGGCCATTATGCCCCGTATCAAAAGGGAGTGGTGCGATCAGATTCTTATTGTGGACGGTAACTCTTCAGATGGAACCCTGGAGTACGCGCGAGAAAATGGGTATGAGGTGATCGTTCAGCGCAGGAAGGGACTTCGACACGCGTACATCGAAGCCTTCCCGCATATTCTCGGAGATGTGGTAATTACCCTCAGCCCGGATGGCAATTGTATCCCAGAGCTGATCCCGGCGCTCATCAAGAAGATGGCAGAGGGGTACGATATGGTCATCGTCTCCCGCTACGCCGAAAGTGCAAGAAGCGAAGATGATGATATCCTGACCGGGTTCGGTAATTGGATGTTCACGACCCTCATAAATACTTTACACGGGGGAAAGTATACGGATGCCATGGGCATCTATCGGGCCTACAAGACGCGATTATTTACGGAATTGGACCTGGATAAGGAAGAGAGCTATGCCCCTGAAAAGCTCCTGTACACGGTGATCGGAGTAGAACCGCTCCTATCGGTTCGATGTGCGAAGAGAAAGCTCCGGGTGGCCGAAATCCCCGGTGACGAGCCCCCCCGGATCGGAGGCAAGAGGAAGCTCCTTCTCTTCCAGTGGGGCGCCTCCTATCTCCTGCAGGTCCTTAGAGAAGTCTACTTCTGGCAGTGAAAGGGGAATGATCTAAATTCTACAAAGTCCTTGCCGCACTAAGTAGAGGCGAAGCATTCGTAAGGGGAGGTCGGGGGATGGGTCAGCAACCGGTTCCTGGATGTTTCGTCCTTACTTAAGAGGTTTCTCCGATGAGGAAGCCGTACCTTCTCGCCGAACAAACCATTGATCAAAACGACCTGCAGGATCTCATCGAATGGCTCCAGACCAACCCCTGGCTCACCCAAGGATCTCTGGTGCGGGAGTTCGAAAGCCGATGGGCTTGCTGGCTCGGCACCCGGTATGCCACTTTTGTGAATTCGGGCTCCTCGGCCAATCTGCTGATGTACGATGCCCTTCTCCTATCGGGAAGGCTCAGGAACAGGAAGGTTATCGTTCCTGCAGTTAGCTGGGCGACGACGGTCGCCCCGGCCATTCAGCTCGGCTTTGAGCCCATCCTGTGTGAAGCAGACTGGCACACTTTCGGGCTTGATTTGAACCATCTGGAAGCGTTGCTGAAAGCTCATGATCCGGCAGCCGTCATCCTGGTCCATGTCCTCGGGGTTCCTAACGAGATGGAACCTCTTTTGGAGCTCAAGGAGCGGTTTAATTTTATCCTCATGGAAGACGCCTGCGCCGCTACCGGGTCACGATATGATGGCCAACTGGTGGGGACCTTCGGGGAGATGAGCAGCTTCTCGTTTTATTACGGGCATCATTTCTCCACCATAGAAGGGGGCATGGTATGTACCAGCGACGAGGAACTCCACGATATCCTTCTTCAAATCCGGGGCCATGGCTGGCCGAAGGACCTCGCTCCTAAGAAAGAGGAGCAGAAAGCCCGGCACTATCAGATCCTTCCGTTCAACCGGCCCTTCACCTTCTACTACCCTGGATTTAACGTTCGATCGACGGATCTCAATGCGCGGCTCGGCCTATCGCAGCTTAAAAAGGCCGACACGGTGATAAAGCGGCGCATAGAAAACCACGAGATCTATCAATCCCGATTTCTTAGCGCCCCCCGGTTCCACTGCCAGCGGAACGATCGGGCGACCATCTGTAGTATCTCCTTCACAGCGCTTGCCCCGACTGCCTCGCACAGGGACCGAATCGCCGGCGCGCTCAAGGCAAATCATATCGAGACCCGGCCCCTGGGAGGGGGGAATATGTCGCGCCAGCCGTTTTGGTCAGAGCGTTACGGAGTAACGGTATTTCCGGTCGCAGATCGCATCCACACCACCGGGTTTCAGCTCCCCAATCATCCGGGGCTGAGCCCCGAGGATATTAATTATATTTGTGATATCGTACTGGCGGTAAGAAGCGATGGTTAGAGGATTAACCCTGGGGGGTAGGGCAACCTGCCGGGTCGCTCGTACGACCCCCTGAACCCTGGCCTACGAATAAAAAACAAATGAAAAAACAACTGGATCTGGTATTGGTAAACCCGGGGAGCCGGACTCAAGTCTATCAGTCCTTGGGAGCTAAACTCGCGGCGATAGAGCCTCCGGTCTGGGCCGGTTTGATGGCCACATTCCTTCGCCGGCAGGGGTTTTCGGTTTACATCCTTGACGCCGAAGCCGAGGAGCTGAGCCTCGAGGAGGCCGCGGAGCAGATTTATGCCATGGATCCGAGACTGGTCGCGGTGGTGGTTTATGGCCATCAGCCCTCGGCCTCAACCCAAAATATGACGGCGGCAGGAGCGATCTGCACCGCGATAAAGCAAAAGACCCCCGATACCAAGGTGCTCCTGGTCGGCGGCCACGTCGCCGCATTACCGGAACGCACTCTCCAAGAGGAGGATGCGGATTTTGTTTGCGGGGGAGAGGGTCTCTACACAATTCTGGAACTCCTGCAGGTTCTCAAGTCGGAGCGGCCCCACGAATACGGAAAGGTGCGGGATCTCTGGTACCGGGACGGGGAGATCCTCAAATCCAATCCCCCCGCCCCGTTGGTGAGAGACCTTGATCGGGACATGCCCGAAGTGGCGTGGGATTTGCTGCCCATGGGGCGATATCGGGCGCACAACTGGCAGTGCTTCGGACATCTGCAACGCCAGCCCTACGCAGCCTTCTATACTACCCTGGGCTGCCCCTATCGCTGCAGTTTCTGTTGCATACAAGCCCCCTTCAAAAGGGGGGAGAAGGCCGCAGGGTACAAAGAGAGCCTGAACAGCTATCGCTTCTGGAGCCCTCAGTCGGTCATCGCACAGATCGACAAGCTTGTGAACGTATACGGCGTCCGGAACATCCGGATCTCCGATGAGATGTTTGTCCTGAACCCCAGGCACGTGGTGGGCATCTGTGACCTTATCATCGAACGCGGCTACGATCTCAACCTGTGGGCCTACGCCCGAGTGGACACGGTTCGGGGGGATGGAATTGTGGAAAAGCTGAAACGCGCCGGCTTTAACTGGCTTTGCTTTGGGATCGAAGCGGCCAGCGAGCGCGTCCGGAACGATGTCCAGAAGGGCTACCAGCAGGATAAAATCTTTGAAACCATCGAAAAAGTGAGGGCCGCCGGCATCAACGTTATTGCAAATTTCATCTTCGGCCTGCCCGAGGATGACTGGAAGAGTATGCAGGCGACCCTCGACCTGGCCCTGGAGCTCAACTGCGAGTTCGCTAATTTTTACTCGGCTATGGCTTACCCCGGCTCCGAGTTGTATCGCCTGGCCCTCAAAGAGAACTGGCCCCTGCCCGAGAAGTGGAGCGGCTACTCTCAACACTCCCTGGATACCCTGCCTCTGCCGACCAAGTACCTGTCCGCCGCGGAGGTGCTACGGTTCCGAGATCACGCCTTCCAGGTTTATTTTAATAACCCTCCGTATCTGGAGCTGATAACCCGGAAATTTGGCCCTGAAACCGCCCAGCACATTCGGGAGATGGTATCCCACAAGCTTCTGAGGAAGTATGCCTAAGCATCCTCTCCGGGTTGAAGAAAGCTGTGCGGCAAAATTTCTCGCCAGGTTCAGGCCCCGGGAACCTTTATTTCAGGATCTTGCGATCAGAACTCCGCTCCCCACACCGAGGGAGAATAAGCTGACGTAAAGCCCCAGCCTGTACGAGATGGGCCGGTAAGCGAACTTTACGCTGTGATCCCCTTCCCTGAGATAAACCCCTCGGAAGAGGTGGTTAGCCGGGAAGATAACCTCCGGCTGCCCGTCTACCCAAACCCTCCATCCCGGGTAATAAGTGTCCCCCAGAACCAGAATCCCGGGCCTCTCCATCTGGGCGTCAATGAGGACTTCATGGGGACTATAGGAGACTATTTGAGCCGTCGAGGAATTCCCCTCTGAAAAACGCCGGTCCGGGGGCAGCGAAGGATGAAGGGACCCGATCTGCTCCTCGAGATGATTTCCCGGAGGGAGCTCGAGAAGAACTATACGACGTAAGTCCAGGGTAGGATCCTTGAGCTGTTGCAAGGACCGGTCCTGATTTTCGGTTATAATGGCCTGATGAACGGGAAAGGCGCGAGGAAAAGCTTTTAAATTCTCGTAGATGAGCACATAAGGATCTTGATAGATTAGCCGGAATTTTTCTGAGAGGGGCAGGGGTTTACCGGCCTCTCGCAGGATGTATTTTACGTTCATAATATCCCAGAACCGAGAATCGTAAAAATCGGGGTCCATCCTAAAGGATCGTCCGGCAGACTCCGCGGCCATCGTTAAAAATTCGTGATACCTCCGCACCTGGATGGTGTCGATGACCTGGATATCGCTGAGTTGATGAATCAGCCCGCTGTTTAATCGATTCACCCCGTTCATGCTCAAAATACGATAAACCCCCCGATCCTTTTTCAACGCCTGGATGGGCTTGGTCTCGGGGAAATGAAACTCCGGCTGCGGGAAGTTGACCCAGTGGCCATTGTAGAACAGATCGAAAATTCCCAGGAGGATCAGCCCCCTGGCCAGATGGGCGGGCTTCAGGGAATCAGATCGGCGGTACAGCAGATAGATAAGGTTTATCACGGCCAGCATGGCCCCTGTATACAGGAGCCGTTTCCACTCCGACCAGGGGCTGTCTACCCAGTCTATCTGGCGGGCAAACCCGACAAAAAAGTTTATGGCCAAAAATCCCACAAACCAGAGAAGCTTACCAAGCTCGACCTGGTCTTTAGGCTGCCTCAGGAGGATATCTAATCCTATTCCCCCGAACAGGGCCAAGGAAAAAGATACCAGGATAAGCCCGTATTCTGCAGGGATGTAAATAAATGGAAATACGTAGTTTAACGCGCTCAAAGGGGCTATCCCGAAGGCCAGCCCGCTTCCAAAAGCCAGAACGGCCAACAAACCCCAATTAATGACCCGATGCATGAGGGCGTATAAGGCCAGAACGAGGGTGACCAACCCGGCATAGCTTTGATAGGCGTAAGTATTGGAAGGGTACGGGGAAGAAGCGAACCAGGGAACTTTATAGTGGGGAATAAACAGGCCCGCCAGATTCTTTAATCCATCCCCGGCTAACCTTTTATAGGTTAAATAGATATGACCGGCCTCTTCTTTATAAGTATGGCCGTTCTTTAAAAATTCAATGAAAGGAAGGGTCGCTACCAAAGATAGGGAGATTCCCAAAATCCCCGCCAGGATGAAGCGTCGTAAATGGAACAGGGGAAGGGAAGGAGCCGGAGGGTCCGGGCGTGTAGAGGAGACCTTCCCCCGCCTGCGCTCTCCGTACCTTATCACGAATTGATGAACGTTCCAGGTGAGGAAATACAAACTGAGGCCGGTAAATATAACGAGGGAAGTGCTGGGATGGTCCGCAAAAACCACCAAGCCCATGGCGGCGCTTAGAAATAAAACGGATCGGCTAGTTCCGGTCGTAAGTAATTTTTGTAAAGCGACAAAAAGCAACGGCATGAGGGCGGGTTGGGTGACGTTGTACTGAAAGTAGGCGACCATAAACCCACACCCCATATAAGAAACCGCCGCCAGGGCCGCCCCATATCGGCTAAGAAGAATCCTCCGACCGAACAGGTAGGTGAAAAAGCCTGCGAAAAAAAGCCTTGAAATTAAATAGTAGCTATAAGCCTTCATGGGCAACGAAAAAGAATAAAAGGGGACCCTCAGAGGAAATATGGGGGAGAACATAAAATTAGCAAAAAAGGGCATCCCTCCGGCGTTATAAGGGTTCCACAAGGGGACCCACCCGGACTTGATGGCCTGATACGAGTAAAGGAGGGCAGGGTGATCAAACAGGGCGTAAAACGGGTCCGGACGGAAGAAGGGATAATAATCGGTCTCAATCCCAAGCTCTCGATAGACGGGATCTGTATAATGGATTCGGCTATCCACGATGGACTGGCCCAGAAAAATGTTTTCCCAGAAAAAGAGGCTCAGAAAGACCAGGATTAGGAAAGCGGCCTGTAGGTATTCGCTTTTGAGAAATTTCATCCTTAAAAATTCTTCGGGGGGCGCAAAATTACGAAAGCCCTTCGAAGGAAATTCGACTTAACAGTGAATCCCAGGGCGGTTAAACCTGATCCGAGCGCGCTAAGATAAAGGCCCAGTTTAAAGGAAGTGGGCTGGTAGTAGAACACCACCGAATGGGCGCCCTTATCCAGAAAAACCCCCCGGAGGGCATAATCGGTCGGATAGATCTTTTCCTCTTTTCCATCGACCTGAACCCTCCATCCCGGATAAATCGTATCGCTGAGGACGAGGAACCCGGGAGCTTTCAATTCTGCCGTTAGAACAACCCGATGAAGTTGATAAGCATCCATTTTAACGTTATAAACCTCCCCCTCAGGAAGGGCCGGGTCAGGGGGCCGGGTCCGCTCATAGGAATTTAGGAGCTCTGCCTTTTCCAAAGCTTCTCGATCCTCCTCCGCTTCGATAACGGCTATATTACGTAAACGGGCCTTATAGTCGCTAAGAGCTTGAAAGGCCTGGGATTTACCCTCGACGACATGCACGTTAGGGACGATGAAAGCTCGGGGAAAAGCCCTCAAGTTCTCATAGATGAGCACGTAAGGATCTCGATAGACTAATCGAAAACTTTCTTCCTGAGGTATCGGTTTATCGCTTCTCCGGAGGATATATTTGACGTTCATCAAATTCCATAGAGGGGAGTCGTACACCTCGGTTGCGGTGGCAATCCGGCTCGCTATTTGGGGGTCGCCCAGGATCATGAATTCGCGATGGCGACGCTGGATAATCGTCATATAAGACTGTAAATCCTGAAGGTGATGAATCATCCCGGTATTTAGCCGGCTTACCCCGTCCATTCCCAGGATTCTGTAAAGACTCTCATCGCTTTTCAGCTTCCTGATGGGGGAGGTCTCCGGATAATCGAATTTTGGTTGGGGAGGATTGACCCAATACCCGTTATAAAATAAATCGGCGCAGCTTAAGAGGATGAAGGCTACGGACAGGCGTCTGGGATTAGCCCGGGAGGGAGGTCCCAGGAGACGCACAAGCAGCGCCGATATGAGAAAAAGGGAGCCGCTCACTTGAAAAGATCTCCAGTCTGCCCAGGAGGAGCTTGTCCAATCTAATGGGCGGCTTAACCCGGCAAAAAAATTAAGGGCGATCCCTGATAAAATCAAAATGACTCCGTAGAACTTAGAAGGTTTAAAATCCTCGAAGATTTTATCTAAACCCTGGCCGCTGAGGACGATAAGCGTAAAAGAAAGGGGAATTAAACCGTACTCGGCGGGTATATAGTTGAAAGGAAAAGTGAAATTTAAAGCGCTAAAGGGGGCTATGCCGAAAGCAAATCCGCTGCTCAACAGGAAAACTATCATCAACGGCCAATGGATCGGTTTGGTCACCAGGGCGTAAGCAAAAAGGACTAAAGCCACTATCCCACAATAAGCCTGATAGGCGTAAGTGTTGGAGCGGTATTGAGGGGAGGTAAACCAAACCGTCTTATAATGGGGTAAGAACAGACCTGCCATACTTTTTATACCATCCGTGCCCAGTCTCTTAAAATCTAGCATGGCATTATGGGATTCCTCTTTATAAGTATAGCCGTCCTTAAGCAGCTCAAAAAAAGGTAGCAGTAAGACAGCGGACAATAGCAATCCTAAAAGACCGACGACTCCCAGATGCTGGATATGGTGAATAAATCTTCCCGCCTGAAGATCCTCTCGTATATAGACCAGGGTTAGGGCGATAAAATAGATGGATGTTGCGCCGAGTATAACGAAAGCGATGGTCGGATGTCCTGCGAGCAGGATGAGGTGGAAAGAAAGGCTTGCGAATAGGATAGAAGGAAGATCCCGTTGGGTAAACGCTCTTTGAAAGGTCGTAAATATTATGGGCATGAGGGTAACGGGGGTCGCCAGGGCATATTGAAGGTGGCTTATGATAAAACCGCAGAACATGTACGTGGTCGCTGCGAAGAAAGCTCCGTACCGGCTGAGACCTATTAGACGGGAGAAAACATGGGTAAAAAATCCGGCAAGTCCCAAGGGTAAAACTACGTAATAACTATAACCTGTCAGGGGCGAGGAGAGATACAAAATCCATTTGAGAGGGAATAAGGGGGAAGCTATAAAGCTTGCAAAGAAAGGGGTTCCCCCTTCCTGGTAAGGATTCCAGAGCGGGATATAACCGGAAGCCAGGGTCTCGGCACTAAATAGAATAAAAGGGCGGTCCTGAAGGACGTGGGTTGGATCAGGGCGAAAAAAAAGGCTAGGGGAGGTTTGTATTCCGAGTTCTTTATAGATCGGGTCGTTGATGGAAAGTTGGCTGTCCAGGAGGCTCTCCCCCAGCAGCATGCAACGCCAGAAAAACGAACACAAAATCCCTGCAAGGAGGAAAGAGACGGTTAAGTGCTCGTTTCTGAGAAAACTCATGGAAGAAAGGGTTTTTCTAAAGGCTTTCACCCTGCTTTTTTATTCTGCTGTAAGGCCAAATAGGCTTAGCGCGAGCCGCCGCTCCGCTGAATCGGCGACCGGTCGGGTCAGGCAATTCTTCCAGTTTGACTTCACGCTTAACAGCTTTCCGTCTGGGCGTACGACCCAGTGGGTATTTACTTTAGAGACCTGGGTCGTGCCCAGGTCGTAATGGAAGATGATGAGGCGCTCGTAGGGGTACCAAAGAAATCGCTCCCCCGTTACAAAGGCGAACAGGTAAAGCCCATCCGGTCGAAACTCCGGCGGGCTGAGCTCGGAGCCGAAGGTTTGATTGGCTTGAAGGCTCGGATCTGAATACAGCATCCGCAGTCCCAGGTTGCCTAACCACCAAAGCGTCATGACGTAGTTCCCCTTATTCCAGTCTACAGGTCCAATCCCATCGATCAATACCGCCGTGTGGGGGGCCAGGCTGGGACACTGCTGCTGGATGCCGGTATACAGCCGCTTCTGATGTTGCCAGCTTGAAGCAAAGTCCTTCTGGTTGGTATAATGAAAGATGGTAGAGAATGAGATGAGGCCGGCGGCCAGGATCGTAGCTGCAATCAACCCGAGCCTGGGCCGATACCGATCTATAAGTCCTGCCAAGGCACCCAGTATCCCCACCCCCATGATGGCAGATCCGAGGCTGGCTCCGTAGTTCGCGCGACTTACCAGGCCGAAGATTGTAGGAATGTATATCCAATCAACGAGCACAATCCAGGGAAGATAGGCCATCACGACCAAGGCCATCCCCAGACCGCCCAGTCCTGCATAGAGGACCCATTGCCCGCGACTTGGGTTAGGAGTCAGTTTGCCCTGCCCTACCCGGCCCGTTCGGAGCCCCACGAGCAGGACCCCGGCAAAGACCAGGAGAGCCGGGAACATAAATTCTTGCCAGCCTACCGATCTCGCTTTAACGAAAATAGGCTCCAGGAATAGAAAATTGACCTGTAGGCGCCTCAGCAATCTCCAGATCATGGGTCCCAGAGAGAAATCCAGCATTTCATTTTTTATCTTATCCCCATAGCGCGGAACCAACTGCGTCCACCAGAGGATATAAGCGGTAAGAACCCCCAGGTGAGGGGCCGAAGTTCGTGCTAAGGATAGAACCTTCTGGAGCAAACTTCGTTCGGACGGGGCTTGATAGAAGTAGATCCAGGCCAGCCATAGGACCACGAATCCCGGCGCGATCATGGTATTAATTTCCATCAACAATATACTGATCAGGTAGCATTCCAGCGAGATCCCTACAAGTCCTATCCGGTTGCGTCCCACGGCCTGTGTACTTTTGACAAACGCCCACAAGGCGATCACGGTAAAGAGCATAGCCATGGAGTAGTTGAATCCCGTCAACCA
>Ga0073934_10010507_pt1 | contig 11478 bp, 11 predicted proteins | sample LarsenN4metaG_FD_76834 | JGI IMG/M metagenome (GOLD analysis project Ga0073934, IMG submission 76834) | Hot spring sediment bacterial and archeal communities from British Columbia, Canada, to study Microbial Dark Matter (Phase II) - Larsen... ...
CCAGCAGAGCCACCGCCGCGAAGCCCGACCGGTCGGCGGCGAACTGGACATAGACGCGATCGCCGCCGTGAAAGCGAGTTTCCACCTCACCTCGCACAAGCCCCGCGTGGACCGACAGACCCAGCTCGGCCAGAACCGGAGGCGCCTGGAGCGGTTCCCGTGCTGTCGGCCACAACTTGCCGGCCAGCCACCATCCGCCCACCGCCAGGCTCAGGCATGCCGCCAGGGCCGAACCGCGGAGCAACCATTGCCGGTGTCGTGTTGCGTGGGATGGTTGCATTGACGCCCTGAGGAGTTCTTCATCGACGGCCTCCAGCGCCCGATGGAGGCGCGATAGATCGGACGGTGGCTCGAAGAGCCGACCGGGCGCCTGCTCCTCAGGACCACCCGCCGCATCGGCGTCCTGTCCGTGTACCTGGCCACCCCAGCGCCGCAACAGTTCGGCCGTCCTGGGCTCTTCAAAAGTTTCCCGTTCTCCTGGCATGCTCGTCATCCTTGCGTTCACGTGGCCGGCGACATCCCCTTGCGTTCCAGGCATCGCCGCAGGGCGCGTAGAGCGTCCGCCAGAACGGCCCGGACCGTCGCCTCCGGCCTGCCCAACAATCGCCCGATCTGACGGTTCGATTGCCCCTCGACGAACCGCATCCAGCAGACGGCCCGGGGAGCACGTCCAGCCGGTCCATGCACTCCCGGATAGCCGCGAACTGCTCCGCGGACAACGGATCGGCCGGCGCGGCCTGCTCCGCCGCCGGCCGAAGCCCTTGCTCCGGCGGGAGACATTCGCCGCCGAGCAGGTCGGACAGCCCGGCCGCGGGCGGACTGAGCCGTTCGCGCCGCCAGTGGTCGATCACCACGTTGCGGGCGGAAGTCAGCAGATATCGCTGCCATATCGCCGGGTCGTTTCCCCGCGGGCCGCCGCCCTGGCGAAGGGTTTTGTACACGGCGACGAACACCTCCTGAGCCAGATCCTCGGCCGTTTGACGGGACACGCGCTTCCACAGGAAGCGCATGACCGGTTCCCAGAACCGGCGCACCAGGGAGTCGAAGGCCGCCCGGTCGCCGGCTCGCACTCGATCCAACAGCGACCCCGCTTCGTTCGCCGCTTCGTTTGACTCCTGTCGGCCCATAAGAGGTGCGGGCGAGCATCGGTCCGGAGGCAACGCCCGCGCATTGGACCTGTGCGGAAGCCCCGACGCAAGACCGCCGCCAGCCGGGCCGACGCGGCAGCGGACACTTCTCTTGACGGGCTTCTGCACCGCGCTGCGCAGAAAAAGTGAAACCCTTCGTGCTCACCCCCGGGCGCGCCCGCGGGATGTCGCGGAAACCTAGGGGACGACCTCTCGGCGGGCTTCCAGCCGCATGATCTCCTGAGCCCTGAGTTCCTGCAGGTCGCCCGCCTCGGCTCGCTCGATGACCTGCTGGAGGTACTCGGCGGCCATGAGCCGGGGAACCACGACGTAGTCGGCCCCGGCCTCGTATAACTCCAGGGCCCGACGGACCGATTCGGCGGTGAGGATGATCCGGGCGTGCGGATTGATTTTACGCAGAGCGGCCAGCAGGCGTCCGCTGTCGGTGCCCCGCTGGAAATCGTCGGGGATGGGGCAGATGAGCACCGCGGCGTGCTGGACTCCGGCGTGCTCCAACGTGTCCGCGTGGCTGATGTCCCCGTAGACGCAGGGGACGCCCAGCTTTCGGAGGCCGGCGCTCACCTCGGGGCTGAAGTCGATCACCGTAAACTCCTTGCCGATCTTCAGCAGTTCGTAGGCCAGCGACGAGCCGATGCGAAAGCACCCCACCAGCATGATGGGTGTCGGCGGGCGCACACCAGGGCCCGCCTCCTTCGAAGAGCGGTCCGCCGGCACCATGCTTGACCATCGGCGAAGGATGGCGGCCACCAGGGGATGGCTGAACTGGATCATGTAGGTGGACACGACGCACGTGACCACCAGCATCAGAACGATCAGCGACAGGACTTCCGATCCGACGTGCCGGAATTGCGGGGACGCGCCGACCAGCACAATCACCAGGCTGAACTCACTGATCTGCGACAGATGAAAAGAGCTGAGCAACCCCATGCGGTTGTCGTAGCCCAGCATCCGCAGAGCCGGCAGCACGGTCACCACCCTGCTGGCGACGACCAGCGCGGACAGCACGCCGGCGGCCGCCAGGACCCGTCCCGAGGGGACGGTCAGCAACATGCCCAGGGATACGAAGAACAGAGGGCCGAAGAAGTCCCGCAGCGACCGGATCTTGGTCACCACCTCCAGCGAGTAGGGGAACACCGACATGCTCACGCCCGCCAGCAGGGCCCCCATGGCAATGGAGAAGCCGGCCCGCATCGCCGCGTAGCACACCAGAAAGCACCAGGATACCGAACTGAGCAGGATGAGTTCGGGAGACTTGGCCACGGCCCGGAACAGCGGGCCCAGAAGGAAGCGGCTCACGCTCAGCGTCGCGGCCACCAGGGCCAGACCCTTCAGCGCGGAAAGCCCCACCGCCCCCAGAGGCAGCGGCCCGCCCACGTTCGGCTGGATGGCCAACACGACGACGGCCAGCGCGTCCTGCAGGAGGAGGATGGCCAAGGTCAATCGCCCCGCCACGGTGTCCATCTCACTCCGGTCGGACAGGAGCTTGACCACCACCATGGTGCTGGAGAAAGCCACGGCCGCCCCGATGTAGGCCGCCGGCAGTCCACGGTAGCCGAGCGCCACCGCCGCCAGCCACCCCAAGGCGGCGCTGCCGGCGACCTGAAGGAGGCCGGCCACCGTCGCCGGCCGGCCGCAAGCGAGCAGCTTCCTCAGGTCGATCTCCAGACCGACCATCAGCAGCAGAAAGGCCAGCCCCAGCTCCGCCACCCGCTGAATCCAGGACATGTCGGTGATGAGCTGGAGCCCGACCGGTCCGATGACCACGCCGGCAGCGATGTAGGCCAGGAGCAGCGGCTGACGAGCCCACCGCGCCACATACGAGGCCCCCGTCGCACTGACGATGCACAGCCCAAGATCAACCAGCGGTCCGGCGCGCATAGAAACGGCGGGCATCTTAACGGGCCGACCGCTCATGGAAAAGAACGACGGTCCGCTATGCCGATCGCCCCAGCGGCCGGTATGCTCCGCCGCTCGCTGCGCGGGCTGGTTCGCAGCGGGAGTCGTGGACGCCACCATCCTGATCGTCTTCGCCTTTGCTTATTCGGGTATGATCCCGGGCAGGTTTCCGGGGCCGGCCCCGGACCGCACCGGCCTCGCGTGCGCGGAGCCGTCGCGTCTCGATCTCGTCGGGTTGCGGTTGATCCAGCACCGGCCTCGCCCTGCTCGGAGCCATCGCCGAGCCGGCCACGCAGCGCGTCCGCCCCGCCGAAGCGTGGCAGGCGGTGGACGTGCCGACCATGGGCCTGCTGTTTGGGCTGATGGTGGTTTCCGCTCAGTTCCGACTGGGCGGCATGTACGCCGACCTGACCCGGCGGCCGGCATCCGCCGAGGTCTTGCCAGACCTGCCGCTGGCGATGCTCGTCGGGGTGAGCGGCGCTGACCGTCCCTCCCTTTCAACGCTCCGCGTTACGCGATTCTTCGCGGCATGAATGCCGCGGCTCTGATTCCGCGTTCCGCGTTTTGACGTCAGCCCTCCGGCGGGTCCTGGTATGATCCTCGCGGGCCGGTCCGTGGGGGAGGGCTTCCGCAGCGCGGGCTGCGGATTCCGCAGCGGCCCACCAGAAGGCGGGCTTCGCGGCCCCGAAACCGCGGTCGCCGCCGTCCGGCACGGGAATTGCTAGAGGCCCGGGTGATGATCGAGCTGCGTATCCACGGCCGAGGCGGGCAGGGCGGGGTCACCCTGGCCAAGATCATCGCCCAGATGCACTTTGCCCAGGGCCGCAGCGTGCAAGCCTTCGGTCTGTATGCGGCGGAGCGGTCCGGGGCCCCGCTCCAGGCGTTCGTGCGGATCGACGACCAGCGGATCACCACCCGGAACCTGATCTACGAGCCGGACCACGGCATCATCCTCGACCCCACGCTGCTGGAGCCGTCCATCCTCGTAGGGCTTAAGCCTGGCGGGTGGATCGTGGTGAACACCGCCGCCGACGTGGCCGAAGTCGCCGCCCGGTTCCCGGGCTACCGCGTGGCCGTCGTCGACGCCACGGAGATCGCCCGCCGCCACGACCTGGGCACGCGGGCCGTACCCATCGTCAACACGACGCTGGCCGGGGCAGTGGCCGCCGTGTTCGACTACCCGATGGAGTGGGTGGAGGCGGCGTTCGCCGAATTGCACTTTCCGCCGGAGAACCTGTCGGCCGCCCGCGAGGCGTATCAAGCGACGCGGATCGGCCCGGTGCCCGCGGAAAAGGGCAAGCCGGTCCTGGCCCCGCAGGCAACCGGGCGGGTTCGCGGGCTGGTGGACGGCAATCTGGGCAGTCCGCCGCCGATCCACACCGGCCAATGGGCGACGCAACGGCCGCTCCGCCATCGCTTCACGCCGCCGTGCAACCATCTTTGCCCGGCGGGCAACGACGTGCAGGGCTTCCTGGCATTCCTGGCGAAAGACCGGGTGGATGAGGCGTTGGCGACGCTGTACCGCACGTCGCCGTTTCCCGGCGTGTGCGGGCGGGTGTGTCCGGCGCCATGCATGGAGGCGTGCAACCGGGCGGTCCTCGATGAGCCGGTCAACGTGCGGGACATGGAGCGCTACGCGGCCGATCACGGGCGGGTGCGGTTGGAGAAGCGGCCGCCGCGCCGGGAGACGGTGTCCATCATCGGGTCCGGACCAGCGGGACTGTCGGCGGCCTATCACCTGACGCTGCTGGGCTACCGCGTCGAGGTTTACGAAGCGGGCGAGGAGCTGGGCGGGGTGCTGCGGACCGGCATTCCGCCGTATCGACTGCCCAGAGACGTTCTGGACCGTGAGATCCAGCGCATCTTCGATCTGGGCGTTCAAGCGCACCTGAGTTCGCGCATCAGCAAGGTCGGCCTGTTGGAGCTGACGCGGCGATCGGCGGCCGTCTACGTGGCCACCGGCCTGCAGGAAGCCAGGAGCCTTGATCTCGGTCAACTGGACCGCGAGGTCGTGCGGCAGGGGATCGATTTCCTCGACCGGGCCAACCGAGGCGAAGTCCGCGTGGACGGCAAGCGGGTGGTGGTCGTGGGCGGGGGCAACACGGCCTTCGACGCCGCCCGGTCGGCGCAGCGGTTGGGGGCGGCCGGCGTGTCCATCGTCTACCGTCGCTCGCGGGAGGAGATGCCGGCCATCCGGGAGGAGATCGAGGAGGCTCTCGAAGAAGGGATCGCCATCGACTATCAGGTGACGCCCCTGCGTCTGCAACCTGACCGGGATGCCTGGCGGCTGTGCTGCGTGCGAACGGAGCTGGGCGAACCGGACGAAACTGGCCGGCGCCGACCGATCACCGTCGAAGGCTCAGATTTCCACGTGCCCTGCGACCTGGTCATTCTGGCCCTGGGCCAGTCCGGCGACCTGTCCGTCTTTCCAGAAGGCACGGAGGTCCGCGAGGGGCAGGCCTTCCTGGGGCTGACCGACACACCGGTGTTCGTCGGCGGCGACCTGCGGACCAACGAAGGCACGGTGGCCGCGGCCATCGGCGACGGACGCAAGACCGCCTGGCACATTCACCGCGTGCTTGGCGGCGAAGAAGTGGAAGCGTTCGGGTTCCCGGCCGGCGGCCCGCCGGAGCCGCTGGAGGACCACGTCGTGCGGCCGGAGGACCTCCGCCTGCACCTGTTCGAACGCAGCCCGCAACACCGCGGCGAGGCGATCTCCGTGGCCTTGCGGCGAAGCAGCTACGCCGAGGTGCACGCCGGCCTGCCGGACACGTCCGAGGCCCGGCGCTGCCTGAGCTGCGGGGTGTGCAACGAGTGCGACCGCTGCCGCACGTTTTGTCCGGAGGGCGTGGTGCGCAAGGCCGGCAGCGCCTACGAGTTCGAGTACGAGTACTGCAAGGGCTGCGGGCTGTGCGCCACCGAGTGCCCCCGGAACGTCATCCTGATGACGCACCTGTGAGCCGAGACGGAGGATGCGGCCATGGCCAGGAAGCTGATCACCGGCAACCACGCGGCGGGGCACGCTCTGGCGTTGGCCGGCGAGGCCAACCGGGGGGGCCGCGGGTGCACCGGCGGGGCGTATCCGATCACGCCGCAGACGGAGATCATCGAGTACCTGCTGAACTTTCCCTTCACCAAGGGCCGCATCGTCCCCGTGGAGAGCGAGCACAGCGCCATGGCCGTCTGCATCGGGGCCTCCCTGGCCGGGGCCCGGGCCTTCACCGCCAGTTCCTCCAACGGTTTGGCGTACATGACGGAGAACGTGTTCTGCGCCGGTTACTACCGGCTGCCCATCGTGATGGTGGCGGTCAACCGCACGCTGGGGCCGCCCTGGAACATCTGGAGCGACCAGGGGGACGCGCTGGCCTTGCGCGACGCGCCGTGGATTCAATTCTTTTGTGACACCCACCAGGAGGTGCTGGACACCGTGCTGGTGGCCTTCCGCGTGGGAGAAGACCGGCGAGTCCTGCTGCCGGTTTTGGTGTCCATGGATGCCTTCATCCTGTCGCACACCACCTCCGAGACCGATCTGCCCGAACAACACGCCGTCGATCGCTTCCTGCCGACCTGCGACATCCCCCACTGTCTGGATCAGCAGCACCCGGTGACGGTGGGCGGACTGATCTGGCCCAGGGAGACGGCGTCACAGCGGTGGGAGATCGATCAGGCCTTCCGCAACGTCGAGCCGGTCTTTGAACAGGCCCGGCGCGAGTTTGCGGACGTGTTCGGGCGGTCGGTCGGGGGGCCGATCTCCGCCATCGGAACGGAGGACGCCGAGGTCGTGCTAGTGGCCTCGGGAGCGATCGCCTGCACGGCCGCCGACGTGGTCCACGAGAGGCGGCGGGCCGGCGAGCGGATCGGGTTGATCAAGGTGAAGCTGTTCCGGCCGTTCCTCGGTACGGCCATCCGGCGGGCGCTGGGCAAAGCAACGAAGGTGGGCGTTCTGGACCGCAACTATGCCCCGGGGTGGGCGGGGTCTTCTGGCACGACCTGCGGGCCGAGTTGCAGGGAGCACCGGGCGTTCTGGTACAGAACTACCTGACCGGCCTGTGCGGCATGGACGTGACGCCGGCGGTGATCCACGAAATCTGCGACGACCTGCTGGCACGAGGGCGGATGGAGGCGCCGATCTGGAAAGGGCTGGAGTCATGAACGAGCAGACTCCTTACAGCAGCGAAGCGACGCCGTCGGCCCGTGGATGTATTCTGCGGCCGGGCAACACCAACTGCGGCGGGTGCGGCATGTCCGTGGGCCTGCAATTGCTGGATCGGGCGCTGGATGGCGACGCCGTGACGCTGTGCATCCCCGCCTGCTGTGGGATCGTCACCGCCGGCGGGTATCCCTCGACCGCCTACGGCGTGCCCACCGTGGCCACCACCTTCGCCTCCTCTCCGGCGGTGGCCTCGGGCATCCGATCGGTTCAGCAGCTTAACGGAGATCCGGGACTGACCCTCTGCTGGGCGGGCGACGGCGGGACCTACGACATCGGCGTGGCCACTCTTTCGGCGGCGGCCGAGCGCGGCGAGGACCTCATCTACCTCTGCTACGACAACGAAATCTACGGCAACACGGGCGGGCAGCGCAGCTCGGCCACGCCGGCCGGAGCGGTGACCAGCACCACTCCCGGTGGCAAGGGCGAAGAGAAAAAGGACATCATGGCCATCATGGTCGCCCACCGCGTCCCGTACGCCGCCACCATCTCCGTGGCCCATCCGGAGGACGCCCTGCGCAAGCTGCGCTACGCCCGCGGCGTGCGGGGCTTCCGCTTCTTCCTGATCCTCTCCCCCTGCCCCACGGGCTGGAAGTCCGAGCCAGGCGAGAGCGTCGAGCTGGTGCGGGCCGCCGTCCGCTGCGGGCTGTTCCCCGTGTACGAAGTGTTCGACGGCCGGCGCTACCGGATCAACGTTCGGCCGGACGGCTCATCGCCAATGGAGTACTTCTCGCGTCAACGGCGCTTTCCCGCGGGGCAGTTGGACGAGGAGGCAATCAGGGGGCAGATTGCGGTCACGTGGGACACGCTGGACAAGCTGGCCGACGCGTTTCCGGCGTCGGAAGGCGAAGGTTTTCGGAGTGGGAACCCATGACTGACCGAATGGGGGGATGAGCTGTCCGGAGCGCCGCGCGGGCTGAAAGCCCGCGGCTCGTCGGTGGCACGTCTCCCCGCAGCGTCAGTTCGTTGAGCCGGGTGCTCGAACCACGAACATGCTGATGCAGTCTTCGCGGCGGATTTCCGGCCGTTCGAAGCCGTAACCGGCCAGCAGCGAGCGAATCTGGGCCTCCGAGAAGCGGCGGTAGAACGGGTAGCGGCGGAACAGCCGGTACACGGTGTGCATCAGGTTGATGGCGCTCAGCTCCCGGCCGTGCCAGTCGAAAGCGAAGGTCCTGCCCCGCAGATGCCCGAACAGAAACGCGTATTCCTCGTCCGTCAGATACTGAAGCAGCCCCAGCCCGATCACCGCGTCGGCCCCCTCCAACCAGGCCGGGTCCATCTCCCCCACGGCGGCGGCTTGAAACGTCAGGCAGTCCTCGCCGAGGCCGGCCTGGCGTGCCAGAAGCCTGGCATTCTCGATGGCCGTGGTGGAGATGTCCACGCCCCGGCCGCGCTGAATCCAGCCCTCCTGGATCGCCCGCCGCAGGAGCCGTCCCTGTCCGCAGCCGATCTCCAGCAGCGAGACCGGTCGCAGCTCCTGGAGCAGTTTGCAGGCCATGTTGAAGCGGACGGTCAGATGCCCGCGAAAGCGGGAGGCAACCTTTTCAAGAAAGCCTGGGGCTGCGGCGCCCTCGTAGGCGCTGGCCTCCCAGTCGATGACGTGCGTCTCCCAGAACCGCTTCTGGCTCATCGGGCCATCCTGGCCGCGTCGCGGTAGCTGATCAACCCGAACCCGTAACGCCGCTGGGCTTCGAGCGGGTCGACGGCCAGCAGGGCGTTCATGTCGCCCTCCCAGTCGTAGGGCACGCCGAAGGGCTCATCGCGGTTGTCGCCCCCGGGATGAGCCATGAGCTCGTTCACGCCCTCGCCCAGGTGGCGGAAGATGCGCTCGATTCTCCGCACGGTCAGTTGTCCCCCTTCCATGAAGCCGTGGAAGTGGTCCGGGGAAAAAACACCAGGGTGGCCACGCAGCCGCGCGTACCCGGCGCAGCCGTGCACCAGCAATTTCTCCACGTATCGGCGGGGCCGGCCCGAATGCAGCAGGCTCCCGGTCGGACATCGGCAGGCCCGGATGTCGAAGCGTTCCTGAAGCCACTTCACGACACCCTGGAGGCGGGGATGGACATGCACGTGCCCGTGCCCGTCCAGGTGCGACGGCCGCAGGCCGGCGTCCACGATCCTGGCCACCTGGGCCTGCCACTCGGCCCGCACCTGTTCCGGCACGCCTGCTGGCGCGGTCAGCAGCTTCAGCAGAATCCGGGCTCTGGGCAGGAACGCGCCCTTCTCGTCGGTCAGGTCGGGGATCGCCTGGCGCGGCAGCATCGGCCGCACTTCGTCCAGCGCCAGATGCACGCCCAGGTCCAGCTCCGGGTGCCGGCGGGCGTAGGCGGCCGCATCGTCGAACGCCGCCCCACCGGCCACCAGGCTGGTCGCGGTGACCATCCCGTGTTCAAAGGTGCGCGTGACGCCGATGTTGTTGTTGTGCGTGCGACCGAAGTCGTCGGCGTTGACGATGAGCCACTTCATGGAACCGGGGCCAGCGTGTCAGGTTTCCACACCGCCTTCCAGCCTATCGACGCATCCACCGTCCCGCACGCCCGGCATGAAGCCACCGGGACTTGCCTGTTGCTCTGCCGTTGCGTGTGGTCGCCTTGTGGCGGTTCACTCGCTTCTCGACTCGGCCTCACGGACAAGGCCGGCGACAAGGCGGAGAGGTACGTCTACACGCCATACGGGCAGGTGCTTGTGGCCCAAACCAGCGGCCGCGGACACTTCGACTACGACCGGAGTGTGGCTACAGCGTACCGCGAAACACGTGGCTGTCCCTGGTTACTGGGTAAGCGGAAAGCCACTCACGGGCATCCGAGGGGGCATTCTTGCTCTGATGTCCGGCCAACGCGGCGACCTGTTTCCGCGCCAGTTTCCATTCTTGAACCACCTGCTCCACCCGTTGCCGCGTCAAGCCCAGCAGACGAGCGGCCTTGGCCTGAGACTTGCACGCTTGCCAGGCGGCCAGGATCAACAGGTTTCGCTTCCCCGGAAGTTCCCTGCGGGGGTGCGATACGCTGATCCCGAAAAACGTGGCTGATTCATAAATATAGCTGGGGGACAGGCCCGTCTCCTCGGCCACCCGCTCGATGATTTGGCCCGCTCGCAAGAGCTCCACGGCGTGCTCGCGCACTTCCCGGAGTTCCTGCTGCGTCACGGTCACAGAGTAATCCCTTCCGCGCCGCCGTCAAGCTGGTTTCGGCGTTTTCTCGTTTTCTCATCCTGTGCGGTTCCGTCATTGTCCGCTGCCGCGCAGAGTGATCCCCTGGCGGACGCCCAGCGGTATGTCACCGCCGCCAGGTCATCTCTGCCTCATGCTCCACCCCCAGCCCGTCGGCGATGCGGTTGATGTAGTTGAAGTAGGCGATGACCTGCACCGCGTCGGTGATGGCCCGGTCGTCCCAGCCGGCCTCCCGCAGCCGCCGCACGTCCTGTTCGGACATCTGGCCGGGGTCGCGGGTCAGCTTCACGGCGAAGTCCAGCAGGGCCATGGTCGCGGCATCCACTGCCGCCGACCGGTAGTCGCTGGCCACCGCCCGAACCAGCGCCTCGTCTCGGACCTCAGCCCGGAGGTCCCAGGCGTGGGCCTCCACTCAGTAGTGGCAGGCGTTGACCTTGGACACCACCACGGCCAGCATCTCCCGCTGGGCCCTCGTCAGGGGCGACTGCCCCTTCATCACCGTCAGGTACAGCGACAGGCCGTCGCACAGGGCCTGCGGGTTCTGGCTCTGCACGCGCAGGATATTGAACACCCGACCGGCCCGCTTTCGAGCGGCCTCGAAGATTTGAGCCAGCAGTCCCGTCGCCTCCGGCTCATCGATCTGTTTGATCCACGCCATTCGTTTGCTCCCCGCGCGGCCCGCCCCATCGCTGTTCCTCTCCGCGCTGCCGCTCCAGCCACCGCTTCAGGATAGCCTCGCGCTCGATGATGACCATCGCCCCCGGATAATCGCGGCTCGCCGCGAGCGGATCACGAACGTACAGCCGCAGGGCGTCGGGCCCGCCGGCCCGGATCACCGGCGGCGTGGGAAAAACCTTCGCCGGCTCGTCCACGCGGTAGATCTGCACGTAGTCCGCTGCGCCGGACGCCCGTGTTGGAAAGACGCGCGTAAAGCCCGAACGGGCCGTGGAGGCCCACTGGGCCTCGTGGGGATACGCCAACCGGTCGTGCATGGTGTTCAGGGGTATCTGAAAATCCAGCCGGGCAACGAACAGATAGTCGATCCGCCGCTCGCG
>Ga0073934_10010508_pt1 | contig 11477 bp, 9 predicted proteins | sample LarsenN4metaG_FD_76834 | JGI IMG/M metagenome (GOLD analysis project Ga0073934, IMG submission 76834) | Hot spring sediment bacterial and archeal communities from British Columbia, Canada, to study Microbial Dark Matter (Phase II) - Larsen... ...
CCTTGTTCGGTTTTCCTGAACGGGCACTCGGTTTTTTCCGCTATGGTGCGCGCGGCGCGGGCGCTACAGTGCCGGCATCGGGATTGGCAACCGCCAGTCAGCGCACATCCAAGGAGCCAGAACATGATTGCTATCCGTCCCGCCCACGCCCGCGGCAAGGCCGATTTTGGCTGGCTGCAGAGCCGCCACAGCTTTTCCTTCGGCCACTACTACGATCCGGCGCACATGGGCTTTTCTGATCTGCGCGTGATCAACGACGACCGCGTCGCACCGCGCGCCGGCTTCGACACCCACGGCCACCGCGACATGGAAATCATCAGCTACGTGCTCGACGGCGCCATCCGCCACCGCGATTCCGCCGGCAACGAGGCGGTGCTGCGCGCCGGCGAATTCCAGGTGATGAGCGCCGGCCGCGGCATCATGCACAGCGAGTTCAACGCCAGCAACGACGCGCCGCTGCACTTCCTGCAGATCTGGATCGAGCCGCGCGAGACGGGCGGCGAACCGGGCTACCAGCAGAAGGACTTCGGCCTGCAGCCGGGGCTGACGCTGGTGGCCTCGCCGGACGGCGCCGCCGACAGCCTCGCCATCCGCCAGGACGCACACCTGTACCAGCTGCTGCTGGCGCCGGGCGAGGCGCTGGATTTCGCGCAGGCCAGCGGCCGCCGCAGCTATGTGCACCTGATACGCGGCAGCCTGCAGCTGGCGGATGTGCAACTGGCGCCGGGCGATGGCGCCCGCGTCAGCCAGTTGCCGGCCTACACCCTGCGCAACAACGGCAGCGAGCCGCTGCAGGCGCTGCTGTTCGATCTGGCCTGAGCCGGCGCGCTCTCCACCCGCCGCTGTCTGCGTGGCCGGCCGGGCGGGGCGCAGGGTCTTGCCGGCTCATGTGCCGGCCAAGGTTGGCCGCAAGGTCTGCTGACGCACCGGCTGCGGCTGTCTGCACGGCATGGCGCGGCGGCCCTGGCCGCCCGTCGCCCGTGCCAGCGCGCCGGTGTTTACTGGCTACACTCAAAGTCAGGGAGCCGGGAGGACGAGCCATGAAGCTGGGGCTGGAAGAAATGCTGCAGCTGCTGCAGGAAGTGGAGCAGGGCGATCCGCTGGATTTTGCCGACCTGCCGATGGACGAAGACCAGCTGCGGCGGCTGGTACTGAGCGACCTGCTGCAGCGCGACCAGCAACTGCAGGCCAGCGCCTCGGCAGAGGAATGCCAGCTGATCTACCTGCTGTCCACCGCGCGGCTGGTGCTGGAAAACCTGCTGCTGCACCTGCAGTTGCTGCGTCTGCAGCAGCCGGAAGGCGGCAGCGACGTGCAGTGGCAGGCCTTGCTGCGGCGCTTCCGGCGCGGTGACGACGACGGCGCGGCGTGATAGTCGCCGCCCGCTTGCCGCTGCGGGCTGGCGTGACAGCCCCAGCGCCAGCCCACCGTCGTCGCTGGGCGGCATGCCGGGCCGCCGCCCTGTCACCGTGCACTTGTCTGATCCACACCTTTCTCCCGCTTGTCTCCCGCGTGGCGGCCTGCGGCGGCGGCTGTCACTAGCCTCCCTACCGCCGCGTGCCCTGCTCAATCACCTCGCGCGCTCGCCGCTGCCGTCGCCGTCATGCGGCGCCATGATCCTCAGTATCGTGTTTTCGTTGCCGGCCGGTGGCGGCTGTGGGTTTTTCGCCGGCGGCCTTCTATAACGGTGAGGTGACGTTTCCGGGCGTGTTGCCGCCGGAAAGGTCGGTCTGGCGCGCGGCAACCAGCCGCGCCGTTGCAACAAAACCGGCCGCCGCACCGGCGCGCCACCGCAGTGCGCGGTTGGCGGCGCTGGCCGTGGCGTGGCCGGTACTGGGCGTGGTGAGCGGCTGCCGTTGCGGTCTGGCTGCGATCCGGCGCGAAGGTGGATGTCATGCATCGTTCGATCCTGCTTTGCTGTCTGGCCTTGCTGTTTCCGTGCTTCGCCACTGCGGCCAAGCTTGCGCCGACCGCGGCGGCACCGCTGCTGGCACCTCCGGCGGTACTGGCGGACCGCGACGGCGACGGTCTCGGCGACAGCCTGCAACAGCAGCTGGCCACGGCGGCGCCGGACGCGCGCTTCGACGTGGTGGTCACCTTCCGGCAGCCGGCACAGGCGGTCGCCGCGCGCCAGACGCTGGGCAACTTTGTGCCGCGTCATGAATTCAAGCTGATCCCCGGTTTTGCCGGCCGCCTCAGCGCGGCGCAGATTCGCGGGCTGTTGCACGCGCCGGGCCTGCTGCGCATTGAGGAAGACGCCACGGTGCGCACCCAGCTTGACGCCGCGCGTGCCGACTTCGGCATCGAGGCGGCGCGCGGCCTGGCGGCCAGCGGCCTGAGCGGGCGCAATGTCGGCATCTGTATCGTCGATACCGGCGTCGATCCGCTGCACGAGCAGCTGGACAACGGCAAGGTCGCCGCCTTCATCGACTATGTCGCCGGCCGCAGCGTGCCCTACGACGATAACGGCCACGGCACCCACGTTGCCGCCATCGCCGCCGGCGACGGTAGCGGCGGCGCCTCGGCCACAGCGTTGCAGGGCGTGGCCAGCGGCGCCGCGCTGTACGCCGCCAAGGTGCTCGACGCGCAGGGCAGCGGGGCGGAAAGCAATGTGGTCGCCGGCATCCAGTGGTGTGCCGCCCAGGCCGGGGTGCACGTCATTTCCATGAGCCTGGCCGCGTTGCCGCCGGCCGACGGCAAGGACGCGATGAGCCAGGCGGTGGACGCCGCGGTGGCGGCAGGCAAGGTGCTGGTGGTGGCCGCCGGCAATGACGGCGACGAGCCCGGCACCGTCGGCTCGCCCGGCGCGGCGGCGGGGGCGATCACCGTCGGCGCCTGTGCCGAGTGGTCGGCGGTGCCGACTGCGGCCAACCATTCCGACGGTGTGTACCTGACGGCGTTTTCCAGTCGCGGCCCGATCACGGTGAACACCAGCACCAGCTACATCAAGCCCGACCTGTGCGCCCCGGGGCACCGCATTGCCGCGGCCAAGTCCGGCAGCACCGGCGACTACGTGGTCTATAGCGGCACCTCGATGGCGACGCCGTTTGTCGCCGGCGCCGGGGCGCTGGCGCTGGAGGCCAATCCGGCACTGAAGGGCAATCCGGCGCAGGTGCGCAGCCTGCTGGAGGGCAGCGCACAGGATCGCGGCGCCAGCGGCAAGGACAATGAGTGGGGCGCCGGCCTGCTCGACGGCTACGCCTTCGTCGCCCGCGCGCAGAATGCCGCCGCCAGCGTCCGCACTTCGATGCCCACCGCCGTGCATGTGGATGCCAGTGTCGGCAGCAATCAGCTGTGGAGCCACAGTTTCAATCTTGCCGACGGCGACCTCGGCCAGCCGCTGGCGGCCACGGTGACCATCGTCGGCCAGCCGCTGTGTGTGCTGCAGTTTGGCGGCTCCTGCTTTGCCTACCAGTGGGATCCGGATCTCGATGCCCGGCTGCTGGCGCCGGACGGCACGCTGCTGTCGGCCAGTGGCTGCATGGGCGAGGGTGCGGACTGCGCCGCGCCGCGTGCGCCGCTGGTGGCGCTCGGCCGCCAGGAAACGCTGCATGCGATGCCGACCGTGGCTGGCACCTACCGTATCGAGGTATGGGGCGCCCAGGACAGCGTCAATAACGGCAGGGGCGGCAGCTTCGCGCTCGACCTGTCGCGTGGCCCGCTGGCCGCCGCGGTGGTCAGCCCCGACTTCTCGCTGAGCACCACCCCGGCCAGCCGCAGCGTGGTCAGCGGCGGCGGCACCAGCTACACCACCACCGTCACCGCCACCGGGGGCTTCAGCAGCAGTGTCGACCTCGGTGTCAGCGGCCTGCCGCTTGGTGCCAGCGGCAGCTTCAGCCCCGATCCGCTTAGCGGTGGTAGTGGCTCCGCCACCCTCAGCGTCACCACCAGCAGCAATACCGCGGCCGGCAGTTACCCGCTGCTGATCAGCGGCATCGGTGGCGGACTGAGCCGCAGCAGCACGGCCACGCTGCTGGTGACGGCGCCGAGCGCCGACTTTGCGCTGGCGGTGTCACCAAACAGCCGCACGGTGAAGCGCGGTGGCCGCACCAGCTATACCGCCACCATCAGCCCGCTGAACGGCTTTAGCGGTGCCGTCACGCTCGGCGTCTCCAACCTGCCGGCCGGCGCCACCTTCGGCTTCAGCCCCAATCCGGTGGCCGGCGCCGGCTCGTCCACGCTGACCGTCAAGACCGGCAAGACCACACCGGCCGGCAGCTATCAGCTGCAGGTGACCGGCAGCAGCGGCAGCCTGAGCCACAGCCAGAGCGTGGGTCTGGTCGTGCGCTAGCGGCGGGCAGTGCACTGCCGCAAGGTTGGCCGCAATGCTGCCCACGCTTGCCGTTTCATGAGAAAATCCCCCGCATCACGGGCAGCCCTGCGCTGCCCGCCTTGTTTTGCAGCCGGAACCTTGCCATGCCCCACAATGCTTCACCCCGCGTGCTGTCCATCATCCCGCCGATGACGCAGCTGAACACGCCTTACCCGTCCACCGCCTACATCACCGGCTTTCTGCGCTCGCGCCAGATCGACGCGGTGCAGGAGGACCTGGCGCTGGCGCTGGTGTTGCAGCTGTTCTCGGTGGCCGGCCTGAAGGCGGTGCGCGAGCGCATCGACGCCATCGCGCCGAAAAAGCGCAGCCATCAGGTGCGCCATTTCGTCGAGTTTTTCGAACGCTATCTCGCCACCATCGGCCCGGTGATCCGCTTTTTGCAGGGCGGCGATTCCACCGTCAGCCACCGCATCTGCAGCCGCGGTTTTCTGCCGGAGGGCGCGCGCTTTGCCGCGCTGGACAACTATGTTGACCCGGACGATCCGGACGGCGGCGATCCGCTGGCGTGGGCGTTCGGCGCGCTGGGGGCGCAGGATAGGGCGCGGCATCTGGCCACGCTGTACCTGAACGACCTGTCCGACGTGCTGCGCGACGCGGTGGACGAGCGCTTCGAGTTCGTGCGCTACGCCGAATCGCTGGCGATGAGCCAGCCCACCTTCGAGCCGCTGGCCGCTGCGCTGGCGGCGCCGCCGACGCTGGTGGACGACACCTTGCAGGCGCTGACCCTTGCCGCCATCGAAAAGCACCAGCCTGACCTCGTGCTGTTGTCGGTGCCGTTCCCCGGCTCGGTGTACGCCGCGTTCCGCATCGCGCAGACCATCAAGCAACGTTGGCCGCAGATCCGCACCGCGCTGGGCGGCGGCTTTGCCAATACCGAACTGCGCGAGCTGCGCGAGCCGCGCGTGTTTGACTACTTCGACTTTGTGACGCTGGACGACGGCGAGAAGCCGATCCTGGCGCTGCTGGAACACCTGCAGGGGCAGCGTGGCGTCAGCCGGCTGGTGCGCACCTTTGTGCGTGATGGCGATGCCGTGCGCTACGTCAACATGATGGAAGGCGACATCGCCTTCGAGGACGTCGGTGCACCGACCTGGGACGGGCTGCCGATCGACAAGTATCTGTCGCTCCTGGACATGCTCAACCCGATGCACCGGCTGTGGAGCGACGGCCGCTGGAACAAGCTGACTGTCGCGCACGGCTGTTACTGGAAGAAGTGCAGCTTCTGCGACGTAACGCTGGACTACATCTCGCGCTACGAGACGGCATCTGCCAGCACGCTGGTGGATCGCATCGAAGCCATCATTGCGGAAACCGGCCAGACCGGTTTTCACTTCGTGGACGAGGCGGCGCCGCCGAAGATGCTGCGCGCGCTGGCGGAGGAGCTGCTGCGCCGCAATGTCAGCATCTCGTGGTGGGGCAATATCCGCTTCGAGAAGTCGTTCACCCCCGAGCTGTGCCAGCTGCTGGCCGAATCCGGCTGCATCGCCATCTCCGGCGGGCTGGAGGTGGCCTCCGACCGGCTGCTGAAGTTGATGAAAAAAGGCGTGTCGGTGGACCAGGTGGCGCGGGTGACGCAGGGCTTTACCGAGGCCGGCGTGCTGGTGCACGCCTACCTGATGTACGGCTTCCCGACGCAGACGGTGCAGGACACCGTGGACGCGCTGGAGTACGTGCGCCAGCTGTTCGAGAACGGCTGCATCCAGAGCGGCTTCTTCCACCGCTTCGCCTGTACCGTGCACTCGCCAGTGGGGCAGAACCCGGAGGAATACGGCGTCAAGCTGATCCCGCTGCCGGAGGTGACCTTCGCCAAGAACGACATCGGCTTCATCGACCCGACCGGCACCGATCACGACGCGATGGGCCGCGCGCTGAACAAGGCGCTGTACAACTACATGCACGGCATCGGGCTGGAGGCGGACGTGCGCGAGTGGTTCGACAGCAAGGTGCCGCGCACGCGGGTGTCGCGCCACTTCATCAGCAAGGCGCTGTTCAGCCAGCGCTGAGATGGCGGCCAGACAACATTGCGGCCAACCTTGTCACCAAGGTTGGCCGCAGTGCTATGGATTAAAGAGGTGCGTGGCGGTTGCCGGCGGCTCAGCCCTCCAGTGCCTCCATTGCTTCCTGCAGTTCCAGCCACGCCATTTCCATTTCCTCCAGCTGGGCGGTGAGTTCGCCCTGGCGTTTCAGCGAAGCGGCCAGGCGTGCCTTGTTGTGCTCCTGGTAGGCCTCTTCCAATAGCAAGAAGGCGTCCAGCTCGGCCTTTTCGCTGTTAAGCGTCGCCATGTCCTTGTCCAGCTTGTTCTGCTTGTTCTGCAGCGGCTTGCGTTGCGCCGCCAGCTTGTTGCGGGCGTCGGCCTCCAGCCGCTTCTGTTCCTTGCGGTTGATGCCGTCGCTGGCGGCGCTGCCCGGTGCCTTGCCGTTGTCGGCCTGCTGCTGCAGGCGCCACTGGCGGTAGTCTTCCAGATCGCCGTCAAACGGCTGCACCTTGCCGCCGGCCACCAGCCAGAACGCGTCGGTGGTGGATTCCAGCAGCGAGCGGTCGTGCGACACCACGATCAGCGCGCCGCCGAAGTCCTGCAGCGCCAGCATCAGCGCGTGGCGCATGTCGAGGTCGAGGTGGTTGGTCGGTTCGTCCAGCAGCAGCAGGTTGGGCTTCTGCCACACCAGCAGTGCCAGCGCCAGGCGCGCCTTTTCGCCGCCGGACATCGGGCCGACCAGGTTATTGACGGTGTCGCCACGGAAGTTGAAGCCGCCGAGGAAGCTGCGCAACTCCAGCTCGCGCGCCTGCGGCGCCAGCTTCTGCATGTGCCACAGCGGTGATTCGTCGGAACGCAGCGTGTCGAGCTGGTGTTGGGTGAAGTAGCCGATGCGCAGCATCTTGGCGCCGATCACCTCGCCGGCCAGCGGCGGCAGCTCGCCGGCCAGCAGCTTCACCAGCGTCGATTTGCCGGCACCGTTGACGCCGAGCAGGCCGATGCGGCTGCCGGATTCCACCGACAGCGACAGCTGGCGCAGGATGGGGGTGTCGCCGTAGCCGACATCGGCGCGTTCCAGCTTCAGCAGCGGGTTGGGCAGATTGTCCGGGGTGTCGAAGTGGAAGTCGAACGGCGAATCGACGTGCGCCGGCGCGATGCGCTCCAGCTTCTCCAGCGCCTTGATACGGCTCTGCGCCTGGCGTGCCTTGCTGGCCTTGGCCTTGAAACGGGTGATGAACGATTCCAGGTGCGCGACCTGGCGCTGCTGCTTCTCGTAGTTGCCCTGCTGCTGGGCCAGCTTTTCCGCGCGCATCACCTCGAACTGGCTGTAGTTGCCGGTGTAGAGGGTGAGCTTCTGCTGCGACACGTCGACGATGTGCGTCACCACGCTGTCGAGGAAGTCGCGGTCGTGCGAGATCACGATCAGGGTGCCTTCGTAGGCCTTCAGCCAGTCTTCCAGCCACAGCACCGTTTCCAGGTCCAGGTGGTTGGTCGGTTCGTCCAGCAGCAGCAGGTCGGAGCGGCACATCAGCGCCTGCGCCAGGTTCAGACGCATGCGCCAGCCACCGGAGAAGGTGGACACCGCGCGGCTCTGGTGTTCGACGGGGAAGCCGAGGCCGGCCAGCAGCTTGCCGGCGCGGGCGGCGGCGGAATAGCCGTCGATGCGGTCCAGCTCGGCGTGCAGGCTGCCGATGGCGTTACCGTCGGCACTGGCTTCGGCGGCGGCCAACCTTTGCTGCAGGCGGCGCAGCTCGGCATCGCCGTCGAGCACGAAATCGAGTGCCGATTGCGGCAGCGCCGGGGTTTCCTGCGCCACGTGCGCCATGGTCCAGTGCGGCGGCAGCAGCACTTCGCCGCTTTCGGCGTGCAGTTCGCCCTTCAGCAGCGCGAAGACGCTGGACTTGCCGGCGCCGTTGGCACCGGTCATGCCGACCTTGTTGCCGGGGTTGATGGTGAGGTTGGCCGCAACAAGCAGTTCTTTCAGGCCGCGGCGCAGGGACAGGTTTTTTAGCTGGATCATAGCGATTCGGTAGGGCGGCCGCCTGGTGGCGGCCGGCGGGTGAGGGTCAGGCCTTGGGCAGGGTGGACAGATCCCAGCGCGGCTTCACGGTAAAGCTGCCGGCGGTGCGCGCGTACTGCAGGCGCATGGCGCCGGCGAAGGCGATCATCGCGCCGTTGTCGGTGCACAGCTTCAGCGGCGGGTAGAACACGCCGAAGCGGCGTTTGGCGGCTGCGGCATCCAGCGCCGCGCGCAGCTGCTTGTTGGCGCCGACACCGCCGGCGACCACAATGCGCTGCAGGCCGTGCTGTTTCAGTGCCTTCACGCACTTGCTGACCAGTACCTCGACGATGGCTTCCTGGAAGGCGCGGCAGATGTCCTTGCGCGCCTGCTCGTCGACGCTGCCGCATTCGGCCTCGACCTGTTTCTTCAGCATCAGCACCGCGGTTTTCAGGCCGGAGAAGCTCATGTCGAGGTTGTCGCTGTGCAGCATCGGGCGCGGCAGGGTGAAGCGCGCCGGGTCGCCTTCTTCCGCCAGTTTCGACAGCAGCGGGCCGCCGGGGTAGGGCAGGCCGAGCAGTTTGGCGGTCTTGTCGAAGGCTTCGCCGGCGGCATCGTCCAGCGTTTCGCCGAGGATCTGGTAATCGCCGACGCCGCGCACCGCCATGATCTGGGTGTGGCCGCCGGAGACCAGTAGCGCGAGGAACGGGAATTCCGGCCGCGGATCGGCCAGCAGCGGCGACAGCAGGTGGCCTTCGAGGTGGTGCACGCTGATCACCGGGATGTTCAGCCCCACCGCCAGCGCATTGGCGAAGCTGGCGCCGACCAGCAGCGCGCCGCCGAGGCCGGGGCCTTCGGTGTAGGCGATGGCGTCGATGTCCTGCAGCGTCTTGCCGGCTTCGGCGAGACAGGCACGGGTCAGCGGCGTGACGCGGCGGATGTGGTCGCGGCTGGCCAGCTCCGGCACCACGCCGCCGTATTCGGCGTGCATCGCCATCTGCGAGTGCAGCTGGTCGGCAATCAGGCCGCGTTCGGTGTCGTACAGCGCGACGCCGGTTTCGTCGCAAGACGATTCAATTCCCAATACGAGCATGTGAGTGGCTTCAAAACTAAACAATCTTTCCATTTTACCGGTGATTCTTTGTTCGCCCAAATCGGCAGTGATACGCTTGCGATCTGAATCCAAGGGGAAGGCAAGATGAAAGCAAGACTGAAGTGGGTGGATGGCGTGTGTTTCATGGGCGAAACCGGCAGCGGCCATGCGGTGGTGATGGACGGCGCGCCGGAAGGCGGCGGCCGCAATCTCGGCCCGCGGCCGATGGAACTGCTGCTGCTGGGCACCGCCGGCTGCACCAGCTACGACGTGCTGAACATCCTGAAGAAGTCGCGCCAGGACGTGCGCGACTGCTGGGTGGAAATGGACGCCGAGCGTGCCGACAGCGACCCGAAGGTGTTCACCAAGATTCACTTCCACTTCGTGGTGGTGGGGCGCGAGCTTAAGGCGGACGTAGTGGAGCGCGCCATCAAGCTGTCGGCGGAGAAGTACTGCTCGGCCTCGATCATGCTCGGCAAGACCGCCGACATTACCCACGATTTCGAGATCCGCAGCGACGACTGAGAGCCTGTTCACGATCTGCTGTGGCTTGATCTCAAGGGTGGCGATACCGCGTTGAAAACGGCTTCGGCATGCGGGTTTATATCCAGATCAACTCCGCTTCCTCAGCCATTTTCGCTTTGTCTCGCTCTAGCTCGCGATATCGTGAACACGCTCTAAGCCAAATCTTGCGGCCAACGTTGGCCGCAATCGCCATGCCCAACGCCACCCTTGCCGGTGGCGTTGCCGTTTCCGGCGCGCGGCGGCAAATCTTGCCGCCTTGCCGGCGGCGGATGCGCCATTGGGCAGGAGTTTTCGGCCGTCGCGGCCGAAACTTGAGCGCTGGCCGGCTGTTTTTTAATTGGCACAGTTCATGCTTTAAGGATGCCAACTTAACGGACGACCGATCATGCTCGACAAGATTTCCGACCACCTCAACTTCTTCCAGCAATCGCTTGGCCTGCGTGCCAAGAAGGTGGAAGTGATTGCCAGCAATATCGCCAACGCGGACACGCCAGGCTACAAGGCGGTGGATTTCGATTTCGGCAAGGCACTGCAAGGCCAGCTGCGCGCATCGCAGAGCGGCTTGGCGCTGGCGACCAGCAACGAGCGCCACCTGGCAGCCCAGGGCCACGCCAGCGTTGATGACGGCGGCCTGCAGTATCGCAGTGCGGTACAGCCCAGCCTCGACGGCAACACCGTCGACATGGATGTCGAGCGCGCCGCGTTTACCGACAACGCGATGAAATACCAGTCCACGCTGACCTTCCTCAACCGGAGAATCAGCGGGCTGATGGACGCAATCAAGGGTGGGCAATAACCATGTCGCTGTCTAATGTCTTCAATATTGCCGGCTCGGCGCTGACGGCGCAGTCGATGCGCCTGAACCTGGTGGCCAGCAATATCGCTAACGCGGAGAGCGCCACCAGCTCCACCGGCGAGCCGTTCCGCGGCCGCCACGCGGTGTTCACCGCCACGCCGGTGACGGCCGACATGCCGCAGGTGGCCGGGGTGCGGGTGACCTCGATCGTCGAGGACACCTCGCCGTTCCGCCTCAAGTACGAACCGGGCCATCCGCTGGCCGACGAGCGTGGCTACATCAAGATGCCCAACGTCAATCCGGTGGAAGAAATGGCCGACATGATTTCCGCTTCGCGCTCCTACCAGACCAGCGTCGAAGTAATGAATACCGCAAAGACCCTGCTGCAAAAAACCTTGCAGCTTGGCCAGTAACCGTTAGAGGTCTCGCATGGCAACCGTAAACAGCGCCACCGCCACCGGCATCGACTATGAGTCGTTCAACGTCGCCAGCAACAAGGCGGCCAGTAACGCCGAAGACATCCAGAACCGCTTCCTGAAGCTGCTGACCACGCAGCTGAAAACCCAGGATCCGTCGAACCCGATGGACAACGCGCAAATGACCAGCCAGATGGCGCAGATCAGCACCGTCAGCGGCCTGGAAAGCGTCAACGCCTCGATCAAGGCGCTGTCGGACAACCAGTCCGCCAGCCAGTCGCTGCTGGCGACGCTGATGATCGGCCGCTACGCGCTGATCCCCGGCAACGAAGTCAGCCTCA
>Ga0073934_10010509_pt1 | contig 11476 bp, 6 predicted proteins | sample LarsenN4metaG_FD_76834 | JGI IMG/M metagenome (GOLD analysis project Ga0073934, IMG submission 76834) | Hot spring sediment bacterial and archeal communities from British Columbia, Canada, to study Microbial Dark Matter (Phase II) - Larsen... ...
AGAGCCGCTGGTCAATAAGGTGTGGTCCGGGAAGATGATGTCGTAAAAAAAGAGCAGGGTCACAAGGAGAAATCCAACGACAACCCAACGGGTTGTAAAAACAGAAGGTAGGAGAACATGGAGAAATGCTTGCTGCTTGCTGCTTGCTGTTTCAAAAATCTCCGTGTAAAGGTATAACCCCCCTCTCCCCCTAAAATAAACCCTAAAATCAATAAGCATACCAGCACCTTCTGATACCTTTGAGACACCTCCACCTCCGCCAGCGATGGAAATAGTCGATAAACGGGTAAAAGTCTCAGTTCCCCCCCTTCCTCTTCCCCCCCCCCGGACCACGATCCCCAAACTCCCTCCCGATTGAAAATACCGAACCCTCAAAGAATGAAAACCTTTGTCTAAATAAATCTTCCCCCGTGCCTCCTCCAATCCATGGATACCTCCATTGTCCACTACTTGTTGCTGATCCACATATAACCAGGCCCCATCATCGGATTTCAACACAAAGCTATATTCCCCTGATTGAGGCACCTCCAGGTACCCCTGCCACAACACACTAAACTGATTGGTGGTTAACCAGGTTTTCCGCTGTTGCAACACCGAGGTAGAAATCTCAGGATCGAGTTGGACGAAGGCAGGAGGTCCTTGCCAGGAGGGGTTGGCATAATAGGCCCCTTCCAGACCATGGAGGGGCTGAAGTTTCCGGGTCAGTCCATAGCTGATCCCCATAGCTACAGCGAGCAGGAGAATGAAGAGGTAGTTTAAGGTTTTAACCCGCATTTTAATAACGCAAAACGTAAAATGTTAGGCCTGAATCGTATACTGGGAAGGGATCTTCTGATACCCCTCTGCCTCCGGCGTTTTTCCCCTCTTTAAACAACCTTTTGCCAGGATTTCGCATTTTCTCTTGAGCTCATTCAGGGTCATCTCCCGCTGGAGCCCGGTTAATCCTTCCGCTTGCAGCAGCTTTTCCAGCGCCTTTATACGGAATCGATCGTTCCCCCAATACCTATGGGAAAGTTGGTCTGGATGGCCTCCCCTTTTAACAATTAAGGGCCTGGGAATGAAATGAATGGGATGATCCTTGGTGATCCGCAGCCACAGATCGTAGTCCTCACAAACCGGCAGGGTTTCATCAAAGAACCCCACCTTGTGAAAAAGTTCCTGACGCATCAGGATAGAAGAAGGGCTAATGATACACAAAGGTAAGCACTTATCAAAGATCCACCCGGAGTACTTCTGATGTTTCTTCATGGGATTAACGCGCTTTTCCCGGCGGATCCAAATCTCATCGGTGTAACAGGCTGGGACCTCGGGATGGGCTTCCATCCAGACCACCTGAGTCTGAAGCTTATCCCGGACCCAGAGATCATCGGAGTCCAGAAAAGCGAAGTACTCCCCTTGAGCAGTTTGTATCCCCTTATTTCGAGCCGCGCTCACCCCCTGGTTTTCCTGATAAATATAGATTAATTTCGGGACTTGATAGCCCTGGATCACTTCCCGGGTAAGATCTGTAGAGCCATCATCGACCACAATCAACTCAAAGTCTTGATAGCTCTGCTCCAATACCGAATTGATGGTTTCTTTAAGGAAAGCAGCCCGGTTAAACGTTGGAACGATGACACTCACTTTCACGCTGTTTTATATAGTCAAAATAGAGATGAGAAGCAAGATAAATTTTAGGGTTCTGAGAGATTTTTGGAAATCGAGAATAAAAAATTAAAATTTTGAACTTTTTATAAAGGACCACTTTTTTTATTGACAAGATTCTGTCAGCCAGAATAACCTCCTACACTCGACAAGGTAAACCTGCTTTATATGCCTCAAATACCCTGTTGATACTGTGTTTCACACTCTTATTCATCAGTTTTTCCTGCAAAAGGTAGAAAGTATTATAGAGACATACTTATGTTATATGCTTGCTTAGTAACAGTATATAGTTACGAGGTTGAACACAAGATAGCATATGCAGTTTCTTAATATTTTATTTGAACTGGAGGCTTACTATGAAAAAGGTAATTACTGGTATTATGGTAATGGTTTTTCTTTCGATTTTGGCAATTCCTTTGGAGGCAGCTCAGACCCACACGAAGGTAGTTGATGGAAACGTTATTTATTCACCATCTTTGATCTATCAAAGTAGTAATCTGAGAATGTACTTCGGGGGCTGGATGCAGCCCAACCAGGTTCATGATAAGATTTATAGAGCAACTTGTCTTAATCCTCCACTACCATGCGGAAGTGTTCAGTTGGTTTTAGATAGTCCAAACATATCCCTTCCAGTTTCATTGTGTGGTGGCCTGTCACCATGTACTTTTAAGCACTTGAATGATCCCATAGTTATTCTCCATCCAAGCGGCAACTACTTCATCATATACATGACCGGCGTCACCAGATACGACGATGAGTTTGATTTTCGAACCTAATAAGATTTATTATTCGCTTTCATGGGCAACCGATGGAGTTAATTGGTCGACGCCCCAGCTACTTTTAAGTACAGCTTGGTTACCAGCAGCAACTGCTAAAGATGGGATAATATACTTATATGCGAACGACAATGGAACGACGCCATTCGGTTCGAGCGCCCTTCGCCGGTATAATTTAGGCACATCGGGCGTGTCGGTTGTTGCAATCGAAGATGTTAAGGTAGGTGGTATTCCTCCAACGGATTATTTTAATGTAGATGTTATGTATAGACCCAATCTAGGTTATTACCAGATTTTAGCAGGGAACGCCGCGGCTACTAAGATTGATTACCTAACAAGTAGTGATGGAATGAACTGGAGTCTCGTATTCTCAAATATAATTCAACCTGGCAGTGGAGAAACTGTAAAGACACCAGCACCCCACCCTTCCACACACTGCTGGGTCTACTTTGGTAAAGATACACCAAGTGGAGACCACGACATCTATTTTTCTAATTGGTGCCAGTAAATAAATAATGGCAAGTGCTAGCCTACATCGTTATCGAGTGAAAACCAGAGTGATGATTCGAAAGGCCAAATTCTCACTATATTAATCGATGGTGCTAGTGGGTTATTTGGAATGATTGTAGCCAGTAAAGATTAGGAAGTTATTAGGCTAATGCACCGACGTAAAACTTTGATTGATGATCGACTATGCTCATATCAAATGACCCACTAGTACCAATCATCTCAAGGAACAAAGATGAATGCTCTCCATAGAAACCGTGTAACGCGAATAAAATTCCCTTGACATTTTTCTCAAATTGAGAAAAAAATGAAGTTTTGCATGGGCCTACTTTAGAACAAAGCTCAAAGTCCTTAACCCCTTTATACCTTAAATTCTTACGAAGGAGACGGTAAGCGGATGTCTGAGGTTGCCGATCGTTACAAAGCCTTACTCGAAAACGTCCTTTGCAATCAATGTGGAGCCGATGATTACGAGGTGATCTACCCGGCCCGTTACGAGGCTGCGCGGCCAGATGAGCTGATCCAATCTTTTCGATCCTCCGGGGACGAGATTCTGGTGGACCAGCTGGTGCGCTGCCGGCAATGCGGATTGCAGTACCTGAACCCACGCCTGCGGCAGGACCTTATCCTGGAGAGTTACAGTGCCGGTACGGATGAGACGTTTATCTCGCAAGCAGCGGCCCGGGAGCGTACTTTTGCAAGGTGTCTGGATGCAATAGAACGGGCCCGGCCTCGGCGAGGTCGAATTCTAGACGTCGGGACGGCGGGCGGGTCGTTCCTCGGCGTCGCTAAGCGGCGTGGCTGGCAGGCCGTTGGGTGTGAGCCAAACCGGTGGCTGGCCGAATGGGGTAGCCGGCACTATGGAATCTCGATTCACGTGGGGACCCTCTTCGACCTGAAATTGGAGGAGGCCTCCTTCGAGGTGGTGACCTTGTGGGATGTGCTGGAACATACGCCGGATCCTAAAGCCGTGCTCTTGGAGTGTCATCGCGTGCTAAAACCGGGTGGGTTGCTGGTGGTTAACTATCCAGATATCAATTCCTCCGTGGCCCGGCTCATGGGGCGCAAGTGGGTCTTCCTGCTATCGGTTCACCTGTACTATTTTACCCTTGAGACGATCCAGAAGATGCTTCAGCGGACCGGCTTCCAGATGGTCAAGTCCCAGAAGCATTGGCAGAGTCTGGAATTAGGTTACATCTTCTTCCGGATGAAGCCCTACATGTCTTGGGCGTCGAGCCTGGGAACCAAAATAACCGGCGCTCTGGGTCTGCAGCACGCCCAGGTTCCTTACTGGATGGGGCAGGTTTTGGTGTTGGCGCAGCGGGTAGATTGAAGGTCGAGGAGGGAGGACCGGGGCCGGGAGTTCGATTTTCGATCTTCGCTCCTCGCTCCTCTATGCTCGGTATTTCTCTAAGTGGAGGTCTGAATTTGGGGGATAAGAAAAAGGTCGTTGTGCTCGGTGCAGGGGTTGGGGGATTGTCTGCGGGATATTTTCTATCCAAGGCAGGTCCGTACGACGTAACGGTTCTCGAGGAAGCGCCTACCATCGGCGGGATGTGTGCGAGCTTTGAGCATGAAGGGTTTGTGCTGGACCATGGGGCCCATAAGCTTTATTCGGTCATCCCCGGTATCTTGGAGGAGATTCAAAAGCTGATGGACGGGCGGCTGCTCCAGCTTCCCAAGAAGAATCGGCTTTATTTGCGAGGGCATCTGGTGAATTACCCCCTCCAACTGGGGAATTTAGCCCAAGCGCTGGGGCCGGCGGTATTCCTGCGATTGGGATGGGGCTATGGAGTCACGTTTGCCACGGGGTTGTTGGATAAACGTCCTGCCCGCTCCTATGAAGAATATATTGTAAAGCGGTTCGGTCGTCCCGCTTACGCGCTGGTCTTTGAGCCCTTAGCGGACAAGGTCTGGGGGAATCCCTCCGAGCTACACCCGGAGATGGCCCGCACCCGGGTGCCCGCTTCGGGAGGTCTGGAGGTCATTCTGAAATTGCTCGGCCTTAAAAAAGAGACGGCGGAGACCAACGCGGAATTTTTCTACTATCCCCGTCGCGGGTTTGGGGACTGGCCCCAAGCCTTGCGGGAACAGATTGAGGCCAGGGGCGGGAGGGTCCTCGTCAACGTGAAAACCTGCGGCCTGGAGCAGGCGAACGGGAAAATACTGGCCGTGCGGGCCGTCGTAGGGGTCCAGAGGTCAACCCCAGAAGTCCACGGAACCGCGGGTTCCGTGGAAGGGACGGACGACGACCAACGGACGGTGCTTTTTCCCTGCGATTACCTGATCTCCTCTATTCCTCTACCGGTGTTGGGGCGATGGATTTTCTCCGGGACCGATCCGGAATTCAATCGCGCCGTGGAAGGGCTACAATTCAGGCATTTGATCCTGGTTTACCTCTTCGTCAAACGCCCTTTGGTGTTGGAAGATCAATGGTTGTTTTTTCCGGAGCGTCAATTTGTCTTCAGCCGCATCTTTGAGCAGAAGCAGATGAACCCTGAATTAGGTCCCGGCGACCGAACCGCCCTCTGCTGCGACTTTACCTGCACAGAAGATAGCTGGCAATGGAAAGCCACCGATGAGGAATTGATGACAAAATGTGTAGAGGGTTTAGTCGCCGGGGGATTCATCGAACCCCAGGAGGTGATCGGTTTCCTCGTCAAACGGCGGCGCAATTTCTATCCGCGCTACGACCTCCAGTACGCCGAGAAGATGCAGACCGTGAACCATAAGTTGCAGCAGGTGGAAAATCTTTTGTTAACGGGCCGGATCGGTATGTACAACTACAACAACTCGGATCACTGTCTGGATATGGGACGATTCATCGCACAAAGCCTGGCCACCGGCCAGGCTCCCGGAGAGGTCTGGAACGCCCTCGAACGCCGTGTGAGAAATTATAAAATTGTAGATTAATGAAGCTTTCTTTATACCTGAAGAAACCTCGGATCTCTTTGCTGTTAGGCCTGGCTTTCCTTTCCCTTGCAGTCTATTTATTGGATCAACGTTTCGCGCTTCCCCGCGGACTGGAGGGTCGGTATTATGCCAACCTGAACTGGAGAGGAAACCCTCAATTTGTTACCCTCGATACCGAAATCTCCACAGAGCTCCTGAAGGACCGACGGAAGAGATTCTCAGAAAATCGATTCAGCGTCGAGTGGAACGGGTTTGTGGTGATCGAGAAGACGGGGGACTATACCTTTGCTACGGCTTCGGATGATGGCTCCTGGCTTTATGTGAACGACCAGCTCGTGGTGGATAACGGGGGATCCCACGGGCTCGTGGAGAGGAAGGGGCAGATGTATCTGGAAGCCGGCGTTCATCCCATCCGGGTCCGCTATTTTCAGGGAGGCGGTTATTTTCGGATGGATCTTTCCTGGGCTCGGGGCGATCAGCCGCTGAAAAACCTCCCCACCTACGCCTTATCGCCCCACCCGGTCAGCTACCGGGATTATAAGCTCCGCCGGGGATTAGATCATTTTCTGGGATTCCTCAAGCTTATCTGGTTAGGAACCTTGGCTTATTTCCTGGGGCTTGGTCTGTTCCGGTGGATCTTCCTCTACCAATTACATCCCCTTTCGTATGAAGTCGCCCTGATCGCTCTGCTACTGGGCGTACTGACCGCTACCTTCTTTTACGATATCGTCTTCCAGGGTAAAACCCTGTTGACCACTAACTCCGTCCCCGGTACCATGAAGAACGGAGCTTATAATTACCAGGGTTATCAACCCCCTGCCATCCATGTGATCGATCCGGCGGCCTCCGCCGAGATCCATGAGCCGACCACCCATCTTACCTCTCTCCTTTATAAAAGGGGGCTCGTCCCCCTCTGGAATCCCCATGCTGCGACGGGGATGCCCCTTAACGCAGATATGATCTCCGCGGTTTTTTTCCCCTTGAGTTTTCTGCTCTATCTGGAACCCAGGGCCTGGGTCTGGGATCTGTTTATGCTTTTGAGGATTTTCATTGCCGGCCTGCTGGCTTACCTCTTCTTTCGAAGGTCCTTAAAGTTAAACATGCCAGGCGCTCTGACCGGGGCTATAGCCTATATGTTTTGTGGCCACCTCATCTGGCAGATCAACATCGTTTTCATGAATGCGGCTATGCTTCTGCCAGGCCTTTTATATTTTACCCATGGGTTGGCCCGTCGCGGAAGCTGGCGAAACGTTTGTCTTACGGGCCTCATGATCGGATTATTAATCCTGGGGGGGCATCCGGAGCCCAGCTTTTTCGCCCTGTTTTACGCTTCGGTCTATTACCTGATTGAAAGGCAAAAGGCCCAGCCCTCTGCTCCCTTTCGCCTTTCGCCTTTCGCCTTTCGCCTTCTCTCATCTTTAGCCATCTGGGCCGGCGCGGTGGCGCTGGGCTTGATATTCTCAGCCATCATGGTTCTCCCTTTTCTAGAATTTGTAGGTTTATCTCCTCTGGGCCCTCACGATCCTGCAGTTAGAATCGGGAGAGAACATCTACCCCCGTTAGACCTTGTTTTATTAATCATCCCCTATTTCTGGGGCCCCGTCAATGATTCCATTCGGGAGATAAACTGGCAGCTCCAACCCGGTTACATGGGCGTTATCGCGGCCCTGCTGGGGCTAATGACCTTTCTGGAAAGGACGGCGTTTATGAAACGTCTGGTCTTCTTCACCGGAATGGTCTTGTTCTTTATCCTGAAAGGTTACGGCCTCCCACCGGCTTTTAGTAACTTCGTGGGGAACCTTCCGATTTTTAAGGTCAGTTATTTTCCCCGCTATTTTGCTCCCGAACTCCTGTTCTCGACGGCGGCCCTTGCCGGATTTCAAATCGACCGGATTCAGCAGGGAAAAAGCTCGGTCAGGATGCTGACCGTCCTGGTTTTCCTCGCTGCGATCCTGCTAGAATTCTGGGTTTGGTTCTACGCCCCGGAGTCCATAAAACCGGCGGATCCCCGACCCGCGTTCCCCATGAAGAACGTCACCTGGCCGTTCACCCTGATCGGAGGGATCTGTTTGGGGCTAGGGGTTGCCGGGTCGTTGACCCTCAGAGGTATTTTATCCCCGAAACTGCTGGCCTGGCTGGGAGGCCTCGGCCTGGGGATAGAGTTGTTTCTGCTGGTGCCACGAACCCATTACGACCGGTACGAACCCTTTGTGGAGGCGCCTTATATTAGATTTCTTAAGAACGATCCCGGGGTTTTCCGGGTTTATGGCCTCGATGGATATCTTTACCCCAATGTCGCCAGCGCCTACGAGCTGAATGATATCGGATACATCAATGGCCTGGTCGTTAACCGGTTCCAGGAGTTTTCGGAGAACTTGATCGACAAGAACCTCTCCCAGTGGTTCTTTACAGGCTATAGCCCTTTTGGAGGGACCCGGAACCTGGGAAATCGGGTTTTCGATCTGCTGAACCTCAAATACGTGGTCACCGCACTGGATACGGAAGATCCCAAATATCACCTGGACAGTTTCTCCAATGTCTACACCTACGGACTGATGAACCATGGGGAATTGACGAAGGGCCGCCGCTTCGGCCAGACCTTCAAAGCTAACCAGGATAATCTGACCGGGGTCAGCGTCTTTTTCTCTAGATTTCTCCGGCTCTTTGAAGGAGAAGCCATCTTCAGGATTAAAGAGCGCCCGGAGGATCCGACGGATATCTATACAATTCCCATCGATATGTCCCAGGTCCGGGAGACCTTCCATCACCTGGTAACCTTCCCCCCCATTCCCCATTCTAAAGAACGCTGGTTTTATTTTGAGGTATCGGTTCCGGAAGGGGAATCGGGCAAGACCCTTACCATTTGGGCCAATGAACGCGATGTCTATCCGAACGGGCAAGCTTATATTGATGGGAAGCCCGTTTCCGGGGATCTGGGATTTATGGTCTATATGCTGAGCTTCCACGCCTCCTTTGATAAAATTTACGAAGGAGAGGTCAAGATTTACCGGAACAACAACGCCTTTCCACGCGCTTTTATTGTCCATCGAGCGGAAGTCCTACCGGATAAGGAAAAAGTTCTGGCCCGGCTGAGAGAAGAGAGCTTCGACCTCCGGCATACCATCGTCCTGGAAGAAGAACCGGAAGGGAAGTTGGGAGGTGCGGGCGAGCCCCTCGCGTCTCCACGCCTCGATGCTTCCGCGGACCAGGACGTGGCCGAGATCCTTCACTACGGACCGAGCCGGATTACCCTGAAAGCCCGGTTAGCGCGTCCGGGTTTTCTGGTGCTGGCGGATCCCTATTATCCGGGCTGGCGTGCGTACGTGGACGGTCAAGAGAGAAAAATATATCTGACCGACTATCTCCTCCGTTCGATCCCTCTAGATGCCGGCGACCATCAGGTGGAGTTCCGCTACGAGCCTGCTTCCTACAAAGTTGGGGCCTGGTTGACGCTCTCGGGGCTAAGCGCTCTGGGGGCAACATGGGCAAAACGTAAGGTGCTGCGCTTATGTTAGCGGGACGGGTTAAGGGATTAAAACGGGTCCTTCTGGTTGTCTGGATAGGGATCCTGGGGGTAAGCTACGGGCTGATTCAGAAGCTTGAACCTGCCCGCGGCCTGAAGGGCCAGTATTACCCCAACATCTCCTGGCGAGGCTCCCCTGCCTTTATCAAACTCGATCCCGATGTTTCTACCTCCGTATTGCGAGAGCGGAAGAAGGAGTTAGAAACGAACCAATTTAGTGTACAGTGGGAGGGATACCTGGAGGTGAAGCGACCCGGAGAATATGCCTTCGCCCTGGAATCCGATGATGGCTCCTGGCTCTATATAGACGATCAACAGGTCCTGGATAACGGAGGGATCCATGGAGTCAGGGAGGCAATGGGTAAAGTGTATCTGGAGGAAGGGTTTCGTCCCTTGAAGATCCGATATTTTCAAGCCGGGGGGACGTTTCGCGTCAAGGTAAGGTGGGGGGAATCAAAAGGACAGTTGGCTCCACTGTCTGAGGCGAGATGGTTTCCAACGATGGCCCAGGTGGAGACGTATCGTAGGTATCAGAAGGTTGGAACCTCTTTACTGATTTTAGTTCTGGTCCTGGTAGCCGGATTAAGTTATGATTTATTGTCCGGCCCCTGGAAACAAAAGACAAAGGGGAGAAAGGGGGGGTGGCTTTCTGCCGTCCGCCGTCCGCCATCTATTACAATCCCCTGGGTCGCCATAGGGTTTATCCTGGGGATTCTCCTCTTTTTTTACGATGTCATCTTCTTGGGCCATACCTTACTGACCAGTGGCCCTCCCCACAAAGCTCCCCACGTCATTGATCCGGTATCCTCGTCCGCTTACTATGAGCCCCTGGTCCGGTTTACTTCTGAGACCTATAAACAGGGCCTGATCCCGCTCTGGAATCCCCACTCCGCCCTGGGAATTCCTTTAAATGCCAATATGGAGTCCGCGGTATTCTTTCCGCTGTACTTCCTCCTTTTCCTGGACCCAAGCCCCGAGATGTGGGATTTCGTTATGATCTTGAGGATTTTACTGGCAGGGGTTTTAGCCTATTGTTTCTTCCGTCGCTTCCTGGAACTCGGAGAATTGGCCGCCTTCGTAGGGGCGGTGGCTTTTATGTTCTCAGGGCACCTCATGCTAAACGTTCACATGGTTTACATAAATACCGTGATGCTTTTACCGGGTCTGTTATATGTCTCCGAAATGTTGCTGAGGGCCCCCGGCGTGAAGAACCTGGCTCTGACCGGGATTTTAATAGCCCTGATCCTTTTGGGAGGGCACCCGGAGTCGATCTTTGCCGTCCTCTTTTACGCCTCTTGCTACTACCTCTTCCGGGGTCTGACCTCCGTTCAGAAGGCCGGCGGCGGGAAGTGGAAAGTTTACTCCTTTTTGCCTTTCGCCTTCCTTCTGAAGAGATTATCTCTCTTCGCAGGGGCCGCGTTGGTCGGGTTTCTTCTTTCGGCTGTGGTGCTCGTCCCTTTTCTTGAATTTATAAAGGTAGGAGGGGTTGGGGTCCACGACGCCAGGTATGTCAGGGTGGGGCTTAATTCACTTTCCCCGTCTTACCTCTTTGGGCTCTGGATGCCCTATTTCTGGGGACCCGTCCATGCTAGCTGGGATGGCGCGGCCTGGGAATATATGCCCGGGTATATCGGGGTCCTGGCCGTTTTGTCGATCATCGCCCTATCCCTTCAGGGATTCGCCTTCCGGCAGAAATCCCTCTTCTTCACAGGGATGGTCCTCTTTTTCCTGGTGAAGGGCTATGGCCTCTCGGCCACTTTTAATGACTTTATCGGCAACCTTCCGGCGTTTCGCATTACCTGGTTTACCCGGTATTTTCCAGGGGTGTTTATGTTCTCGACGTCCGCCCTGGTAGGGATCTTCCTCCAGCAATTGCTGGAGGAACGTGTGCGGATGCGATACGTGGGATTCTCCATCTTGCTCGTGCTTGCTTCCCTAGGGGGGTTGTTCTGGCTCAGCTATGCCGATTTGCTGCAGCACCACCAGCTAAATTATGCCCTTCGGCAGGCGTTGCCTCCCGTGATCCTCTGCCTGATAACCGGCATAGGGGCCTGGCTCCACAGCAAGAAGCTCCTCTCCTCCACCCCTCTCGCCGGGGTCCTGGGCCTCCTTC
>Ga0073934_10010510_pt1 | contig 11475 bp, 8 predicted proteins | sample LarsenN4metaG_FD_76834 | JGI IMG/M metagenome (GOLD analysis project Ga0073934, IMG submission 76834) | Hot spring sediment bacterial and archeal communities from British Columbia, Canada, to study Microbial Dark Matter (Phase II) - Larsen... ...
GCGGCACGACGAGCGGCTTTTGCATATCCTTGATGATGATCTCCGGGTCTTTCAACCCGTGACCTGTGCACACCGCAACAACACGCTTCCCTTTCACGTGCAATTTTCCATTTGCAATCTCGTGCGCGAGACCTGCAAGTCCCGTTGCTGACGCAGGCTCCACCCAAATCCCTTCGAGTTTTGCCAATAACTTTTGCATGTCAAGGATTTGCTCATCGCTCACCGCGATGATTCGTCCGTTTGATTCGTCCGCGGCTTGCAAGGCTTGTTCACCGCGCGCAGGCTTGCCAATGCGGATCGCGGTTGCGACGGTTTCAGGATTCTCAACCGCGTGCCCCAACACCAACGGCGCGGCGCCCGCGGCTTGTACTCCCAACAACTGTGGCAGGTCTGCGGACTTCAGTCCGCAATATTGTTTGAACCCCGCCCAATACGATGTAATATTTCCCGCGTTGCCCACGGGCAAACACAACCAATCGGGCGTGGACTCAAGCACATCGAAAATTTCAAATGCCGCAGTCTTTTGTCCTTCAATGCGATAGGGATTTATTGAATTCACCAAGCAGATCGGGTGCTTGTTTGTGATTCCAACCACCATCGTCAGCGCGTCGTCGAAGGAACCGTCAATTTGAATCACCTGCGCGCCATAGGCAATCGCGCCTGCCAGTTTCCCCGCCGCGACCTTGCCCTGCGGAATCAACACGATGGATTTCATCCCTGCCCGCGCCGCGTATGCCGCGGCGGATGCGGCAGTGTTGCCAGTGGATGCACAAATGACAGTCGTTGCGCCGCGTCCCAGCGCTTCACTCACTGCCGCTGTCATGCCGCGATCTTTGAACGAACCTGTCGGGTTGAGACCTTCATACTTGATGAACAACTCGAATCCGCCGCCGAGTTGGCGCGACAATTTGTCGGCGCGGATCAAAGGCGTCCCGCCCTCGAGCAGGCTCACCGTCCGCGAATGAAGCGGGAGGTCGAGCAGATGTCCGTATTTGTGGATGAGTCCCTGATAAGTCATGTCGAAAGTTTAACATAAGATTCGATATACTTTGCCGCGATGAAGTTGATATTGGGTACTGTGTATTGCGTATTGTTGGCAGCGTGTGCGACTGCAACGCCTCCATCCGTGCCTCAAGTTGCTTCGCCAACTCAAACTTTTCCCGCGCCGACAGTGACTCAATTCTCCACTTCCCCAGTTCCCACTGAATCATCGTCTACTTCCACATCTCAGATTCCGACTCCTGGTCTCGAGTCTCCAATCTCCAATTCTCCGAATCTTGATTGGAAGGATATGCCAGTCATTCCAACGAATATTGACGCGAGTTTGCAAAACGTCTATGAACGCGGTTTGGAGCTTGGTAATGACCCGCACGCGTTTTCGCTCTTCGGCGATTGCCAGGCGCGACCGGGTGAATTCTTCGGCGTGTTCGAAACCGATGAGTTGATGTTTGCAAGTCTTTCACCAGAACTTCAGGAAACCGTTGAGTATTTTCGCGGCTCGTTCAACCGTGAAAGCCCCACCGCGCAAGATGGCACAACGCCTGGCGCGCTCCTTTGGACTCAGTGGCATCAAGGGAAATTCGATTGCACATTTGCCGAAACACCCGTCGAATGTGAATTGCGGATTCATCGTCCGTCGTTCGTGATCCTGCAGATCGGTACACACTTCGAATCGCGCAACACGGAATATCTGCGAAGGATCATCGAGCAATTGCTGGATGCAGGCGTAATCCCCATCCTTGCCACGAAAGCGGACAATCGCGAAAAGGATGAGCGCATCAACAGCGATATGGCTTTGCTAGCCTCAGAATATGACCTTCCGTTGTGGAATTTTTGGGCGGCGGTTTCGGATTTGCCAAATCGTGGATTGTATACTCGCGATGATCGTCCGTTACAAGGTGATATCTACCTCACCGATGAAGCCGCGCGCATTCATCGAATGACCGGGCTGGAGGCGTTGAATGTGGTGTGGAGGGCGGTAACGGGGAAATGATTTCTAATCACGCGATCACGTAGACAGGTATACAGGTAAACAAGTACACAGTTAACCAACGTGTCTACTTGTGTACGTATTTACTTGTCTACTTTATTCATCCTTCATCATTCCGTCTTCATCCTTTGAGAGGCGGCGCGTCCTTATCGTACACGAACACCTGAATATCCATTCCCTCTTTGTTCAAAAGATCGATCGCGGGCTGGAACGTCGCGTCCTTGATTCTTTGGATGTCCCCTGCAGGCGCGTATACGCTCAAGCGCGCTTCTTCATCCGACATCTTCGCGGTCTTCACGTCCGCGCTTGCACACGCGGATTTAATTTTATCGGTCATCTGTTTGATGGCATCATCAAGAGTCATGGTCGCCTCCTCTATTTTGCGATCTTCGCCACAGTTACGCCCGCGCCGCCTTCATTATCCTTCGGCTCCTCGAACGACGCGACATATTCGCTTTGTTTCAACGCGTTGCGCACCGCGTCGCGCATCTTGCCTGTCCCTTTGCCGTGCACGATGCGCACGAACAGCAAGCCCGCCGAATAGGCGCGCTCCAGATATTTTTCCAGTTCATCGAGCCCCTCGTCCACCAATTTGCCGCGTAGATTCAACTCGAGCCCAGGGGAAGAGACAATGGACGGTGGACTTTGGACGATGGTCTGCGGTCGATCGTCTATGGTTTGATCACTGGATTTCCTCACCAACTCCGACAGCCTCGCCCTCACGCGCAGACTCCCGATCTGCACCTCCGCATCCGACTCGCCGATGGCTGTCACCACACCTTCGGCATTCAACGTGCTTACGAGGACGCGCTCACCGAGTGACAATGGACGATGGACGATGGACGATGATGGTCCATGGTCTATCGTCTGCCGTCTTTCGACAGGCGCTTCCACTTTTTCTTCTATCTTTTCCATCTTTTCTTCGATGGACTTGATGGCTTCGAGCGGTTGTTTTGCCTTTTTAAGTTGCGATTTCAACGAATCAATGTTGCTTCGCAAGACTGCCACTTCCAGTTCTCCCTCCGCGCGGGCTTTGGCAAGGACTTCACGTCTCTCATCCTCGATCTTTTCGAGTCGTTTTTGCAGTTCGGCGTTCTGCGCTTCGAGTCTGTCTCGTGCTTTCTCCAGCTTCTGCCGTTCGCGCGAGGTGCGGTTGCGTTCCTTGCGGATATCGTCCAAAAGTTTGTCGGCGCGCAACGATTCGGGGTTAATGTCGCCCTTCGCCGCCTCGACAATCTTCCCGTCAAGCCCGAGGCGTGTTGCAATGGCGAGGGCGTTCGAGCGTCCGGGAAGTCCAATGGTCAATTTGTATGTGGGGCGGAGTGTCTTGATATCGAATTCAAGGGATGCGTTCACAACGCCGTCCGTGGAATGTGCGAACGTTTTTAATTCGGGGTAATGGGTCGCGACGAGGGTCGTGCATCCCGTTTCAAGCAAGTGATTGAGGATCGCGCGTGCGAGCGCGGCGCCTTCCTGCGGATCGGTGCCTGCTCCTAATTCATCGAGGATAACGAGCGAACGCGAATCGATCTGCTTGAGAATGCGGATGATGTTGGTGATGTGACCGCTGAATGTGCTGAGCGATTGCTCGATGGATTGCTCGTCGCCGATGTCGGCGAAGACGCTGTGGAAGAACGGCAACTCCGAGCCGCTCTGCGCGGGGATGTGCAGTCCGCTTTGAGCCATGAGCGCGAGCAAGCCGACGGTTTTGAGCGATACCGTTTTGCCGCCCGTATTCGGACCCGTGATGATAATGGCTCGCGTGCCTTCTTTTGGGTCGACGTCAATTGGCACTACGGTTTGAGGGTCAAGGAGGGGGTGACGCGCATGGATAAGTTGAATTGACGATTTACGATTTACGATTGACGATTGTTCACTGCTCACTGATAACTGGTCACTGCTTACTTCTTTCTTCTTTCCTCTTTCATCCTTGTGAAGGACTGGTTCACTGGCTCTCAACTCCTCCGCGTATTTCGCTTTTGCAAAGATCAGATCGAGCACGGCGAGATTTTCCACGCCGAATTTGAACTCCTCCGCATGTTCGCCTACTTGCGCGGAAACTTCGGCAAGGATTCTTCGTTCTTCGTCGCGCGCTTGTAATTCGAATTCGCGCAGGTCATTGTTGAGTTCCACGACGGGAAGTGGTTCGACGAACAACGTCGCACCGCTGGAGGATTGGTCATGAACGACCGCTTTGATACTTCCTTTGAACTCGGCTCTCAACGGAATCACATAACGCCCGTCACGTTGAGTGATGATGGGCTCCTGCAATTTGTTGGCTGATTCTGTGAGATAACGCTGCAGGCGGGACATCAACCGTCCATGCGCGACTTTGATTTGTCGTCGAAGGTCGGCTAATTTTGTCGATGCAGAATCCAACACTTCACCGCGGTCGGAGAGGATACGCGTGATCGCATCCACGATTCCGTGAGGGTCGGGCAAATCCACCGCGATCTGCGCAAGACGCGGGTATTCGTCCGTTTTGCGTTCGAGCGATTTCTTCAACTCGCGGCACGAGATCAACGTGGATTTGATGTCGAGCAATTGTTGGGGGTCGAGCACACCGCCGCGCGCGGCGAGTCCCACCGCTGGACGGATGTCATGCGCGCCGCCGATGCTGATATCCTGAACTGAAAATAACTTGCGTGCTTCACTTGTTTCGGCAAGGCGGGCAAGGGCAAGATCGAATGTATCGGTCGGCTCGAGCGAAAGTGCGAGTTCCATCGACGCCGAAAAATCGCAAAAGGCTTTAAGCCGTTCGCGGATCTTGTCGTATTCGAGGACGTGCAGGGTCTTTGAATCCATTGCGGGAGAATTTAACCACAAACCCCCAAAAGGCACAAAGGGAAAAGGAAATTATTTGTGCATCACGCGCACGCGGACGGGCTCGCTGATCCCCTTCATCTCCAGACTGCGCGATTCGTACGCGCTTGCGTCTGCCCCCGCCTCGTCCAACGCTTTCTCGCTGACGATGATCTCGCCTGTGGCGGCTTTGGAGGCAAGGCGAGCGGCGAGGTTCACTTCATCGCCGATGGCGGAAATATTGATCAAACCATCTGCCGCGCCCATCGCGCCGAAGAAGGCAACACCCGCGTGGACACCGATACCGACGGGAATGCCCTGTCCTTTCATGGCGTTCGATATTTTCTGCGCAGCATCCAGCGTCCGCTTCACATAATTCGGACCTGCAAATCCTGCGCCCCAAAAGGCGGCGACCGCGTCGCCCGCCAGTTTTTCCACCAACCCATCCTCGTCTGTGACGATCCTTGTCGAGCCTACGTAAAAGCGGTTGATCAATTTGCTGAAATCCATCGGGCTCATTTGTTCGGAAAGCGCTGTGGAGCCGCGCACATCCGCGAACAGCATGGACATGGCCACTTCCGCGCCGCCCGGGTTCGTGCTGGCGAAGTGCTCACACACGTTGCAAAAGCGCGGGTTCAGACTCGATCGTTTCTTGCCATACAAGCCACGGACGATAACACTGCCGATCCCCTCGAATGGCGCATTGCAGAACTTACAGCGCGGGTCGTGCGGCAACATGCGAAACCTGCGAAAGAGTTGTTTTTCCGCGCTGAATGCGCTGGTGGTGAACCACTCGCGCCATAGTTGTTCGGCGTTGATCGGACTATTGTCGGTCATCGCTTTATTCCCTGTCTGGTATCCAAAACCTTCAATATCCTCGACAGGAAATTTTCCAGAAAAATGCAAACGAATAGGAAAAAGAGTATGGATTGCAGTCCAATTAGCGGCGCCTGGTAACGACGGTAGTGTGCTACCAGTACGTATGGAGCGAGATATGCCAAGTAGAGAGAAACGGTCAGAATGAAAACTGGTTGCCTACGGATTCGTTCTATTAGCAAACCAAAAACGATGCACAGGGATGGGATCAACGAAAGGAGGATTGATTTGAAGATGCTTTTCCAGTCGTTCCTTCGGCTTGTCAATAGGTTTTTCTGCTCGCGCCAATCCTCTAGTACGGTTGATTCTTCATCAAGCGTAAGGGGTGTGATGCGATATTTGAACTCGCGTTCAGTCAGGTTCAACGAGGTCCAGTGGATCGTTGGAAATTCATGCGTAGAGATTAAATTTGCCTGTCTGAGTTTTTGAATATCTCGCGTGGTGAAAGTATCACCGATTACAGGCAGAAGGTCTTCTGCGTAGTGCATGTACAGAAATGCACTCACCGCACGCCGGACTATATTTCGAAATACCGGAGAAGGGTTGGCACGTAATTCTTCGAAGGATAGAATTTTGTAATTTTCGATAAACTTTGCCTCTTTCTCGCGGAAATATTCGTCCCGCACTTCGTTTTGTCCGATCGGGTGAAACAGGGCAAAGGTGGAAGAGTTAAGCAAACCATCTTCATCATAGTAATTAGCTTGATAAAAATCGAACCAGAAATTCGATTTAAGGGGAATGAAAGTCCCAAAGACCTGATAATTTCTTGCCGTCCACACAAACATGGAGGTGGCGAATATTGCAAGGATTCCCAGATTGGTTTGCCAGCGGGAGCGGCTCGATGATGTGCGCGGAATCCCGAATACTATCATGCCTACCCAAATAAGTAAAAATGCTGCTGCCAATGCCGGGCTTGCCAGGGGAAGTAAAAATGCAAGTATACCCAATGGGATGAGATTTGATTGCGCGCCTCCATTAATACGAGCGGAGATAAGTACAACCATTAACGATGCCAGAAATAGAATAAGCCAGTCATCGTGCAATCCAACGAAATACGAGTCGCGATTAATGTAAATCAGAAAGATGAATATCAGAGCCAGAATGTGTTTATATTTTGCATAGTACGGGTTTTTGCCAGCCAGGGAAAGCAGGATATAGAGTGTTGTTGCCAATGCTGCATACTTTGTTATGAGGATCGCCCACATTGCAGCAATCGTTTTAACACCAAACAACTGAAATGCACTGGCAAGGAGAAGTACGAATAGAGGCGGCATCCAGGCAGTGGGTCCGCTTCCCATACCGAACGCATCAGAATATCCCCTGCCGTTTACCAGGGCTTCAGCGATATTCCCATATTCCCAGCCAAAGGTGAGGTTTAGGTACTCCGGGTTAGGGATGTTATAAATAGCCGCAGTGGCGACGAATATAAGGAATGATCCGAACGCCAGAAGGCGGTCATTTAGGAGTTTATTCAAGCGTTGTAATAATGAAATCATCGAAGGTAACATCGGCGGAGGTGGCCTCGAATCCGCTCCAGACGAAGAGCCCCACGCCTCCGCTGGTGTACGAGTTATCGGAGACTGAATCGATCACCTGCCCATTGACGTATAACGTGAGGATACCGTTGCCGCAATCGGCTCCAACGCGGTAGGAAGAAGCGTTTTGTGGCACAACATTCGATACAGCCCATTGATCATCATTCGTGAGAAAAATATCGGTCTCTCCGGTTTCAGATTTGGCGATGGCGTACTCTCCGCTTGGGGTGAAGCCCATGTAATAATATGACTCGTCCGCCTCCTGTTGGTTACAGAGGATTCCAAAAGCTGTATTGGGAGCGCCGTCGTTGTTGACGACGGTTACTTCGATATGGATATTCTCGTACTTTTCATTGTTCGGTGTGCTCCATACGAACCAGTTGTCAACGGACATGCGCATTCGCAAGGCTTCCCCATCATATTCGACGGAGTTGTCCGGTTCGGTGAGTGTTCCCCAAACAACGTCATTTTGCGAGAAGTCATCTGTCAGGAGCGTTTCAACGATGTTGCTTGGGGTGAGGGTTTCGGTTGGTAATGGCGGCGCGCTTGTGAAGGTTGGGAAAGGCGTGATTGTCGGGGAGCTCAAGAAGGCTGGCGCCTGCCAATTGAAGAAAAGGATGCCGATTCCCGCGACGGAGAAACCGAGACAAGCAACTACAAGGCAGCCGACCACCCAACCGGTTTGGCGCCGCGCGGGTTGGTGGGATGCTGCTGGAGTTGAAACAGACATCCCTGCGCGTGATGCGGGTGCGGATTTCGGTTCAGGCGCGCCCTGGGAGGATGATTCGGTTTCATCCAGTGCGCGCTTCCAGGCGGTGAGGAATTCCTCCGCAGAGGCATAGCGATCCGCCGGTTCTTTGGCAAGTGCCTTGAGGATCACACGTTCGATTGGCTCGGGAAGATCTCTTTTAATGATGGATGGTGGGGGTAACGGATCGCTGATGTGCTTCAAGATCACTGCGAGCGGCGTGTCGGCAACAAAAGGTACACTGCCGGTGACCATTTCGTAGAGTATGATGCCCAGCGAGTAAATATCGGAACGTCGGTCAACGGATTCAGCCTTAGCCTGCTCGGGGCTGATGTAGGCTGGCGTGCCCATGATCGCGTCCGTCTGTGTGAGGCGAGGAGAGGCACTCTCTAAAAGTTTGGCGATGCCGAAATCGGTGAGAAAGACATTTCCGTGTTCGTCCACGAGGGCATTGGCGGGTTTCAAGTCGCGGTGTATGATGCCGTGCGCGTGTGCGTATCCCAAGGCTTCGGCAAGTTGTGTGAAGAGGCGATCGATCTCATCCAACGAAAGTGGACCGGACTCCATTTTGGTTTTGAGCGTGCCTGCTTCGAGGTAGCGCATGACAAAATACGTGACCCCATTACTTTCGCCAAAATCGAAAACAGGCAAAATATGCGGATGCTCCAGCCGTGCGATGATGCGTGCCTCCTGTTGGAAGCGCGCCGCGAATTCAGGACTCTCCGCCAGTTGCCGCGGCAGGACTTTGATCGCCACGTTCCTGTCCATGGATGGCTGATACGCCTTATAAACGGTTGCCATCCCCCCTTTTCCAACCTGGCTGATGATGCGATACGAGCCTAGCATTTGTCCGGGGATGAGTGTATCCATGCGTTTTTCCTGATTGCCCAATTCTACACGGTTTGAAATGAATTTCAATTGCGGATTCAATGCGCTGGCTTGTTACAAACCATGTTATACTCTTGCCGCTGTAACAATCTGGGATTTGTTTTGATACACTCTGAACGCCCGATGAACGCTATCGGGCTTTTTTGTTGGGCTGGCTGATCTGAAAAGAGAGGCTGTGATTGGCAAGAAGAAGTTAAACGGAGTTGTCGGAACGTTCCATGTTTTGTAAGGGCGCAATGTATTGCGCCCTTACCGATAAGAAAAGGAAAACGATGACAACCGAATTTACTTCTTTAAACCTGCGTGACGAGATCACGCAGGCGATCACCGAACTCGGTTATTCTGAGCCGACGCCCATTCAAGCCGCTCTGATACCGATCATGCTCACAGGGGCAGATGTGATCGGGCAGGCGCAGACCGGCACAGGCAAGACTGCCGCGTTCGCACTCCCCATACTGCAAAATTTTCAACCGCAAAAACAGCCTCAGGCATTAGTGCTCGCGCCTACGCGCGAACTCGCGCTGCAAGTTGCCGATTCGATGATCGAATATGGCAAACACCTCAAGGTGCGTGTGCTCGCCGTCTATGGCGGTCAGCCGTATGGACCGCAGATCGGCAGCCTCAAGCGCGGCGTGGATGTTGTCGTTGGCACGCCAGGACGATTAAATGATCTACTCGAAAGGAAAGTTCTTGATTTGAGCGGAATCAAAACCGTGGTGCTGGATGAAGCCGACGAAATGCTCAACATGGGCTTCATGGAAGATGTGGAAAAAATTCTTGGGATGACTCCCGCCGAACGACAGACCGCCCTCTTCAGCGCGACTCTCCCTCCGCGGATTCGCGCATTAGCCAATCGCTTCATGCGCGATCCTCAGCCTGTCACCATCAAACGAGCGACTCTCACCGTCTCAGCCATCGAACAGCGTTACTATCTCGTCCACGAATCGGACAAGACCAACGCGCTCACGCGTCTTTTCGAGATCGAACCCATCAAAAGCGCGCTGATCTTTGCCCGCACGCGCGCAGAGACCGCGGCTCTTGCGAACGAACTTGTCGTGCGCGGAATCCCCGCCGAAGCGATTCATGGCGACCTTGACCAGAACGCGCGCGAACGCGTGCTGGGGCGTTTCCGTGCCAATCAATTGAAAGTGCTTGTTGCTACTGACGTTGCCGCGCGCGGGCTCGATATTGACGACATTTCGCATGTCTTCAACTATCATTTGCCTGACGATGCGGAAGTGTATATTCACCGCATCGGGCGGACGGGGCGTGCAGGGAAAAGCGGCGTTGCCATCACATTGCTTGCACCGCGCGAAAAACGTCGCTTGCGCGAGGTGGAAGCGTTGACCAAGCAAACTATCACAAAGATGGAATTACCCACCATTGGCGAGATTCATCGTCACCGCGAAACGCAGACAGTTGACAACTTGAAGATCTGGCTGGGGCGTGGACGATACAAGCGCGAACTCGAAATGGTGCAGGAACTTATCACAGCAGGACATGATCCACTGAACATTGCCGCGGCGGCGATCAAGATCGCGCGGGCGGATGAGAAGCAAAGACCAATTGCAGAAATCTCTGATGTGAAAGCAGATTTCAACAGGAAAGAAGTGCCCTTTGGTACCGCTCAGGGCAGGCGAGGGAAGAGTGAAAAGTTTGGGCGGCGGGAAGACTCGGGGCGAGGGAGCAACTCGAGGAGTCGCGGGGATGCGTCACATGAGGAGGGAATGGTCCGCTTGAGGTTGAACAAAGGCAAAATGCACGGAATCCGCCCGAACGATATCGTCGGGACGATCGCCTTCCACGCGAATATTCCCGGTTACACCATCGGTAAAATTCGTATCGAAGATAAACAAACGTTCGTGGATGTTCCCGAAGATCTGGCAGACCAGGTGCTGAAACATAGTGGAAATTATCGGCTTGGAAAAGAAAAATTAACACTGACGAAAGCGAAATGAATTAAGAATTTCATTGACACTTCCCCTTTCCCATGTTATCGTTGGCGGCGTAGGATACCAGTAGTTTGCTTTGGAAGTACCAGGTGGCTCACGGATCGTCCGTGAGCCGCTTTGTTTTCGCCGTTGCGGCGGCTCCGATGCAATACCAATGGTTACCTCCATATTTTCATTGCCCAGGAGGCAAACATGTCGGATCGTATCAACGGTACAGTCAAATGGTTCAACGGGACCAAAGGGTACGGCTTCATCGAACGTGAGGGCGGGCCCGATGTTTTCGTACACTTCTCCGCCATTCAGGGCGAGGGGTTCAAGAACCTGCAAGAGGGCCAGAAGGTCGAGTTCGCCGTCGAACAGGGACCGAAGGGTCTTCAAGCCAGCAACGTCGTTGTTCTTGCTTAATTGACTGAACTCACGACAAAAAATCCCCGAGGTGAAAACTTCGGGGATTTTTTTGATCTAATTTCTCAATTGTCTTGCCCTGCCAATGAACGCGGCAATGATCAAAGCGATGGAAAACGGAATGAAGAACCCTATGTTGCCGTTGCTGTTCGCCCCAAAGTAATCCACTGCCTCTATTTTGTTCAGCGCAAGATACCACATCGTTACATACAACACTTCAAAGAGTTTGTGGCTGTTGCTCCACACACCCGATGCCAGCGCAAAGGAGGGAATGAACAA
>Ga0073934_10010512_pt1 | contig 11473 bp, 21 predicted proteins | sample LarsenN4metaG_FD_76834 | JGI IMG/M metagenome (GOLD analysis project Ga0073934, IMG submission 76834) | Hot spring sediment bacterial and archeal communities from British Columbia, Canada, to study Microbial Dark Matter (Phase II) - Larsen... ...
AAAAAACCAAAGGAGAACCAAAAATGAACCGACAAGAAGCGATTGAGTCCGCCAGCCGTTGGTTGAAAACTGAAAGGACAAAGGATGAAGAATCTTACCTTAGCGCAACTTAAAGAATGGAAGCCCTGTAACGGCAAAGATTGGATTGGCCGGATGCAGAAGATGGGACAAGAAGTAGAATGGCCAGTAGTGGTTAAGACTCTGACAAAAGAGAGAGAGTTTTCTGCTCTTGATTGGCTTATCCAGAAGCGATTAGAAAAACTATCAAAACGCCAAGCCTGTCTATTTGCCTATTACTGTGCCAAGCGAAGCCTTAAGTATGCCAAAAAAAAAGACTTAGAGGTTCTGAAAAAAGCTATTTCTTTTGCTAAAGAATATGCCGAAACCGGAAAGGTTGATAGTGGGGCAGCCTGGGCTGCCAGTGAGGTAGCCAGTGAGGTAGCCAGGGCAGCCAGTGAGGCAGCCAGGGCAGCCAGTAAGGCAGTCTGGGTAGCCAGGGTAGCCGGTGAGGCAGCCTGGGAAGCCAGTGAGGCAGCCGGGGCAGTCTGGGCAGCCAATAAGGTAGCCTGGGTAGCCAGGGCAGCCTGGGCAGCCAGTGAGGCAGCCAGGGCAGCCGGGGCAGCCGGGGCAGTCTGGGCAGCCAGTGAGGCAGCCAGTGAGGCAGCCAGGGCAGCCAGTGAGGCAGCCAGGGCAGCCAAGGCAGCCAGTGAGGCAACGGAGTATAATTGGCAATTTACCCAACTTTTAGAAATTGAGGAGACTTTTATCTATGCCTAACCCCTACGATTTACCCCAGCGTATCAAGGCTCACTTAGAAGCTAAGGGACTCTCCGTTGAAGAGTTTGCCCACATTGTCGGAGTGTCGTTTAAGACTCTGTATAGGTGGGTGAACGGGGAGAGCAGACCCCGTGGCCTTCAGAAGAAAAGCATTGAAAGGATTTTAGCTAAGCTGAGCAAAAGTTCGGACGATAAGAACAAATAAAATGCCAGCTCAGCGTAAAACAGAGAAGTTCGGAGCAGAAAAAGACGGGTTTTTTGAGTGGCCAGTTTTGTGGTGGGTGGTAGGTTCATTCATTACCGCCTTTGTGATTTTAGTTTTACTCTGGACGGGAGGAATTAGCAAATGACTTTTAGTTTTTGGTCTCTATACGAAATCCTCCGAATCCTCCGAATCCTCCGAGTCTGGACAAAACTTTTCACCATCAACAATCAAAATTAGCAGGAGGAATATAAAAAATGAGTGAAATCTTAAAGCCCCATAGCGAGATCCACGCTTCTGCCATTGCCTACTTGTGTGGCAGCCAATTAGTTTTAAGGAAAAGAAACTATCCAAATCAAAACCTATGGGTGATTGAGACATCGACGGAATTTAACTCTCAGGCCGAACGGGATAAGGCATACAAGATGATTATACAACACAAGGAGAATTCAATGAAACCACCCAAAAGTTTAAGAATAGACCCAGATGGGGTTTACTTTATTTGCCCAGAATGTCGTGAACTCAGGCCGGATGACGAAAGAGTCAAGGCCGACCTTAAATGTTTTTTTTGCACATACGGGACACAGAGTGCCGACTGGCAGACGTTGAGTTATCCGACGAAGCCTAAATATAATAAATAAAGAAGAGCTATTTGGTGGCCCTCTTCGATTTACAAACCCGTTAAGTTGTTATCTGTCAAGGAGCTTCGATTTTCTTCGCAAAATTACGAAATAATACTTGACAAATAACTAAAGAGTTATATCTTTCTGCCGAATGGAAGTTAATGAGATAAGTAAAGATTTTAGAGTGCGCCGCACGAAGCAGGGATAACTGAATGGACAACCGAAACACAGCAGGACAAAATGGTCTCTGGACAACCGAGGAAGTGGCGAAATACCTGAATCTGAGTCCCCGGACAATTGAGGCTAAAGTTTACAAAAATGAGATTCCATTTGTCAAGCTCGGCGGAGCCGTCCGGTTCCGCAAACAGGATATTGATAAATGGATTGACGCTCAGAAGGTCGAGCCGGAGCAGAAATCATAAACCTGAAGGAGGATTAGATGCCTGATTTAGGATGGTTTTATCTCTTTTGTGTAGCAAGTTTTTTTATTGGTTTAATCGTTGGTAGAAGTTTCGGTTACCGGGCTGGTTATGATGATGGCCTCGCTGATGCAGGGGCAAATATCGAGAAGTATTTTCAGAAGGAATTACGGGACGGGGTGAAATAATGCGGTTTAGCGATAAAAAGACTTATTTTTACCGCCGGGCTGGGGAGATTAAGGAAATCGGTTCTGGCAAGGTAGTTTCACAATGGATTGCAGAAGGGATGTTTCAAGTTGGCGAAAGGATGAGTAATGGGAACAGTTGAAAATATAGTCAATCTTTTAGAAGAGACCAGAAAGGACAGGTTGACAGAAATTGCTGGTCTGAATCAACATTTTACCTTAGACCAGCTTCGGCGAATTCGGGAGCATATAGATGATTGTTACAATGAAGCTATCTGGGCGGTATGGCGAAAAATGAATGCTACCAATGAGTTTCTGGAAACTCTGAAAAATAATGGACAAAAATAACCGAGCTCAGCTCCTGAGAACTGAGCTCAGTTTAACCCCTAACATCTAACTTCAGGAGTAAAGATATGACAGTATCGGAAGAAGTCAAGAACAAAATGATGGTGGAACATTTGTATCACCGTCAAGCTCCTCTTACCAGCATTATTTTGAGTCGGGGACAGAAGGGAACTTATGCTTATGACATTAAAGTAGAGGGAGAAAATCACAGCGTTTTAATCGAACAACTCCAACAGATTGACGCTGACCTTAAAAAAGGGTTCGGCATCAATCAGGAAGAAATAAAATGAAAGAACAAAATAAAAGTGAAATCTTAGAATTGACAGCCGAAGAAAAAGCTGTTGTAACCATTGAGCAGCAGCAAGATGCAATTCCTTTCCGTTCGATAAATCTTCTACCAGCCAATATCAAATATGCAGAACTAAGAGATAAATTCTCTACCCAAATCGCTCTTCTGCCGACGGCTCAGCCGGCGGTCTATAAAATGCGCATAGGTGGTAAGGATGTTTGGGGAATCGGGATTGCTGGCGTGCAGATGATTTGTGAGGAGCTTTCCCGCAAAGGCTACATCATCAAACAGAATGAATTCCCCAAGCCAATCAGAGAGGATGAGAATTATACGGAGTATGGTGTGAGCGTGTCTCTTTTCACTTATGTTGGCATGACTAAAGATAATGCAGGAAATCCAGTAACAGTGCCAATCGAACTTGATAGAATCTATGTCTCAAAGAGACAGAAAAAATGGGATTTTACTACAGAGGGCAGACAGGCAGAACGTGAAGGAAAGGTTGAGAGACCAGGCAATAGAACAGAACTTATGAATCTGATTAAACGTGGTTTAGCCTACGAAATCAACAATGCCGAAACCAATGCCCAGATTAAAGCGCTCCGTTATGCTAAACTCAAATTCATTCCGCTTGAAATTCAAGCCATGTTTATTGCTTTAGCTAAGAAACTTGGAAGTTATGTTGAAGGTGGCGGAAAGGAATTTGATATTGATTATGAGGAAGCTGATAACAAAACTGAGACGGCCAATGGAAATAATGATAAAGAATTCCATGTTTCTGAAGCTGACATAAAAGAATTACAGAAGAAGGCCGAACAGAAATACGGCAAGACCGCACTCCAAGCTATGACCAATTATATCAAGAACAACTGGCTCTCTGCGGTCAAGGGTTCCAGGTCTTTAACTGAAGCTATGCGGAAGCTGGACAAAAATCAGTGGGACACCCTTTCAATGGCTGTCAATTCTGGCGGTCTGTCCCCGAACGATAAACGAAGAGAATTGGAAAGAAGGGCCGATGAAGTCCTCCATGAATGAATCCGAAGAGGAATTTAGAATCTGTAGTGTCAAGGGATGCGATTTTTTTGCGACCTTTCGTGAAATATGTGCTTTCCACTTGGAAAAGGCCATAGCGAAATCTCAATTACAACAGGAATTGAAACAGCTAAGAGAAGAAAAAAGCGGAAAATCGGCTTGTAGTTTCAAAATGGATGAGGATTTTTATTAAAACTCCCGGAGATGCAACCGACTTTGAAAAGAAAGATTCTTGAACTTCTCTCTGACTATCAATGGCATTCAATGGCCTCGATGGTCAGACAACTTAATCAGGCTACATCTATTTCTCAAAGAATAGGAGATATGACCAGAAATGGAATCGAATTTGACCGGAGAATGATTACCCCTCAATGGTGGGAATGGAAACTTTTAACTAAGTGGGAAGATATTGATTTGAAAACTTGTTGTTTAAGGCTCCCAAAAGAGGCGGAGTGCTTTTCTCCAAAAACCCACACCTCCAAAATCTCCGCCTCTTCTCCTTTGCAGTTTACGCTCCTGATGTTTAGTTAAACAAATCAGGGGAATGGAATTAGACGGAAAAATTGTTTAGCTGAAAAAGGAGGCAGAGGAGGGATGGCCAAAGCTGACTTAATCCGACGCTGGACGGAAAAGCCTAAACGCTCCCCTAAGCAACAAGCTTTAGATACCCAAATCGAACTGGTAAAAGAGATTTTAGTCTTAAAGAAAGTTCGCCTGACTGAAGGGGGAATAGTTGGTCTATTGAAAAGGTTCGGGGACGTAGAAACCCTGTGCGGAGCGATACTTGACAGTTGTAGAAATGGGCAGCCGCCCAAAAGTCTCTACCCCTGGCTGATAACTTATGCAACAAAAGAAGAGAATCTGTCACGGGCTCGGCTGTGCTACCACCAGTGGATAAAGACGACATAAATCTTAATCAGATTAAATCAGCCATCGGTCTTGAGCCTTTCCACGAAGAAAAGGCAGGCTTAATCTACTGCCGGGATTGCTTGGAAGTGATGAAGAACATGCCAGATAACTGTGTGGACTTGGTGGTTACTGACCCGCCGTATGGGATAAACTTTGAAACTTGGGATATTATTGATTGCTTGCCAGTTTTTAGTGAATTTAAAAGGATAGCCACAGCCAACAGCTTTATCCTAATTTTCGGGAGCATTCGGAATGCTCCCGAATTCCTTAAGGTTTGCGTAGAACTTGGTATCTTTAGACGGTGGATTACTTGGGCGAAACCCAGAACTGCTCATATTGTTTCTGAGGGTCTAATCTGGCAAACAGACATAATTATTATGTGTAAAAAGGGAAAACCTTTTGTTAAAAAGGGTTTTCATCCACTCTATCGGGATTTTATAGAATTTCCGATTGTTCAAAATGGAGATGGGGATTATACAGGACATAAAGCTCAAAAGCCAGTTGAATTACTAACTATGCTTGTAGATAAATATTCCCAACCTGGCGACCTTATCCTTGACCCTTTTCTCGGCTCCGGCACAACCGCAGTAGCGGCAAAAATGCTTCATCGCAACTTCATCGGGATTGAAATTAGTCCAAAGTACTGCGAAATCGCCCGTCAAAGATTAGGGCAAGAGGTATTATTTTGATAATGTTATTCTAACCCCCCCACTGGGGAGATAAATAAAAGAGGATGAAATACCCACACGATAAAGAACCTATATGATAAGCGACCTTCAGCCTCCCCCTCATTCCGCTCGGATTGAGCAGGCAGTGTTGGGCGCATTGCTTTTAGATGGCAGGATAATAGACTTTCTGGCCGATGAGGTTATCCCAGAAGATTTCTATAATGTTCGACATCAAGAAATCTATGGCCAAGCACTCAATTGCCACAAGCTCGGTATAGAAATCGATTTAATTACCCTGTCCGCACATCTTGAAAAGGAAGGCAAACTTGAAGAGATAGGGGGCCGGAGTTATTTAGTTGACCTGTCGAATACAGTGCCTACGGCTGCCAATGTCCAACACTACGTCAAGCAGCTTAAAGAAAAAAGCCTTTACCGGAAAGTGATTGAAATTTGCGACGATACTGCCCGCTATTGCCGAACTGAAGAAATGAGCGGAGAAGAGATTTTGAACTATCTGGAAGCTCAACTGAGCCATCTTTCTGGCCACATAAAATTAGGCAAGCCAAAATTTATAGGCGAAGTCTTGAGCAGTTTCGTAACCGATATTGATAATGGACTTTTAAGTTCCGACTTTCACGGAATTAAAACTGGGTTCGCTGATATTGATTCAATCGTAGGGGGCTTGCAAAAGTCCGATATGGTTATCATAGCTGGCAGGCCCTCGATGGGCAAAACCTCTTTACTCTTAAAGATGTTGATTCACTTTGCCTGTAACCTTAAAATACCAGTGGCCATGCTTTCGCTTGAGAGTTCACAGATGCAGATTTTAGAGCGTCTGCTTTCTATTTTAGCTAAAATTCAGTCTCATCATTTTCGCAAGAGAAAAATACCAGAAGAATTTAACCAGCAGTTTAATCGAGCCGTGGGCTTACTTGGGCCAGCCCCATTTCACATTGAAGATAGTGGTGCGCCTACGATTCAGCAAATAAGAGCTTTGGCACGACACTTAAAGCGCAAACACAAGATAGAAGTTCTGGCCATTGATTACTTGCAACTAATTCGGCCTGGAGAAAGAACTGAATCGAAGAATGAGGCAGTAGGACTAATCGCCCAGGGCTTAAAGGCTGTGGCTAAAGAATTAGATATTACGGTTATAGCCCTGTCTCAACTCTCCCGTAAAAGCGAGGACAGGCCAGGCAAGAGACCAGAACTATCAGACCTAAGAGAATCTGGCGAAATTGAGCAAGTGGCAGATTTGGTTTTGATGTTGCACCGACCAGAATTTTACGGCATCCAGAAGTTTCATGATGACCAATTAGCTGCTGGATTAGCCGAGGTCAGGATACTAAAGCACCGCAACGGCCCAACTGGAGATTTGAAACTCAGATTTTTTAAGGAATTTACTGAGTTTGAAAGTTTAGCAGACGAAGTTCCATTTTAAGAAGAGGCTTGGCACAAAGCTATGAGCAAATATCGAAATGTAAAATGTGAACGGAACGGAATAAAATTCGACTCGCTCAGAGAAAGAGCTTACTACGATGAACTCCAGCTCAGGAAAAAGGCGGGGGACGTGAAAGTAATTAAGGTAAAACCAAAGTATTGGATAGCTACCCTGATTGACGAATGGCCAACTGAGCATATAACCAGTATGAGGGTATTTAAGAATAAACCGCCGAAAAATTACCAGACCTGTTTTACCTACATTCCCGACTTTGTAGTTGATGGTGAACTGACGGATGTGAAAGGATTCATTACGTCAGAATTTAAGTTGAAAGCTAAGATAATGGCGGCTCTGGGACTGCCAATTAAAATAGTGAAATGAGCGAAGAGCTTAAAGGCTTGCTAAAGAAAAGAGATTCTTCTCCTATACCCGATATTTCTCTAAGGCACTAAAGTCTGAGCCCTCAAGTAACCCTTGTTTTTACGCATCTCCACTTGGTCTCGACTGAAGTCTAACGTATCCCCCAAAGAGGACAAAGGTTCAATCAAGGTATAGTCAAAAGCTTTCAATTCTACCCCGTTTTTCTTCTTCATGCCTGGATTCTGTTTGGCTAAGTGATTCATTTCCAAGAACATATCTATATCATTTAGAGCTAATTCATTAAGGGCAATCTCCAAAGAACGCTTACCTATCCTTATCATAGTCTTTAACTTACCCTCCTGCGGCTCTACATTTTTAAGATTGCAGTTGATGATGGTAATGTGGTCTGGCTGTTGGTCAATGACGTCTCCAAGTGGTGAGATGTTCCTTAATCCCCCATCCACCCACTGCCCTCGACCGATTTCGACAGGCTTCCAGATAATCGGTATGTCAGTCGAGGCTAAGAGGAACTTTGGAAACTCCGTATCAGTAGGCCTGCCCTTAAAATAATCCCCACTGTGAAGCTCTACTGCACCGACCCAACATAATCTACTACTTTGACTATATCTTTTGATGTCCTCTGGCTTAATCTCTGCCCTGATAAGTCGCCAGAGAGGCGTATTGTCGTAAATTGAAGCCGAACCAGTGAGCGCCTTCAGGAACAGGCTTATTTTGCCACCATAGCCCGTATAAACGCTTTTATTCTGTATGGTATCCCAAATAGCCTCTAAGCGGTCAAACTTGCCCAAAGCGACCATTGTAGCGTTAAGAGCGCCTACTGAGACACCAGCTATGACGTCAAAGTCCCAACCTTTTTTCTTAATTAGCCATTTTAAGGCTCCGACTTGGAAGGCACCCTTTGCGCCTCCGCCACTTAGGACTAAAGCCCTTTTCATTGCGTAGGTGTTGTCTTCGCCTTACTTACTCCTGCCCGTAGGGCTGCTAACCCGCCTGCAAAAAATAAACCTCTCAAAGCTTCAGCAGTAGGACTATCAATAATCCCGATAACGGATAAAACTTCAGTAAGACCGTATCCTATTGCGCAAAAGTATGTTTTCCAACCTGCTAACATTTCTTCCTCTCTTTTTTAAGTTGGGCAGAGTTCGGCAGAAGAGTTTCTCCTACCTACTTCTCTGCCCACCCACCGATAACTGCCTTATTCAGGGGGCAAGGAAACATTCCACAGTAGCCTTGCCCCTATTCAGAAGAATGCTACTACGCACTGGTAAGCGTGTAGCGATAAGGAATGGAAAAGAGCGAACAGCCTTTTTTACAAGGTGGCAGGCGCTTGCGAGGAACCTGCCACCATTCCCAGAACCACTAATCCAAGAAGGAGAGATTAGTCTAAAAGAATCTGATTGAGAAGACGGCTCCAAGAGTCCCATCGGTTTTAGGTTGTATTGAGGCCTTAGGTTTAGTTGCTGGTCGGTAACCATCTAATTTTTCCGCCAACCAAGAACCTCCGAGTCCCCAGAGCATAGCCAGATACCTCCCTTGACCGGTATTCTTGTTTTGGAAGTATTCCGTAGCTCCGACAATGGCAGTAGGTATCATTACGGACAACTCAGGAGCAAACTCATAACCAAGCCCGAACCATTTGTCCATCATACCGACAACTCTTTTTGTCATTACCTCTCCACCTACTCCAGTGAAAAAGTAAATAACATCCTGCCAGCCCTCATAGACTACTTGATGGTCTATCTGTTGCCAGGTGTAACCTATATCCCCCTCCTGGGCATAGGCCAAGACTGGCAGACAGAGTAGCATTAAAACTGTAACTACGAACTTCATTTCAACCTCCTTGAGTTTTACTTTTTAGGCTTCTTCTTTTTTGCCTTTTTTGGATAAGAATGTTTAGGCATCAGCCTATCACCTCCTCCACAAACTAAAGTAATTTTAACTGGCATTTATCCCTTCTGGCTGTTTCGTAAAGTAAATCACTTGTGCGCCTTGCTGAATCTGAATATGCCCATGATAGTTTGGGTCATTGACATCAGCGATTAAACTCCCATCAGGAGCGATACCACTGTGGAAGAAGATAACTTTTTTGCCATCGGCCCTACCGAATCTACTGGTGAATTCCTTGACTATTTCCCGCCTTTCGTATTCAGCCCAGTAACCATTATTAGCCTTGAAATCCCCTCCGTGTCCAGTGGTATGGGCAGAGGGTTTATCGGGATTAGCTGGACGGAGAATGTCGGTAACTATCACGTCTTTTCCAAAATTCACGTGGCAGAACTCGGCCAGCCATATAAAAACATGGCGTAAAGCAGGGCTAACAGAATCATGCCAGAACTCGGCTTCGATTTCGGAATCTTTATATCTTAGCACTTATTACAGCTTTCCTTAAAGGCTTTGGCTTCTTAATCTTTTTCATGTCCGCTCGGATGGCAATGCTTCTCTTTTTCGCAATTCCTGTCATGGTGCTTCTCACACTCACAGGCTGGACAGGAAGAGTTAAAGACTTTCTTGGTGGTGCAACCAGTTAAAAAAAGACTAAAGGCGAATAAGATGATTAGAGCCTTTCTCACTTTTCCTCCTTCATGGGCATTGAACGCTAATAAAAGCCACGTCTAAGAATTTGTCAAGCATTTTATTGGGTCGGGATTTTACGCCAGACCGAGCCGTTAAAAATCCCAAGCGTGTCTCCCAGAGTTTTATAGAACATTTCTCTCAAAGAACCAGAAGAAGGAAAGGCAGAACCAGTCCGAAGATAGCCGTAGCGTAGAAGATTTTTGAAGTCTTTAACCTCGGTTGTAACTGTTACCAAGTTAGTATTACCGTAGTAAATTATATCATTTATTGCCTGAGCTCCAGCCGAATCCACATGGATAAAAGCCGAACCCGTTCCGTTGATTTGGTCAACCGTATTTCCAAAAATGTTAATGTTATCAGTAGTATTTGTTCTGGCAATATAGATACCATTAACAGAATCAATCCCAGACCCTCCTCCATAGAAAGAACAACCATAGACATTAAGACCCCTAACACCCTGGATATTGATAAGTTTGCCTTTGGCTGTAGTCATCTCAAGATGCAGTCCGTAGAGGTTTATACCCCTGGCGATTCCATTTCCACCTGTTCCATGAATATAAACACAGGCACTATCCCCTTTTGCGTATCCTCCTAAAACATCAATACTCTGAATGTTTTGAGGAGTGTAATTCTCAAATCGATAAGCGTATTTAGGTCGGGGAGAACTCTCTCCGCCTGCCTGAGAGTTAATAAAAGTAATTACGCCCGTATTAAGATTATCAGCCCTTACTCTGGCTCCGATATATTCAGCTTGTAAAAATTGAGAATTAGACACTTGTATATGTGAGGCATTTTTAACATCCAAACCTATTGAGCCGGTTTTAGTCAGATTGATAACTCTTATTTCACTAAGCCAAAAATCGTGGGCGGAATAGCCCGCCTTAGAAGACCCTACCCTTATCCCCCCGTCTGCCGTAGTCGAGCAATTAACCGTAAAGCCCGATAGATGAACATTATTTGTGGTTGTGCTGGTGGAGTCATCCATAAAAGCAAAGCCTGTTCCCGTAAATTTGAAAACGGTCTTATCTCTGCCTGCGCCTCTTATTGAGGTACCACTTTTATAGATTATAGAAGAAGCTATACGGTAAGTGCCAGCAGGGAAATATAAGTCGCCCTTAGTCGTAGTGGAAGAGTCTATGGCTTTTTGAATTGCAGTTGAACCATCTCCCGTACCATCATTTTTAGCTCCATAGTATCTGGCACGGTCTAAGTCATCGGCTGGTTTAATGTAGGAAAAGCGGTCTCTAAAAAGGCCTTCTGCTACTACTCGGATTCTGTAGTTCCCACTGCCAGGTAAAGAGACATCCCATCGTCCATAGCTGTCAGTCGTATCCGTAGCCACTAATCCAGTGGCAGTGGTGTCATTGGCTCGGTAAATCTGAATAACTTTATTGGCCAGACCAATGCCTGTGCAATCAGAGCCAAAATAAGAACTGGCTTTGTCTTGGGCGATAGAAATTGCCGTCAAACTTAGGATTAAAATTAGCCATAACAGATATTTCATAAGTCTTTTCCTATTGACACGTAACCTCTTTGCTGGTCTGTGCTGGCGCAAGGGTTATGCACGGGCTGGGAATCCCAGGTATAGTTATCTGATAGGTTGGATTCACATAGACCCTCTGGCCGCTTGA
>Ga0073934_10010514_pt1 | contig 11471 bp, 8 predicted proteins | sample LarsenN4metaG_FD_76834 | JGI IMG/M metagenome (GOLD analysis project Ga0073934, IMG submission 76834) | Hot spring sediment bacterial and archeal communities from British Columbia, Canada, to study Microbial Dark Matter (Phase II) - Larsen... ...
GTTGGCGTTGCCGTCAGGGTGGGGAAAGGGAACTGCCCGCCGGCCAGGAAACTGGCTTCCTTACCCTCGATCGCGATCAGATTCGGCTCCGCCAGAATTTGAAGCAAGTTCTTCGCCTGCAGCGCCCGAATGGTGGCCCCTATGTTCAGGTCCGGGCGGAAAACAAACAGATTCAACAGGTCGGAGAAGTTCAGCGTCGTATTCGCAAGCTGGTCGTTCTCAAATTGCAGTTGCGAAAATCGCGGTCCGACGAACTGCTGTGTGGCCATCGCACCCAGCGTCTTATCGTTACGGCTGAAATAGTTAAACCCGATTTCGTTCAACGCCACGCGGTCGATTGTGGCGAACTTCACTTGGAGCAGGACCTGCTTCGGTTCCACCACCGGCGCCGGCGGTGTCTTGATCAGGTTGACCACCGTTTTGGCATGAGTCGCAGCGAGAGCTTCCAGCCGCTTGGCTTCGTCTACGCTGCTGACGTCGCCGGTGAGCACAACGGTGTCGCCGTTGCCGCTCAGCTTCACAGTCGGGGGCAGGCTTTCGACAATCTTCTTCCGCGTGGCGTCGAAATCGGTAGTGTCGGCGAGAACGCGCACGTCGTAGCGGGCAGGGGCAGCCTCACTAGCCCAGACGATCACGGTTGTATGGCCCACACCTTTCGCGTTGACCATGACCTCGCGCGGCGAAACGACGACGGCATCGGCGATCTTAGGTTCGGCGACGGCGACGCGCTGGATGTCGGATGGAAATTGCAGCAACTCTCCCCGCCCGAGCAGAAGATTCATCTCTCTGCCCTGGGATGGAGGAGATTGGGCCACGCCTGCGGCGGGCGCCAACGCCAGCAGCAGCGTGCACAGGAATACTGGATCGGCTCGTTTGGTCATTGCAGCTTACTGGAAAGTCTCCTGAACGTGTTTGTCGCCGCGATAAACATCCACCACCCATCGAGGCTTCGGTGGCTCCTTCTTCTGTTCCTTCTTGGGTGCTTCTTCACCTTCGGATCCCGTCAGTTTCGCCCAGGCCTTGGGATCGCGAATACTGGCTCCAGGACCGCCCACTGGCTGTGGCCGCCGTACGCGCGTGAAAAGGTACGGGTCGAGCACCTCCGCCGTCACGGCTTCCTTGCTTTCGAGGCGGGACTTGTCCACCGGATTACGCAGCGCGAGGCTCAGCCGGCCCTGATTCTTGGCCAGTTCTAACTTGCGTGCATCCTCGGGCGTCACCAGCAGTGTCACCGCACGGGTTTGGGTCGGGGAGATGTTCTGCGCGGGAGCGCCAGCCGCGGGCGGGGCCGAAGCACCGGTCTCTGTGTTGCGTCCGACCGACATCACGACAACATCTTCGAGAACCGTGGTGGTCAGAGCCTCGGCCATCGATCCGGCGCGCGTGAACAGCACGTCGACGTGCGCGCGCGGCTGCAACAGTCCGGCTACACCCGAAACATCCGCTATCGGGACAGAGATGGCGCGCATTCCCGGAGGAATCACTGCCGGCAGACCCTCTGCGCCTGCTGTCGATGAGAGCTTGTTGGTCGTGAGCGGCTCGTTCGCATTCAGTGGAAAGAGCAAGGCCCGATCCACGGCGATGTTCGGGTCCAGGAGCGCCGACTTCGGCAGGTCTTTTTCGGGCAGCGACACGAGTTTCAGGTCGGAAGCTTTCAAGCGGGTGCCCGCGGGCAGGTCGCGGGTCACCGCGGCGACGCGGATAGTCTTCTCTTTCTGCGGTTCGCGCGTCCGCGACCACAGAAACCAGGTCAGCAGGGCGGCCGAAATCCAAGCCGCGCCGAAAATCAGCAGGATGCGCTGACGGTCCATAAGCACCTCGCATCTGGAAACACGGCGGCCTTCGGACCCGCCGGGCGAGCTAACAGCACGGCCGTCGAATCCTGATGCAGCAGGGTCCAGCCGGCCAGTTCCAAAACCGTGCGGAGTGGCCCATCCGACGGCAGCAAAGCATGGGTGATCTGAAACTCATCAATCATTTCACGCCAGCCCGGGCGGGCCTCGATCAACCTCAAGTAGCGCTTTAAAAAGGCAGCGCCGTAAAAATCGGAGCGGCCGTCGGCGAACACCTTGCGGCGTCCGTCGAAGGCGTAAATCAGGTAGCCGCCAAACTTGTCCGTCGACAGGAGCCGGACATTTCCGGACACTTTGTCGAGTTCGCGAGCCGCAGCGACTGGAAAATCCGCGGGATCGAAGCCGGTTTGCGCAACGATAGCTGGAGACGAGAACGCAGCCAAAAGGATGACAAGCATCAGCGGGGACCAGACAAAACCGGACATCTGGCGGTCCAGCGCTCGTAAATTCCGCCCATACTGTCCGATTTTGTCCGCCCAACGGTGAAAGGAAGGCAAAACTGAGGAAAGCGAGCCATTCACAAGCGGCAAGGCGAGCATCGCCAGCACCGGCAAACCCCGAGCCGAACGCAAGGCGAATGCAGCCAGGAGCGCCAGCGCGAGTGCGCGGCTCCAGTGACGCCGGGCGACGGCGGCAGCCGCACCCGCGAACGTGAGAAGCAGCGTCAGCAGAATTTGTCCGGCTCCATCGACGTGAAAGTTGAACGACTGGAATTCGGCAATCCGGTCCAGCAACTCACGATCTGTCAGGTAGGCGAAAACATGGCGATGGAGCGCCCATCCCATCGGATTAGCCAAAGTTCCCACCGCTCCTGCCGCTGCGAGTCCAAACATAGCTTTGCGCTCGATGCCATAAACGGCCAAAAGGAGAATACCCAACGGAAAACTGGCGTGAATGTTTGCCCAGGCGGCAAACAGAAACCCACATCCGGCAAAGTGGAACCAGCGCAGTCTGCATAGCCGGCTCTCAGCGATCCAAACGATTCCAAGGAGAAAAAGCCAACTGAAGACGTGCGGACGCGCAAGCCAATGCAGGCTCGCGGTGGATAGCATCGGGGGGAGCATCGCGCAGGCTAGCAAGAAATTGCCTTCCACAGCCCAGTGCAGGCGGAACCACATCCAGACCGAGGCGGCAATCGCGGCAATATAAAGCGCCGCAACTCCGCGTAACCCGGACATGCGGTGGGCGAATCCCATCGCCACATCGGAAGCCCATTCCCACGCCACCCAAGGCGCGCCAGGGCGGGAAAAGGAATACGGATCCGCGTGCGGCAGGCCTTCCCCGCGCAGGATGCGCTCGCCGGTTCGGATGTGCCAGCCCGTGTCGGCGTCGCGGAAGAGCTTGCGGTAGCCCTGAAACACGAACACCGTGTAGAGCAGCGTCACGAAAGCGAGCGAAAGCGCCAAGTCCGGCATCAGCCAGCCGAAGCGGCTGATTTGCCGGGCCTGTGCTCCGGGCGCCGGGCGTTCCGCCGGCGAATTAGGAGCTGGTGGCTCCAATGCTCTGGATACCGGTGACGATGCTCGAATACAGGCTCACCACAGCGGTGGACAGATTGTTCACCGTGGTGATCAGGGCCAGCCCCACAGCCGCCACGATGAGTGCGTATTCAACCAAGTCTTGGCCGTCTTCTTCCCGCAGGAAGTTGAGCAGCAGTCTATAAAGTGCAGTTTTCATAGTTCAACCTTAAACAGTTCCCTAACGGTTCAAGCCCGGCGTGCGGTCGGCCGCTGCCTGTTCCCGCGTCCCGACAAAAATCGTCTTGAACGTGCCGGCCACCCGTTGCCAAAAACCAGGCGCTACGGCGCCCGCTTGGTAGGTGGCTGGCAATCCGTCCAGTTGTGAGACCAGCCTCAAGTTCATCAGCGCCGGCTGATAACCCGGCTCCATCGCAAGCGCCCGGCCGATCTCCTCACGAGCTTCAGCCCAGCGTCCCCGTTCAATCAGCACCGCGGCCATGTTATTGTGAACCGCGGCAGCGCCCCCGAGTCGCTCCCACTGTTCCACTGCCCGCTTCCTCCCCTGGTCCGATGGCTGCGAGGCAAGCGCAATCGCCAGGTTATTGCGCGCGACGTTCGAGTTCGGCGCCAGGAGCAAGGCCTGCCGGAAGGCCCCTTCTGCCTCCACATACTTCTTCTGCAACAGCAGGTTGTACCCGAGGTTATTGTGCAACCGGTCATCGTCCGGCGCAAGCGCCAGCGCCGCACGATGCGCTTTCTCGGCAAGCGGATAGTCCCCGTCCCGATCGGCGTAGATTCCCATCCAGGAGTGTCCGGTGGCGTCGCCGGGGTGAACAGCCAGGAATCCAGCCAGATTGGCTGCGGCTTCACCCGGAAGACTCAACGCGTCAAGGAGTCGAGATTCCGCCAGCGCTAAGTTCTGCGAAGAGGGGTCGATCAGGCGCGCCATACGCACATGATCGAGCGCCAGGTCGAAGAATCCGGCCTGTTCATACCAGCCTGCAAGCTTGAGCCGGGCGGCCGTGTCGCGCGGATGAATGGCGACAGCCTGGCGCAGGCTTGCGAGGAGCAGTTCGCCGTCACCGGCATCCACCGCATTGGCAACCTGTCGTTCCATCGCCGCCTTCACCGGCGGGAGCGCCGGGGGCAGGGAAGCGCGATGGGAGCGCTGCGCACATCCGCCGAGTGCGGCAAGCGCGATCAAAATGCCGAGTCTGAAGCGGGAGGCCAACACGCTAGGATACCTTCTCGAAGACCAGTTGATCGCCCTTTTTTGTGCCGGTCGCGGCGATTGTCCCGGCAGGAAGTTCCAGTACCGAATGGGCAGTCAAGCACGCCGCAAGGCGCCAAGGCTTCAAATCGGGGCTGAGTTTCACCACGCACTTGGCCTTGTTGAGGAAGAGCACATCAATCGTGAATTTCATAAAGAAGCAGTGCACCGCCTCGCAGGGAACAATCCATAGACCCTCACCCGGGTTCAACCCGGTCCTTTTCAACAGACCCTCGCGGCGTTTCTCGCTCGTGTTGGCAACATCGGCGTGCTCTGCCAGGCGCGTGCCGCGGGTCTGGTTTTCGATTCTGATTCTGGACAATGCCGGCCGGACCAGTCTCCGGGCGTCTGACCCGGACAAGCGTCAATCTCTGAACCCGGCTTGCAAGGCGTAGTTGCGGTCCACTCCTTTACTTTGGGCCGGATTGAAGGTATAGACTAACGGATTCCGGGCGTGTCAGCAACTCTGGAGCGCTGGTTGGGTTTAGACTAGCTGGTTAGGCCAAAATGTATCTCGTTTCCGCACCGCACCCGCGTTCTCACTGGCGAACTGTAGTTTCAGTCAGTTCCATCCTGCTCTTGGCGGCGAGCGCGGCTCATGCGCAGACCACCGGCGCCACTTTTGGCGAAGTCGTCCGGTTGGGTGGAACGCCTTCCGATATCGTGCTTGACGAAGCGCGCGGGCGGCTCTACCTGGTGAACTCGAACGCCAATCGCGTCGATGTCTACGACTACAACGCCAAACGCCTGCTGCAGTACATCCCGGTGGGGTTGCAGCCTCTGGCGGCGGCGATGTCGATGGACAAGCAGTGGCTGTATGTCACCAATAACTCGAGTTCCACGTTGAGCGTGATCGACCTGGGAACCAACACCCTGGTGCGTTCGGTGTCGTTGCCGGCACGACCGGAGGGTGTGGAGGTCGGATTCGATGGACGAGTCCTGATCAGCACGCTCGGAACCGGCGTGAACAACGCCAACAACACGTTGTTGATCTACGACGCGGCGCAGACCCTGCAACAGATTATCCCGGTGCAGTTTCCGCCTCCGCCGGCGACTCCGACCACTTTGCCCCCAACCCAATCGCGGCCGGTAACGCTGTTCCGCGGCAAGTTGCAGCGAACTCCGGACGGCCGGTTCATCGTCGGCGTCAGCACCATCAACAACAACAGCAGCACATACATGTTCCTGTACGAGGTGGCCAGCGGCGTGATCCTGAAGAGCCGCAACGTCGGCGGGCAGTCCACCGTGATTTCGATGGCGCCGGACGGGTCGCGCTTCATGGCCGGCTTCTCGCTCTATGACACGCAGACGCTCGCCCTGATCGCGCAGCAGAACACGGCCAATGCCCCGTTCCCGATGCCCGCCGGCTTCAACACTTTGCAGAATGTGGGCGGCAGTTCTTTCTCGCCGGATGGCCAGACCCTTTACAGCGCCTTTAACGTCGCTCCGTTCACGCAGCCGGCAACGCGCCCTTCCGCGGCGATTCTGTTGTACAGCGACACCCGCAGTCTAGGACTCCAGATGGGCATCAAGATGCCCGAGAGCATTGTGGCAAAGATGGTGCTCACCTCCGATGGAGAGCATGCTTGGGGGTTGTCGGAATCGGGGTTGATTTACCTCCCCTTAGGGCGGCTGTATGAATACCCGATTCTTGCCCCGGAGACCACCCAGGTGTTTCTTGCGCAGGACGACTGCGCCAGAGGGATCGTGCGGGCACAGTTGCGGATCAACAATTTGGGCAAGGGCAAACTGACCTACTCGGTTCCCAATCCGGGCGCCTCATTGGTGGTGCAGGCTTCGAGCGGCCTGGCGCCGAGTACGATCGAGTTTGTAATGGAATCCGGCCGCGCGGGCGTCGTGCGGCAGGCCGGGACGAACCTGACCACGGGTACCCAGACGCTTTCCGGCGCTCCGTTGAACATCAACCTTGCGTCGGTGGAAGCCATCAACATTCCCAACACCATCCGCGTATACATGAATTACCGCCAGCCGGACCAGCGCGGGCTGATCGTGCCGGTACCGGTAGTTCTCGACAACAGCCAGGGCTTGCTGGATATGCAGTTGGATGAAGCCAGGGGCAAGCTGTACCTGGCGAATGCCGGTTTCAACAGGCTGGAAGTGTTCGACCTGGCCAAACAAAGGCTGCTCGCCCCGATTCCGGTGTGCCAGTTGCCGCGCCAGATGGCGCTGGGTTCCGACGGCGCAACCCTTTACGTCGCCTGCGCAGGCACGGAAGGGATCGCCATTGTCGATCTTGAGTCCGGAAAGATGGTTGGTGAAATCGAATTCCCGCCCATTCCCCGGGCCGGAAACGCAGCCCCGGTAACACCGCAGACGCTGGCGGTGGGTCTGAGCGGCTTGCAGTTCATCATGTCCAACGGCACACAGTGGCGAGTGGTGGGAAATAGCGCGATTCCCAGAACGCCGAGCCCTATTGTGGGAGTGCAAGGGAACGGCCAGCAAACCGCGATCGCAAGTCCCTCGCAGATGATCGCCAGCGCCGATTTTTCGACCATACTTGTGCTCGGCGCTTCCGGTATCGCCTATCTTTACGATGCTTTGGCCGATACGTACACGACCAGCCGCCAGTTGTTCAACAATCCGCTGATCAGCTATTACGGAACTCTCGGTATCTCTCCAGATTTGAGCTACATGCTGGCGAACGGCCTGATCCTGAATAACTCGCTGAGCGTGATCGGTGGCGCCGAACGCCCAGGCGTGATCACGACGACCGCTCCAGGACAGCCCGGACAGCCCCCTGTCACCACAGTAGTTAGCGCCGGTCAGCGCAACGTGGCGGCGGTTGCGCCTGTGACAGGGGCGAGTTTCGTCAGGCTGACCACTCCGGTGCGCCAGAATATCGGCACCGCGACGCGCGACGACGTGCGCACAACCCTGGAGATGGTCGATGTCACCAGCGGGACCGAATCGCTCTTGGGCGTGGTTCCGGAGAACCCCGTGACGAGCGTTTTCGGGCAAGGGCTCAGCCGCATCCGGCCGCGCATGATGGTAGTCGATTCAGCCGGCAGGTTTGCGTATGCGATTACGCTGTCCGGATTGAGCGTGATTTCGCTGACGCCGTCGACGGCGTCTTCGCGTCCCGCGGTTCCAGCCGGCGCGCGTGGGCTGGTGAACTCGAGCAATGGCACGCAGAACGTGCGTCCGGGTGACTTTGTCACCGTCTTAGGGAACAGTCTTGCCGCGCCCGCCAGCGCCGAGCAGATTCCGCTGCCAACCGTGTTGGGCGGTTCCTGCGTCGTACTCAACGATATGGCGTTGCCGCTGATCTCCACTTCGCCGACCCAGATCTCGGCGCAACTGCCGGAAGATATGCGCCCAGGCATATACGTAATGCAGGTGCGGAGCCTGACCACGGCGCAGGCCAGCGATCCGGTGGTAGTTAACGTTCAGCGGGCGCAGTAAGATCAAGCAGGAAGCGTTTCGCAGTTGGCGTGAGCGATTCACGCTCGCATGACATCGGCGCCGGACCGTGGTCAACCGGAGCCTGCATGCAAAGAGGCCCTACCGAGGGTGATACGCTGAAATATTATCCAGCAATGAGTAGCTCGATCCAAGTGTCTCTACCCGACGGCAGCCGGAAAGAAATGCCGGCCGGCTCTTCGCCCATGGACTTGGCGCGATCGATCGGATCGCGTCTGGCTGAAGACGCGGTGGTTGCCCGTGTCAATGGGAATCTTTATGACCTCACTCGTCCGTTGGAGGGAGACGCGACTGTCGAGATTCTGACTTCGAAGAATCCGGAAGCTCTGGATGTCTACCGCCACTCCACCGCACACCTGCTTGCCGCGGCTGTGCTCGAGTTGTATCCGGAGACGAAGCTGGGAATCGGACCGCCAACAGACGCCGGGTTCTACTACGACTTCGATCGCGCCGAGCCGTTCACTCCCGAAGACCTTGAAAAAATCGAACAGCGCATGCGCGAGATTCGCGACCGCGACCTGCCCTACGAACGGAAACTGACACCCAAGCCGGAAGGTCTGAAGAAGTATCAGGAAGCCGGCGAGCCGATGAAGGTCGAGCTCATCGAGGAGAAAGCCGACGAGATCTTTTCCGAGTACACTCTTGGACCGCACTTCATCGACTTCTGCCGCGGACCGCATGTCCCATCGACGAAGCGCCTGAAAGCCTTCAAGCTGCTTTCCGTAGCCGGCGCCTACTGGAAAGGCGACGAGAAGCGGCAGCAGTTGCAACGCATCTACGGCACGGCGTTCTTTTCCCAAAAAGAACTCGACGATTATCTGAACAAGCTGGAAGAAGCGCGCAAGCGCGATCACCGGCTGCTGGGCAAACAACTGGACCTGATCAGTATTCAGGAACTGGCCGGTCCGGGGTTGATCTTCTTCCACCCCAAGGGCGCGCTGATTCGCAAGATGCTCGAGGATTGGATGCGCGAAGAGTACCTGCGCCGCGGGTACTCCATCGTCAGCACGCCGCACATCGGCCGCGAAGATCTGTGGCGCACCTCCGGACACCTCGGATTCTATAAGGACAACATGTTCGCGGGCATGGAGTTGGACGACGCCACCTACCGGCTGAAACCGATGAACTGCCCGTTCCATATCCTGATCTACCGCGACCAGGGGCGCAGTTATCGTGACCTGCCCATACGGCTGGGCGAGTTAGGCACGGTCTACCGCTATGAGCGCAGCGGCGTGCTGCACGGGTTGCTGCGGGTGCGCGGCTTCACCCAGGATGACGCGCATATTTTCTGCACGCCGGAACAGATCGAAGACGAAGTGGTGAACTGTCTCGAATTTGCCGTCGATGTACTGAAAACCTTCGGCTTCGACCGTTATCAGGCCGAACTCTCCACCTGGGATCAGGGCGCCAGCGGCAAGTACGACGGCACGCCGGATCAGTGGGAACTCGCCGAGAAGGCATTGATGCGGGCGGTGGAGCGCGTCGGGCTCAATGTCAAGGTGATGCCCGATGAGGCGGCGTTCTACGGACCCAAGATCGACGTCAAGCTGGTGGACGCGATCGATCGTCCCTGGCAGCTTTCCACAGTGCAGTTCGACTTTACGCTCCCGCGCCGGTTTGAACTCGAATATGTCGGCGAGGACGGCAAGAAGCATCAGCCGCTGATGGTGCATCGCGCGCTCTACGGTTCGCTCGAACGTTTTTTCGGCATCCTGCTGGAACACTACGCGGGCGCCTTCCCGGTATGGCTGGCTCCGGTGCAAGCCATCGTGCTGCCGATTGCGGATCGTCATACCGACTACGCCAGGCAGGTACGCGATAAGCTGTACGCGGCCGGCCTGCGGGTCGAGATCGACGCACGTAGCGAGAAGGTCAACTACAAGATCCGCGAAGCGCAGTTGCAGAAGATTCCCTACATGCTGGTCGTTGGGGATCGCGAGGCGGCGGAAGGCAAAGTCTCGGTGCGCAACCGCAAACACGGCGATCTGGGCGCGAAATCGCTGGACGAGTTTCTGGATCAGATCACAGCGTTGGTAAAATCGCGCGCCGTCAGCGAGTAGCGGCTTGTGATCTTGGTTTTCGGGCCGCTGCTGCTGGGCGCCTGGGTGTATTGCGTGCTCCAGATTCTGGCCGCGCGCGACTATCTTCGTCAGAAGGCGCCATCCAGGACCAGCGCCGAGCCTGTCTCCATTCTGAAGCCGCTGCACGGGTTGGACGACGGGCTCGAATCCAACCTGGAGACTTTCTTCGCGCAGGACTACCCGGCATTCGAGATTCTCTTCGCTGCGCGCTACGCCGACGATCCGTGCTGGAGCGTAGTCGAACGGCTGCGCTCGCGCTATCCTCAAGTGCCTGTGCGGACGTTCATCACGGGCGAACCGCCATACCCGAACGCGAAAGTCTACAGCCTGTCGATCATGATGGACGCCGCCGCAAACGACCTCCTGGTGATGAGCGATAGCGACATTCGCGTCGACCCCGCCATGCTTGGGACGATTGCCTCAGAGTTCGGGAATGGCAATACCGGCGTGGCGACTTGTCCCTATCGCGCCGTCCCCGGGCGCGGCAGTTTCTGGTCGCTGCTGGAAGCCATCGGCATGAATACCGAGTTCTGGGGTACCGCGCTGACCGCACGGCTGGTGGAGCGAGGCGTTCATTTCGCGGTGGGCCCTACCACGGCGGCTCGCCGCGATGTGATTCGCGCGATCGGTGGCTGGGATTTGCTGGCGCAGTACTTAGCCGAGGATTTCGTGATGGGCCAACTCGCTTCGGCCAAGGGCTACGGAGTGATTCTGTCGTCGTACGTGGTGGAGCACCATATTGGGACTCAGGCGATGTTGCCCAACTTCGCGCACCGGCTGCGCTGGAACCGCTCGACGCGGCGGTCGCGCCCGGCTGGATACGTGGGGCAGTTGTTCACCAATCCGCTGCCGGTTGCGTTAGCCGCTATTCTGTCGGCTCCGTGGACCTGGCCTGCCCTGGTGTTCACAGCAATACTGCGTGCCGCGGCTGCACACGCGGTTTCGTGGTCCGTCTTGCGGGATCCGTTGTGCCGTCGAATGTGGTGGCTGATCCCGGTGCAGGATCTGCTGAGCTTCGCCTTTTGGGTAGCCGGCTTTTTCGGGAACACGATCGGCTGGCGCGGGCGGCGCTACCGCCTGCTCCGGGATGGCCGTTTCGAGTTCACCGGCACGTCAAAATAGGAACAGAGATGCAAGCTGCTTTCATGCTTCTGTTTGCCGCGGCGGCCGCGCCTGACTGGAATACGTGTGTGCCCGCGCGCTGGCCGGGCTCGGATCCGGCTTCGCTGGCTTTGCTCGACAACAGCCCGATCAATTGCCTGCTCGTCGAGCAGAACCGCGCGACAGCGGCTTTCGTCAAATCGGCCCGTGACCGCGGCAGAAAAGTGCTTGCCATTGTTGGCGGGGAGTTCGAACCCTCAGGCGA
>Ga0073934_10010515_pt1 | contig 11470 bp, 7 predicted proteins | sample LarsenN4metaG_FD_76834 | JGI IMG/M metagenome (GOLD analysis project Ga0073934, IMG submission 76834) | Hot spring sediment bacterial and archeal communities from British Columbia, Canada, to study Microbial Dark Matter (Phase II) - Larsen... ...
CGGGCGCGAGGCGGCGCCCTTCGAGGTGCGCTTCGCCGGGCCCGACGGGCGGGAGGACCGGCTGCTGGCCCGTGCCGTGATCGACGCCTCGGGCACCTGGTCCTCGCCCAACCCGGCGGGTGCCGGCGGCCTGCCCGCCATCGGCGAGCGCGCGGCCCGACCGCGCATCCGCTACGGCATGCCCGACGTGCTGGGCGCCGAGCGCGCACGCTACGCCGGCAAGCGGGTGCTGGTGGTGGGCTGCGGCCATTCCGCCGTGGGCACCCTGATCGACCTGGCCGCCCTGGCGGGCCAGGCGCCGGGCACGCGCGTGCTGTGGGCGCACCGGCGTAAGGACCTGGCCGCCGTGTTCGGCGGCGGCGCCAAGGACGAGCTGCCCGAGCGCAGCGCCATCGGCCAGCGTCTGAAGGCGCTGGTGGAGGCCGATGCCTTCGCCGTGCTGGCGCCCTTCGCCATCGACCGCATCGAGGCGAGGGGGGGCGCCCTGCGCGTGGAGGGGGCGGGCCTCGACGGGCCGCTCAGCGTCGACGCCGACGAGATCGTGGTGGCCACCGGCCTGCGCCCGGACACGAGCTTCCTCGGCGAGCTGCGGCTGGACCTCGACCCGGCGCTGGACTGCCCCCGCGCGCTGGCCCCGCTGATCGACCCCAATGAGCACAGCTGCGGCACGGTGCCGCCCCACGGCGCCGTCGAGCTGGCGCAGCCCGAGCCCGGCCTGTTCATCGTCGGCATGAAGAGCTATGGCCGCGCGCCCACCTTCCTGCTGGCCACCGGCTACGAGCAGGTGCGCTCGGTGGCAGCGTGGCTGGCCGGCGACCTGGAGGCCGCGCGCCGCGTCGAGCTCGCCCTGCCCGACACCGGCGTGTGCGAAGGGCCGAAGGACAAGGCGGCCGAGCCTGCGGCCGGGTGCTGCGCCCCCGCCTGCTGCGGGAAGGCGGCCTGAGCCCCGCGGGGGGCCGGCACCCGGCCCGCGGCCTGGTGGTCGCGGGTCTGGGCTCGGTCCAGATCCTCGCCTGGGGCTCGTCCTACTACCTGCCCGCCGCGCTGGCCGCGCCCATCGCCCAGGACACCGGCTGGCCGCTGCCCTGGGTGGTGGGCGGCCTGTCGCTGGGCCTGGTGATCGCCGCGCTCGTCTCGCCGCGGGTGGGCCGGGCCATCGAGGCGCGGGGCGGGCGGCCGGTCCTGGCGGCCAGCTCCGTCCTGCTGGCGGCGGGCCTGGCGGGCCTTGCCGCCGCGCCGACGCTGCCCCTGCACCTGCTGGCCTGGGCCGTGATCGGGCTGGGCATGGGTGCCGGCCTTTACGACGCGGCGATCGCCACGCTCGGCCGCCTGTACGGGCGCGGCGCGATGGGCGCCATCGTCAACCTGACCCTGCTGGGCGGCTTCGCCAGCACGGTGTGCTGGCCGCTCAGCGTCGCCATGAACCAGGAGCTGGGCTGGCGCGGGGCGTGCCTGGTCTATGCCGGGCTGCACCTGGCGCTGGCCCTGCCCGTCCACCTGCGCCTGGTGCCGCGCGTGCGGCCGGGCGAACGCCTGGACGACGAGCCGGCGGCCGGCGGCCGCGCCCGGCGCCACGACCCGCCGCTGCCCGTGCCGGCCCGCCGGCTCGCCTTCCTGCTGCTGGCGGCCATCTTCACGCTGGCCGCCGTCATCGTCGGCATCGTCTCGGTCCACGTCATCGCGCTTCTGCAGGCGCGCGGCATGACGCTGGCCGACGCCGTGGCGACGGCGGCCCTGATCGGCCCGGCCCAGGTCGGTGCGCGCGTCGTGCAGGCCCTCCTGGGGCGCTACGTCCATCCGATGTGGACGCTGGGCGTCTCGGTCGGGCTGATGGCCGCGGGCTTGGCGGCGCTGGCGGCCGGCGCGCCCCTGGCGGCGCTGCCGCTCGTGGTCTATGCCGCCGGCGTGGGCATCGAGAGCATCGCGCGCGGCCACATGCCGCTCGCCCTTTTCGGGCCCGAGGGCTACGCCGCCCTGATCGGCCGGCTGGCCATGCCCGCCCTGCTGGCCCAGGCCGCCGCCCCGCCCCTGGCCGCGGTCGCATTCCAGCTCCTGGGCGCCGCGCCGCTGCTGGCCACCCTGGCGGCCCTGGCCGGCGCCAACGTGGCGCTGACGGCGTGGCTGCTGCTGCGTGTGGCGCGTGCCCACGGGACTGCCGCCGGTAACGGGGCTGGGCTATAGTCCCGCGGACTCGAGGCGGGGGCGCCACGCCTGCCGCGCCAGACCCATGGGGAGAACGCCATGAAGCTCAGCGACAAGAGCCTGTTGCGGCAGCAGTGCTACATCGACGGCGCGTGGGCCGACGCCGACGGGCGCGAGACCATCGACGTCACCAACCCGGCCAACGGCGCCAAGCTGGGCACCATCCCGAAGATGGGCGCGGCCGAGACCCGCCGGGCCATCGAGGCCGCCAACAGGGCCTTTCCCGCGTGGCGCGCCAAGACGGCCAAGGAGCGCGCGGCCATCCTGCGCAAGTGGTACGAACTGATGCTGCAGAACCAGGAGGACCTGGCGCAGATCATGACCGCCGAGCAGGGCAAGCCGCTGACCGAATCCCGCGGCGAGATCCTGTACGCCGCCTCGTTCATCGAGTGGTTCGCCGAAGAGGGCAAGCGCGTCTACGGCGACACCATCCCGCAGCACAACAACACCGTGCGCATCGTGGTGACCAAGGATCCCGTGGGGGTGGTGGGCTCGATCACGCCGTGGAACTTCCCGTCGGCCATGATCACGCGCAAGGCCGGCCCGGCGCTGGCCGCGGGCTGCACCTTCGTGGGCAAGCCCGCCACCGAGACGCCCTACTCGGCGCTGGCGCTGGCCGAGCTCGCCCACCGCGCGGGCATCCCCAAGGGCGTCTTCAACATGCTGACCGGCTCCAGCCGCGAGATCGGGGCGGAGCTCACCGGCAACCCCATCGTGCGCAAGATCACCTTCACCGGCTCGACCGACGTGGGCAAGAAGCTGATGGCGCAGAGCGCCCAGACGGTGAAGAAGGTGACGATGGAGCTGGGCGGCAACGCGCCCTTCATCGTGTTCGACGACGCCCAGCTCGACGCCGCCGCCGACGGGGCCATCGCCAGCAAGTTCCGCAACATGGGCCAGACCTGCGTGTGCGCGAACCGCATCCTGGTCCACGAGAAGGTCTATGACGCCTTCGCCGAGAAGCTGATCGCCAAGGTGAAGGCGCTGAAGGTGGGCGACGGCGCCCAGGACGGCGTGACCCAGGGGCCGCTCATCAACATGGGCGCGGTCGAGAAGGCCGAGGAGCACATCGCCGACGCCGTGAAGAAGGGCGCCAAGGTGGCGCTGGGCGGCAAGCGGCACGCGCTGGGCCACAGCTTCTTCGAGCCCACCGTGCTGACCGGCGTGAACCCGCAGATGATGGTGGCGCGCGAGGAGACCTTCGGCCCGGTGGCGCCCCTCTTCCGCTTCGGCAGCGAGGAGGAGGCCATCCGGCTGGCCAACGACACCGAGTTCGGCCTGGCCGCCTACTTCTACAGCCGCGACATCGGCCGCATCTGGCGCGTGGCCGAGCAGCTCGAGTACGGCATCGTCGGCATCAACTCGGGCATCATCTCCACCGAGGTGGCTCCCTTCGGCGGCGTGAAGGAATCCGGCGTCGGCCGCGAGGGCTCGAAGTACGGCCTCGAGGAGTATCTCGAGGTCAAGTACCTCTGCATGGGCGGCATCGACCAGTAGCCGCGAAGGGCACCGCGCCACGCCCCCTCTCCCTGCGCGGGAGAGGGGGCACGCTCTTGCGCTCGTGGCCGCCCGGCCCGACCGGCCGCCGCTTCCGGCCCCGGTTTCGTGCTAGAGCTACGCGCCGCAACCGGCGGGGCGCGCGCGTCATGGCCACGGACTTCGACCTCTTCGTGATCGGCGGCGGATCGGGCGGCGTGGCGTGCGCGCGCCGCGCGGCGGAGTACGGCGCCCGCGTCGGCCTGGCCGAGCCGGCCGAGATGGGCGGCACCTGCGTGCATCGCGGCTGCATCCCCAAGAAGATGATGGTCTATGCCGCGCACTTCGCCGAGGACTTCGAGGACGCCGCCGCCTATGGCTGGAGCGTGCCCGAGCCCGCCTTCGACTGGGCCGCGCTGATCGCCGCCCAGCAGAAGGAGCTGAAGCGGCTCGAGGGCATCTACCGCAAGCTGCTGAGCGACGGCGGGGTGCGGGTGTTCGACGGCAAGGCGCAGGTGGCCGCTCCCGGCCGGGTGCGCCTGCCCGACGGCAGCGAGGCCGCGGCCAGGACCATCGTCGTCGCCACCGGGGGGGCGCCCAGCCGGCCCGAGATCCCGGGGGCGCACCACGGCATCGTCTCCGACGACGTGTTCCGCCTGCCCGCCCTGCCGCGCCGCATCGTCATCGTGGGCGGCGGCTACATCGCGGTGGAGTTCGCCGGCGTCTTCGCAGGGCTGGGCGCCGAGACCGTCGTCCTGTACCGCGGGGACGCCCTGCTGCGCGGCTTCGACGCCGACGTGCGCGCGGCCGTCGCCGAGGGCATGCGGGCCAAGGGCGTGGACGTGCGCTGCGGCGCGAACGTGACCCGCGTCGAGCACCAGGGCGGCGGGCTGTTGGCCCACACCGGCGCCGGCGAGGCCATTCCCTGCGACCAGGTGCTGTTCGCCACGGGGCGCACCGCCAACACGCTGGGCCTGGGCCTGGTGGAGGCGGGGGTGGAGCTGCGCCGCGACGGCGCCGTGGCGGTGGACGCCTGGTCGCGGACCAACGTGCCCGGCATCTATGCCATCGGCGACTGCACCGACCGGCTGAACCTGACCCCCGTGGCGATCCGCGAGGGCCGCGCCATCGCCGAGACGCTCTACAACCAGAACCCGATGCAGGCCGACCACCGCAACGTGCCGACCGCGGTGTTCAGCCAGCCGCCCGCCGGCGTGGTCGGCCTGACCGAGGAGGAGGCGCGCGCCGAGTATGGCGCCATCGACGTCTACCGCACCGCCTTCCGCCCTCTGAAGCACACCCTGACCGGGCGCGCGGCCAGGACGATGATGAAGCTGGTGGTCGACAAGGCCAGCGACCGCGTGCTGGGCGCGCACATGGTGGGCGACGACGCGCCCGAGATCGTGCAGCTGCTGGGCGTCGCCATCGCCTGCCGCGCCACCAAGGCGCAGTTCGACGCGACCGTCGCCGTCCATCCCACGGCGGCGGAGGAATTCGTGACGATGCGCCGCCCCGTGCCGCCGCCCGCCTAGGGATAGCGCCGCACGGCGATCTGGATGCCCTCGAAGACCGGCTCGCCGGCGCCGCGTGCGGCAAGCCCGGCCGCGGCGGCGGCGCTGTAGCTGATGGGGTCGATCCGGTCGACCAGCCAGATCGTGCCGGGTCCGGCCGCCAGGCCCGCGAGCGCCGCGCCATACCCTTCGTCCGTGCGGGCCCGCTCGTCGTCGACCAGGCGGCAGCCCCGCAGGACGAACATCCGTGGCGCGTCGGGCGGGGCGAGGACGGGCCGCGGTTCGGCCCGTTCGCGCCAGTAGTAGCAGAGCGTCACCGGCCCGAACGCCGACGTCGTGACGATCGTGTCGTGGGGCCCCGCCTGCGCCTCGATGGCGGCGGCGGCCCCGCGCCAGGGCTCCTTCTCCTGGCCGTGCTGGCGCCACGCGCCCTGGACCAGCAGGGCGGCGATCACGGCCGTCACGGCCAGCCGCGTGTAGGTGCCGGGAAGCTGCGCCACCGCGGCGCCCAGCGCTGCGGCGAAGGGCACGGCCAGCCACAGCAGCGGCCGGCCCAGGAAGATCGGCCCCACCGCGGGCTCGGCGGCAAGCTGCAGCAGGGGCGGCAGCACGATCGCCGCAGCCAGCAGGCGGGCGACGGCGCCCCGCCCGGCGCGCGCCATCCCGGCCAGGCCCGCGGCGACGACGATCAGGCCCACGGCGGCCACCGCCGCGCTGGGGGGCTTGCCGGGCCCGTACACCTCGGCCAGCGCGCGGACCACCCTCGCGGCGTCGGCGGGCGGGATCCAGAAGCCGTCGGACACGTCCGCCGTCTGCTCCAGCAGCATGGGCAGCACGGGCAGCCACAGCACGCCGATCGCTGCCGCCGCGGCCAGGACGTTGGCCGCAAGCCTGCCGCGCCGCCGGTGGCGCAGCACCCACGGCAGCGCGCCCGCGCCCACGGCCAGCACGGCGAAGATCGCCATGTGCTGGTGCCACAGGGCGAAGGCCGCTCCGCCGACGACGGCGAGCCACGCCCAGCGCGCCGCCGTGCCGGCGCCCAGCCGGGGCGCGCCCGCCGCCTCGGGCCGGCGCAGCAGCCACGCCGTGGCCGCCAGCATGACCGCCATGCCGAGCGTCAGGCCCGCATACATGCGGGCCTCCTGCGCGTACTCGATCTGCATGGGCTGCAGCGCCATGTAGAGCGCGGCCAGCAGCCCCGCTCCGCGCCCCGCGGCGTCGCGGCCCAGGGTCTCGCGCCCCAGCACGTAGGCGGCCGGCACCACCGCCGTGCTCAGCACGGCGGAGAGCGAGCGCAGCGCCGCCTCGCTGTCGCCGAACACCGACCACAGTTTCAGCAGCGCGTAGTAGAGCGGCGGGTGGCTGTCGTAGTGCGGCAGCCCGAGCACCAGGTCGCCCCACGCCAGGCGCGAGGCGCCATAGCTGAAGCCCTCGTCGGTCCACAGGGACTGCTGGCCCAGGTGGTAGAAGCGCGCCGCGGCGGCCAGGGCGACGATGGCCGCGAGGGCGATCGCGGCCGCGCGGTGGCCCGGCCCGCCTGCCGGCGCCTGCCGCGCCCCCGGCGACCCTACGTCTTGCGCCATGTGTAGCGGGCCGTGATGGCGTAGTTCCACACCGAGCCGATGACGATGCCGGCGCAGGCCGCCGGCGCCCAGGGCACGCCCAGCGCGAAGAGGTACGAGGCCACGCCCCAGTTCGCCACGGCGCCCACGCCGCAGGCCGCCGCGAAGGACAGCCAGCCCTTCGCCAGGCCCCAGCCCCTGAGCCGCCGGTCGCGGTAGGTCAGCAGGTTGTTCAGCGCGAAGTTGCCGGTCATGGCCACCAGCACCGCCGCCCCCTGGGCCGCCCCGAAGGCCATCGCAAGGCCCTCGTGCAGCACGGCCAGCGTGGCCAGGTGGACCAGCACGCCCAGGCCGCCCACCAGCCCGAAGGCGACGAAGCGCGCCGGCACGATGTGGCCCAGGCGCTTGTCCAGCAGCAGCATCAAGAAGTCCCAGGCCACGCCCTGGTCCAGCTTGCTTTCCCCGGCGAGGCGCGGCCGGAAGCGGTAGGGCAGCTCGACCAGGCGCAGCGGCGCGGGCGAGGAGGCGCAGACGTCCAGCAGGATCTTGAAGCCGATGCCCGAGATGCGCGGCGCCGCCGCCAGCCATGCCGCGCGCCGCAGCATGAAGAACCCGCTCATCGGGTCGGCCAGCGGCACCTTCATCACGCGATGGGACAGCCGCGTCGCCAGCCGGCTCTTGGCCGCGCGGTCGGCGTCCCAGCCTTCCACGCCGCCGCCCGCGACGTAGCGGCTGCCCACCGCCAGGTCCAGCCCACCGGCGCGCAGCGCCTCCAGCATGCGGGGCAGCAGGGCCTCGTCGTGCTGCAGGTCGGCGTCCATCACGGCCAGGAACGGCGCGGGCGAGGCCAGCAGCCCCTCGGCGCAGGCCGATGCAAGGCCGCGCCGCCCGATGCGGCGGATGACGCGGATGCGCCGGTCTTCGCGCGCCAGGTCGGCCACGGCGTCGGCGGTGCCGTCGGGCGAGTTGTCGTCCACGAAGACGACCTCCCACTCGATGCCGTCCAGCACGGTCTCCAGCCGGCGCACCAGCTCGGCCACGTTGGCCCGCTCGTTGAAGGTGGGCACGACCACCGCCAGCTCGATGGGCCCGAAGGCCGCGCGCACCTTCCGGCGCGCGGGCGCGTCCTCGTTTACCGGCGTCAGGTTCAAGCCAAGGCCCCCAAGGCGCCGATAGTATAGCGCACAAGAAAGCCGAAGTGTTCGCGAAGGCTGGGCCGGCTATGCTTGGGCGGTTACTCGTCCACCGCGACGACCTTGTTGCGGCCGCCCGCCTTGGCGGCGTACAGCGCCGAATCCGCCCATTGCAGCAGCTGGTCCAGCATCTCGCCGTCGGCGCCGGCGGCCAGCGCCACGCCGACGCTGACCGTGCAGCGGAGCTCCTTGCGCTCGAAGGGCACCGCCATGCCCTCCACGGCGGCGCGCACGCGCTCGGCCGCGTCCAGCGCGCCCACGCGGCCGGTCTCGGGCAGCACGGCCGCGAACTCCTCGCCGCCCAGCCGGCCGATGATGTCGATTTCGCGCAGGGTGGCCCGCAGGACGCGGCCCATGCCGCGCAGCACGGCGTCGCCGGCCGCGTGCCCGTGGGTGTCGTTGATCGCCTTGAAGCGGTCGATGTCGACCATCAGCGCCGCGATGGGCCGACCGTAGCGCCGGGCCCGGCGCAGCTCGCGCTCGCCCTGGGCGAGAAAGTGGCGGCGGTTGGCCACGCCGGTAAGGTCGTCGGTCTGGCTGAGGCGGCGCATCTCCTCCTCCAGCCGCCTGCGCTCGGCGATCTCCTCCATCATCTTGAGCCCGGCGTAGCGCAGCTCGATCTCGTCCATCGCCAACTGGGCGAGATCCTCCAGGATGGCGGCCTGCTCCTCGGTGATGGTGCGCGGAACCCGGTCGATGACGCACAGCGCGCCAAGATTGAGCCCGTCGCGCGTCGTCAGCGGCGCGCCGGCGTAGAAGCGGATTTCCGGACCGCCGGTGACCAGGGGATTGTCGCGGAAGCGCGGATCCTCCAGCGCGTCCGGCACCTGCATGACCTCGTGGCCGCAGATGGCATGGGCGCAGAAGGCGTGCTCGCGCGCGGTCTCGTCCATGTCGATCCCGACCCGCGACTTGAACCACTGGCGCGAGGAATCCACCAATGTCATCAAGGCGATAGGCGTCTCCAGGATGCGGCTGGCCAAGCGCGTGATGCGGTCGAAGGATTCGTCGTGGGGCGTATCCAGGACGCGGTAGTGCTCCAGCGCCGCGAGGCGCTCCTCCTCGTGCTCGGGTATCGGATAGCCCGGATCGTCGGCCATGACGGCTATACTAGGCGGGCCCGCCCCCCTGGCAAGAGCGGCAGGATCGCGCGCGGCGGGACTGGCCAGGGCGGCCGTTTGGGCGTATAGGCACCAGTCCCGCAGCAATCGAGGCGCGCCAAGGCCGCGCCCGCAGCGAGTATTGGCCATGAGCACGATCAAGTCCTGGGCACCCGATACCTGGCGCAACCTGCCGATCCGCCAGCAGCCCGCCTACGAGGACGCCGCCGAGGTGACGCAGGTTGCCGAGCGCCTGCGCCGCTATCCCCCGCTGGTCTTTGCCGGCGAGGCGCGCAACCTGAAGCGGGCCCTGGCCAAGGTGGCCGAGGGCGGCGCCTTCCTGCTGCAGGGCGGCGACTGCGCCGAGAGCTTCGCCGAGTTCCGCCCCGACAACATCCGCGACACCTTCCGCGTGCTGCTGCAGATGGCCGTGGTGCTGACCTACGGCGCCACGCTGCCGGTCGTGAAGGTGGGACGCATGGCGGGCCAGTTCGCCAAGCCGCGCTCGGCCGACACCGAGACGGTGGGCGGCGTGGAGCTGCCGGCCTATCGCGGCGACATCATCAACGGAATCGAGTTCACGCCCGAGGCGCGCCGGCCGGATCCGAGGCGCATGGAGCAGGCGTACCTGCAGGCGGCGGCCACGCTGAACCTGCTGCGCGCCTTCGCCCAGGGCGGCTATGCCGACCTGCACCAGGTCCACCGCTGGAACCTGGGCTTCGTGCAGCGCAGCGCCCAGGGCGAGCGCTACGAGGACATGGCGAACCGCATCAGCGAATCGCTCGACTTCATGGAGGCGTGCGGCGTCACCGGCGACACGACGCCGGCGCTGCGCACCACCGACTTCTACACCTCGCACGAGGCGCTGCTGCTGCCCTACGAGCAGGCCATGACGCGCGTCGATTCCACGTCGGGCGACTGGTACGACTGCTCGGCCCACATGCTGTGGTGCGGCGACCGCACGCGGCAGCCGGACGGAGCCCACGTCGAGTTCCTGCGCGGCATCGGCAACCCGGTGGCCTTCAAGGCGGGGCCTTCGCTGAAGCCGGACGAGATGCTTCGCCTGATCGACGCCTTGAACCCGGGCAACGAGCCCGGGCGGCTGACCATCATCGCGCGCTTCGGCGCGGGCAAGGTGGGCGACCACCTGCCGGCGCTGATCCGCGCGGTGGCCCGCGAGGGCCGCGCGGTGGTGTGGGCGTGCGACCCCATGCACGGCAACACGATCAAGTCGGGCAACGGCTACAAGACCCGCCCCTTCGACCGCATCCTGGCCGAGGTGGAGGAGTACTTCGCCGTGCACCGGGCCGAGGGCAGCTTCCCCGGCGGGGTGCATTTCGAGATGACCGGCCAGGACGTGACCGAGTGCATCGGCGGCGCCCAGGCCATCACCGAGAGCAGCCTGGGAGACCGCTACCACACCCACTGCGATCCGCGGCTCAACGCCTCGCAGGCGCTCGAGCTCGCCTTCCTCATCGCCGCCCAGCTCAAGCGCGAGCGCCTCGAGGCGAAGCGCCTGGCGGCCGCGCAGTAGGTGCCTGACGGGGCCGCGCCGAATGGACGCGGCCCCTGCGGAACGGTAACGTCCCGGCCATGACGATGCGGCCCGAGCCCGGCGACATCGCGCGCTGGACAGACACCTATTTCAACCGCACCAAGGCGATCGTCGAGCGCTTCGGGGACACGCGCGCGACCTATGCCTTGTTCATGCGCCGCCCGGCCAGCTTCGCCCCTCGGCTGATGGTGGAGTGGCTGAACCGCGTGGCGGCCGAGCGCGGCGTCGAGATCGCCATCGACACGCCCTACCAGGAGGGCGACTGGGTGGGCGCGGGCGAGCCGCTCATGTACCTGAGCGGCCCGATGGCGCACATCGTCGACCTCGAGACGCTGTACCTGCAGAAGCTGGGCCCCGCGTGCGTGGCGGCCTACGAGGCGTACCGCCTGTGCGCCGCCCTGCCCAGGGTCAAGTTCATCGCCATGGACGCGCGCCACTGCGCCGGGCTCGAGATGGCCGAGATGATGGCCTACGCGGCTTCGGTGGGCTCGGCCGCCGCACGGCGCGAGGTGGGCGCGGTGGGCTTCGTGGGCAACGCCACCGACGCGACCGCCCACTACTTCGGCAACCAGAAGGGCATGGGCACGATGCCCCATGCCCTGATCGGCTATGCCGGCTCGACGGTGCGCGCGGCCGAGATGTACCGCGAGACCTTTCCCGACGGCGACCTCACCGTCCTGATCGACTACTACGGCCGCGAGATCTCCGACGGCCTGGCGGTGTGCCGCCGCTTCCCCGATCTCGCCGAGGCCGGCCGGCTGCAGCTCCGCATCGACACCCACGGCGGCCGCTTCGTCGAGGGCCTGGACACCGCGGCCTCGTATGCCGTGCTGGAGCGGCACGTGCCGCGCGCGACGCGCCAGTACCGCAC
>Ga0073934_10010517_pt1 | contig 11469 bp, 10 predicted proteins | sample LarsenN4metaG_FD_76834 | JGI IMG/M metagenome (GOLD analysis project Ga0073934, IMG submission 76834) | Hot spring sediment bacterial and archeal communities from British Columbia, Canada, to study Microbial Dark Matter (Phase II) - Larsen... ...
CGGAGTACTTTAGCGCATTATCCAGGATCTGCCGTAAAGCGAGCACCAGCAAATCTGAGTCCACCATCGCGTCCGGCAGCGGTGGAGCGGGCGCTTCAACGTGTATACGCTCGGCGCCGCGATTTCGAAAGCTGTCGACAGCCGCGCGGACCAAGGCATCCGGCTGGATCGGATCACACTTAGGCTTCACTTTTCCCGCGTCGATCTCGGCCATTTTCACCGCTTCCGTGACGAGATCGCTCAAGCGGTCGGTTTCCTCGTCGATGATTGTCGCGAGTTCGCGCTCATCTGTGGAGAGACCGCCTGCTCCGGTGGCGCGCAAGGCCGTCGCCGCGGCCTTTATCGACGTCAGCGGAGTCTTAAACTCGTGCGCGATCGCGTCAAGCAACGTCGACTTGAACTCTTCGCTTTGCCGCGCCACTTCAGCCCGGTTTGCCGCCTCCTCAGTGCGGACTCTCTCCAGGGCTATCGCAACCAGGTTCAGCATTGACTGCACGGCGCCGTCCGAAGTTCGCAATCCAACGGCGCCAAGCGCCCCAATCGGATTGCCGCCGAGCGTAATGGGCCAGACATCGAGATTCAGTCTCTCTTCCCGCTGTTGAACCCCCAACCTTGCCGCGTCACGCACTCGCGCTTCGATGCCATCGACGTCTTGCTCACCGCCGCGAAACGTGAGCCCCGAGGCGGCGTCAAGAATCATGACCGCTGGTGAGTCGAAGATCTGAGCGATACTTCGCGCCGCTTGGGTACCAATGGCGCGCGTCGCATCCGTCAGCAGAATCGAACGGCTGAGCGCGTAGAGACGCTCGGTTTCCTGTTGCCGCCGCCTGGCCTCCGCTGCCTGCTTCTGTGCCCGGTCGGAGAGATGGCTTGCAACCAGAGCTGTCAATAGGAATGTAAAGAGTGCAACCCAATTCGCCGGGTCCGCAATCGTCATCCGGCCGACAGGCGGCAGGAAGAAGAAGTTAAAGCAAAGCATGGCCAGCAGAGAGACCGCAGCAGCGACGCGGAATCCGCTAATGGTGGCCACCCCGAGCACTACCAGTAAGAACAAGTACCCGACGGTTGAGGAGTTTACCGGGATCAGACGAGAGAATACGAACGTGACGCCAGCCACGCCAGCCAAGCCGGCGCCCAGTCCGGCCCACGCAAGTCTGCCTGCTTGTTTCACACGATCACATTCAGATTTCCGGCAGCGCGAAGCGGTCTCCAGTATCACTGACCCACTGCCTCAGCCGCGCCAGCAACTTCTTCCGCTCAGCGGCGTAGATGTTATTGTGCGCGACATTCATCTGTTCATACGGGTCTTCGTTCAGGTTCACCATCAGTGTGCTGGTGTTCTCAAAACAGACATACTTCCAGCCGTCGCGAGTGACAATGCCGCGATATGGCTTGTTCCAACTGTGGCCGTGCCCGGTTGGCACAACGCACTGTAGGAATGCGGAATCAGGTTCGTTAAAAGTGCGCCCTTTTCTCTCCACCCTGCGCTGCGAAAGATCCTGTCCCTGCATCCACTTCGGCGGCGCGATGCCGCATAAGCCGAGCGTCGTCGGTGCAACGTCCACATGGTTCAATAGCCAGTTGGAGCGTCCGTTCAACCACCCTTGGTACCCGGCCTGTCCGCCGCTCACGATGAACGGGACCCGTATGGATTCCTCATACGGGTTTGTCTTCCGGTACAGCCCGTGCGATCCGTGCATGTCGCCATGGTCCGAGAACACCAGGATGTGCGTATCCCGGTAGAGATTCGTCTCTTCCAGTGTCTTGACGATCCGGGCGATATTCGCGTCCCAGTTCTCGATCATCGCGTAATAGCCGGCCAAGTCGCGGCGTGCGGTCTCCTGAACACCTCGGATCTGCGGTACGTTTGGGCGTAACTCCAACTTTGCCGGGTTGAACCGCGCCATGTATTCTTCGGGAGCCACGTACGGATCGTGGGGAGGTTGCACCGACAACGCCGCGAAGAACGGCTTGCTGCGGCCAGCCTTACGCTCATCCGAGCGCTCCCGAATATAGCGGATGAGCATATTGCTCAGTTCATCCGTTTCATACCCGGGCAGCCTGTAGTGGAATGCATCCTTACCTTGCCCGCCATGGATCCAACAGTCCCACTGGCTGTTGTTATTTTCGTAGCCGGCCCAGGTGTCGAAGCCGCCGCGTTTCTCAACCGGGACGATATGGAAAGCGCCGCGGCCGTTCGCCTCCTTCCAGCCGCTGAGATGCCACTTACCGAACCAGGCAGTAGTGTAACCGGCATCCTGGAACGGTTTGGCAATCGTGGGCTGCCCGTCCGGCAGCGCAAACTCGTGTCCGGGCACGCAAGCGTGCGGATAACGGCCCGTCAGGAGCGATCCGCGATAAGGGCAGCAGAGCGGAAAACCCGATAGTGCGCGCGCGAAGTTCACCCCGGTAGCCGCAAGCCGGTCATGCGCAGGCGTTCGCACATTCGGATCCCCATTACAGGACAGAGCTTGCGCGCGATGCTGATCCGCAAAAAGCCAGATGACGTTGGGACGATCGGGAGGACCGGAGGGAGGCTGATCGATTTGCGGCGCCGCGCTTGTTGCGGCGCCCGACACCTGGAGGAAACTGCGGCGATTCATGAGATCCGTCAGGCGTCAGGTCCTGAAGCCTGATGCCTGTCGCCTGACACCTTCGCCCCTACTTCTTCGCCGGCAAGTGCTTCAGCATCACGTTGCGATACCACACCGTGCTTTTTGGATCGTGCTGCTGGAACGCGACGTGACCCTTAGTAAAAGTGTTCTTCTCATCGACGTAGTCGACGACAACCTTATCGTTCACCTTGATGATGATGTGGTTGCCATCGGCGATGATGTGCTGGGTGAACCACGTGTCCGGAGGAACCAGCTGCTCCATCACATTCTGGAAGTTGTACAGGCTGCCGGTGCGCTTCGGATCGCGATGGCTGCTGTTGACTTGCGCCTCGTAGCCCTTTGGAAAGCCAGGTCCGAAAGCCGTCCGGAAATACATCCCAGAGTTCGCTCCGTCCGCAATCTTGACTTCGGCCTTGAACTCGCAGTTCTCGCACATCTCATTCATGTAGAAAAGGTGCGAAACCGGTCCCGTGCCCTTGAGAATGCCGCCTTCTTCGACACTCCATGCCTCGGGGTTCTGGCTCGCTTTCCAGCCGTCCAGGTTCTTGCCGTTGAAAATCTTCTTCCACTCGCCCGGCTTGTCCTGCGCGGTGAGCGGCAACAGGAGCGCCATGGCTCCGACAACGAACAAACGCATACGCATGCCGCTATTCTAGTACGGCCCCTACGTGCGCGGCACTTCCATGGCCACGCAGCGCCAGAGCCGCGACGCCGCTTCCTCGAGCACGGCATGATCCGGCTGGCCGGGCGCATACTGTTCTATTGCGCAACACGTCAGCACAATCGGCCGCTTCCCTCTGCGTCGCTCACCTAGTACGCTCATAGACATGGCACAGGTAAATGTCGCCGCGGCTCAAACCGGCAGCCGCGCGAAGGCTGCCCCTTCGTGGTGGGCGATCGAGGACTGGATGGCGGTCTGGTTAGGCGCCTTCGTTCTGATTGCGATCCTGGCAGGCTATCGGCCTGTGCTGCCCGCGATGAAGTGGGCCGGATTCGGCGCTCTCGGTGCAGTGTTCAATTCGTCCGCGATCGTGAACTGGCTGCTGCTGGCGGCGGCGATGCTCGCGGTTTCGCTCCCGGGCATCATCCTGATGGGCGGCAACGCGCTTCGTTACGCGCTTGGTTTTCCTGTCGTGTTCGTGCTCGCGCTCGGTGCGCAGTTGCTCGCCGGCAATGCAGTCGTCACCCAATGGGGTATCGAATACGTAATTTTCGCCTTAATACTCGGGCTGCTCATCAGCAATGGGCCTGGCACGCCAAAGTGGCTCCAGGAGGCGGTACGCACGGAGTACTTCATCAAAACCGGGCTGGTTGTCATGGGCGCGACCCTGCTCTTCGAAGAGATCCTCCAGGCTGGTGCATTGGGCATCGTGCAGTCTGTCGCGGTTGTAATCGTGGTCTGGTATTTCGCCTTCTGGCTGGCCAAGCGATTGCGGCTGGATGACGAGTTCGCGGCCATGCTATCGACGGCCGTGTCCATCTGTGGCGTCTCCGCAGCCATTGCCGCCTGCGGCGCCATCCAGGGCGACAAGCGCAAGCTCAGCTACACCACCTCGATTGTTCTGCTGGTTGCCGCTCCCATGATCATCATTCAGCCCTGGCTCATCAAGATATTCGCTATTCCGGATATCGTCGCCGGCGCATGGCTCGGCGGAACGCTCGACACTACCGGTTCGGTAGTCGCCGCTGGTGCGTTGATCAGCGAAACCGCAATGAAGACGGGCACGGTGGTCAAATTCTCGCAAAACGTGCTGATCGGAATTGCAGCGTTTCTTCTCTCGCTGTGGTGGACATTGCGGGAACCTGCCGCAAAAGGTCAGCCCCGCCCCGGCGCGGGAGTCATCTGGGAGCGCTTCCCCAAATTCGTGCTCGGTTTCATGGCTGCCTCGTTGATCTTTTCGTTCCTGCTCGACCCCGCCCTCGTCAAAGCCACCAAATCGACGATCGGCGGCATCCGTACGTGGTGGTTCGCGCTTGCGTTCGTTTCGATCGGCCTCGAAACCAGGTTCACAGACCTGTTCAAGATGGAAGGCGGCCGCCCCTTCCTGAGCTTCCTCGGAGCCCAGGCCTTCAATCTGCTGTGGACGTTGTTGCTAGCCTGGCTCGTGTTCGGCGGCGTCCTGTTCCCGGTCCCGGCCATGGGACGGTAGCTTCTGGGATCCATCGAGGTTGCTCTGAAGCTTTAGCACGCCGTGCATTGCCCAAGTCAGCGGGCTGACTGCATACCTCGCCCAGCGGGCGCCATTCCGCGCGAGCGCCATCCACTCCCGGCCTCGAAACCCACCCGAGATCAAACCGCCCTGTGCCTGACGCGAGAGGAGGCGCGCCGCGAGGCCCGCTCACAGGTTTCGAACCAGAAAGTTAACGATGTGGTACCCGTCTATATACTTGAACGGCGTCTCTCCCAGCGTATAGTGACCGCACGGCAGCACCACCACCTTGTGATCCAGCTTCCACTCTTGTGCCGCCCGAATCGTGTCCTCGGAAAACTGCGGCAGGAATGTCGTGTCGTACTTAGCGTAAAGAAACAGCGATCGTTTCTTCTTCGCAGCGAACTTATTGAAGTAGATCACCGGGCTGATCGCGCGCCAGAGTTCCCGCAGTCGCTCCAGGTCGACGTGGCTCTCCATGCCCTGCCGGATGTGCAGCGTCGATAACCCCGTCCAAACCACGTCCGCAAAGTAGGTCGAGCAGTGATTGTAGACATTCACAACCAGCCGTTCGTCATGCTCGCTTGCCAAACACGCGTAGCACGAACCCAGGCTCGTTCCGACAATGCCGATCCGTTTGACGCCCTGCTGCTCCAGCCAGTCCGCCGCCGCCCGGATATCGAGCACCGCCTGCCGTGTCGCGTCTAAAGTCCTTCCGATGTTCGAGGAAACCGCGTAATCGGCCCTTTGCAACTCCGCCGGCATCCGGTAATCGTGATAGGGCAGACTAAGCCGCAGCGCGGGAATGCCGAACTTCTGCAACCCCGCGGCCAATCCGTTGTGCGCGTTCACGGGCGCGTTCCAATGTGGCAGGACGATCACCGCCCGGTCCATCCGCTTGGCCGGAAACCACTGACCGTGCACGACATTATTTTCCGGATAGGGCGTGACCACGGATGAGGTAAACCGCAGAATGTTGTCGCGCAACGAAAAGTCGCGCGGCGTCTGATGCTGAAAGAACCGGTCGCTGTCGGCGGCCGCCTCGGCATTCAGCCGCAGCAACCGCTGCTCGGGATCGTCTCCATTCAGCGGCAGGCTGGCTGACGCCACGGGCCAGCGCGACGTCCACTCAAGACCCCATTCAAAAGGGCGGACAACGCGGTTGGTGGCCCGAAAGCACAGGCTCCGCTCCCAATCGTCGACCCAGCGGCCGTACCAGTTTCCGAGCAAGGACATGCAGGGGAAATTCCAGGGTACCATTCCGCCCGGCAGACCCTAGTCTTAGACTATATAGTCCTGCGACACTTTTCGACAGTTCAGGCCAGGGCGGTGTAGAGTCCGCTCTCGACGGTACCCTCATGAACGCGAGTCCACATCACCAGCGCGGTCCCCGCACCGCCTGCGTGAGAGTAGCGCACGCGTTGTCCGGTTGACAGCGACAGATCGCCGTGACGAACACGCATCCCGGAATTCGAGATATCCACTAATTCGCCCTTGATGGACCGCGAAACGGGTTCGGGTAACCTGATTTCGACCCCTCCCTCGGCGGGGCAGCGTGGCTCTTTCCTGCGCTCCATGGGCCCCCTTCGCCGGCTATCAGCAGGCCGGCTCGACGCTACCGATCTCGTTCAATTTGCGGCGCAAGGTCCTCGATGAAATACCCAGGATCTCCGCCGCTCGTTCCTGATGGCCATTGGTTTCTCTCAGAATGCTCCGGATCAGGGCATGTTCCGTACGCTCCAGCAATCCCACGCCCGGCGTATCGGTCGGAACCGAAACTAACGGACTTTGGGTGGCTGCCGCCAGTTGATGCAGACTCGCTGCCATATCGCGAGCCGGCGGCCCTTGACTCCGGACCTCCGCAGGCAGGTGTTCGGGCTGGATTTCCACACCCGGGGGCAATCCCAGCAATCCGATCACAAGGCTGCGCAGTTCACGCACATTTCCAGGCCAGGAGTAGTGCAGAAGCCGATCCATCGCCGCCGGGTTTACTGAGTTGTGCACGCGGAACTGCTCGCAGAACATCCGCAGCAATGCCGCGACGTCCTCCGGCCGGTGCCGCAACGGCGGGACTTCCAGGCGCACCTGTGCCAGTCGATAGTACAAATCCTGGCGGAAGCGTCCCTGCTCCACGGCACGCCTCAAATCGGTGTTGGTTGACGCGATCACACGCACGTCAACCTTAACCTTCTTGACACCCCCCAAGCGGTAGAACTCTCCCCAATCCAGGACGCGGAGCAACTTCACCTGCAGCTTGGCGTCGATATCGCCGATCTCGTCCAGCAGCAGGGTTCCTGTCGACGCCAGTTCGAAAAGCCCGGGCTTAGCCCTGTCGGCTCCGCTAAACGCCCCTCGCTCGTACCCGAACAGCTCGCTCTCCACCAGGTGCTCCGGGAGGGCTGCACAGTTGATGTCGACGAACGGCCGCTGGCTGCGCCCCGAATAGTGGTGTACAGCGCGGGCGATCGCCTCTTTCCCGGCCCCGGACTCACCGGTAATCAGGACCGCGGCATCCCAAGCCGCAATCTCCCTGACCCGGCTGTGAAGGTTCCTCATCGCGCCGCTGGCATAGACCATTCTGGCGCCCAGAAACTCGTACAACTCCTCGTGTGGAGCTTCGGCCATCAAGGCCATTGTAGGAGCGTGACTCCAATTTCTGTAATGGCAGGACGCCTTAGACCTCTGGTCTTATCTCACTCAGGTCTGGCTGGTACCTGTCCCTGCACATGGCTAAAGCGATTGACTTTAGGGGCCGATAACCCATCAGGGTGACTGCGTGCTCTGGAGGATGATAGTGAAGATCCTGGCTACGGCGCTCCTGGGGGGCCTCATTACCGCTACCCTGGTTCGCACCGCCCCTGGCTACGGATCCACTGAAGAGCGCCTGGACCCAAGGCGCAACGCGGAAAACCTGCGACGCCTTGAGGCCGCCACAACCGGTGAAGCGAACGTCATTCGTTATTACGCAGCTTTTCTAGTGAACTACGCGCGCGGCGATCTGGGCCAATCCGCGCTCTTTCAGAAGCCGGTCCGCGCCCTCATCGCGGACCGTATTTTATCCACCGCTGTCGCCGTTGGAGCCGGTCTGGTTGGTGGCTGGGTGCTTGCGCTAGTGATCGGAGTTCTGGGCGCATTCCGTTTTGGGTCTGCCTTCCACTGGCCGGTTCAGGGCGCGGCCGTCCTGTTGCAGAGCATTCCGGCTTCTGTCCTTGCATTTCTTTTGCTCGTGTTCGGTTGGCGCGGAGCCGTTGCGTGCGCCGGAGCGCTGGCTCTGATTCTTTATCCCCGGCTGGTCCAGTACGTCTTCAATCTCGTCGAAACCGCTGCCGCGATGCCGCATTGCACGACAGCGCGGGCGAAGGGGGTAGGCGAACTGAGCATGCTCCTGCGCCACACCTTGCCAGTGATCCTGCCGGAGCTAATTGCGCTAACGGGCGTCAGCGTCAGCATGGCATTGAGCGTATCGATTCCGCTCGAGATGATTCTTGACGCTCCCGGCATCGGGCAACTGGCCTGGCAGGCAGCCCTCGGCCGGGACATGACCCTGCTGGTCAACCTGACTATTCTCTTCAGCATCGTGATCAGCGCCGCGAACGGCATGGCCGGCTGTTTCTCAGCGCGGCGCTCCGGAGAGCGGATGGCAATATGATCGCCCGCCGGATCTGCGCCTCGCTGCTTTTGATGCTCTTCATCATCAGTGCGGCTGCGCCGTGGATCGCGCCGCATCCGCCCGAACAGCAATATCGCGAGTCGACGAACGCTCCCCCGTCTCCATCGTTTCCTCTGGGCACGGACGACTTAGGGCGGGATCGGCTCTCGCGGCTGTTGCATGCCGGTCGCATTTCGATGCTTCTCGCGCCTGTGGCAGCCCTCGTCTCGGTTGGGGTCGCGGCATTGATCGGCGGTCTTTGCGCCGCAACATCGGGGCTCTTGGATCGTGTCTTCATGGGAGCGGCGGACCTGACGTTGTCCGTTCCCTGGCTGATGTTGCTGTTGACCGTGCGTGCGCTGCTTCCGTTGGACGTCACGCCTTGGATTTCGCTGCTTGTCACCTTCGCTCTGCTGGCGGTGGTCGGGTGGGCGGCGCCAGCGCGTGTGATTCGCGCCAGCGTTGCCGCCACTCTCCGGTCAAACTACGCGATGGCTGCGCGCGCACGCGGCGCCGGCTATTGGCGTGTTCTGCTTAAGCACGTTCTCCCCGGAACGCGGCCCATTCTTACGGCCCAGTTTGGTTCGACCGTCCCGGTCTTCATCCTTGCCGAAGCCAACCTCACGGTGCTTGGACTCGGAGTCGTGGAGCCCGCCGCCAGTTGGGGCACGCTACTCAAAGAAGTAGGAATGCTGGCCACGACAAGCCAGCCGCTGCTCGCTCAGTACTGGCTACTCGCCCCCATTGGTTTGGTGGTGGTTTCTGTGCTGTGTTGGAACGTGGTATTCCCTGCGAGGCTGACTACATGAAAGCTGCCCTGGTCCACGCGAGCGGCCTGCTGCTCGCTGCGCTGACGCTACCTGTCCCGACAGTGCAAGCTCAAGCGCCGAAGCGAGGCGGAGAACTGCGCCTGGCTATCCAGGCCGAGCCGCGCACATTCGACCCCGCGCAAGCGACCGACGAGCCTTCCGAACTCGTTCGCTACTTAACCGGTGGCGTGCTAGTCCGCCTGAACCGCGCCACGCAGAAACTCGAGCCTGAGTTGGCCGAGTCCTGGACATTGTCCAAAGATGGCAAGGTCTTGACGCTTCGGCTGCGCCCCGGCGTCCGCTTCTCCAACGGAGCAACGCTGCAGGCGCGAGACGTTTGCGCTACGTTCACAAGGCTGATGGACCCTGCGCTCGACGCTCCCGGCGCCGAAGTCTTTCGCACCATTCAGGGAGGGATGCGCTGCGAAACGCGTGACACGCAAACTGTTGCACTGCGTTTCGGCGAGCCGGTTCCTGGCGTGCTCCGGCTCCTCGACGATATTGCGATTCAAGCCGCCGCTTCCGATCCCGCTCACGGCCCGTGGCTTGGCCCGTTCCTCGTTTCCCAACACCGTGCCGGATCGTTTATCACTCTCGCCCGCAACCCCCATTACTGGAAACGCGACTCACAAGGCGGACAACTGCCGTACCTCGACTCGATCCGCCTGGAGATCCAGCGCAACCGTGATTTCGAACTGATGCGCTTCCGCAACGGCGAACTCCACCTGGTGAACAATCTCGATCCGGTGCTGTTCGAGAGGCTGCAAACCGCCTCGCCGTCACTCGTCCGGGATGTCGGTATCGCGCTCGACACCGAACAGGTTTGGTTCAATCAGGCGCCGGCGGCTCCACTTCCGCCCCACAAGAAGGCGTGGTTCGCATCGACGGCCTTCCGGCGCGCGATCTCGCTGGCAATCAACCGGCAGGACATCGCGCGAGTCGTGTTCAAAGGACACGCCACGCCGGCGCTCGGCCCCGTATCTCCTGCCAACCGCGCCTGGATTCACGCGGGGCTGGCCGCGCCAGCTTACGACCCGAAAGCCGCCTTAGCGAGTCTCGCCCGCAGCGGATTCCAGCTACGCGGCAACACGCTGATTGATAACACGGGAAACCCGGTTGAGTTCTCCATAATCACCAACGCCGGCAACAGAACGCGCGAACAGATGGGCGCGATGATCCAGGACGACCTGAAGAAGATCGGCATGCGCGTGAGTGTGGCCCCCCTCGACTTCCCATCTTTGATTGGCCGCATCGCAAAAACTTATGATTACGATGCCTGCCTGCTCGGGCTGGTAATGACAGACCTCGACCCCATCGCTCAATCGCAGGTTTGGCTTAGTTCCGGTCCGCAGCACCAATGGAACCCCGGTCAGAGCACGCCGCAGACGCCCTGGGAGGCGGAGATCGACCGGTCGATGCGGCTCCTTGCGGTGGAAGCGTCGCCGGCTGCCCGCAAACGCGCGTTCGACAGGGTTCAGGAAATTGTCGTTGAGCAGGCGCCGTTCATCTACCTGGTGAACCGGCATGCTCTTGTCGCGGTTTCTCAAGAAGTGCGCGGCGTTCAGCCGGTGGTTCTGCGTCCGCAGACGCTCTGGAATGTGGAGCGATTATGGCTTGCCAGCGGTGCTCAGGTCTCTCAACGATGAGTCTCCTCGAAGCACGGCTTACAGTTTCGTATTCCACGGGCCTCGAGGTCCTTCGGGATGTCCGGTTGTCCATCGAGTCTGGCGAACTGGTTGGGTTGGCGGGACAGAGTGGATCGGGGAAAAGCACGCTCGCGCTCGCGTTGCTGGGGCTGCATGACACTCGCACCACAAAGGTCCAGGGGAGCATCTGTTTCCGCGGACGGGAACTCACTCGGCTCAAGGAACGCGAGTGGCGCAGCGTCCGCGGGCGCGATATCGCGTTCGTCTGCCAGAGCGCAATCTCTGCGCTCACCCCGACGATGCGCATCGGAGATCAGATCCGGGAGGCATGGGAGGTACACTCTCCCGATCGCAAGCAGTGGAAAAGCGAGGCTCAACGTGCTCTTGGTTCCGTGGGACTGCCCGCTGACGATTGTTTTCTGCGGCTGTTTCCGCACCAGCTCAGCGTGGGAATGGCGCAACGCTTTCTTATCGCTATGGCCGTGTTGCACCGGCCCGCGTTACTGGTCGCCGACGAACCCACCAGCGCCCTTGACGCCATCAACCAGAGCGACATATTAGATCTGCTCCGGCAACTCAACGCGAGTCACGGAACCGCCA